>Ga0116111_1000397_pt1 | contig 35882 bp, 30 predicted proteins | sample June2015DPH_8_10_FD_89720 | JGI IMG/M metagenome (GOLD analysis project Ga0116111, IMG submission 89720) | Peatland microbial communities from SPRUCE experiment site at the Marcell Experimental Forest, Minnesota, USA - June2015DPH_8_100 | ecosystem: Environmental > Terrestrial > Soil > Wetlands... | reverse complement strand
TGCCGCTGGCAATCGTGTCACCTTCTGATGGAACCTGCATCTTTCCCTTCAGAAGCGCAATTCAGATCCGATTTATGCTTATGCGAACCACTTTGGTATTTTTACTCGCCGCTCCCCTATGGGCACAGGCTCCCCTGTCGCTCCGGGAAGCCGTCCGTCTCTCCCTGCGAGAGAACAAGGCGATCGCCGGCTCAACCGCGGGAGTCCAGGCTTCCGATGCCCGAATCACGCAGGCCCGCAGCGGGATGCTCCCAAAAGTCAACTACTCCGAGTCCTTCGCGCGCAGTGACAACCCGGTCTTCGTCTTCAGTTCGCTGCTCACACAACACCAGTTCGGCGTCGAGAATTTCGCCATCGGTCCCCTGAACCGTCCGGATTTTCTCAACAACTTTCAATCCCAACTCACGGTGGACCAGCCGTTGTACGATGCCGGCCAAACCCGGAATGCCGTAAAGTCCGCCGAACTGGGGCAAAAGATGACTGGCGAAGAGCAGCGGCGGGTACAGATGGAGGTCATCGGCGGCACCACGCGCGCCTATTACGGCGCTGTGCTGGCAGCGGAGATGCTGAAAACCGCGGAGCAGGCGGTTCGCTCCGCCGAAGCCGATCTGAAGCGAGCCGATTCGGTCCGCGCTGCCGGGATGTCAACTGATGTCGATGTGCTGTCCATTCGGGTGCACTTGGCCGCGGTGAACGAGCAGCGGATCAATCGGGCGGCGGATCTTGAGGTGGCAAAGGCGGCGCTGAACGACGCACTTGGGCTACCGCTGGACACTCCTCACGCGCTGACCACGCCGCTGGCGGCACTGCAGCTTCCCGATCTGGCGCTCGATGGCCTGGAGCGTTCCGCTTCCACTTCCCGCCCCGAGGCGCGCGAGACGCATCTGGCCACGAACCTGGCCCAAACCCAGGCGGACGGCGCCCGCAGCGCGATGCTGCCGCAAGTGAGCTTCCGGGGCGCATTCGAGGCGGATCGCCAACGGTTCGTCGATCGCGGCGGAGCCAACTGGCTCGCCTCTATTTCCCTCCGCTGGAATCTGTTCAATGGATCGGCCGATAAGGCTCGCATCGAGGAAACCGCGCACCTGGTGAAGCGCGCCGAGTCCGATGAGCAGCGGATAGATTCGGCAATTCGGTTGCAGGTGCGACGTGCCTACGCCGGCCTTAACGCAGCCCAACAGCGTATTGAGGTCGCCAAGGCGGCTGTTGCAGAGGCCGAGGAAAGCCTCCGGATCACGCAGAACCGGTACGAAGCGGGGATGAACAACGTGACCGACCTGCTGCGGACGGAAACCGCCGTGTTGGAAAGCCGTACTCGATACCTGGCCGCAATCCACGATCAGCGGATTGCCGCCACCATGCTCGAACTTGCCGCGGGCCGTCTCAACGCGGATTCGGAGGTTTTGAACTAATGAAGTCCTATTTCATGTTTCTGCCAATCCCTGTTCTTCTGCTGGCATCCTGCGGAAGCGAACCAACGCGGCGCGCCGCACAGACGCAAACTCCACCGGTGGCGGTGCAGACAACGGCTGTTTCCACCGAGGAATGGCCCGCAAGTTACGAAGCCACCGGAACGGTCCGCGCGCGCACCACGGCCACGATTTCTAGCAAAGTAATGGGCTACGTGCAGCAGGTGAGCGTGCAAGTGGGGGACCATGTTCGCGAAGGGCAGCCTTTGATTACTCTGGAAGTGCGGGACCTGGATGTGAGCCTGCGCCGCGCCGAGGCCGGCCGCGCCGAGGTCGAGAGCGCCATCCCCGAATTGGAGAATGCCACGGCCGCCGCAAAAGCCAATCTGGATTTGGCGCAGGCGACTTTCAAACGCATGCAAGAACTCGCAGAGAAGAAATCGATTTCCAATCAGGAGTTCGATGAAGCCTCGGCGCGGCTCAAGGCAGCCCAGGCGAACTACGAGATGACACGCTCCCGGCGCACCCAACTGAACTCCAAAATGGCGCAGGTGGATCAGGAGGTTCGCGCCGCCGGAATTATGCGTGACTACGCGAAGCTGGCCGCCCCGTTCTCCGGGGTGGTAATTACCAAGACGGTGGAGCCGGGTAATCTGGCGACGCCTGGCACGCCGCTGCTCACCATCGAGCAGGATGGACTTTACCGCCTGGAAGCGTCGGTGGACGCATCGAAACTGGCCTCTGTACGAGTCGGTCAGGCGGTGGAAGCCGTGATCGAGGCGTCCGACCGCAAAGTGAATGCGCGTGTTTCCGAAATTGTTCCGTCGGTGGACTCCGCATCGCGCACCTATATCGTGAAGCTGGATCTTCCCGCGACACCGCAGCTACGCACCGGCATGTTTGGGCGGGCCATCTTCCCGCTGGGCATGGAAAAGGTAGTGGCGATCCCGGTTGCCGCCTTGATGGATCGCGGCCAGTTGCAGTCGGTGTTTGTGGTGGAGGATGGTGTGGCGCACACCAGGTTGGTCACCACGGGACGGCGCACGAAGGATGGGGTGGAAGTCCTGTCCGGCCTGAACGCGGGAGAAAGAATTGTGGTGCCGCTGCCGCCGGGGTTGCTAGATGGAGCCGGGGTGGAGGTCCGGCAATGAGTGCCACCCGGCACCTGGGTCCCGCGGGGCGCGTCGCTCAGGCGTGGATCTCCTCCAAACTGACGCCTCTTTTGATCTGTGCGGCGCTGCTCATCGGGGCGTTTGCCGTGTGGAAACTGCCGCGCGAGGAGGAACCCCAGATCATCGTGCCGATGATCGACGTATTCGTCCAAATGCCCGGCGCTTCGGCGCATGAAATGGAGGAGCGGGTAACCAGGCCCATGGAAAAGCTGCTCTGGGAGATTCCGGGCGTTGAGTACATCTACTCCACGTCGAGCCCAGGTATGTCGATGGCGATCGTACGTTTCTATGTGGGCCAGGATGAAGAGAAGAGCATCGTCCGGCTGAACCAGAAACTGTCCGCCAATTTCGATCTGATCCCGCCGGGCGCTTCGCAGCCTTTGGTGAAGCCGCGATCCATCGACGATGTGCCGATTCTCGCGCTCACGCTCTCCAGCCGCCGTTACAACGATTTCGATTTGCGCCGGATTGCTTCCCAGCTCGATGACACGATCAAACAGGTGCCGGATGTCTCCGCGGTTACCCTGATGGGCGGGCAGCGGCGGGAAGTGCGGATCGTGCTGGATCCGGCCAAACTGGCGGCCTATCAAATGTCGCCCTTGCAGGTAGTGGGAGCGCTAGGGCTCGCGAATCGACGTCTGCCTTCTGGCGAGTTCGACTCGGGGAATAGGGAATATCTTCTGGAAACCGGCGAGTTTCTGCGCACTTCCGAGGACGTTCGAGGCGTCGTGGTAGGGGTGGCGGGTGATAAGCCGGTGTTCGTACGCAACGTGGCGGAAGTCATCGATGGCGGCGCTGAGGCGACGGAGTACGTTCGCATGGTGAAAGCGACGTCGAAGGAGTCTCTGCCGGCTGTGACGATTTCGATTGCCAAGCGTAAGGGCACAAATGCGGTGGAGGTTGCGGATAACATACTGCGCCGGATCGAGCCGCTGAAAGGCGTAGTGATCCCTTCGGACGTCAATCTGGACATTACGCGGCAGTATGGCGAGACTGCAGCCGAGAAATCGAACGAACTGCTGCTGCACATGCTGATCGCGGTAATCTCGGTGAGCCTTCTGATCGCGATCACGTTGGGGAGACGCGAATCCCTGATCGTGTTCCTTGCCATCCCGGTGACGCTGGCGTTGACGCTTGCGGTCTTCTACCTATATGGCTACACGCTGAACCGGATTACGCTCTTCGCGTTGATCTTCTCGATTGGCATTCTGGTGGACGACGCCATTGTGGTGGTAGAGAATATCGTCCGTCACTGGCGCATGCCGGCGAACCGGACTCGCCCGCCATACGAAGTGGCGATCGAGGCCGTCGACGAGGTGGGCAACCCTACCATTCTGGCAACCCTCACCGTGGTTGCCGCGATCCTGCCGATGGCGTTCGTGGGCGGGTTGATGGGGCCGTACATGCGGCCGATCCCCATCGGCGCCAGCGCCGCCATGGTCTTCTCGCTGCTGGTGGCGCTGATTGTGACGCCTTGGGCGGCGGTGCGCATTTTGAAGCCGTCGGAGGCGGGATCGCACGGAGAACGGGAGGATCTGGTCACGAGGCTTTACCGCCGCGTGATGGGCGCAATTCTGCACCACGCGTCGCTGCGCTGGGGGTTTCTGGCTGGTGTCGTGTTCCTGCTGCTCGCGTCTTGTTCGCTCTTCTACTTCCAGTTCGTCAAGGTCAAGATGTTGCCCTTCGACAACAAGAGCGAATTCCAAGTAATCGTGGACATGCCCAACGGAACCACGCTCGAAGAAACTGCGCGGGTCGCGAGCGCTCTCGCCACAGCGACACTGGATCAACCGGAAGTGGTCAACCTCCAGACCTACGTGGGCACGGCGTCGCCGTTCAACTTTAATGGGTTGGTGCGACATTACTATCTCCGCCGGGGATCTAACGTGGCCGATCTCCAGGTGAACCTGCTGGGGAAAGGAGACCGCAAACTGCAAAGCCACGAGATCGCCAAGCAAGTGCGACTGCGCCTGCTGCCGATCGCCAACCGCTTTGGGGCGCGCATCAAAGTGGCCGAGGTGCCCCCGGGTCCGCCCGTGCTTCAGACTTTGGTGGCGGAGGTCTATGGGCCGGCGCAGGAGGGCCGCATACGGATCGCCAGACAGATTCGCGATCTATGGAAGCGGACTGATGGGGTAGTGGATGTCGACTGGTATGTGGAGGATGACCAGCCGAAGTACCGCTTGCTTGTGGACAAAGAAAAGGCGGCGCTGAACGGCATCTCCGAAGACGAGATCGCACGCACAGTGCAGGTGGCGTCCGAGGGATATCAGGCCGGATTGCTGCATGTGGATTCCGAGAAAGAAGACGTACCGCTAACGGTCCGGTTGGACCGCGCCAGCCGCTCCGACATGGAGCGGATCCAGAACGTGAAGCTAGCCGGCCGCACCGGCAGGCTGGTGGCGCTCAGCGAACTGGTGAAGGTGGAGCAGGTTACGGAAGAGAAGAGCATCTACCACAAAAACCTCATGCCGGTGACGTATGTGACCGGTGACGTGGCCGGCGTGATGGAAAGCCCCGTCTACGCCATCCTGAAGCTGGGACCGGAAATGGACAAGCTCAAAGCGCCCGGAGGATATGCCATCGAGCAACACATGGCGGCGCTGCCCACCGATTCCGACCGCTACTCGATGAAATGGGATGGCGAGTGGCACATCACCTACGAGGTGTTCCGCGATCTGGGGATAGCGTTTGCTGCGGTGCTCATCCTCATTTATGCGTTGGTGGTGGGATGGTTCCAGTCGTTCGTGACGCCGCTCATCATCATGGCGGCAATTCCGTTTTCGCTGGTCGGAATTCTGCCGGCTCACGGGATGATGAACGCCTTTTTCACGGCCACCTCGATGATCGGATTTATCGCGGGCGCCGGCATTGTCGTGCGGAACTCGATCATTCTGGTGGACTTCGTGGAGTTGCGTTTGCAGGAGGGAATGGCGCTGGACGCCGCAGTGATCGATGCGGGAGCAGTGCGGTTCCGGCCTATGCTTCTGACTGCCGCGGCTGTGGTGGTGGGGGCCGCGATCATTCTTTTCGACCCCATATTTCAGGGGCTGGCGATAGCGTTGATGGCAGGCGAAGTCGCTTCGCTGGCGCTTTCGCGCATGACGGTCCCAATCGTGTACTTCATTGTGAATCGAAGGAGGAAGGTTGTATGTCCATCGAACGTTATCTCCGCCTGATCGCAGGCTTTTTCGTGATGGCCAGCGTGGCTATGGGCTACTGGGTAAATCCCGGCTGGTTTCTGTTCACCGCCTTTGTGGGGCTGAACCTGTTTCAATCGGCATTCACGAACTGGTGCCCGATGATCACAATTCTGCGCAAGCTGGGGGTGCAGTCCTCCGAGGACCGGATGAAGGCTCGCGCTTGAGAGGAGTCCGGCTACTGGCAATGGGACTTGGCACTACCGATCCTGATCCTCAAGACCATGGCGTTGCGGACGGGAGACGAGCACTACAACCACGCGGCTCGATTCTGGGCCAAAGTCTTCGCGATCGACTTCGCCATGGGAGTAGTCACGGGAATCCCGATGGAGTTTCCACTCAGAGACGGAAATCGTCAACCTGAATGTGCCACCCCCTCAGGCAACGGCATCTGGTGTGGATGCGGTCTACGCTCACGGTTTCGATGTGGCGCAGGCCGATCTCCACTCCGGGGATGCCGGCAAGATCCGGGGTGCCGTCTTCAAGAGCCGAAGATCCCTCCGCATCCCTCCGCCAGGAAATGCCCAGTCGGGGCGGAATTGCGAGAAGATGGTAAGGACAACCCCGTAAGCATCAGAAAGGAATCTGGATGAGAGTTCTCATGATCCTAGTGGCGGCCATGTTGGCGGTTGGGCTGGCGGCAGAACTGGCTTTGATCCAGCCGGGAGACCTGGCCGGCCAACTGGCCAAGAAGGGCGCGGGCCCCGCTATCTTTCACGTGGGCCCCAATCTGCTTTATCGGGGCAAGCATATTCCGGGGTCAATCTACGCCGGCCCTGGATCCAGGCCCGAGGGTCTCGAAGCACTCAAAGTGGCTGCTGGCAAGCTTCCTCGAGACCGCGAGATCATTGTCTATTGTGGCTGCTGTCCGTGGACCAACTGTCCCAACGTGAAACCTGCCGTCGAGTTGTTGAAGCAGATGGGTTTCACCCGCGTAAAGGCGATGTTCGTTGAGACCAACTTCGCCAAAGATTGGATCGATAAGGGTTATCCAGTCGAAGCCGGAACAGCGAAGCAATAAGACCTATAGCCGTCGCGGCAACGGGCAGTCAGGCGCTCACCGCCGAGCTCCGGGTTCGTTTTCGAGCGATGGAATATCAGTCCCGATGTGTCGTTGAATATCGCCGCGGGATTCGGCGGCGGGCTGGCACAATCAGTGCGGACATGTGGCTGTGTAACGGGGGCTGTCATGGCGATTGGGTTGGCGCAGCGTGGGATCAGCCCGGAGGTGAACCGCTCTGAGAAAGAGAAAACCAACGAAGTATGCCGGCGGTTCATGCGTGCATTTGAGGAGCGCAATGGCTCCACGCTTTGCTCCGAGCTGCTGGGCTGTAACATCAGCACACCTGAGGGGCTTGCAGAGGCGCGCCGGGAAGGGCTCTTCCAGTCACGATGCACGAAGCTGGTGCGGGACGCGGTCGACATCGTTCGGGGTATGCTCGCTGACGCCTGCGTTCCCGGGCAGAGGTCGGACGAGTGACCGAACCGGAGTCGAAGGAAGAGGCGCTTTGCGTGCGAAGGCGCCTGCCCCGGTACCCCTCACACCCTCGATCCTTGGGAACGGAACGGTCGAGGAATACGTGCGCGGACCTTTTTGCGACCGGATCCATTACCGGCCGCGCCCGCCGCCACCTCCATGGGAATCGCCCCTCCACAGCCTCCATGGAAACCACCGCCACCGAAACCTCCACCACGGCGCACTCCTCGCACAGGCCATGATCGGCCACCGCCGCAGCGCGGACAGCGGAAACCGTTCGGCCATCGCAGCCGGGCCAGGTATGCCCGACATGCCTCCTCGGTGCCGAAGTTCGCCTCCAATTCCGTCAGATTCCGGGGGTATTCTTCCACCATCCCCGCATACTACATATTGGGGCTAACTGCGGCTACCTGAGTCAAGCAGATACCCACCTTGGAACTTTCTTAACTGCCCGGACCTCGAACATCGAGGGCCGTTCTAACAATCGTCTCGATAGCGATAAGATAGAACCTGTATCGCCTGGTACAGATGATTTCGATTACCAGCAATCGCGCGTTGGCCGCCAACAGCCGTCTGATCCTGATGGCAGGTTTCGGCGGTCTGCTGCTGCTGATGGCCTTCGCCGAATTCGACGGCATGCAGGCGCTCACGGAGATTCAAAGGAGCAATGACGAAATCCGCGAAGATTTTCTGCGGCGGACGCGGGTACTCGACCGCATTCGCGCCGACCTCTACGTGTCCGGCACATACGTCCGCGATTACCTGCTGGAGCCGGAAAGCGGCAAAGCGGAAGGCCACCGCTATAGCTTGCTCGAAAGCCGCAGCGATATGGACGCGGCGCTCAACGAATACCGGAAACTGGTGAACGGTGCGGAAGCTGGGCCATTCCAGGTGCTCACGCAGAATCTGGCATCCTATTGGAGCGCGCTCGAGCCGGTCTTAGCATGGAGCGCACCGGAACGCCGGCGCGACGGCTACATTTTTCTGCGCGACGAGGTCTTCCCGCGCCGCATGGCGATGCTGGGGCTGGCCGACCAGATTCGCGCGCTCAACGAAGCCCAACTGAACGCGGGTAGAGCGAGGGTGGAGGCGACGTTCTCCCAATTCCGCCGCCGCCTGACGTTGATTCTGGGGCTGACCATCGGGCTGGGACTGCTGCTGGCGGCTTCGAGCATGCGGCGCATCCTCGGCCTGGAGAACCAGACCGCTGCTAACCTGGAAGAGATCCTGCGGACGAGGGAAGAACTAAAGGCTCTCTCCGCCCGGCTGGTGGAGGCGCAGGAGGAGGAACGGCGTTCCATTTCGCGCGAGTTGCACGACGAGGTGGGCCAGGCGCTGACGGGAGTATTGGTGGAGATGGCCAATCTCTCCACGCTGATCCGCGATGGCAAGCTGGAAGCCATGGCAGAAAAAGCGGCCGGGATCAAACACGAGGTGGAGAATTCCATCAGCGTGGTGCGCAACATGGCGCTGCTGCTGCGTCCTTCGATGCTCGACGACCTCGGCCTGATCGCGGCGCTGGAATGGCAGGCGCGCGAGGTTTCCAAACGCAGTGGCTTGTGGGTGAAGGTTTCGGCCGATCAGGTTTCCGAAGAGCTTCCGGAAGAGCACAAGACCTGCATTTATCGCATCGTGCAGGAAGCCCTGCACAACTGCGGGCAGCACGCCAGCGCGCATCACGTGGAAGTTGCGGTGCGGCAGGAGCCAGACCGCTTGCGGCTCTTGATCCACGACGACGGCCGCGGATTCGACGCACGCCGCCAGCGCGGCATGGGGCTGCTGGGCATTGAAGAGCGAGTCAACCACCTGGGCGGCAGCTTCACGGTGAATTCCCGAGCAGGCTCCGGCACGTCGATCGAAGTTGTGCTTCCGCTGCGACAGCCTGCGGCGCCACCGGTGGGGGAGACGGTATGAGAACCATTCGAATTCTTCTGGCCGACGATCACACGGTGGTTCGCAAGGGCCTTCGCCTGCTGCTCGAAAGCCAGCCGGGCTTCCTGGTGATCGCCGACGCCGCCAATGGCCGCGAAGCCGTCGCAATGGCCGAGCAGCACACACCGGAGGTGGTCGTGATGGATATCGCCATGCCCGTGCTCAACGGCATCGAGGCTGCCCGCCAGATCACCGCTAGACAGCCGCAAACCGCGGTGGTTTTCCTGAGCATGCATTCCGACGAAGGCTACGTGCTCAAAGCCTTGAAAGCCGGCGCGCGCGCTTACATCCTGAAGGACTCCGCGGAACACGACCTGATTCACGCGGTCCAGGCGGTGAGCGACGGCAAGGCTTTCTTCAGCCCGGCCATCAGCAAGATGCTGGTGGAAGAATACGTGCGGCAGATGCAGGAGCGCCATGTGGACGACAGCTTCGATCTGCTCACCACGCGGGAGCGCGAGGTGCTGCAATTGCTCGCCGAGGGCAAGAACAACAAGGAGGAGGCGGCGATTCTCAACCTGAGCATCCACACGGTGGAAACGCACCGGAGCAACATTCTTCAGAAACTCAACCTGCACAGCGGCGCGGAGCTGACTCTGTATGCAATTCGCAAAGGAGTGATCAGTTGATGGCGGCCTGAGCTCGCTCTCTAAGGGTGCGGCTGCCACGCGCGGTGCAGCCGTCTCAGCTCGTACACGGCCAGCACAATGAAGACCAACGAGAATAGCGGGAACTCGACGCCATCGAACAAGACCAGCGCTACGTAAGCGATGCCGACCGCGAGGAGAGCCAGGGAGCGCATGCTAATGCAGAACTCCCGTCTGGAAGTCCACGTTGATGTGCTGCGCCTGGTAGTCGTACCGGGCGGTGGTGTTGGCGATCTGCGCGGAGGTGAGGTTGAGCTGCGCCTGGCTCAACTCCACGATGGCAGCGAGGCCCAGGTCGTATCGGCTCTGGGAAAGGTCCATGGCAAGTTTCGCTTGCTGGAGCAACTCCTGCGTAAGCGCCATGCGGTCATGGGCGGTTGTGGCGTTCAAGTATGCAATGCGGACATCGCGGATGATGCTGTTCTGCTGATCGTTGACGGTTGCGCCGGCGGCCTTGGCCTTAAGTTCGGCTTCGGTTTGGCGGGCCTTGAAGAGGCCGCCATTGAAAATGGGGATGGAGATATTCATACCGATGGCGCCATAGCGGCCGGGTATCTGCGCCTCGGCGGCGGGGGCAAAGCCGGCGGTGCCCAACACGCCGACGCTGGGAAAATACAGAGCATGCTCGGCCTTGGCTAAGCGCTCCGCGGCGCTCTGCTGGAGGCGCAGATCTTTCAACTCGGGCCGGTTCTGAATGGCGGAATCAATCAAGTCCTGGACGCGATCTGGCATGGCTGAAGGCAGGGGCTCTTCGGCCAGCACGAAGTTCGGCTCGCCGGGCAGTCCCATGGCTGTCGCGAGCCGGGCTTCGGCGGCTTTCAGTTCGTTCTGCGCCTGAACCTGGAGCAACTTGGCACCCGACAGGTTTACGTTGGCGAAGCTGACGTCGAGCGTCGATCTCAATTTGCTTTCGGCGAGAGCGGACACCTGGTCCACCACCGTCTGGCGGGTCTTCACGGTCTCATCGACGACCTGCAAGACGGATTGGGCGCTGAGGACGGCGAAATAGGCGCTGCTGGTAGCCAGAAGAATGTCGGCGCGGGTGGCTTCGGTAAGCTGGTCCTGGGCGGCGGCCTGCAGTTTGGCCATACCGACGAGATTGCTAGTGCGGCCGAAATCCGTAATGAGCTGGCTGACGGTCAAGCCGGAACCGAGGCGGTCATAGACCGCCGGGTTAGTCAGCCCACCCGCGGCGATACGGCTTCCGTTATCAGCGCCTACAGCGGTGAAGTTGCCGGAGAGGTTCGGTTGCATGGCTGCCCTGTACTGATTGGGAACCTGGTTTGCGGCGGCGGCGGTGAACTTGGCTGCGGAGAACTGCGGGTTGTTCTGGATTGCCAGGCGCTGCGCTTCGGCGAGAGTGAGACGCATCGTCTGCTGGGCCTGCGCCGCGCCGCAAGCCATCAAAGCGACAAGAATTGAGAATCGCATATTAGTGGGACCTGTCATAGACGAGCACGTAAGCGGCTGGAACCAGGAAAACGGTAAGCGCCACGGAGACGCTGAGACCGCCGAGAATCGCCCGCGCCAACGGCGCGTAGGCTTCGCTGCCGGCGCCGAGTTTCAACGCCATGGGAAGCAGGCCGATGATGGTGGCGAGCGACGTCATGAGGACGGGACGCAACCGGACGCGGCAGGCCAGCGCGACGGCGTCGCGCACGCTCATCCCCTCAGAGCGGAGGTGGCGCGTGAACTCCACGATCAGAATACTGTTGGAGACGGCAATGCCTACCAGCATGACCACTCCCATCAGAGACATGACGTTGAGGGTGGTGCCCGACAGCCAGAGGATCAACATTACGCCCATCAGCCCAGGAGGCACCGCCAGCAGAATGATGAATGGATCGAGGAACGACTGAAACTGCGCCACCAGAATGAGGAACAGCAGAATGACGGCGAGCCCAAGCCCTAGGGTAAAGCTGGTAAAGGACGCCCGCATGCCTTGCACCATGCCACGCAGTGTGACGGTGAGACCTTCGGGAACGCGGGTCTGATCGATGATGGCATCGATGGAGTTAGCGATCTTTCCGAGATCTTCATTCAATGGCCGAACGTAGACATCAATGGTGCGGCGCAGTTGATAGTGGTCGACTTCGGTAGGTGACTTGATTCTGTGCACGCTGCTGATCATGTCCAGCCGGGTGGATTCAGTGCTATTCGTCGAGCGCAACGGAATGGCCTTCAAGTCCGCTAGCGTGTTCACTTGATCTTCGGGATACTGCACGGTGAGCATGTAGTCATTCCCGGTCTTGGGGTCGATCCAAAAGCTGGGGGCGATCATTTGGTTGGATGTGAGCGCGGTAATGACGTTGTCGACCACTTCCTGTTGGTCCAGTCCCATTTCGCTGGCGCGCGTGCGCTCCACGTCGAGTTGAAGGGCCGGATAGTCGATATCCTGCGGGATGAACACATCGGCCACGCCGTGGATCTTTCGAATCTGTGACGAGAGCTTCAAGGCGGTGGCGTAGGCGTCTTCCATGTTGGACCCGGCTACCTGCACGTCAATCGGAGCGGGTAAGCCGAGGTTCAAGACCGCATCCACCAAGCCGCCCGACTGGAAGTAGGCATTCAGCTCGGGCAGTTCCTTTTCGATCCGCTGCTTCACCTGGGCCATATAGGTGTAGCTGCCCACCTTGTGCTCCTCCTTCAAACTGACCTGGACGAAGGCCGTGTGCATGGCGGAGTTAGTGGTGTAGATGGCGGAGAAGTCCGGTGTGGCCCCGATGTTTGACACGATCATGCCCAAGTCTGCGGGAGAGACGATGCGGCGGACGAGAGCTTCAACCTTGGCGACTTCACTCTCCGTGACGCTTAACCGGGTTCCGGCTGGGGCCTTCAGATTGATCACAAACTGACCGGCATCGGTGCGCGGGAAGAATGAAAGGCCCAGGAGGGGGAAGATCGCGAGACTCAGTGCGAAGAGGACGCCAAAGGAGGCCAATGTGACCACCGGCAGCCTCAGCGTGAGACTGACCAGCTTGTCATACAGTTTGAGAAAAGCTTCGAAGCGGGCGTTGAACCAGATGTTAAAACGGTCCGCGAGGGACCAGTTGCGCTTGACGTGATCCACCGAAATCGGCCGTTCGGATGAAGGGGTTCCGTGGTGCGCGGGCGCCTTGATGAAGCGGGCGCAGAAAAGTGGAACCACCGTCATGGCGACTGCGAACGAAGCAAATAGCGACAGCGCAACGGCCAGCGCCAGGGCTGAAAACAGAAACTTACTCACGCCATATAGGAAGGTAACGGGGAAGAAAACTACGACCGTGGTCAGAGTGGCTGAGAGTACCGGAAGCGCCACCTCGCGCCCTCCCTTTACAGCGGCATCTTCGGGTGTCTCGCCGAGCTCCAAGTGGCGATAGATGTTCTCCAGCACGACGACGGAGTTGTCAATCAGGCGGGAGAAGGCCAATGCCAGGCCGCCCAGCACCATGCTATTGATAGAACCTCCGCCCAGTGAGAGGGCAATGAAGGCTGCCAGAGCGGAGAGCGGGATGGAGAAAAAGACTGCTACCGTGGCGCGCATGCTGCCCAGGAAAATCAGAATCATGATGGACGTGAGCACCAGGCCGAGTCCACCCTCATGGAGTAATGTCTCGATGGCTGTCTTCACAAAGAGAGACTGATCGAAGACCACTTTGATGACTAACTGCTTTGGTACGTCAAACAGGTGGAGCACGGATTCTTTGATGCCATCCACAACCGCGATGGTGTTGGTATCGCCGCCTTGTTTCAAGACCGGAACGTAAACCGAGCGTTGACCGTCCACGCGAACGATGTTGGTCTGGATTTCGTGGCCATCCTCCGCGTAGCCGATGTCAGCGATACGCACGGGGGATTGATGCACCATCTTAATGGGCAATTGGTCGATTTCTTTGACCGTCCGCAACTGGCTGTTGGTGTAGATGTTGTAGTCCAGAGGGCCGATCTGAACATCGCCGGCCGGAAGGATCAGATTGGAATCGTTCACGGAACGCACCACGTCCATGAGGCTTAACTGGTGGGCTTCCAATTTATACGGATCGGCGTAGACCATTATCTGGCGGTACTTTCCGCCAAACGGCTGCGGCACGCTGGCGCCGGGAACACTGGCGATCTGATTCCTTACCTGGAATTGGGCCAGATCGCGCAACTGCGTCTCGTTCAATCCTTCACCCTTAAACGTCACCAAGCAAACCGGCAGGCTGGATGCGTCGAACTTCAGGACAACCGGCGGTAGGGTGCCGGGCGGCAACCGGCGCAACTGGGCCATAGCGAGGTTGGAGATGGTGGTGACTGCCGAATCGGGGTTTGTGCCGGGCTGGAAATACACTTTGATAACGCTGACGCCGGGGAGAGAGCGGGATTCGATATGTTCGATGCCGGCACCCAAGGTAAAAAAGCGCTCGAAACGGCTGGTAATGTCGGTTTCAATCTGCTCGGGCGGCATGCCCGAGTAGAACGTCGCCACGACGACCACCGGGATGTTCATGGATGGGAACATGTCAACCGGCATTCGCACCAGGCTAGTGACTCCGACCACGGCGATAATGAGGCAAACGACAACGATGAAATAGGGATTCTTCACTGCGAAAAGGGACATTAGTAAGTTACCTCTCCGGGCTGTCCAAGGTCGTCTTTGCGGTACGCCACGTAATAGGCTGCGGGAACCATAATGACGGTCATCATGAGAGAGACGCTCATTCCGCCCACTACGGCGCGGGCCAGCGGAGCGTAAGACTCGCTGCCGGCGCCGAGTTTGAGCGCCATGGGCAATAGCCCGATGATGGTGGCGAGCGAAGTCATCAACACGGGGCGGAGGCGGACGCGGGCCGCCGTCACTACGGCCTGCCGAACCGGCATGCCGTCGCCACGCAAGTGACGAGTGAATTCCACGATCAGGATGCTGTCGGAGACCGTCATCCCGATGAGAATCATGAGCCCCATCAGCGACATGACGTTGAGGCTGGTGCCCGTGATGTAAAGAATCACCAGGGCGCCGGTAAGGCCGGGCGGCACAGCGGTGAGAATCAGGACCGGATCAAGAAAAGAGTGGAACTGCGCGACTAGAATCAGGTAGAGCAGGACAACCGACAGGATGAGACCGATTCCAAAACTACGGAAACTTTGCCGCATGCCCTGCACCAGTCCGCGCAACGTCACAGTGACTCCGTTGGGAAACTTGGTTTGAGCGGTGAGGTGGTCAATGGCGGCGGCGATGCGGCCCAGATCCTCGCCGACCGGTTGCACATAGATGTCGATCACGCGGCGAAGCTGATAATGGTCCACTTCGGTGGGCGACTTGATTTCACGGATACTGGAGGCTGCGTCGAGGCGCGTGGACTGCGCGGTGGTTTTCCCGTGAATTGGAATGGCGCGGAGGTCGTCGAAGCTTCGGATTTGCTGCTCCGGGTACTGGACGGTTAGCATGTAGTCGTTGCCGGTTTTGGGATCGATCCAGAAACTGGGAGCGATCATGGCGTTCGAGGTCAAGGCGGTGATGATGTTGCCCACCACTTCCTTTTGAGTCAGCCCGAGCTCACGCGCGCGGGTGCGATCCACGTCCAACTGGAGCGCTGGGTAATCGATATCCTGGGGGACAAACGTATCTCCGACGCCATCGATCCTGCGGATCTGCCGGGCGAGCTGCAAGGCGGTGCCATAGCTGGCGGTTAGGTTGGAGCCGGACACCTGAACATCGATGGGCGCGGGCATGCCTAGGCTGAGGACGGCGTCCACCAGGCCTCCAGATTGAAAGTAGGCTGTAATCTTCGGCATCTCGCGGGCAATTCGATTCCGGACCAGGGCCATGTATTCATAACTGCCGATCTTGTGATCTTCCTTCAAGCTGACCTGGACGGTTGCGGTGTGCATGCCGGAGTTCGTCGTGTAGATGGCGGAAAAGTCCGGAGTGGAGCCGATGTTTGAGACAATCATCCCCAGGTCCCGCGGAGAGACCGTGTCGCGAACGAGTTGTTCCATCTTCGCGACTTCCTGCTCGGTTTGACTGAGGCGCGTGCCAGATGGAAGTTTGATGTTCATCATGAACTGGGCCGGGTCGGTGCGCGGGAAGAAGGAAAGATCGAGCAGCGGGAACAAGAAAAGGCTCACGACAATGATGCCCGTGAGGACAAACAGAATCGCCACGGGGCGTTTGAGGACCACGCTGATGATGGAATCATAGAAATTCAGGAAGCCTTCGAACTTGGGATTGAACCAGCCGTTGAAGCGCTCCAGCAGGCCCCGCCGGCGGCGGAAGGAGGTCGTGGCGAGTGCCTGCTCGTGGGCCTCATGGTGGTGCAAGACGTGTTGCGGCTGGATGAACTTCGAGCAGAACAGCGGGACCACGGTCATAGCGACCGCGAAGGACGCCATCAGCGAAAGAACGACGGCCAAGGCAAGCGCCGAGAACAGGAACTTACTGACGCCATAGAGCAGTGTTACGGGAAAGAACACAACTATTGTGGTGAGGGTGGACGCCAGCACCGGCAAGGCGACTTCCTGTCCGCCTTTTCGGGCGGCCACTTCGGGCGTCTCCCCCAGCTCCAGGTGCCGGTAAATGTTCTCCAGCACGACGACGGAGTTATCGATCAAGCGGGAGAAGGCCAGCGCCAGACCACCCAGAACCATGCTGTTGATGGAGCCGCCGCCGATCGAGAGCAGGATAAAGGCAGTGAGCGCGGAAAGGGGGATCGAGAAAAAGACCGCCAACGTGGCGCGCATATTGCCGAGGAAGATCAGGATCATTACGGAAGTAAGGAACAGCCCGATCGCGCCCTCGTGGAGCAACGTCTCGATGGCCGTCTTTACAAAGACGGATTGGTCGAACACCACGCGCGTGACCAGGTTTTTCGGCACATCGAAAAGATGCTGGACCGCGTGCTTGATTCCGTCCACCACCGCGATGGTATTGGTGTCGCCCCCTTGCTTCAGGACCGGAACGTAAACCGAGCGTTGGCCGTCCACGCGAACGATATTGGTTTGGATCTGCTGGGCATCCTCGGCGTGGCCAATATCGGCCACCCGAACCGGCGTCTGGCCCACCGTCTTGAGGGGCAATTGATTAATCTCACCAACGGTTCGCAACTGGCTGTTGGTGTAGATGTTGTAGTCCAACTGACCCAACTGGACGTCCCCGGCGGGCAGAATGAGATTGGCTCGATTCAAGGAGCGGACCGCATCCATCAAACTCAGTTGGTGGGCCTCAAGCTGGTACGGATCGGTATAGACCATGATCTGGCGGTAACGGCCGCCAAAGGGCTGGGGCACGCTCGCACCAGGGACACTGGCGATCTGGTTCCGTACCTGAAATTGTGCGAGGTCGCGAAGCTGGGTCTCGTCGAGTCCTTCGCCCTTGAACGTCACCAGGCAGACAGGCAGACTGGACGCATCGAATTTCAAGACGACCGGTGGCAATGTGCCGGGGGGCAAGCGGCGCAACTGCGCCATGGCCAGGTTGGAAATTGTGGTGACGGCGGAATCGGGGTTGGTGCCGGGCTGGAAATAAACCTTGATCACGCTGACCCCCGGCAGGGAGCGCGACTCAATGTGCTCAATCCCGCTCCCCAGCGTGAAGAAACGTTCGAAGCGGCTGGTGATGTCAGTCTCGATCTGCTCCGGCGGCATGCCCGAATAGAATGTGGCCACGACTACCACCGGGATGTTCATGGCCGAAAACATGTCCACCGGCATGCGCACGAGGCTGGTTACACCGACGACCGCAATAATGAGACAAATGACGACGATGAAGTATGGATTGCGAATTGCGAAACCAGACATCGCATCCTCTCGCTATTGCTTTGACCCGGCCATCACCGCAACCTGAGCCTTAACCTCTTCGCCGGGCTGCAGCGCCGAACGGCTGCCGATCACCACCATGTCTCCTTCGTTCAGACCCGAGCGAACCTCCACCAGATTGGCGGTTTCAAGCCCGAGCGAGATCTTGCGGACTTCCACGCGGCTGGTCGGAGTAATTACCATCACGCGTCCCGCAGCAGGCGAGTCCGACCCTCCGTTCTTGGGCGCAGCTTCCGCGTCCATATCCACCGCCGTGATCGGAATGGTCAAGACTGAGTTGCGCCGCGAGAGCGTCAGAGTGACTTCCGCGTACATTCCCGGTATCAGTACCAGATCTGCGTTCGGGACGTCGACTTCCGTGTCCATCGTCCGCGTTTCCAAAGACAGTTTGTCCACGAACCGCGCCACTTTCCCCGGAAATGCGCGGTTCAATGCCGGCACCCGGACCTCCACCTGCTGGCCGATGTGGACGGTGGGGACAGCAGATTCCGGAACGGGAAGGATCAGGCGGAGCAGCCCGTTCTCGGAGAGCCGCACCACGGGCATAGCCTGGGTCTGCGAGGCCGTGCCGGCCTGGATCATGGAGCCCTTGTCGGCATAGCGCTTGGTTACTACACCGGTGAAGGGAGCGCTGACGCGTTGATAGTCGATCATGGTCTGAACTCTCGCGGTGGATGACTGGTCAACATCAACCTGCTGTCCGGCGGCGGCGAGGGCGGCGTTGGCGGCGGCGAGCTGGGCTTCGGCGACCAGGTCTTTGCTCTGGGCGTCGTCGATTTCCTGTTGGGCAATCAGGCCGGGTCTTTTCTGCGATGCCTGGAACAGCCGGTTATAGGAAAGGTGCGCGATATCGTGGGCCGATTTGGCTCGTGCGATCTCATCCTCGGCGCGCGCCACCTCGGATTGGCTGTGCCTCACACCGGCTTGGGATTTTCTGAGGTCATCACCCATTTCGGGGACTTCCAGGGTGGCCAGCAGGTCGCCCTCCCTCACGCGGTCGCCCACGTCCACGCGGATCTCCCTGACGTAACCGGAGACCTTCGCCATCACGTCGACTTCCTGAAACGGCTTGAACTCGGCGGTGAGAATGAGATCGCGCGAGAGGTCCGCGGTGGCGACCTTAGCGACGGCGACGGTGGGGATTTCAGAGGCGGCCGAGGCGCTGGCCTGCACGTCTTTGTTGCTGCCACAGGAAGAGAGCAGAAACGCCCCCAATGCAGCGAGCAGCAAGGGAAAGATCGGAGCGGTCGATTTGCGCATTCAGTTTCCTCGATCGGTGGTCTTGATTACTTCCAGGAGTCCTTCGGTTGAAAAGCCGGGGGATTGGCAAAAGTCGATGATGCGCTGCTCCTGGACACGGATACGGGCGGCCATCTCAGGGAGCTGTGCCGCGATTTCGTGCGGGATGGAGACCACGCCATGGCAATCGGCGAGGAGCAGGTCGCCCGGGCGAACTTCAAGTCCGAAGATCCGCACGGGTTCGCCGTAGTCCACGATGTGGGTGTAGCTGTGCGATACGGCTGCTGCGCGGGCGAACACGGGAAACTGCATGCGAGCGATGGCGGGGATATCGCGAGCCGTCCCATTGGTGATCACGCCTTGACACTGCAGGGCCTTGAGCACGGCGGCATGTACTTCACCGACGACGGACCCCAGGCCGGATTCCGCGTGGAGATCCTGGATGACGACAATCCGCGGTGCGGGAAGGCTTTGGATGCCGGCCCACCAATCGGTGCGATCCGAATAGTGGCTTCCTGTCATCGGTGGGTCGGAGGAACGGATTCTAGCGGTGGCTGCATAGCCCAGTAAACGCGGAAAGCCGCCAGTGACACACTGCAAACCGGGTCTGGTATAGCCCTCATTGCGAAGCCGGACACCGAACTTTTCGATGGCGTTGGCGATGTTGCATGTGTCGAATTGCCGGATGGCTTCCAAAATTTGCGATGGCAGCGCGTGGTCGTGGTTCCCAGTCAAGTGGCCCCCCAACAGCCAGCATAGGGAGCGGAGCCGGCCGTGGGGAATACTCGATTGCGAGTATATTCACGGAAATCGGGCTGTATGGGCTAGACTGATGCCCGTTCCATTCCGGTGGAAAGTCATGAGGTGTGTGCAGAATCCGTCGTCGCGAGTGCAAAGTCGCGTGGAGTGCGCGTTCCTTGGACCTGTGCTCCGCGATCCTAATCAATGGCTTTTCGGCAGTTTTCTGACGGTGGCCCTTGGTTTGCTCGGACTTTCGAAAAGGAAACTTGGTGCGCTGAGGGTTCTGCCGTAAGAGAGGTCATATTCAAGAATGCAACGCATACAGATGTGGATCGGAGTTTTCGCGGTTTTGCCATTCCTGGCCTATGGGGAAACTCCGCAGGAGCCGCACACCCGAATTCAGCGCCTCGAAAAGGCCGTGCTCGCGCCATGCTGTTACACGGAAACCGTGGCGCAGCACCAAAGCGAGATTGCCGTCAAGATGCGGGTTGAGATCGCGAAGCGGGTGGAGGAGGGCAAAACGGAATGAGGAGATTCTCGACACCTATGCGAAGCGATATGGCGCCAAGGTATTGGTGGATCCGAACACTTTGCCTAAAGGATGGACGTTTTTCGTGCCGTGGGCTGTCGTCGGCCTGGGTACGCTGGGCGCAGCCTGGATGCTATGGTGCTGGCACGCGGCGAGGTTTGCCACTGCTTCTCCATCAGATGCCGGAGGGGTGGTCCTCCCGGATATTCCCGACCTCGATGAGGAATGAAAGCGCCCAGCCGATGCATCAGGAGCGACAGCGAACTGGCCGGTCTCCTGACTGGGGTTGCGCAGTCTCGCAACCTGAAAACGGGCGGAAGAGGTCGGTTGAAAAATATCGTTCCATGCGATCGGGAAAGACGGTGACAATCTTCGCCGGCCAAACGCTCTGAGCGGCTATCAGAGCCGCGCGGTAGTTCAGCCCGGAACTTGGCCCCACCGGAAAACCCAACCTGATCAGTTCGCGAGTTGTTTCGATGACGTCCTGGTCGGACACCTCAATGGTGGTTAGATCAAGATAATCGGATTCTCGGAATAGCGCCGAAACGCACTCCATCACGCCTGGGATGCGGCAACTGAAACTGCAGCATTCCTGCTCCCGTTTGGCGCCCAAATCCACGGGGCGCGCCAGAAATGCCCGCTGCACATGACGTCCGCTACTGCAACCTCGCATTAACCCAACGAGCGTTCCGCCTGTTCCAACACCGCTGACAACGGCATTGACCAAATGGCCGGGGATTTGCTCGACGATCTCCCGGGCCGTGCCTAACTCATGAGCTTCAATATTTTCTGGGTTGGAAAACTGCCGGGGTAGAAACGCGCCCATCTCAGCAGCAAGCCTCTCGGATTCCCGGATGCATCCGATGATTCCGCCTTCCTTTGGGGTGAAGTGGATATCTCCCCCATAGGCGCGAATCATCAGCACTCTCTCGTTGCTCACTCCCTCCGGAAGAACGGCGATGAATCGAAGGCCTAGCTGAGCGCAGACCAGCGCCATCGCGATGCTGGTCGATCCGCTGGAGGCTTCGATCACCGTGCTGCCCGGTTTCAGGTGCCCATGGTCGAAGGCGTTGCCGAGGATGTAGTGCGCAATCCGATCTTTTGTGGAACCGCTGGGATTGAGGAATTCGAGCTTGCACCATATCACAGGCCCATCCGCCGACAACTGAATGGGGACGAGCGGCGTCATGGGGAGATCAGCGGGATATCGATTCTTCGTGTGGAAGTTCTGTTTCATAGGGACTCCTATCGCCGCGGCAGCCAGCCTGCCCAAACAGCACGTTATCATATAACCTCAGATTGCTGCCTTAGAGAGGGTCAAGAACACTTGAGCTCAATTCCGCTGCACACGGCTCCAGTCGGTTCCGTTGCCGCCGGTGCTCCCCCCCGGTCGCCATTCGGATTGGATAGACATCCCCATCTGAATCCTTCAGTTGCTCGGAGTGAGTGCACGCCGTGGGTTCTCAACTGTGAGTATGCGTGTTTGATTTTCGTCGATACCACTTTTGCGAAGTTTCGGCAGAAATTCAGAAAACATGAAAGTGTAGCCGGGGCAATATCCACCTCGTTCTTCTCCAACGTGAAAACCCACGGCATCTTGCGAAATAAGGACGCGCCGGAGATATCCCGCCCGCCTGGCTTCCTGAATCAAGCCGATGTTCTGGTCAAAGGTCTCGGATGATATGCCGTCGAACTCGATCCAGGCACCGGCCTCGGCCGCTTTCCGATGAAAACTCCGATCCTTCTCATCCTGGGCGTGCGCCCAGATGAACGCTGCAGGGGACACTCCATGGCTTTTCAGCAGATTCAATTGAGCCATAGCGGCGAGGCCATCCCCGGTGTGCGAGGCTATCACCAGGCCCGTCCGCAAGTGGGTGAGTGCCGCCGCAGAAACGAGCTTGCTATTAATCTTCGAGAGCGGGCCCGCATCCACTCCAACCTTTATAAGGGCCGGCCGAATCCCTGTCGGTGGGATTCCTGCCTGAAATTCGCCCGTCCAACGTGCGGCAAGCTCCTCAGCCGTCGCGGAGAATGCAAACTCGGGGATATACTTGCCACCCGCCGCACCGTAGAAACCGGTGTTTGTCAGAATGTGCAACCCGCTCGATTGCGCTAGCCGGGCGAGCAGGCCGGGATCGCGGCCTTGATAGGCGGGTGTGCAATCGACGAAGGTGCTGCATCCCTGGGATCGTAGCTGTTTCAGGTGAGGGAGAACAACGCTACGGACGTCTCCGCCATCGTATCGACCCGCACCAAGTCTGTTGGCGCCCATAGTGTCGACGAGGACGTGTTCGTGAATCAACGTGCGTCCCAAGTCAGCCGGAGGGACTGGCCCAAGCACAGTATTGATCTGATGACTCGTATCAACCGCAGCGCGGCTCTCCCGGATGGTCCCGAGTGCCGTGGCGGCAGCCTTGAGCAAATCGCGGCGATTCATGAAAACCATGACCCTCTCCTCTGTAAAGGTAACACTCAGAGGCATCCCCCACCAGAACCTCTGCCGACTGGCACCGTCGGGTTTATGAAGCGGAGCGGCGTGCGTCTGCAAGAAGGCGATACCGTTATTGTGAAAGGATTCCCCGGCGCCGGAATGGAACGGGATCTCATTGTCGCAACCGAAATCCCGCGTGGTGACAAGCACATCCCCCCTGCGGGACACGCTCGTCCGACCGATCCTGTAGCAACCCAGTTGCTCGGCATGGCGTGGATCTTCGCCGAGTCTGTGGCGGGAGACTTCCACGCGTCAGTCCCTTCGTTCCGCCATAAGCCCACATACCAGTTCAACCGCCGTCCTGACTAACTCCGTGCATCCGCGCCTCCTGTCGTCTTCGCTTTCGTAGCCGCTGGTCAATTCCCAGCAGTCGATTGAGTGGTGTTTCTCGCGAAACCCCTTGCAGAGTTCACGGGCTTTGGCAGAAGCGACCTTTTTGGCCCCCTCGTCAGGGCTCGTTCGCCCATATGCAAGCCCCAATGAGACTACTGCTCCGCTGAGAGCGCCGCAGGTTCTTTTGCATCCCATCCCTCCGCCCAACGCGGTCAGCAGTTGGACCGGAGCTTCGCCTTCGCCAACCTGTTCGTGAATCGCCACGAAGACCGACTCCGCGCAGTTCCACCCCGCATGGAACAGTTCATCGGCTCTTTTCGGCGCACTAGTGGAGTCTATTGCTCTCATCGTGGCACCTTCACTCGCATTTTCGCCTCACCGTCGGGCCTTTGCTCACCAAGCCCCGTGTCACTTCGACAAAGCGGCTCGTGGACTTCGCAACGTCATCCAGGACGGCTGCCCATTCCCGGGTGCACGGATAGTCGTGCCCGTGGCCACAGCTCTTTCTTAGCGGCATTAATGCTGGCATTGGCACATACCGCCAGATGCCGGCCGAAGGGCACCAGACTGGAAAGCAGTGACGATCTGTTCCGCGCTGCCGGCAGCTTCGACAAGAACCACAGGTATTCCACCCGCCTTGAGCGCTTCCACGGCGCCCGCACCGATTCCGCTGCACAATACGGTCTCACAATCCTGCAACGCTTCGACAAATCCGGAGTGACTGTGATGTTCGGCGACACCATCACTCGATCCGCTTCCGTGTTCATGACAACCTGCATTGATGCGGATCTCGATGAGTTTCACTTGCCCATTCTGGGCTTCGAAGATGAGGAATTGGCGGCAGCGTCCAAAGTGAGCGGAAATGTTGATTCCATCGTTCGTTGGTATAGCGATCTTCACGTGCGATTCTCCTTAGCTGATACGGATCAGTCAAAACATCCCGCTGCGAGTCCGCGAGCAGACTCGGAGATCTTGGATGATTTCACTTAGCACTTCTTCCAGTCGGAGCAATCCGAGGTCATTTGCCATCCTCAAACGCTGCCGATAGTGGTCAAACAGATCGGAAGCCCGGGCCAACCGGTCTCTGGGGCATGGCACGTCCCTCACGATATACGGCGGCGGAACACCACCGAGGTGCAGGACTTCGGCGGCGAGGGCTGTGGCGTGCCGCATCGCTGCCGCCGCGCACTCGCTGGAATGTCTTCGGACCGCGTCCTTGCAAATGCTGGTAGCCGACATGGCACGCGCGATGTGCTCATCCGCAATTCTCAGTTCGCGCTCGATATCTTCGTTCAGTGCTTCTATTATTAGGTGCGCCCCGCAAAATTCGTTGCCGGCCCTCATTGTTAAACCCTCGATGCTCTATGCGGGAGGATGTGGCCAGGCAGTGCCAGAAAGCTCGCCCATGCGTGGGCGCGTTCGGAACCGTCGGTCGCTGTCAGCGTAGCCTTGGCCTTAACCAGCCGTCTGACCTTCTCCACCACCCATCCACGGATTCGCAGGTTCTCGCCCGCCGCGACGTGGTGCCGGAACCTGACCCTTAATTCGCCAGTCAGCGCTTCGTAGTGCATGGCGGCTACTGCTTTGGACATCGCTTCGTCGAGAACGGTACTGATGATCCCACCGTGCACAATGCCCTCAAACCCCTCCCAGTTCTCTGTTGGGCGCCATTCTGCCGAAATTGCGCCATCACGCTCCCGAACGTAGTGAATGCGCAGTCCGTACGGGTTATCCTGCCCACAAACGACGCACCCATTCTGGGTCCGTGCCCGGAGACCAAGCGGGCCTCTGACGTTATGGGCTTTCGCTTCGGAACATAGGTGCCGGGCTTCCTGGCAGGCACGGACGCTTTGCGGTATCAGTTCCAAGGTTTCTGTCGGCAGAATAACAGCCTTTGACCTCTATATGCAAGTTGCATCTATATGCTGGCGATTCCGACTCCGCTCACCGACCTGCGTCATGTTTATCTTTGGGGGTCGGTTCGGGTTTGTCGGGAGCGTGCCAGCGCGGGCTATCCTGTCTTCACACTTCGCTTCCCGAGGCGGCGAGGGAGAGGAGTCGGGCGTTCGTCTCGTGATTCGTCGCGCGTCTGCTTCCCGGCTGTGCGTACAAAACGCGTCATCGATCGAGCCATGTGGTCGAGAACGGTTATCCACTCTGCGAGGTGCTCTTCGCCGTGGGGCGTGAGGCAATAGACTCTTTTCGCCGGCCCTTTGCCGGTGACATCCCACTCAGAAGTGACACAGTCGTTCAGTTCCAGTTGCCTTAAAGTTTTATAGAGGGCAGCAGCCTCGATGGACGCATCAGTTAACGCGTGTTCCCGCAACTCCGCCGCAAGCTCATATCCATGCGATCGCCCCTTCTTCTTGAGCAAAAACAGTAGAACTGGCTCGACGAATCGGTACAAGTTGCCCATCGCACACGTACATGGATGGTCGGCGCCATGGCGCGGACATGTTCGACGCGGCATTTTGAAACTGGTCCCTTGCGTCAGCATACCAACGATCTAAATATAGATGCAACTTGACTCTAGTGCCGTATCGCTATTGAACGGCCACAGCTTCCGACCGCGATTGTCGTGCAGCAGAAACGTTAGCCGAAGGGCGAGCGCCAGGGAATATAATAATCGGTCCAGAGGATCTTAAATTGGAACGTCTCGACAGTCCGCTCATCTACCTCGACAATGCTGCCACCGCTTGGCCGAAGCCGGAAAGCGTTTACCGCTTCATGATCGACTTTTATCGCAGCACCGGAGTGAATCCCGGGCGAAGCGGCTACGACCTTGCTCTGGAAGCCGGCTCCCTGCTCGACAACCTGCGCAAACGGCTCATGCACGTCTTCGGCGGTGACGAGGATGCGCCCGATCGGCTTTGCTTTGGCTACAACGCCACGGATGCACTGAACCTGGCGATCCCCGGCCTGCTAGCGGCGGGCGATCACGTAATTACCACCAATCTGGAGCACAACTCCGTGATCCGCCCGATTAACCACCTGGTGCGCGACGGCGTCGTCGAAGCGACGTTTGTTCCGTTTGACGGAGCCGGGTTTGTCGATCCAGACGACATCGCCAATGCGATCCGGCCCAACACGAAACTCGTGATTGTGAACCATGGCTCCAATGTGACCGGCACGATTCAGCCAGTCAGGGAGATTGGCCGGATCTGCCGGGAGAAGGGCGTGACATTCGCGATCGATACGGCTCAGACCGCGGGCAACATTCCCATCAACATGAAAGAAATGAACATCGATGTGCTGGCCTTCACCGGCCACAAGTGTCTGATGGGGTCGATGGGGATCGGAGGCCTGTGCGTCCGCAAGCACGTCGAAATCCGGCAGGTCCGCAGCGGTGGAACTGGTGTACGATCGGCGTATCCCTACCATCTGGAAGAGTACCCATGGCGATTGGAATATGGCACACCCAACATGGTTGGTGTCGCCGCGCTCTGGGCGGGGCAAGACTGGCTCGACGGCAACGGCGTGGAGAGCCTGCACGCGCGGGAGATGAAGCTTGCGGCCAGACTGGTCGAAGGACTTCGCTCAATTCCCGGCGTACATCTTTACTGCTGCGAGAGCCTGGACAATCACCTGCCGACCATCACGATAAACCTGGACGGAATGGAAGCTGGGGATGTGGGTACCATGCTCGATGTGGACCACAACGTTGCCACCCGGACCGGCCTGCACTGCGCCCCGCTGGCGCACCAACAGCTCGGGACAGTTGCGGTCCACGGGGCCGTTCGGTTCTCGATCGGTCCGTTCAACACGGAGGAGCATATCGACGTGGCGTATCGTGGTGTAGCGGAGATCGCCCGTTGGGCGGCCAATCGTCGAATGGCTCCGAACCGTACAGCGGCTCCAGTAGTGGTTCCCTGATGGTGCAGGGGAGGGCTGGCTCGGCTCGTGCTGATCCGCCCTAGAGAAATAGTAAGATCCTGCAGACCGCTGCGGGGAGTTTTGAGGGGACACCGTTTAAATGCCTTTTGCGATTGCCTTCCAAATCGCGGGCAATGGCGAACAACTCCGAAGCCAGTGTTCTAGCCAGCCACGGAGATTGCGGGCAACAGCAACCCGCGCATGCTTGGAAGCCGCCGACGTTGCGGCCAGGGAAGTGTAAAAGAGACTATGAAGACCTTCGAGACGATGGGGCGGGAAGAACTTCTGCGCGCCCTCGGCATGTTCGCCAAGAACTGGCTCTCGCACGATGGCTGCTGGTTCCTGGCGGCAGAGGAACGTTTCGGCATCGACACCGCAATTGAGCTGGACGCTCGCTCGTGGGCGCGGTTTGCGGCTGCCGAAGCGCGCCGCATTATGGCCACTTTTGGTATTCCGGCGGGAGGCGGCTTGCCCGCGCTGGAAGAGGCCCTCAGCTTCCGGCTGTACAGCGTGGTCAATGCGCAACGCATGGAATGGTCGGAAGATCGGCAGCGCCTGCGCTTCTTCATGGACCAGTGCCGCGTCCAGGAAACCCGTCAGCGCAAAGGTCTGCCAGACTTTCCTTGTAAGCCGGTAGGTATCGTCGAGTTCGAGACCTTTGCCAAGACGGTCGATCCGCGAATTGTCACGAGGTGCCTCCAGTGTCCGCCGAATGCGCCCGAAGGCCAATCCTGCGCCTGGGAATTCACGCTCGGTTTATAGGCCGCCTGGCGGAGGCAACCAGGCTTGCAGCCCGCGAACACCCGGTGACAAAATGAGCCTGAGAGAGCCGCCTTCCCGCAGTATTGGCCATTTCCAGCAAGTCCATGCCGCCGCGCCGTTAACCAGAAGGCCAGAGAGTTCGTCGTCGGATTATTTGGCTCCCCAAAACCCGCGGAATGGACGCGGAATCCTCGGGGGCGCCATTTGTGATTATCGCTATTGAATAGCTCCCCGATGGAGAGATTTGGTGCTGCAGCGGCGCGCTACTGCTCGTTCCCGCTAGGGCTAGCGCATGTTTGCGCTTTTGCCTCGTAACCGGCTGCAAACACACGGTCGGTTTCTGACTTTGGTCACTACATAGCCGTTTCCTTGCCCTCGGGCGCCTCCGGCGGATCCAGCGCCGAACGCCGCAGGATCTTCAGCACCTCGGCGGCCTGCCGGCTGCCGCGGGTCACGCACAGCTTGGTGTGGCTGCCCACCTCGACACTGACACACCGCACCGTCTCCAACGCCTGCCAGGCGGCCAGCGAGGAAAGACTGCTGCCAGCGGCTCGCAGCTTCTTCTCCAACGCCCGGTCCAGCAGGAACGCCAGCGCCGCCACGAACACGTGCCCCCGCACTCGATCATCCTTGTGATGGTAGACCGGCCGCACCTCCAACAGCCCCTTCAGGTGGGCAAATCCGCGTTCCACTTCGTTGAGCTGTTTGTAGGCCGCCACCGCCTCCACCGGCGACGGGCCCGGCTCTTCGGTCTGGATCACGTACTTGCCCTCGCAGGCCGTCTCACGAGGGAAGTTCACCGGATGCTCGAAGTAGTGAAACTGACCCGCGCGTAGTTCCCAGTTGAAGTAGCGGTGTCCGTGATTCCGCACCAGGACCTTGGCGGCCGCGGCGCCGATCTTCTCGGCTTCCTGCAACTCGCCCTTCTCCACTCGCAGCCGCAGGCCCTCCAGTTCCTGGCGCGTCCGCTCCATCGAAAGCTCGCGCATCCCGCGTTCGTACTGCTCGCGTTCCTCGCTATGCACCACGAATACGCGCACGCCCGGCTCCTTGCCCGCTACTTCCTGCACCCGCGTCCGCGGCACCGCCGCCCTCTCGGAGGCTGCGATGCCCGCCGGACATTCCTGCCAGTCGTCGCGCGCCAGGGCTTGCTCGATGTAGTGCGGGATGTCTTTGCGGTTGCGGCGCTGCAGGCCCACCAAGTAGCCTTGCCCGGCCTGGCGGAGTTGCTCGACGTTCTTCAACGTCACCATGCCGCGATCACCGACGAAGACGACCCGTTTGAGCCCGAAGCGCCGGCGCAGGTCTTCGACCACTTCGCCCACCGTGGTCTGGTCCAGCCGATTGCCCGCGAACACGTGGTGCGCGATCGGCCAGCCGTCCATCATCACCACTCCGATTACCACCTGCCGGTTGCGCGGCTTGCCATCCCGGCTGTAGCCGAACCGTCCCAACTCGGCTGGCCCACGGCCCTCGAAGTAAGTCGACGTGATATCGTAGAACACCAGTTCGGGCTCGATACTGAACAAGTCCCGCAACTCCTGCCAGAGTGCGGTCTCGATCTGGGGCTTGCTGGCCAGTACATCGTCGAGGGTTTCGTACCACAGCCGCAGTTGTTCGAAGCTCACCTTCACTCGTCGCGACGCTTTCCACTGCGGCATCCAGCGGCTTCCTTCCGCGGTCACCACATAGAAGTCTTCCAGCCACTGGGCCAGGGCGTGTTCGCTGCCGGGCCGGGTCAGCCGGTTGACCACCAGGGGGAAGACGCGTTCCGAGAGCGGCTGACCGCGGCGCAGCAACTGGGTGGTTCCGTCCAGGATGGGGCCGAGCGACAGAGAGTCAAACAAGTGGCGGGCGACGCGCACAGGGCCCCAGGTCCAGGCCTGCGGCGCGGAAACTTCCTCGGTCGAAACCCAGGTGGGATCCGACTGATCGGCTTGAAGCAGGTGCACCAGCGCGTCCAGGTGGGGGGCCAGAAGATCTTTGCGCCCGACGTGCAGGATGACGCGCTGGCGGATCTTGTCGCCCAAGCGGTAGTTTTCCACTAAGCGGAGATATTCGTGGCGGCCGTTGGCGGCTTTGACGGAGCGGAGGAACACGGGCACCTCCTACTACACTACGAATATTCCACAGGGCGAGCTGAGAAACAAGAGGAATCTGTCCTCAATACCGAAAAAGTGTGTCACTACACTTTTTCGAAAACAGAAAACCGCCCTTGTGCTTTCAGTGGGTTGCAGACAGAGGGCCTCAAAAACGCGCAAACATGCGCTAGAGCCCGGCTATTTTCGTCTTTTATTCGCCTCAAGGAGCGGCAGTCTGACCGCGTTCAGCATGATCGAAGTCGTAACTGATTGGAATGACGAGAGATCCGAATCCTCGAAGTTTTCTGGCGGTGCCATCTGGTGCCATCTGGCGTCTCCGGAGAATGGCCTCGACGTCGGCACATTTGCGGAGCCAAGTTTATTCAGCGCGAACTTCTCTGCCTTCTGGTTAACTGTGGCGCAGTAGCCATGTGCGCGAAATGGCCAATATCCGCGGAATGAGCCTCTCTCACGAGGCTGGCCGCCACGGGCTGACCAGCCCACAGCGGCGCGGTTGTGCCCTTTCGACGCGAACCTCTCACTCTCTCGGCCGAGGCGTGCACGTTTGGTTAACTGCGCTGGATGCCAACGGAAACGTGACCACCCTTGTCCTGGAGAGCAAATCGGCATATCTGCCCCCGCTGAGCGGTGGCACGATAAAAGTGGATCACGCAGATCATGAACCTGCTGAACCTGGCCCCCGACATCCAAGAAGAGGTTTTGGACTTGGCCGCTTCGGTCGATAACCGCTCCCCTGCGGAGAGGCAAATTCGGTCGATCACGAAGACCGTTCCGTGGACCACCCAAAGGAAAGCCTGGAATGATTCAAGAGGCAAAAGCGCGGAGGGGGTTTAGGCGATCCCCACCATGCGGGCAACATCGTTCGGAGCGATCGGGCCCTAAACATCACGGACGAGGTCGCCTTCGGGCTTGCCGAGAACCCAGCACGGCACGTAGTCGGGAAGACCGGGCAAGGCGGCAAACAGAACAATGTAGTCGTCGGATACGACAAACCACTTGCCGCGTTGGCAGACGAACATCTTCTGGAACTGTCCGTTGCGCCACGCTTCGGTCATCTGGCGCAACGCCCGTGGCCTGTCCCTTTATACGCGATCTCGAACCTGTTGTACAGCGAAGATTCGAAGTGCGGAGATTGCGATCAAGGCCTCACGTTGGGTTCGATCCAGAGTGAACAGCCGCCAACGTGTTTTCGCTCATTCCGTCATCGTGAGCCTGACCGCCCCGGCTCACCCCTCATTGACAGGGCCGCGACGTGTGCGACAAGCCAGAAAACCAGGGGGTGGGGTGTCTCAGAAGAATGAAGAGCAGGGCTTAATCGGAGAGTGGAATATCGGGAATTGGTATGGGTATGGGGCCGACTGGTGATTGGCGGGACAGTACCGAATAGTAAATCGGTAGCGCTTCTTCATCGGCTGTCAGCGTCTTCGGTAGATGCAATCCGATTCCGGGTATGGGGCACTCGCCCATCGCCGGTGTGAGAATTGGCCGAAGCGGGTTAATGCCGAGGTGCAATTGAGTACTGTGATGAACGGTGAGGGCAATGCCAGCATACCTGACTCCGTCAGGAGCGACAAAGTAGCGGCGCTCGGTCACAGGTTCCCAAGCCTGAAACGAGTTCGCGCTGCCCCTGTTGAGTTGTTGTGGCATTAATAGTTCAGCTTCAACCATATCGAGCATGCGAGTGCCTGTGTTTCGCATCGACAGTTGCACCATTCCGTCCTTGTTGCGGAATATCCGGACGGCGAGTTCCGAAGATGGCACTTTCGCTATTATCTGCGGAAGCGCTTCCATGAACGCATCGAGCAACGATTCGTTGAAGGAGAGCCGACATCTTGTGGCCAACGCCTTCATCATTGCCTTCACGTCCAATGGATCGCTGAGAGCACGCGCTTGGAGGGGGCTCAGCGGCATACCAATATCGCCTTTATCTTGACGACCCCACACTAGCGGAATAACCTCTGATTCGGCACCAAAGCCGAAACCAGCCTCAAAGTTGATCCATCGGCGGTCAATCGACACGGGCGACAATAAACAGATAATAGACTCTGATCTGCGTAGGCCGTTAAGAATCGCCTGATACCATTCACCACTTGGAATACTGTCGTAGTCGGATGATACAAAGACCGGGATAGTCGGTGTCATACTGGCCCCGATAAAAGCTTGCAGGTGGACGGCGATGGGCGACTCTGGCCCAAAGTGGCTGATGAATATTCCGCTCCGCTTTCCCTTAGCAAGCTCTTGCTGCCTGCGGCGGGCTCCCGGCAGGCATTTGGAGCGAAAAGCACCATCGTAGAAATACGCCGTACCTTTAAGCGGGTCGTAAGGAACCAACCTCCCGACTCATACCGGTCAATGGCTACAAGCGACTGCCGGTGGAGCAATATCAACTCCTCAAGAGTTTCCGATGTTGAAGCGGTAATCCCTGAATGCTTAACCGCCTCCTCGATGTCGTTTCGGTAGCCGGTAAAACCGGAGGAGTCATGCCACCCAACGAGTAACGTGAGAATGGCGAGGTCGATTTGTTCGGCTTGTATGAGCATGAGCGACTATTGCTCAATTCTCGCATTTATGAGTCCCGCATTGTGGTGCGCCTTGACATGCTGACGGGTCGGTTGTACGGTTACTGGGATGGACCCACTTGAACAAATCGGCGGCGAGCCGCTGGAAGGCTCCGGCTTCGAGGATGAGAAGCCCGAAGATGGCTTTACCGCGTGCGAGGTTCCTGGATCGCGACACCAAATTCAGCGCCGAGGTCTTGGATTTGTTGAAGGCCTCCGGCATCGAGCCCAAGCGCACAAGCTTCCGGAGTCCTTGGCAAAATGGGGTAGCTGAGAGATTTGTAGGGAGTGCCCGCCGCGAGTGTTTCGACCACGTGATCGCGCTCAACGAGCGGCACGTGCGGCGCATCGCCCGCGAGTACATTGCCTACTATCACGAAGACCGCACGCACCTCGGGTTGGACAAGGACACGCCGCTCGGCAGGCCAGTCGAATCGAAGCCGGATCACGGCGCCTGGGTGGAACCGTTGCCGCGGGTCGGCGGTCTGCATCACCGATACGTCTGGAAAACAGGGGCCTGAACCGTCCGAGGTAGCGACAGAATTTTGCCGGGCCAGCGCCACCCGTGTGTCCCGCCGCGACGCTTTGCGGTCGCGACGCTTCGTTTTCGGCGCAATGGCAGGAACTGTTCCTCTCGCGGCCGAAACGGATCGCCCGGCGGCCCCAAGAAAGCTGATTCGTGCGCCTGCGGCAATGCGATTCACAGTGAAAAACGCCCCGGACAGACTTTTGGCGAGCGACAACCATTGGCGAGAGACAGGGGTAAAGCGCGCCTGACGGCACGCGCAGTCATGTTGGAGGTCAGATCAATGATGCGAAATTATTCTTGCGCTACCGCTAAGGCCAGGTGGAACACATCGCAAAAAAAAACCGCGTACGGATGCCGGATGGCTCTGCTGGGCCACGATTTCCTTCTGACGCGTCGTCTTTCAAATGGACCGCTGCCCTGGGGTGACCCAACGTCCCAATTCCTCAAAGCTCTTTCTGCTTGCTTCCTGCTCCCATGAGAGGAGCAGACCTCTTTGGTGACCAAATGGCGCAGTCAGCAAGACTAATCAGGCAGTATAGGGCCGCAGCCAGTATGCCGCCCAGATATCCAGTGTTAGCGACGCAGTGAGTCCACGCGGGCAACAGAATGGACCCGGATTTATAGTAAACGTATCCGAACAATAAACCACCAAGGAAGATACCCCCCAAGACCTGCTCTGGGGATTTGGTTAGTATGTGTGGGAGTGACCAAAGCACGGAAGTCGCGACGATTGCCCAGAACGCCCTGGCTCTCACCCCATGCATGAGCAAGATCAACCTGTCAATCGCGACCCCGCGGAAAACAAGTTCTTCCATAAAAGCGCCCAAGACGCTCCACACGAAGAAGTCTCCAGTGGAAGACAGGACCAGTTTGCCGCTGATCAGGAGATAAACGTGAATGACCGCGACCACGGCCAGCGAGGCCACACCTCCGCGTTTGCATGAAAAACCGTAGTCTGCCGGCCTGCGGCCCAGCCGGATCACCGAATAAACTAGCACCCCTGCGGTGGTCGCCCACAGGATCAACATCACGAACAAAAGCCAAAACTGCCAAGTTATATCCATGCGGTGCCGCACATGAAAGTAGTTGACCGCGAAGCCGACGATGGTCCAACAGGCTGGGAGGAGGAGCAGCAGCCTGTCATAAGACCCCAGTCTTCGAATGCGACTACGGATCCGTGGGTTCATGCTTAACATTGTCGTTGATCCCTCCCGTAATGTCACTGAAATTCGGTGCCTCCTGTCGCTTCCCGTCTGACCGCACATGGCCCACAACCTTCGAAGCCGTGGGGTCCAGACTCGCCGCGTCCGTGGTTGGGATCGGTCGTTGCACTCGCGGGTTGGAAGCGCTGTGAGGGTGGGGCCGGTCGAGAAAAGAGCGTTGGGCTTGCTCGAAGGGCGGCGCATTTCGCGCACTGGGCGCATTTCGCGCATTTCAGGCACTTTGAGTTTTAGCGGTATTGGGCGCGTGACATCACACGCCCGGAGGATTTATATTCCTTCTGTCGGGACTTCCGATTCTGTGGTGGCGCGAAGTGATCCAACGAACTGCGATGTTCTATGCACGTGCTCGCGCTCCCGACGATCATGCACGGATATTTGACATCGCGAAATAGGAGGCTTGCTTATGGAATGGTTAGTTGAACCCAGAGACCCGCAACTTGGCTCCGAGGTGCCCTGGTGCCCGGTGGGGTTCTGCACCCAACTGTGCTTTATTGACTGTGATCTCTACCTTGTCTACGTCTACGAGACGCAGCCCTTTTGTAGCCTGATATTTTCCCGTTGTTACGCCCTTGTGCCGTGCACCGAGGCTTCGAACTTGGCCGCTCCAAGCGTCGCGAATCTAAGGTTGTGACGCATTGGAGCAAGTAGAGGCATTTCCTTCAACATTTCGTTCCGTCTAAGAGACGGAGGAGGCAAATATGAACTGGCTAATTGAACCGACGGTATCCGCAGAAGACCCTGGGACAATATGCTTGTTGGTCTTCTGCTGCAGTGACAGTTCCTTCGGTTTCTGTACCCAAGTCTGTCCCCAAGATAGCGGCTGCGTGTGCGTCGGCAGCCCTACGGGTTCGAACGGTTGCGGTTTTGGTTGGGTGCAGTAGGGAGGCGTTTGCTGCACGGTTGAAAGGGACCCCGCTCGGGCCAGTGTCCTTTCCACTTCGCTGCCGGAACCTTGCTTCGGCGCAGCGGGACGAGGCGGTATTCGACAGGGAGAGCCAGATGAGGGATTATTCTTCATGTCAGATTCGGATCGCTCTGATCAACATGCCGTTTGCCCTTTCGTCCCGGCCATCGATCCAATGCGGTTTGCTGAAAGCCGCCTTGGTTCGGGCCGGGTAGCCTCGGCACGTGGGCAGCCACGCTCGCCTCCAACGACATGACGTGCCGAATCAAGGCTTCAGCTGCACGCGATCTTATTTCACTGCTGCCCCTGCTTCCACACTGGGACCTGTATGGCGCCCTGCACCACGGCTGGCTCCCGTTTCAAGATAGGACACAGGCGCCTTCCGCAAGTCTGTGGCAGACCGCTGGGCAATGCCGCACGCCTTTTTATTGCACCCGGCTGATTTATCTCCGGGGAAGTGATGCTGATGCGACACTAAGATCAAAACAGCTCCTCGGTTACAGCGCCGCGGTGGAGGCGATGTTCGCTGATCTCGCGGACCCGGACAGACAGCCAGTTCCCATCGCCCTCCGAGAGTACTACGAGTACGCGTTCTATCCCAAAGACAAAAATGAGAAATTGTTGTATCAGTTTTACGCTTTGCTCATCAAGTAGTTCTTCGCGCCGGATGCGGCGGCGATATCGCAGGTAGTGGTGATGCCGTTGCTGGCGAGAGCCAAGCGGCGGGTTGCAGCCGGAATCGGGAGCGGAGCGATGAAGGCCGATTCCCGGCAGACGGACTTCTGCACGTATCTCTCAGCAATTCTCTTGGGCGGGTTGGTTCTGAAGGCCGTTGCCGGGTGGTGGTGGGCCGATCCGGTGGCTGGACTAGCCTGGATTCCCACGCAAGTTTCGTGACCTAACGAGAGCGGCCTGTCATCCGAAAACCAGACGAAGGCGTTTGCCGTCGAGCCACGGGATCGGCAGGTCCGTCTTGTCGAAGCCGGCT
>Ga0116111_1000391_pt1 | contig 36008 bp, 33 predicted proteins | sample June2015DPH_8_10_FD_89720 | JGI IMG/M metagenome (GOLD analysis project Ga0116111, IMG submission 89720) | Peatland microbial communities from SPRUCE experiment site at the Marcell Experimental Forest, Minnesota, USA - June2015DPH_8_100 | ecosystem: Environmental > Terrestrial > Soil > Wetlands... | reverse complement strand
GAGAATTGGTCGCCACTTTGCCCCGGGTCTTCGAGGATATGCAATCCTACCCGGAGCTGATCCGACCCCGGCTGCTACCTTTTTGCTAGCCATCATGTCCCTTTATTTATGCGCGGATGTATACGAGAATCGCGGGGAAGTTTGCCTGGACCAAGGCCAACCCGACCAAGCTATTCATTTTTTCCGCCTTGCGTTGGCCCGTGAATCCCGCTCGCCAAAATCTCTGACGGGGATCGGAAAAGCTTATGTTCGCAAGGGCGACCCAGCCCAAGCAGCCCGTTATCTGGCGCAAGCAATAGCCTTTGAACCCGATAACGCTGCTTTCCATTACCAGTTGGGCCAGGCTTATCTTAAATCAGGCCGGCGGGAAGAGGGGACACAGGAATTGACGGCTGCCCAGCAACTTCAGGATGCCGCCCGCAACAAGCAAGCCGAAAAGTTATCGGGGAAATTACCGCTACCGCCCGTCCCGCACCCCTAAAATGAATTTCGCACTTCCCCCCCCGGCGAACTACGGCAACTTCTGGCGCACAGGGTCAACTCCAGCCTTCAGCATCGCCGAGTTATTCCAGTGCCTTAGCACGTGCCAGTCTATCTCCGGAAACCCCAGCTTTGTGGCGATTGGCTTGATCACATTGCGCATGAAGCATCCCGCTTGGATAGGCCGCCCTCGCTAGCCGGGAGAGAGCCACCCCTCAGGATCGGCATCAGGAAGGTGCTTCTCCTGGCACTTCCGCAGCCCAGCCAGTTGCGCCTCTTTGAGGACTACCAGGCGCTCTCAGGCCTTGGTCGTGAGCCTATTCGGTTTACCTTCGAAGAGGCTTCCCGCTATCGTTCAACACCTCCCTCAAGGTCGATTTCCAGGCATCGCGTGTCACTCCGACAGCGGCCTAATCGTGGCGCGTGAGTTGGACGAAAGGATGGTGGCTGCGTGTATACTGAACCGGCCCGAGGAATCCGAAATGGAAACGCCGATTGAACTGTAGCCTGAGGTAGAAAATGAGGATGAGACTTCGACTCGCTAGGCAGTTACTTCATTGGACCATGCTGACTTTATTCCTGGCCCAATCCATTCCTGCAAGCGGACAAGCACTCGGCCGGCAGAAGGGACGCAAGCGGGTCGACACGTGGCTGGTCCTTGACGAAGAAAAGGGGTTTGCGAGGATCGAGCAATATGCTGACATTCTAAACTCCTTAAGCATCTTTGGGAATCCCTCGAAAGAGTTCATCTACCGCTGCCATCAGCTTCAGATTGAGGTCTATCAGGGGGTCTCAGGAAACGCCTCCGCCATCGATACACCTGCTCATCGCCAAGATACGCTAGGCGAATACCTACAAGCCTGCCAGGTCCAGGGATACGACGGAATCGACCTGGATTTTGAACGCTTGGATCCCTCCCTCCAGGATACCTATTCCGAATTCCTGCGCCAAACATCCTCGGCTCTACACGCCATAGGCAAGAAACTCAGCCATTCTGTGAGCTGTTACCCGAATGCGGATCGGAATTCTACCCACAAGACATTTTACTATCCCAAAGTGGTGGCCGAGACCTGTGACTTGATCCGGGTCATGTGCTACGACATGTACTGGGCGCCGGGACAGGGAGATCCGCAGTTTATTGATCACCCCGATAGTCAGGGGATAGGTCCCACTTCCAGTTATCCTTGGGCACGGGCCGGAATGCTCTTTTGGCTTGAGCGGGCTCCGCGAGAAAAGCTTGTTATGGGCCTCCCCGCTTATTCCAACGATTATGCCCTTTCCCCCCATGGAAGTGGAAAACAGGTTTATGCCTCCAAGCCCCAAATCCAGGAGGGTACCCCGACCCAGGCGGCTTGGCTGTGGTACGACAGGCTCTCAATGTATCTCTACATGGAGAGGGATGGAATTCCTCACATTTTCTATGCCAGCGACTCCGAGAGTACCAAGGCTCACCTTGAAACTGTAGACGAATTGAATCTGCCGGCCTTTGGCTTTTGGCATTTCAGTTCTGTAGATGAAGCTACGTGGAAAGTAATTAGAGGCTGGCTGAACAAGAAATAATGTGCCAACCTGACGCGATCCTGCCTTTCTGGGGCTGAGAAATGCAAAATGGCGTTATCCTTAGGATACGTGTTCACATTTCGTTGTGTTCCGAGGGAATGCTGGTTTACTTGCCGATCCGGACACCAGCCACCTTGCTTCCGCTCCGGGGTGTAGGTTAAACTATTGTTTCGCAGATGCAATTGACTCAGGGCGAACGAGAATACAATTCAAAAGGAGGAATATGAAGATGCGGTCTATACGTGTCCGTAGGTTGCTCTCTCTGGCGGGACTGATGCTGCTCGGGGCAGCGCCATTGCTTGCCGCTGGTGGGCTCTTCGATTTCACTCTCCCCTCGATTGACGGCAACCCGACGCCTCTCTCGAATTACAAGGGAAAGGTAATTCTGCTCGTCAACGTCGCCAGCAAGTGTGGTTTTACACCCCAGTACTCTGCTCTGGAGTCGCTCTACGAGAAGTACAAGGATCAGGGATTTGTGATCCTGGGTTTCCCGGCCAACAATTTCGGGGCGCAAGAACCCGGCACCAACGCCGAGATCAAGAGGTTTTGCAGTACGAAATACAGCGTAACCTTCCCCATGTTTTCGAAGATTTCCGTAAAGGGCGATGACACGGCGCCGCTCTATCAGTTTCTTACCCAGAAGGCCAACCCGGCCGTGGCCGGTGAGATCCAATGGAATTTCACCAAGTTCCTTGTGGACCGCGAAGGCCACATTGTGGCGCGGTTTGAACCGAAGACCACACCGGACTCCCCGGAGGTTGTGGCAGAAGTCGAGAAGCTCTTGAAACACTAGGGTCCAAACCGTTGAGTTTGAGCCGGTGCACGGGGCGGGCTCAATAGTGTTTGAGATGCCTTTAACGTGTGGCAGAGCCGACTCAGCGCGGTTCGTCCCTGGTCCCCGCTAATCTTTCCCCTCGGTCGCGAGCGAGGCCAGCATGGCGATTCCCAGAATTAAGAGAATTCCCGCCAGGGCAAATGTGGTTGGAATGGGCACCCAGGGCGCAACCAGCATTTTGGCGCCAATGAACATCAGAATCACCGCCAACGCCGGGCGAAAGTAACGGAAATGGGAAATGGCTCGCGCCAGCAGAAAGTACAGCGACCGCAATCCTAAAATCGCGAGGACGTTCGAAGTGAAGATGATGAAGGCGTCTTGAGTTACTGAAAAGACGGCTGGGATGGAATCCAGGGCAAACGTGACGTCGACAACCTCGATCATAATCAGAACCAGGAGAAGCGGGGTGGCCACGACTCGCCCATCCACTCGCGTAAAGAAGCTCGCTCCCTCATAATGTTCAGAAATCGGAAACAACCTGCCGGCCAGGCGAATTACCCGGCCCCGCGTGGGATCGTATTTCTTCCCCTGTTGGCGCAGCAAGCGCACTCCCATGACGAGCAGGAAGACGCCGAACAAATAGAGAACCGCATGAAAATGCCGGACGAGCTGGACTCCGGCGATAATGAAAGTCCCGCGCAGCACGAGGGCTCCGAGCACGCCCCAGAAAAGCACTCGATGCTGGTATTCGGCGGCCACCCCCATGCTCGTGAAGATCACCGCGAACAGAAAAATGTTGTCGGCGGAAAGAGATTTTTCCAGCAGGTAACTGGTGAAGAATTGTAGCGCCGCCTCCTGCCCATAGCACCAATAAATGCCCAGGTTGAAGGTGAGCGCCAGCGCCACCCAGAAAGCGCTCCAGCCCGCAGCTTCGCGGAATCCCACCGCGCGCGGATGGCGATGGAAAACTCCGAGGTCCACCGCCAGGAGGGCCAGCACGAATACAATGAAGATTATCCACGGCCAAAGGCTGTTCATGCTCAATCAACTCGCCATGTTATCAGGGCTGGGGAAAGGGATGCTATTCTACGTGCGGCGATTTCTCAAGATCGGCAAGGGTGGCAAGAACCACGCGGCCGACAATCGTTAAACTCAGTGGACTGCAATGGTCCACGGTGTCTCGGGCTGTATGCCAGTATCCATCTTCGGGGTTAAAGTCAATCAGGTCCACGGCGGCCACGCCCGCGTTCACAAAGGGAATGTGGTCGTCTTCGACAGCGCTTGAAGTATCCAAGAAATATTTCGTGTAGCCAAGGCGGTGGGCGGCGGCGAACACCGTGTCCGTTAACCAGGATGTGGAGTTTCCCTCGCGATGGATCACCAGGTTGGAATCACCAATCATATCCACCAGGATCATCGCCTGGATGCGCCCCAGTTCGCCCGCAGAGGAGAGTTTCTGAACCAAATGGCGGCTGCCGTAAACGCTGTCGGTGTCGGTCCACTCGCGCATGGCTTCTTCCCCGTCAAAGAATACCAGCCAGTAGGTCAAGGTATGCTTGCGCCCGCGCAACTCGCGCGCCAGTTCGAGGAGAAGCGCGGCGCTGGACGCCCCGTCATTTGCGCCCACAAAGCGGAAGTTTTCAAAAAGCTTCGTGTCGTAGTGGCCCGTCACCATCACCACTTTGGTGGAATCGCCGGGGAATTTGGCGATGAGGTTGGTCATGGGGATGGCGCCCAACGGAGTCTGGGCGGTGAAGTTATCCTCTTCCACCTGCGCGCCCGCGTCCTTGAGTTGGGCGACGATCCAGCGACGCGCCTCCGCCAGGGCCGGCGAACCCGCTGGACGCGGCCCGTAACTCACCAATTGCTTCAAATCCGCAAAGGCCCGCCCGCCGTTAAAGGTTTCCGCCGGTGCATCTGCGTCAAACCCATAGGGGACGGCTAGGAAAAACAGGAGAGTGCAGGCCCCCAAGCCCACCCAAGGTGTCGCGCGCTTAGGCCTTATCATTTTTCTTTTTCCGGTTTTTCCTGAGGTAAACGAGCCAGGAAAGTCCAATGCTTAAGAAGTAGAGGCCCACCAAAGGAATCCAGACGACAAAGATGCTCGCCATGTCATTGCTCGGGACAATCGCGAGAGCAATGACCGCCGTCAACAGGACCGCATAACGGAAGTTCTTTAACAGGAATTTGGGCGTGACAATGCCAAAGATCGAGAGCAGCAGGATCACCACAGGCAACTCGAAAACCAGGCCCACAGAGACCACGAGAGTAATTGCCAGGTCCCAGTATTCGTTAATGGTCACCATGGCGGTGAATTGCGAGGCAAATTCCAACAGGAAACGAAACACCTTGGGCAATGCCAGCTTGTAAGCGAAGAAGCCGCCGGACATGAACAGGCCGCTCGTCATCAGGACAAAAGGCCAAATGTATTTCTTTTCGTTGCGGTAAAGTCCTGGAGAAATAAACAGCCAGAGCTGAAGTAAGACGTAGGGGGAAGCGAGAAAAATCCCACCCATGATGGAGAGTTTAATGTAGAGGTTGAAGGGGTCAACAGGATTGGTGTAAACGAGCTTTGGCGGCAAGTGCAGCAAGAGCAGCGTATCGGTTAATGGCTTCGCCATGTAAGCATAGATGGCCTGGTGTTTCCAGAAGCAGATACCGGAGGTGATAATGACGGAGTAGATGCTGCGCAGCAACCGGACCCTGAGTTCCTCAAGATGCTCGAGGAACGACATTTGTTTGCCGCTCAGTTCAACTTCTTCAGGATCCGGGTCCGGTTTCTTTGGGGGGGGGTTCTGGATCGTGATGCCCATAGGTGGAGGTCGTGTCGGAGCCGCTCTCGGGTAAGCGGTCCAAATTCTTGATTTCCTCTTCCAGTGAATTCTTCAGTTCATTTGAGGCGCGGCGCAATTCTCCCAGACCCTTGCCCAAGGTCCGGGCGATCTCCGGTACTTTCTTGGGGCCGAATAGGAGGTAGGCAACGAAGAGTAAGAAACCGATCTCGAGAAATCCGCCGCCAAACAATGTCCGCCTCCATAGGGATAATAGGGAAACCCCTGGGTGTTGTCAAGGTGAAGCGCACAGCGGTGCTCGGTTATGTCGCTAAAAAGCGCTCTCTTGTGAGGAAGCCTGCCTTTTTTGCGGAGACGGCGCGCCCTGGGGCCCACTATTCGTGCCATCGGGGGCGTAGGGTGCCTTCCACCAAGAGCATCGAACCCCGCGTCGGCAACCTGCATCCAACCAATGGGAGTGGGTGGTGGGTTGATATTTGGGCGGCGAGTTTATCGGGCCCCCGACAGACCATATGGCAGCATAAAGCCGCCTCTACGTCAAAGCAGCCCATAGCCGCATCGTGATCGCTGCTTTTTGACCCGGCATCCGTATGCTATAATCAAACGGCAGGGTGAGGAGCTGCAAATCAATGAAACAAGCACGCCGCGCGGTATGGTTTATCTTGTCGACAGTCCTCCTATGCGCGATCTTGGGAGGATTGTACGGACGCCAGGTTGAGGCCACCACCGGCAGCGATGACTCTGACATCAAGTCAAGCTTGGGCGCATTCACCCGCGTTTACGATCTTGTCGAGGCGAACTACGCCGACCCCGTCGATCCCGATACCACGATTTATGGTCCGCCCAATGGCACCACGGGCGCCATTCCCGGCGCGCTGCGGACCCTGGACCCGCACTCAAACTTTTTCGACCCGCGCGCTTTTGCTCTTCTCCGCGAGGACCAGGAGGGTAAGTACTACGGTGTCGGCATGTCGATCCAGGCACGCCCCGGCAAACTTGGCAAGCTCATAACCGTAGTGGTAGCGCCGATTCCGGGGTCGCCGGCTTTTCGCGCCGGCCTGCGCCCTGGCGATATCGTGGCGAAGGTCGATGGCAAACCTACCGACGGGTTGAATACCACGCAAGTGGCGGAAATGCTCAAAGGTCCCAAGGGCACACAAGTTCACGTCACCATCCTTCGCGAAGGCTACGAGCAGCCGCTGGAAGTCAGCATCACGCGGGATGAGATTTCCCAAAGTAGCGTCGATGACTCTTTCATGATTCGGCCGGGCGTCGCCTACATCCACATCAGCAAGTTCAACGAAAACACCAACGATGAGCTCACCGATGCGCTGCGAAAGCTGGGAGAAAAGAATTTGCAGGGTTTGGTTCTTGACCTCCGGGGCAACCCCGGGGGATTGCTTCAGGAGGCCGTAGAGGTTTCCGATCACTTCCTGGAAAAGAGCCAGCTTATTGTCTATCACTCGGGGAGACATTCGCAGGAGAAGCGTTACTACGCCACCCGCGGTGACGATGGCAATGAATATCCCATGGTCGTTCTCATCAACCGCCTGACGGCGAGTGCGTCAGAAATCGTCACCGGCGCCCTCCAGGATCACGACCGCGCACTGGTGATGGGTGAGCCCAGCTTCGGCAAAGGCCTGGTGCAGACGGTGTATCAGTTGAGCGAACACACCGGCTTGGCCCTCACCACGGCTCACTATTACACGCCCAGTGGACGTTTGATCCAGCGCCAATATGAAAACGTTTCCTTGTACGACTACTACTATCACCCCGAACTCACCAAGCCCAACCATGCCGAGGTCCGGTTGACCGACGGCGGGCGCGAGGTTTATGGCGGCGGCGGAATCACTCCCGACGTCGAGTTTACCGACCCCAAGATGAACCCCGCACAGGAAACGCTGATCCAGCACAGCGCCTTCTACAACTTCGGCAAATACTACCTGGGAATCCATAAAACCATTCCCAAGGATTTCGAAGTGAATGACACTGTTCTGGATGAATTCAAGAAGTTCCTGGCTAACGAGAAAATCCCATTCTCTGACATAGACATGACAGCCAACCTCGACTTCGTCAAAAACCGCATCGACATCCAGCTCGTGGGGTCGATCTTCGGTGAAACTGAAGCCGACAGGATCAGTATTGCCAAAGATCCGCTTGTGTTGAAAAGCCTGGATAGCATGCCGCAGGCCAAGGAACTGATGGCCAAGGCCAAGCGTTATGTTGCCAGCAAGACGCTGAGGTAGGATTCCACCCAAGCCCGGGACGAAGAATTCCCGGGCTTCGGACTGCCCGCGCGGGCTGGAAGATCTACTCGTCCCGCGCCCTTCCTATAAAATACCTGATCAGTGAGAGCCCGCCGGTAATGGGGAAGAGGAGAACCTGTTTCCAAATGGCGGCGCGCCCCTTGGATTTTCTACGCTCCGACTGAGCAGCGTCTTTGGCTTGAAAGACAAGCATAACCGCATATTTGGCAAAGTCCACGCCGCACTTCTCGCATCTTCCACCTTGCAACTGCACGTGCTTGCAGGCAGGGCAGGTGTATTTCAGCGGCGTGTGGCACCGTACGCAATACGTGACCCCTTCCGGATTCTCCGTCTTGCATTTTGGGCATTGTTGCATGGAATGCCTAAATTCGGGTGTAGCGCCGGGCTTCAGCCCTGCACATGCCGCCCTAAAGGGCGACGCTACGTTCAGGATAGAACACCACCGAACCGCGGGGCAAAACACCCCTTTACCATCGACGGGTGATTATACAGGAATGAAAAGCGAAAGGGATGTTTTGGTGGACGCGAAGGGATTCGAACCCTCGACCTCAGCGTTGCGAACGCCGCGCTCTCCCAACTGAGCTACGCGCCCATGCGATCTATGACCCTTGGAAATATAACACGGCAGGCAAAGCGCCGCCAAGCTTCAACGCGACGCTTCAGGGCAACAGGCATTCCGCGAAACTCAAAGCCGCTTCCAGTTGATCCTCCGGCAGTCCACCGCCGTGAGCGAAATCCCGCGTCCCGCCGCCCCTGCCACCAAATTTTGCCAAGGTCTGCTTCATCAGATCGGAAAGGTTCGCCTCCCCGCCCCGCGTCTGCGCAAAGAAAAGCGCGGAAGGCATTCCCTTAACCCCGATCAGAGCGACTGCCCCGGCCTGCTTTCCGAGCGCGTGCGCCACGAATTTGGCCTTCTTCGCTTCAGTGGAGCCAAACAAGCATCGGATGACACGCACGCCACCTTTCAGGGGGGCTTGCTGCCACAACTGAGCAGCTTCCATTTCCGCCAGGTCCTCAACAAGTTTCTGCACAGATTTTCCCACTTCGCGCAGGTCCAGGGCTTGTTTCGTAATCAACTCGGGGACATTTTCCAAACCGGTCGAAAACAATCGCGCCGCATCACTCAGGATGGCAAAATCCTGCCGGGCCCGGCGCGCCGCCCGGCCCCCACAGACGAATTCAATGCTTGTCAGGCCCTTGGCGCGCTCGACCTTGCGAATGGAAATGGTCCCCACGCTGCCACTTCGGCTGACGTGAGTCCCGCCGCAGGCGGAAAGGTCAAATCCCTCCACTTCCACCAGCCGTATGTCACCTTCGCGAAACGTGGGTTTTCGCAAGTCGAGTTGCTGCGCTTCGGCGGCGGATCGAAAGGAAATCTGCACGGGCCGATTTTCGAATGCCGTCCGATTCGCCAATTCTTCCGCTTCTTCGATTTGCTTCGAGCCCACGCGGTCGGAATCGAGATCGATCGTCGCGCTTTCCGTGCCCAAGTGAAACGACACCGTTTTGTAGCTAGCTGCATGTTCAAATGCCGCTGAGAGAATGTGCTGCCCCGTGTGCTGTTGCATGTGGTCGAAGCGCCGCTCCCAGTCCATGACGCCCTCGACAGCCTCTCCTTCCGGACTGCCCGTGAGGATGTGGGCAACCTCATCTCCCTCATCGATGACGTCAAGCACCCTGATGCCCCCGAGTGTGCCACGGTCAGAGGGTTGCCCGCCCGACTCCGGGTAGAACGTCGTGCGGTCAAGGTATACACGCACCCCGCGCGGGTCAGTGTTGGTGCGAATGACGCGCGCGGTGAACTCCTTTAAGTAACAGTCCGTGTAATAGAGGCGTTCGGTGTGTGCCATAGAACCCTATTTTTTGTGGCGCCGCCGTTTAAGCGTGGACGACAGCAACTCGCAAGGAAAGTTCAGCCCTAAAGGTCTATCCAACAATATATTCCAACAACAATCTAAACTAGTTGCTCAAGTACCTCCAAATACTTGTACCCGGTGGCCGTGAGGAAAAGCACGATGGATTCATGCCCGCCCAAAAAGCCATCCCACAACAGCTTCTTCAGCCCCGCCAGCGTGGCACCGCCTTCCGGCGAGGTGATCAAACCTTCTGTCTCGGCGATCTCTCGGACGGCCGTCAGCATGTCGGCATCGGAAACCGCCAGCGCGGCGCCACGGCTCTTGCGCACGGCGCCCAAAATCAGGAAATCACCAATTCCAGCGGGGACCCGCAGCCCGGATGCCAGGGTTTCCGGGTTCTTCCACTCTTCCGCGCGTTCGGTTCCCTCAGCGTAAGCCCGCACCATCGGGGCGCAGCCGTGCGCCTGGACGGCGAACATGCGCGGGCGCCGGTCGGCAATCCATCCCATCTCGTGCATCTCCTCAAAAGCCTTCCATATGCCGATTAGCCCCGTGCCACCGCCGGTGGGATAAATCATCGCGTCCGGCAATCGCCCGCCCAGTTGCTCATAGACCTCGTAGGCCATGGTCTTCTTGCCCTCAACGCGATAAGGCTCGCGCAAGGTTGAGATATCGAACCAGTCTTCACCTTTCAGGCTTTCGCGCATCACGCGGCCGCAGTCCTTGATGCTGCCCGGAACCAGGGTCACTTTGGCGCCGTGCAGCGTGCATTCAAGACGATTGGCCAGGGGCGTCCCTTCCGGCATGAAAATCGCCGCCTCCATCCCCGCCTTCGCGGCGTAGGCCGCCAGAGCGCCGCCGGCATTTCCCGCCGTGGGGACCGCCACCCTGCGAATTCCCAACTCGTGAGCCTTGCTCACCGCCACCGCCATGCCGCGAGCCTTGAAGGATCCCGTGGGATTCTGCGACTCGTCCTTCAAGTAAAGATTGGGTAGGCCGAGCCTGTCGCCCAGGCGGCGAGCGCGCAGGAGGGGCGTAAAACCTTCCCCGAGGCAAAAAATCGACGCCTCGCTCGCAACCGGAAGAACCTCCCGGTATCGCCACAAGTTCCGGGTGCGAGACTTCAGCGTCTGAGGTTCAAGTTTGGTCGACACTCGCCGCAAGTCGTATCGCGCGAACAACGTCGAGCCGCATTCGCAGAGGTTGTGGATTTGTCCCGCCGGGTATCTCTTCGCGCACCGCGCGCATTCCAAATGGGTCATGAAGGACATGGCAGTTGAGTCTAGCAGAAGTTAGAAGGGTGGAGCTAGAAGTTAGAAGCCAGGACTTGAAGTGAGAAGCTTGCCCGGTCTTCTCACCAACATCCGATGTCCCTAAAAAGTGGCGGGAGGCCCCTTCAAGTACGCTTCATATTTTTCTTGACAAAACAAAAAGCTTAGGCTATAGTAATGGGTTAGGATAGTGGCCGGTTCTGCCCGGAGATTGGAGTGCGCGTCAATCATCCAATGGCAAGCCGCGGGGACAAAGTGCACCAATTACGTTGAGCCTTAATGTCCCTAGTTGGGCAAAGGCCCCAATCCTGAGAACTTATTGAAAACAAAGCGCCGAAAAGGCGATTTTCCTCCTCCCAATCCTGACAACATACTGAAAATAAAACCACTTACAATCAACCCAACAAGAGCTGGAAGTGGGGTGCAAAATGTCCAACAGGCGAGGTGCCAAATTGTCCGTTCCAGCCGCCTCAATATTCCGGCCATGGCATGGAATTCGGGCTGGAACTTCGAACTCATGACTTCTGGTTTTTGCCTTTGACTTCGAGCTTCTCGCGTCTAACTTCCAGCTCCTAACACCGGCCAAAGGAATTCTGGTAAAATCCCCCACTCGTATGTCGATTCGCCTCATTGCCCTGGACCTTGACGGCACGCTGGTCAACAGTCGATGGGAAATCTCGGAGAAGGACCTTCAAGCCCTGGCGGCCGCTTCAAAACTGGGAGTTCAGGTCGTCGTGGTGACGGGGCGGCGTCCTCGCGCGGCGGCGCCCTACGTCGCGAAAATTCCCTTCCCTGTTACCCTCATCACCTCGAACGGCGCGATGATCCGCACACCCACGGGCGAGGTCGCCTACCAAAACCTACTGCCCCGCGATGTTGCCCTCAAGGTGCTGGAGATTGTTCACGAGTACCGGCCCTACACCGTCGTCGTTTTCGACGTCCCTGGGCGCGGACAGGTGACCATGGAAGACTGCGCCATCCCCGAAGGCCCGCTCGGCTGGTACCTCAGGACAAGTCTCGATCACCTGTTGTTGGTTCCGCACCTGGATGCCGCGGTAAAATCCGACGCTGTACAGGTCATGATCGGCGGCCCGGAGGCGCGCATCGAGGGTGCCGAGAAGCTGCTCCGGCAATCGGAAATTGGCTCCTTCCTCCACCTCACCTGGACGAAGTACCCCGAACGTAATATTTCCATCTTTGACATCATGAACGACGGGTGCTCGAAAGGAAGGGCGCTCAAATTCTGGGCCGCTGAGTGCGGAATTCCCGCAAGCGACGTCATGGCGTTGGGCGACAACTTCAATGACCTTGAAATGCTGGAGTTCGCCGGCCTGCCCGTGGTGATGGGCAATCACATCGACGGGCTCCACCGGCCGGGTTGGGCGAAAACGACTCCTTGCGACGAGAGCGGCGTGGCGTGCGCGATTGAAACTTTTGTGCTGAAGGCCTGAGCCTGACTGGCGACGAAGATCCTGCCGTCGGTCACCCCAACGGCCATGCAAGCGGTGCGGGCGCAGCCAGCTTTATAGTGCGGCAGCTTGCTGACGCTTTGGTACCAGCCAGCTTGCTGGCGGCGAATCGTGGGCCCAGTCGAAATCCCGGCGTGCAGCTCGCAGGAAGGAAAGCGGCAGCAAGCTGCCGCACTCTAGAGCTTTGCCCGGCATACCTGCGGTTGATTCTAATCCGTTGTGAATTCTCGAAGCCTCCGCCATAATGTGCGGTTCATTGGCGCGCATCCGGGCCACCTGGGAGGTTGTTCATGTCCACTCGAAAGCAGCTCGCCCGTCTCGTGGTTCTCATCATCGTGTTCGGAGGAAGCCTCATGACGGAAGCAGCGGAAGCTCCAGGTTCAAACCCCCAAACCTACATCAGCAATTCCCAGTTCATGTCCAAGTTCACGGCTCAGGATTTTGTTCCGGACGGCAATCTCGCCAAGCCCGCCTGGCGCGTCGCGTCCTGGGTCGAAGTCAAACGTGACGCTTTTACCCGCGTCGAATTTCCGCAAGCCGCCACCGAGATCGCTTCCCTCTGGACGTCGGAATACGTTTACTTTGCCTTCCGGTGTAAATACACAACCTTGAATGTGTACGAGGACAAGGATCCCACCAAGGAATTCTGGACGCTGTGGGACCGCGACGTGGTGGAGGTTTTCTTGAACCCCCAACCGGAACACCTAAAACGCTATTACGAGTTTGAAGTGGCGCCCAACGACCTTTGGATCGATCTCGAGATCGACCTCGACAAGAACCCGTTCAACGACCCTAAATGGGATTCCGGATTCGAGCACGCAACCCACATTGACTCGAAGGATCACGTGTGGACGTGCGAGATGCGCATTCCGGTGGCCGGATTAAAGGGAACGAAGCCGCTGGAGGCCAACACGGAGTGGCGGCTCAACTTCTTTCGCGCCGACGGTCCCGGGAACGATTCCCAACGGCGCTTCGTTTCCTGGAGCCCGGTGCAGAACGACACCCATTCGTTTCACTCGCCGTGGTCGTTTGGGGTGATTCGATTTGTGAAGTAGCAGTGCTTCACCGCAGAGGCGCGGAGGCGCTGAGAAATGGATACAGTAGGTGGTGGACAGGCTCAAAACCAACTGTATTTCACTTTTGACTTTTGCACTTTGCCTTTTGACTTGTCCTTTCTTCTCCGCGCCTCCGCGCCTCAGCGGTGAAAATCACCTTGAGTACGTCCCGTACTCTCGGAACGCCTCGTACATGGCGCGGATATTTTCCAGCGGGACGTCAGGCCCAACTTCTCCACAGGCGACAATCCCGCCCTTCGACGAGCCGCATGCCTCAAAGGTCCGATGTACTTCTTCCTTCACTTCCGAGAGTGAACCAAAAGGCATGATCTGTTGACGGTCAATATCGGTGCGGAAGGTCACACGCCCGCGAACGTTATTGGCAATCCACTCGTGCCCCACCACCGGCACCTGGCAATTGATCACCTGCACGCCGATTTCGATTAAGTCACCAAAGATATCGCGCACCTGCCCATCCGTGTGGTACCAGACGTCCATTCCCTTATCGCGGGCCCGCTTGAACATTTCCGCGTAGTGCGGCTTGAAAATCCTGCGCCACGTTTCCGGGTTGATAATGAGCGACGCTTGGCCGCCCCAGTCGTCGGCAAAGTGCAGGCCGTCATATTCCAGGCTAGTCCAATTGTCGATCCAACGCAGGTTGAAATTCACCAAGTCGTCGAGGAGTCGATAAAACGGTTTCGATTCGGTGGCGATATCCATCATGAAGTTTTCCATGCCACGCAACTGCTGGAGTTGTTCGAAGAAAGTGATCCAAGCCCCCCGTGCGTACCAGCGATCATCAAAGCCCATCATGTGTCCGCTGTAGAGCCTGCCGGTGGGCGGCCCGGCGGTAAAGACCTCCGGCCACTTGTAATCCTCGTAATACTCCAAATCGCTAATCGGCCATTCGACGGGGATGCCGCAAACCCCCAGCCATTCGGAAAACCACACCGTGCCAAAATCGTCGATGTTTCTCCCCTTCTTGTAAACAGCGGGAAAATCCTCGAGCGCCAGATCCTGCATGTAGTCCCAGCCGAAATCCTCGCGGAATTCCGTTAGGATTTCATCCAGAGCCTTGCCGTACTTGATGTGCGCAGCCGGAAGAACCGCGTGTGAAATGGGAACACGGTCGGGATAATTGAAGTTGATGGCGCATTGAACCCTTTGTCGGCTGTTCAAATCAAAAGCCCCCATTAAGTTGGCGTGATGCCGTCGATAAATACATTGATTGAAGGGGCGCTTCGCGAATTGCGCCCGGGAACGCGTACGATTGCTGGAAAGGACGCGTTACGGACCGCTCCTGCGCACCAGATGCCTGCGAAAGACCTTGTTCCCAACGACTGCATAAAGGTATTGATGGTCGGTGCCACCGAAAGCAACCTTGGAAATTGGACCAAGAGATGGGTCGGCCTGTTCTGGCCGATTGATGATCGCTGCGACTCTTCCCTGCTCATCGCAAACCTGAATCCCCAAGACGGTCGCCACGAAAAGAAGACCCTGGCCATCCACTGCCACGCCGGACGCTCCGCTCTCCGAAGATTCGTCGAGTGTCTCCATCCGAAAATAGGGCTCGCCGTGGGCAAGTGAGCCGGCGGATTGAATCTGGTATGACCACACCCATTTCCCCGAGGCGTCAGTGACATAAAACATCGATTGGTCGGGGGACAAGCAGATCCCATCCGCCCTGGGAGTATCAACCCCCTCGGACTGAGCGTTGGGATTGTGACCCAGATGATTGGAATTGCCCGGAGGGAGGTATCCCACGATACCGGATGTGGAATAGGTGAAATAAAGCCCCCCGCCGCGCGTGAAAGCAAGGTCACCACAGAAGACATCGTGCAAGCGGACACTTCTGTTTCCACCCGCCGCATAGCTCACAATCCCCTTATTATCGCAACCATAAAGCCGCCCATCCGGCCCAAAAGCCAGGCCGCGCGCGCCCTCGGAGTTTTCCGCAAAGGTCGATGCGTGTCCATCCACGCCGATCCGGTAAATAGATTGCCAAGATGAATTGCTGGTGAACACATTACCCTGCTGATCCACCGCAATTCCCGAAACATCCTTGAGTGGGGAGATATCGCCAGCCTTCAAGTCGACCTTAATTTCTGCGGGAGCTTGGGTCGCGGAGCTTACCAATTCCCAATCGGGAGCCATATCCACAAACCCGACTTGCCGATTGCCCAGAGGATGTATGGTGGGCTTCGCAATCGGCTGGGGGTAGTCGCGCCACAGCCAACGCAGGGCGTCCGGCATGATGGCGCCGCCCTGAATCATGTCGTGATCCTTGTCGCCGGTCACGAACTTGGCGTCATATCCGGCGAAAGTGAGGGCCGATGCCATGGATTGATTGGCCAGCCACCAATCGCCCGCATAGATATTGAGGTCATGACTGCCGTCCTGTAGGAAAACCCGCAGAGGCTTTGGTTCGGTTTTGCGAATGAGCGCCGGATAGATGTCGCCGCCGCGCAGATCGGTGAAGCTGCCGATATTGCTCAGCACGCGATGAAAGGCCTCAGGATGCGTCCAAGCAACAGTGAAAGAGCAGATTCCGCCGGAACTCAGGCCTGAAATCGCCCGGTCGTTGGGGTCGCCAGAGAGGTTATAGTGTTTCCCCACCTCCGGCAGAATTTCGTCGAGCAGGAATCGCGCGTAGCGGTCGCTCAAGCCGTCATACTCGAAGCTGCGGTTAATCCGGTCTTGCTGGCCCGGTGCAAGCGCTTTCAGAACGCCCGGGTCAATCAAGATTGCGATGGTCACCGGCATGTCGTGCTTCGCGATCAGATTGTCAAAAACAATCGGGATGCGCGCCCGGCCGTCCTCACTGATATAACCGTTGCCATCTTCGAACACCATCACGCACGCAGGTTTTTCCGCCACATACTGGGCGGGCACATAAACCCAGTAGTCGCGCACTGTGCCGGGGAATATCTTGCTGGTCCAGGTGTAATGCGTCACCGTGCCCTGAGGCACTCCCGGCTGGCGCTGAGAGTCCGGGCCCAGGGGGTAATCCTCTCCTGCCCCAGCTAATCCCGCGAGCGCCGTGAACATTGCTACGAGCAAACAGAACTTTTTCATCTGTCTTCCTCCACTGTCGTGCGGGCATCCTACCACGGGGCGCTGGGCCGTGAAAGCCGCGTCTACGCCACTCATTCCTAAATTCGTCTCACGCCGCAAAGAAAAGCCTCACCACGGAGGCACGGAGAGCACAGAGAGAAGACTGCTGCTTGTACACACAGCGATTGCAGTTGACTAATTTGTTGACCAAAGTCTTGTCTCCATCTCCTCTCCGTGATCTCCGTGCCGCCGTGGTGAGATCCTTCTTTGCACGAGGTCGGCAGGTGGGCACATCGAGTCGTAACGTTCTGTGCGCTGCTGGGAACGGGCACCTTGTCGCCACATTTGCCCGTCGGCCCCCACGCGTCGAATCGAGGCATCCCAGGAGAACTCCGCCGCCATGTAAATTGTCGAAGTTAGGTTGACCCTTCAGTCAGACGGAAACTTGCTCGCCTCCGAAATCGACTATGTGCAGCCCGCTGGACAAACCGTAGTGGAAGGCAACATCATCCGCTTGAGCTCCTCGGGCGGAGACACGCTCATGGATTTGATCTTACAGCAGGGGCTGGCCACGCCCACGCCCAACATACTTCCCTTCGGGCAACGCGTTACCGTGACCGTTCCGCCCAACGGCGTTACCTATGCCGTTGATTCCGGCAACTTCATGATCCCCAGCGGGCTGAGCTTCGCCAGCTCTGGGGACCTGTTAGTGGGCCAGGAAGTGTCGGTGGGTGTTCAGGGGTCCGTAACCACCACGGGTGGATTAGGCAGCTCCAGTCCCTGGGCGGGTCCGGCCGCGACCTCATTCACGACCAACAGTATTACGCTTGAACCAAGCCAGATCACGGGTTCGGTGACAGGAATCGATGCGAGCATGTTGATGTTTGGATTTAATCCCAACCCGAACTACTTTGTGCCGCCCTCGACGACGGCCAGCGCGCCCCCGACCTTGTCACCCTTCAATCTCACCGTCCAAGTGACCGCGGGGACGACCTTTACGAATTTCACCCCGGACAGCATTTCGGGGTTGGCTGTGAACGATGTGGTTTCCATCGAGGGCTGGGCCTTTCTGGCACCGTCGAACAACAATCTTTGCCAGCCAGGCGTGGGGTGTGCCGTCTATCCGGCGATAGCGGCAGAAGCGGTGGTCGGACGGCCAGGGCCAACGCCACTATTCTAAGCGGGATGGATGCCGAGCGCGGCCCCCCAATACCCAAAGGGGATCGGAAAACCGGTCCGCCTTTTTGCTTTGACTTGGCTCACCGTATAAGTGCCACCATCGCATCCTTGCGCACGCATTGGTTTCCTTGGGCAGACCTCAAGCGCGGGGTCATTTCCACCGATAAGGAATGTGGATGAATATGCGGTCGCGTGTCTGGGTTTTCAGTGCGGGTTGGCTGCTCTGTGCCTTGACGGCGCAGGCTCAGCATTGGAAATTCCAGATGTACGGAGCCGACCAGGGCTTGACCAATCCCACGATCCTCGCCCTGCATCAAGACCACGACGGCTACCTCTGGGTGAGCACGGAAGGCGGCCTTTTCCGTTACGATGGCGACCATTTTCAGTCATTCAATGCGGACCCCATTGCGACCAGGGGCGACCTGCACTCCCTGCATAGGTCGCGTGATAGTCAGTTCTGGGTCGGGTCGAGCTTGGGCCTGTATGGGTGGACAGGGGAGCACTTCGCTGCGGCACCGGGCTTTGAAGGCGTGGAACTGGAGAGGCCGACGGGAGTGTCTGGTTCGGAACCAGCGCCGGCTTGGCGCGGTTTCATCCCGCGGTCCAGTCAAGATTCATTCTGCCGACGGCGCTGAGCACTTCGGCTCTCTGCAACGATGTAGTCACACAGGATACTGATTTTGATTCCTCCTTCCATTCGTTGGGACTCCGGTTCACCATGCTGTCCTATCGTCAGCAAAACCCGACATGTCGCTACCGGATCGGAACCAACAAAGACCCCTGGGTGCAGACGCAAGCCCGCGAGGTCCATTTTGCGGAGCTTCCTGCGGGTACCGTTCAGTTCGAAGTTCAGGGTGAAGCGGAGCCGGGGGTGTGGAGCCGCCCTGCGTTCCTGGAGCTTTGGATCCGCGCCCCATGGTTCCTTTCCTGGCCCTGCCGGGTGAGCCTGCTATTCTTGCTGGGTGGAGTCATCTGGTTTTGGTGGCGCCGGCGGGAGGCTGGTCAAGGGAAAGTTCGCGCGGAACTGAAGGTCGCGGTGGAAGAACGCACCCGCGATGTGACCGCCGCCCGGGCACGCGCTGAGCAAGCCAGCCGCGTTAAAAGTGAGTTTGTGGCCAACATCAGCCACGAGATGAGAACGCCGTTGAACACCGTCATTGGGTTTACACATCTCGCTCTTCAAATGGCCGCCCAGCCAGATGTGGTCGAGTACCTCAACAACGTCCATCTATCCGCTAAGGGTTTGTTGGATCTGATTAACGACGTTTTGGATTTTTCCAAAATGGAGGCCGGAAAGTTGGCTATCACTCCGGTGGCGTTCGCTCTGCGTCCCTTTGTCTCAGACATTACGTCCATTTTGTGGACGGGAAGCATCGCGGAAAAGGCTCGAATTGAACAATGTCGTGGAGGATTCCGCGCCCGAATGGATTTCTGCCGACCAGGGCCGCCTCCGGCAAGTGCTTGTCAGCCTGCTGGGCAACGCCATCAAATTCACTTCGCGGGGAGCCGTGACTTTGCAGGTTTCCCACGCGGCCAACCAACTGAAGGTTGCGGCATCGGACACGGGCATTGGCATTCCTCCCGAAAAGCAGAGCATCATCTTCGAGGCTTTCCAGCAGGCGGACAACTCCACGTCGAGGCGGTACGGAGGCACGGGTATACGATTGACCATCTCAAAGAAACTGGTGGAATCCATGGGTGGACAGCTCCTGCTCGCGAGCGAACCGAGCAAAGGGAGCACGTTTTGGTTCACCAGCGAAGCCCCGCCGGCTTCGGCCCCGCCTCCGAATGCGCAGCCCTTGGCGGAATTACCCCCCCCCGCCCCCGTGCGAATCCTCGTGGCTTAAGACAATCGGGTGAACCAGCACCTGATCCTTGCTCTGCTCCGGAAGCGGGGCCACAACACCGCGGTCGCGGGGAACGGCGTCGAGGCTGTGGCGGCAATCGGTCGGGACTCTTTCGATTTGGTCCTCATGGATATCTAAATGCCGGAAATGGACGGGTGGGAGGCTGTGCGCCGCATCCGCGAAACAGAATTAATGACCGGTCTGCGCCTCCCGGTTGTGGCCATGACGTCACGGGCTATGGCAGGTGATCGCGAGGCAATCCTCGCTGCGGGGATGGATGATTACCTCAAAAACCGATTCAGATGGAGCGGCTTGATACGGTTCTGCACCGAATATCCACCACAAGGCCCCCGGAACTAAGCGCGCGTCCGGCTTTGGGGGAGCCGGCGGGTTCGCGGGAAACACGCCCTTAATCGAGTATGCGTTCGTGGTCGGGGGGCTGGTTTCCAGGGGGATCATTGAGATCGAGGATTTGGGCCACCCTGCTTAACCAACTCGCGCAGGGAATTTCTTGCGGCATTGCGACGCCAGCCCGGAAATAAGCGACGGACCCGTTGGGTTGGCCGTGTCCCCAAATTAGGACACCACAGTTTGGGTTTTCTTGTACTGGGTCAACTTCCAGTAATCGAGCAGCATGAAGATTAGCTTGACTGGCCTTGGGCGAAGGCGGATACTTCGTAGCGGAGGGACAAAGCGATGCATCCTGGAATCACAATGCACAAGATTCCCGTTTCGGGAGCCATGGGCCTTGTCTTTACGGTTGGAATGATCGTCATCGTTCTCCTTTCCCTTCCGCAAGCTCGATGGTTCCTAGCAATGAGCCTGCCCGTCGGTGCGGTCATCGGAATCATCCTGCGGATGACCAGCCGAGATTGACCTTCTACGTTTTTGGTCTTCTTTTTTACCGGCCCGGCCGCGCTGCAAAGCCTTTGCCTCTGCTACAATCTGATTCCTTGATGACTGAGAAGAAACCCATTCTGGTGGTTGCCGGCATCTTACGCAGGGGTGACCGTATTCTGATTTGTCAGCGTCCCCGCACAGACGCGTACGGCTGGCAATGGGAATTCCCAGGCGGCAAGGTCGAAAACGGCGAAGAATTACCCGCCGCCCTTCGGCGCGAACTGGTAGAAGAATTGGGGATCCAAGCGGAAGTTGGCGGGGAGGTCTTTCGCCTGCGCCACCACTATCCCGATCGCTTTGTGGAAGTGGTTTTTTTTGCCATCGCGAGCTACCACGGAGAGGTACGGAACCGGGTGTTTGAGGCCATTGAATGGGCACCGCGCCTCCAGCTTCCGCAATACAACTTCCTGGAAGCGGACCGCGAGATGGTCAATCGCCTCGCCAAGGGGTAGCTTGTTTAACTTCGGGCCAAAGACGACACTGGAAACTGGAAACTGGAAATTCGAAATTGGAAACTCGAAACTGGAAATTGGAAACTTGAAATTCGAAGACCGAGATTCGAAAATCGCCACCGCCGTGTCCGCCAAATGCCAGAACAACGGTGCGAATGCACCATGGGCATCCCGCCGGCAAGTGCCGCCAAGATGGCAAAGCGATATTGTCTCCGCAATGGTTTGGCGCACCGCACGCTTTGCCTCGATTTTCCAGTTTCAAGTTTTCAATTTCCGGTTTCGAGTTTCTAGTTTCAAGTTTCGAGTTTCCGATTTCCAGTTTCAAGTTTCCAATTTCCAACTTCGAGTTTCCAATTTCCAGCTTCGAGTTTCCATTTTCGCCAAAGTCCGCCTCGCGGTTCTTCTGGTGGCCGCTCTAATCCTGCCCGCCGGCACTCTGTGCGCGCAAGTCGAGTCGGTGGAGTCGTCGCCCGCCGCTGCCCTGTGGGTTAGTCATGGCCGCGTGGAAGGCCACTTGGATTTGAGGTCTTCCTCCGACGGCGCCTTCTCACCCGATTCTTCATTGCTCGCTGTGGTTGCGGACGACAAAGTGATGTTAATGAACCTGCGGACCGCGGAAGTCCAGAAGGTCTTGAAACCCCGCGTCCCCGACATCGAAAGCCTCGAGATCCGCTCCGCCAATTTCCTCTCTCCCCACCAGCTCTTCCTGCTCGCCAACGGTGCAATCCATGTCAAAGGCAAAGGGACGAATCCCACTCCGCTGCTGGCGTTCCAGTGGGATGCCGAGGCAGATCATGTGGAAGGAAAGGTGGACGCTGTGGGCGTCAAAGGCGGCTTCAGTCCGGCGCGCTATTTCCCCATGATCGGCTACCTGTTACTTTACAAGGATAGTAATTTCGATCTGTGGAACCCTCGGACCGGCCAGGGCGGCAGGGTCACCATCCCCGACTTGACCCATATTCCCAATCTCTACGAATTCTCTCCTGACGGCCATTGGCTGCTGCTGGCACAGATTCAGACCACCTCGAACGCAGACCCCAGCGTGGTGGAATTGAAAACCCACAAGTTTGTGGATGAACTGCACGGACATGAGGGCACCGTCCTCAGCATGGTTTTTTCCCGCGATGGGACGAAAGTCGTTACCACTTGCGCCGATGGCAAGTTGCGCGTCTACTCAGCAGGCGACTGGAAGCTCATCGAAACGCTCACGGGCCACCACGGACCCGTGCATCGGGCGGAGTTCTCACCCAACGGCAGGTGGATCGCCTCCGCGGGTGAGGACAATACCGTGCGCGTTTGGTCCACGGAGGATGGGACGCTCCTGCAAACCCTCCAGGAGAGTCAGGAACCCGTCCTGGGGGTGGCCTTTTCCCCCGACAGCCGCTTCATCGCTGCCTCCACGGAAAGCCTGGTCCTCACGTGGCAGCGGCAGGGGGGAAATTGAAAGAACTCGGGACTCGGGACACGGGATACGGGTTTCGGGGCCAGGGATGCGGGATTCGGAATTGGCCATTAGGAATCAGGTTTTCGTTCAGGCATTCGCACATATCGTTACCTTCTGAGACCCCGTGCCACGAGCGAGGAACCGCTGCTCGGGCCAAGTCCCGGGCCCCGCATCGCGGATCCCGTATCCCGTATCCCGAACCCCGAGTCTTTCCAACTTGTGTTAAGATTTCTAGTGACCAAGCACTTCAGGAACTGGCGCGAAGCAGAAACAATATGCCTAAAGTCGGAATGATAAGTCTGGGCTGTCCCAAGAATCTCGTGGACAGCGAGGTGATGCTGGGGACCCTGGTTCACCAGGGGTTCGAGCTCACTCCGCGCCCTGACGAGGCTGACGTCATCGTTGTTAATACCTGCGCCTTCATTGAGCCCGCCAAGCAGGAATCCATCAACACAATTCTGGAAATGGCCGAGTACAAGAAATTCGGCACCGCCAAGAAATTGGTGGTGGCCGGATGCCTGGTGGAACGCTACCGGCGTGAGATTCTGGAGCAAATTCCCGAGGTCGATTACGTCATCGGGACCAATGAGCTGGAACGCGTGCTGGAAGCTTGCACCGAACAGCCCCAGCCCCACACAGCGGGCAAGCCCGCGGGGCCGTACCTGTACCATGAGTTCACCCCGCGCGTGCTCTCCACCCCGGGTTATTCCGCCTACTTGAAAATTGCCGAGGGTTGCGACCACCCGTGCACTTTCTGCGTGATTCCGCAAATGCGCGGCGCTTTTCGTTCCCGCCGCTTCGCCTCGGTTATCCGCGAAGCGGAAAACCTGGCCAAGCAGGGTGTGCGGGAAATAACCATAGTCGGGCAGGACACCACCAGTTATGGCGAAGATTTGGGGCTGCACGATGGATTGCCGGCGCTGTTGCGGGGGCTCGGCAAGATTCCGGAACTCGTCTGGGTACGCTTTCTCTACTGCTACCCGAACCGCGTGACGGATGCGCTGATCGCCGCCGTGGCGGAAACACCCAAGGTGGCGAGATATTTCGACATCCCCTTGCAGCACGCGAGCGCAGGCGTCCTGAAGTTGATGAAGCGCGGTTCGAATGGCCGGCAGTTTCTGCGCATGTTGGAGAGAATTCGCGCCGCCATTCCCGGCGTGGCGCTGCGAACATCGTTCATCGTCGGCTTTCCAGGCGAAACCGAGGATGATTTCAAGGCCCTGCTGGACTTCGTCGCGGCGGCGGAGTTTGACCACCTCGGCGTTTTCCTGTATTCGAATGAGGAAACCAGCCGGAGCTTTCCACTGCCGAATCAAGTGCCGGCGGCAACCGCTCGACGCCGGCAGAAGCAGTTGATGTCGCTCCAGCGAAAGATTTCGCGGCGCAACTTGCGGCGGATGGTGGGAAAATCACTGCCCGTGCTGGTGGAAGGGCCGTCGGAAGAAACCGAGTTGCTATATCAGGGCCGCAGCGAGCGCCAGGCGCCTGGCATTGACGGTTGCATCCTCATCAATGATATCGAGGGACCTGCGCCCAAGGCGGGGGATTTCCGCTGGGCCACGATCACCGAAGTCGGCGATTACGATCTGGTGGCGCGCCTGGAGGCGCAAGTTTTTGCCGAAAGGCTGCCAACCGCTAACCCGTTGCCGGCGGTAGGTGCACTGGTGCAAATTCAACCGGTGGCTGCTACGCCGGTGCCGTGATGTGGTTTTATGCGCTGCCCCATCTGCATGCAGAACGTCGCGTGGGAAGGCAATCCGTTCCGCCCCTTTTGCAGTGAGCGATGCAAGATGCTCGATCTGGATAATTGGTTGGAAGGACGTTACCGCATCCCGGCGCCGCTTGATCCCGACGAAGAAAACGCGCCGGAGGAAAGTACCACGGACACCAAGGGGGAGCGTGACTGATCGGCGGGCGGGTCCGGCCATCTGGATTGCCACGGCGGGGGGCGCGGGTTACTTCCCCATTGCCCCTGGAACCGCCGGGTCGCTAGTGGGAGTGGCCGTGGTTGTGGGCTTGGCTCAATTGCCCCTTCACCGTGCCGCAGCGATTGCAGTTCTGGCAGGCGCTTCGCTGGCCCTCTGCGCCTTGGGCATTTGGGCGGCGGGCGAAGCGGAAGAGTTTTTCGGGCGCACGGACCCCGGCCAGGTGGTGGTAGATGAAGTCGTGGGTCAGATGCTCACGTTCCTGCTGCTTCCACACGTCACGTGGAAATGGCTGGCGGGTGGTTTCCTGTTGTTCCGGGCGTTCGATATCGTAAAGCCCTTCCCGGCTCGGCAAGCAGAGCGAATTCCGCGCGGCTGGGGTATCATGTTAGATGATGTTGTTGCGGGCCTGTACGGATTAGCCGTGCTGGCCGTCATAGGATTGATCAACCGATGAGCTTGTGGAAGAAAGCTGAAAAACCCGATTCCGCGGAAAAGCCCGCGGGCAAGGAAACCGAGAAGCCTGGACTCCCTGTGGACAAGCCGGCGGGAACGCGAAAGAACCGGCCACTGATCACCGGGGTCAGTCCGCGTGCCGCGATTCCGGGCGGAGAGATCGTGGTCCGGGGCAGCGGTCTCGCAGATGGCACCAACCACGCGCAAGTGCGGTTTGGCGACCTCCCCGGCGGCTTGCTCTTAAGTTCATCGAACCGTCTGATTGTGCGCGTCCCCGATGACGTCGTCAGCCGGAACCTGACGGTGGAGACGCGGGCCGGCACGAGCGCGCCCGCCCCTGTCGTGGTGGGCATTACCATCGCTGAAAACCTGCATCCCGTGGCCAATCCCGCAGTCGATCCCCAGGGAATCATCTTCACTACATTCAGCGGCACGCGCGGGCAGAAGGTAACGACTTCGGTGTTCAAGATCGATCAGAATCGCGTCATGCACCCGTTTTTGAACGAGGTCATGAACGCGACGGGAGTTGCCCTCGACCACGATGGGAACCTCTACGTGTCCAGCCGCATGGAGGGATCAATCTATAAGGTGACGCCCGGCGGCCAGCGCTCCACCTACGCGCAGGGGATGGGAGTGGCGACGGGAATCGCTTTCGATCGCGATGGAAATCTCTACGTCGGCGACCGCACGGGCACAATCTTTAAGATCAGCCCGGATCGCCAGATTTTTGTTTTCGCCACCATCGAGCCCAGCGTGTCGGCTTATCATTTGGCCTTCAGTACGGTGGGCGACCTTTATGTTTCGGGACCCACGACTTCCAGTTTCGACCATGTGATGCGCATTTCCCCGACGGGTGTCGTCTCGTCTTTTTATCGTGGCCTGGGACGGCCGCAGGGAATGGCCTTCGACATTGAGGGCAATCTTTATGTCGCGGCTTCGCTGGCGGGCAACCGCGGCGTGGTGCGCATCACCCCGGACGCCAAAGCGGAATTAGCCGTTTCCGGCTATGACCTGGTGGGCATGGCCTTCGGCCGCCACGGGTCGATGATACTTGCCACCCATAGCTCGTTGGTCGATCTCCCCCTGGGCATTGAGGGGATGCCGCTGGTGAAGTAGCTATCAGCTATCAGCTTGTCGGACCGAGGAAGGTCCCCTGCCCAGCCGTCCTGAGCAGTAGCCCCGCAAGTTGAAAGCTGTAGGCTGATAGCTGAAAGCTGATAGCTGATAATGGATGCCGAAATCATTGCCGTTGGTTCAGAGCTCCTGACCCCCCAGCACACCGACACCAACTCCCTCTATCTCACGGATAAACTCAACCATTTGGGAATCCTGGTGCGATTTAAGACCATCGTGGGGGACTCGAAGGAGGACCTCGCGGCAGTGCTGCGTGCGGCGCTCGAGCGGTCGCCCCTCATCGTGTTGACCGGCGGCCTGGGGCCGACGGAAGACGACTTGACTCGCGATGTCGCAGCGGAGGTTCTGGGACGCCCGCTGCACGAAATCGCGGAAATTCGCCAGCGCATTCGCGACCGCTATGCACGCTTGGGCCGTACGATGCCCGAGAACAATTTGCGGCAAGCCCAGGTGCCGGAGGGCTGCGAATGGCTGGAAAACCGCAACGGCACGGCGCCGGGGATCTGGATCGAACATGAGGGCCACATCGTGGTGCTGTTGCCGGGCCCGCCGCGCGAACTCGAACCTCTGTTTGAGGCCACCTGCATTCCCCGCCTGGAGCGCGTGGCTTCCGGCGCACGAATCAAAACGCGCGTTTACAAAGTGGTGGGATTGCCGGAATCCGAAGTCGATCAACTCATCGCTCCGCTCTATCGCCCTTACACGAACCCCTCCACCACGATTCTCGCCTCGCCCGGATCGATTGAAGTTCACTTGCGCGCGCGGGCGGCGACGGACCGGGAAGCGGAGGCGTCCCTGGCCGAACTCGGCGACAAAATCGAGATGGCTCTCGAGGACCATGTCTATTCCACCAAAGGCGAAAGCCTGGAGGAAGTCGTTGGCATGTATCTGGTGTTACGGCAGAAAACTGTGGCCGTGGCGGAAAGCTGCACGGGGGGGTTGCTTGCAGAACGGCTGACGCGCATCCCCGGAAGCTCGAGCTATTTCCTGGGCGGCGCCGTTTGTTACACCAATGAGATGAAAACCCGATGGGCGGGAGTTCCCGCGGACCTGATCATGGAGCATGGCGCCGTATCCAAACCCGTTGCCCAGGCGCTAGCGGAGGGCGTTCGTGCCCGCGCGGGTGCGTCCATAGGAGTGGGGATCACCGGAATCGCCGGCCCCACCGGTGGCAGCCAAGAGAAGCCGGTCGGATTGGTTTTCGTCGCTCTCGCCGACGAGCGCGGAACTCAAGTCCGGGAGTTCCATTTTCCCGGCTCCCGCGACCGCGTGCGCCACTGGGCCACGCAAATGGCGCTGGAAATGGTCCGGAGGAGAATCAGGGACTGAAAACACGGGACACGGCGTACGGGATACGGGGTTCGGGATACGGGATTCGGGGATTTGGAACCCGGAATTTGAGATTTGAGATTTGGGGGCCGGGACCGGGCATGAGAATGGTCCCCTGCTCGGAATGCGGGACTCGGGGTTAGAGATGGAAGTGTCCGAGTCCCGAAACCCGATTCCCGATTCCCGATTCCCGAATCCCGTATCCCGCACCCCGTATCCCGTATCTCGATCTTTCAGCCATGCGTGCTTTCATTGCCATTGACCTGCCGGAACCCCTTCATGCCGCACTGGCGGATGCACAGCAAAGTTTCCGTGGCGCCTGTCGCGACGCGCGCTGGACTCGGCCGGAGGGAATTCATCTTACCCTCAAATTCCTCGGCGAGATTTCCGACGCTCAAACCAAGCAGGTGGTGGAAGCGCTCGCGCAAATCGGCGCGCTCGCGCCGTTCCCCGTGGAAGTGAAAGGGTTCGGGTTTTTTCCCCACGCACACAGGCCGCGTGTGTTGTGGGCAGGCGTCGCGGCGCAGCCGGCGCTCGCGGAACTCGCCGCGAATGTCGAGAGCCGCATGGAGAAAATCGGGTTTGCGCGCGAGGACCGCGCCTTCTCGCCGCACCTCACTCTGGCGCGCTTTCAGGTGCCGCGCGCGCAGCCGGCGCTCGAGGCGGCAGTGGCCGGACGCGCGACTGTTTCGCTGGGCAAATTTGAGGCCTCGGAATTTTTCCTGTTTGAAAGTAAACTGTCGCCGCAAGGCGCGCAGTACCGGAAGGTGATGCGCTTTCCGCGGTAGGGCCGAAGGGTGTTCGGCCCGGCCGAGCGCCGCTCGGCCCTACAAAAGCTCGCGATGAGAACTAAAAATTCATGATCGCCGCGACGACTCCCCTCTGCGCATATTTCCTCGGGTCAATTCCCTTCGGATACCTCATTGTCCGCTGGCAAAAAGGAATTGATGTCCGCAGCACGGGTAGCGGCGGCACGGGCGCCACCAACGTGATGCGGAATCTCGGAATCATCGGCTTCGTAGCCACCTTCATCCTGGACCTGGGCAAAGGAATTGTCGCCGTGCTGCTGACCTCGCGCCTCGCTGCGGGAGACCCGCGATGGATCGCCGCTTCCTCGGTCGCGGCCATTCTGGGCCACTGCTTCCCCGTGTGGCTGAAATTCCGCGGAGGCAAAGGTGTCGCCACCGGGGTGGGGGTCTTCATCGCCCTCGCTCCCGTGCAAGTAGCGCTGGTGTTGCTCATCTTTGTCATTATGGTTGCTATTTGGCGTTATATTTCCTTGGGCTCGATTGTGGCCACGGCGGCGTTTCCGCTTGTTGTTTATCTTATGAAAAAGCCGCCCCTGCCCATTGTTCTTGGGGCGGCAGGCGGGGCGCTCATTATCATCTCCATGCACCATGCCAACATTGGCAGGCTGCTGAAGGGGACGGAAAGTAAAGTGGGGAAAAAGAAATCCGAAGTCCGGAGTCCGGAGTCCGGAGTCGCGAACCCGTAGTCGGTTATTGGTGATTGGCGATTTGTGATTGGCGATTGCTCGAAGCGACCTTAGTATTGCGTGGGACCATTGAACGAGATGCTAATCACAAATCACCAATCGCCAATCACCAATGCCACGGACGACGGACAGCCTTTCATGAAACGCATCGCCACCATCGGCGCAGGCAACTGGGGGACGGCACTTGCGGCAACGTTTGCGCAATCGGGCCACACCGTGACGCTTTGGGCATATGAGGCGGAGGTGGTGGCGAGCATCCGCTCGCGGCATGAGAACGAGGTCTTCATGCCCGGCATCAAGCTGCCGGAAAACCTGATCGCCACCAGCGATCTAGGGGAAGCACTGGCGGGTGCGGAAATTGTGGTTACCGTCATGCCTTCGCATGTATGCGCGACGCTCTTTAAGCAAATGCTCCCGCACCTGCGGCCGGAGATGATTTTCGTGAGCGCCACCAAGGGTCTGGACACCGGCCGCTTGATGCGCATGAGTGAAGTCATCCACAGCGTGGTGGGGGAAGTGTTCGCGCCCCGCCTGTGCGCGCTGTCCGGACCCAGCTTTGCCAAAGAAGTCATTCGCGGCGATCCCACCGCCGTGGTGGTGGCTTCTCACGACCGAGGTGCGGCGCAACAGGTGCAGCGCGAGTTCGCTTCCCGTGCGCTGCGCCTCTACACCTCGAGCGACGTGGTGGGAGTGGAGTTGGGTGGGTCAGTGAAGAACGTCATTGCCGTCGCCGCCGGCGCGGTGGAAGGATTGGGGCTCGGGCACAACCCCACCGCCGCGCTGATTACGCGCGGGCTGGCAGAGATGACTCGCCTGGCATGTGCCTGCGGGGCGAAGCGCGAAACCCTTGCCGGCCTCGCCGGCATGGGCGACCTGGTCCTGACCTGCACGGGCGACCTCAGCCGGAATCGTATGGTGGGCGTCGAACTCGGGAAGGGGCGCAAACTCGCGGACATCATCGGGTCGATGCGCATGGTCGCCGAAGGCGTCAAGACCACCACCGCCACAGTAGCGCTGGCAAAAAAGCTTCAGGTGGAAATGCCCATCACCCGTCAAGTTCACAGAATTCTGGAAGGAGAAGTTTCCCCGCGCGAGGCCATCCGTGAGCTGATGGAACGGTCGCTGAAGGAAGAGTGAGGGGAACGAGGTGTCAGGTATCAGGTGTCAGGTGTCAGGTGCCAGGGCGACAACATCAACTCCCCTCCAGCAACTTAGAACCTAAAACCAAGCACCCGACATCCGGAACCTGATACCTGCCGTCTTGCTTTTTTCCTGACACCTGGCACCTTACTCTTTTCCTGACACCTGGCACCTGATACCTGACACCTACGAATTAGTTCGCCTGGGCCACGCTGGCTTGACTGCAAAAGCGATCGAAGGCCTTGGTCAAGTCTTCGGCGATGGCGTAAGGATCGCGTCCCTCAATTTCTTTCCGTTCCAGCATGAAGACTAGCTTGCCGTCGCGCAGCAAGGCAACGGAGGGTGACGAAGGTGGGTAACCGGTAAAGTAACTGCGCGCCTGAGTAGTAGCATCGGTATCTTGGCCGGCAAACACCGTCGCCAAAAACTCCGGGCGCGCCTTGTTCTCGATCGCCATCGCGACGGCCGGCCGGGCCCGTCCCGCCGCGCAGCCGCAGATGGAATTGACGACCACCAGCACCGTGCCGCTGGGTTTGGTCAAGAGTGCGTCTACCTCTGCCGCCGTGCGCAATTCCTGAAAGCCAATGCGCGTAAGTTCCTCCCTCATGGGTTGCACGAATTCTTCTGGGTACATATTTAGCCTCCTGATTGCCCCGTGCGACTGCCTCGGACCGCATGTTCCGAGACTGAATCCGGACCACGGCATCTCGCCGAGGGCTTCTGGCATGCAAATTGTCCTGGTTGCCCTGTGAACAACCCAATTCTTATTATACCATCTTCCGCGGCGGCCCGTGTGACCGAAAGGTCGGGACTTCGCATGTTGCACAAGAACTCGTGGCACGGGCACCCTGCCCGTGTGAAGTCATGACCAAGATGGCCATGCCACAACCACCCGGCATCCCTATCCCACATGTCAAGCAATTTGAATATGTTACTTTCGTCCTATTGATTTCAAGTGTGGTGATTGCCTAAAATGTATTTATAGGGCCGCAAATGCGACAGAAGAAAATGCGTGTCCGGATCCTTTACGTAATCCTGCTGATCCTGATTGGCATCACAGTAGGTCCGCTCTGGTTTTATGGATCGCGAATGATGTCGCTGAACCGGGAACGGCTGGAGACACAGGAGAGTATTCTCCAGACGATCACCTCTCAATCGCTTTCCCAGGTCATCTCGCTTTACATGGAGAACTTGAACCAGCAGTTGAAGGAGTTCTTTGACACCGCGGTGCCGCTGGCGACGCACATTCCTGCCGCCAAATACTCCTCCGATGCGGACTTGCGCGTGGCGCTGGAAGGTTTCGTGGCCGACCGGCCGGCGGTTCTCTATGCCACGGTGCTGAATAACCAGGCCCGGGGCGCGCAGGCGCAAACGCGAAACTTCACCGAGGCGGGTGGTCCCTTTCTGAGCAGGTCCCTGGCCGCGGCCTTCACCGCCGCCCAGCAGGGCCAAGAGTACCGGAGCAACCCCATCACCATATTAGGTCCGGGAGGCAATGACGTGGTCATGGTGATGGCGGAACCTATTCTGCAAAAGAACCAATTCCTGGGAATGGTGGCCGCCGTGGTCACGCTCAGACCCATCACCCAGGCGCTGGCGGATACCAGCGGGAGGTCGGGGCTGGAAGCTTACGTGGTGGACAACGCCGGGCGCCTGGTAACGTCGTACGACCGCGACAAGTTCGCAGGAACGGATATGGTGGCCAGCCCCATCGTGCAGAAATACCTCAATTGGGCCGGCCGCGCCCGCGTGGCCGAGACTTCACTCTTCCCCTTGCAGATGGGCAACCAGATCGTCATGATGCTCGGAACCTACGCACCCACGCAGAAGTTGGGGTGGGGCGTGATTGTCCAAAGGAAAACCAGCGACGCGTTCTTCACCGTCTTCGAAATGCGCCGCCAGACCTTTCAGTTGGGTCTGTTGCTGGTGGTGCTCAGCGTGGTGATCGGCTTCCTGGCCACCAAGGCCATCACCCGCCCCATCGACATGTTGACGCAAACGGCTCGCTCCATCGCCCAGCGCGACTTCACGCAACGCGCGGAGATTCGCAGCCGCACCGAAATTGGCGAACTCGCCTCCACCTTTAACCAGATGGCCGAAGACATTCAGCGCTACATCGGCAATCTGAAGATGGCTTCCGAGCAGAACCGCCAACTCTTTTTTGACGCGATTGAAATGATCGCCGCTGCCGTCGACGCGAAGGACCCGTATACAAAGGGCCATTCCGGACGTGTTGCGCAATTCTCCGTCATCCTGGCGCGAGAGATAGGCCTGCCGGAAGAGGAAGTCGATAAGATTCGCATTTCTGCGACCCTTCACGACGTTGGCAAGATCGGCATCGAAGATCGCGTCCTCAAGAAGCCCGGGGTGCTGACCAATGAAGAGTTTGAAATCATGAAGCGGCATACGGTGATGGGTTATGAAATTGTTCGCCAGGTCAAACAGCTCAACGAAATGCTGCCCGGCATCCGCTGGCACCACGAGGCGTTGAACGGCCGGGGCTATCCCGATGGCGTCAAAGGCGATGAACTGCCGCTGATGGTGCGCATCATTGCCGTGGCGGATACGTTCGACGCCATCACCACCGACCGGCCTTACCAAGCGGGGGCGGAATTTCCCAAAGCGCTCGAAGTCCTGCGCCGGCATGTGGGGACTAAGTACGACCCTATCGTGGTGGACGCCCTGGATTCGGCTTTGGCCAAAGGCAGCTTGGCGAAGTTTGAATTGCGGCGGAGAACGGTGGCGGCAGCCCCTCCTGATCCGGTTAGCCTGCCTCACACTTAAGTGGTCTCCACATCAGAACTAGGACCGAGGAAGTAGCGGTCGCAGGCCTCTCGGATCGCATCCAAAGTGAAGAGGGGTTGTACGTCTTCGTATTTTGCCTTCCAACAAATGTGCTGGATGATGTCCCGCGGATAGCAAGCCCGGAGGGGCTGATGCAGATCAGCAAGGACTTTTGTGAACCCGTCCACGACGGAGGCGTCATACTCCAGGCCAGCCTTCGCGCAAACGCGGCGCGAGATCTCGTGGAACTGTTCGTAATTCACGTAAGTCACCTTGATCTTGGTCTGGATTCTGCGCATGAAGGCTTCGTCGGCCAAGCTAGCAGGATTCAAGTTCGTAGAAAAGGCGACAATCATATCAAAGGGGATTTCAAATTTGTTTCCGCCCGCCAGGGTCAGGAAGTCGATCCTGCGGTCCATGGGCACGATCCAGCGATTGAGCAGCTCTTCGGGCCTTATCCGTTGCCGGCCGAAATCATCGATAATGAGGATGCCGTTGTTCGCCTTCATCTGAAGTGCGGCGGAATAGTAGCCGAGGGCGGGATTGAGCTGAAGGTCCAGCAGTTGCATGGTCAGCTCGCCGCCGACCATCACTCGCGGGCGACGGCAAAGGACCCAGCGCCGGTCGCACTCGCCTGGCATAGCCTCTTGCCTCGATTTGTGGACAAGCGGGTCAAAGACCGTAATGATCTGGCCATGGACCTCCACCGCGTAAGGAATCCACACCGAGTCCTTATAGATGCGGGGTAGGGTCTCCGCAAGCACGGTCTTTCCCGTTCCGGTGGGACCGTACAGGATGATGGATTGCCCGGAGACCAGCGCCGCGCCCAATTGATCTAACATGCTGTCGCTGACCACGAGATTCTCGAAGGCCCTCTGAAGATCGGGCCGGTGGACTACGACGTCCATCACGCTTTGGGCGCGGATCACTTCGACGTAAGCCGAAAGGGACACGGGGGCAGGACCTGCATACATGTCACGCGCCATGACGCTTTGCGCCTCAGCTTGCCCCTTGGACGTCGTGACAATCCTATGCACAGTGCCGACCAAGCCGACGACCTCGACGAACTGTTCCTTGCGGATGTGTTCGAAAATCTCTTGAATGACCCCGAGGTGGAGCTGCATCCGATTGGCCAACTGCGAAAGCGAAAGTTCGCCGGTGAGATAGAGTATCTTCAGGGCCAAATCTTCGAGCAGGTTTATGGGGACACGCGTCTCCGCAACGGTCCTCGGCTGGTTTCCGACAAATCGCATGGTTTCTGCGACCGGGTCGGCATAAACCGTTGTTCCCACCGTTGTTCCCATCGTTATCCTCCGTGGCTCAGAAATTCCACATTACCGATTGGTAATTGCCGTCCGACAATTGCCGCGAGCCCAGGGGCACGCTTGCAGGCTAATCGGCAACCTTAACCTTCCACTTCCTGAAACCTCAATACTAAGCTGGAGTTTCTATTCCAGACTTTCTTCACGACCAGTAACATACACCCGAGCGGCTCGGAATGGAATGGCCTTTCGAGTTATCAGCACCGGGCAAAAGTCCTTTCATCAATTTGATCCCCTACTCCTAACTCTGCCGCCGCGATTTCATCCGCCACAATCCGTCAGATCAAGCTAGAATGAAAGGATATGGTTTCCCTTTTTGGTTCCAGCAGTAAAGAGAAGAAACCCGGCTTCCTGGACCGGCTAAAGCAGGCCGTCGCCTCCACCAAAGCCCAACTGGTTGAAAAGATCGAAGAGATTGTCGAGGGTAGGGCAACTCTCGATGAATCGGTGCTCGACAAACTGGAGGCGACCCTAATCACCGCCGATCTGGGAGTCAGTACGACGCAGGAGATTTTGGGACGGCTGAAGCAGCAAATTAGCCAGGGCAAGCTGCGGGAGACAGCGCAATTGCGCCCCGCCGTGGAGCAAGGGATTCTGGCGATTCTGGAAAAACCCGCCGTCGGGTCCGCAGCCCCCAAAGCCAAACAGCCGCCGCCGGGCATGCCCGCCGTCATCTTTGTGGTGGGCGTAAATGGCGTGGGTAAAACCACCAGCATCGCCAAGCTGGCCCATTACTTTTTGCAGCAGAACCGCCGCCCGCTGCTCTGCGCCGGGGACACCTTCCGCGCCGCGGCCAACGAGCAGTTGGAGATTTGGGCGGGACGGCTGGGCATCGAAATGATCAAGCAGAAGTCCGGGGCGGACCCGGCGGCGGTACTCTTTGACGCCCTGGCGGCGGCCAAAACCCGGCACCCCGATTTGGTCATCGTGGATACAGCAGGCCGCTTGCATACCAAAACCAACCTGATGGCGGAACTGGATAAAATGTGCCGAATCGCGGCGCGCGAAATCCCCAATGCCCCGCATGAGGTGCTGCTGGTAATCGACGCAACCACGGGACAGAACGGGCTCCAGCAGGCGCGGCAGTTCGTGGACCACGGCGGCGCCACAGGCATCATCCTGACCAAGCTCGATGGCACGGCCAAGGGCGGCGTAGTGATCGCCATTGCGCGCGACCTCGGTCTGCCCATTCAGTTTGTCGGTGTCGGCGAGAAAATCGACGATCTGTTGCCCTTTGACCCCCATGAGTTTGTAGAGTCGCTTTTCGAAACGTAATCACTCCGCCGAGCGCTCGGCGGGCATAGATCGCCATTACAGAGCCAACCTGTGCGCCTTCCCCTGTTTTTGACACTTTGGCACGTCTAGACTTTTTCGCTAGTTCTTTTGTCCGAATCTCTGCGCAGTCTTATGGGCTGTATCATGTAGGCTAGAATAATCCTTGACAGGATCAATTTCGGGTGTACACTTGTACCGAAGGGAACGTGCCAACCGCTGGGGAATCAGGCGGGGTTCCGGTGCCTCCAGGTGGATTGGGCAACCATTGGGTGAGGCGAGTTCGCCGCCGCAAGGATCCATTGACCCACGACGCAGAATGTTGAGAGGATGACCGAATTCCAAGTCGTCAAAACGTCGAAAATAAAGGTTCATCCGGGTATGTTGATGAAAACAGATGAGAGCAGGTTTCAGGTATCAGGCACCAAGTGTCACGGGCGGCGTGCCAGAGGTTAACGGTCGAGCACGGGTGCCCGCGGTGGGAAAAATGCAAATATGAAGGTTCATCCGGCTATGTTGATGAAAACAAATAGGGGCGGGTTTTAGGTATTAGGTGCCAAGTGTCAAGGGCGTAGCGCCAGAGGCTGACGGTCGGGCGCGGATGGCCGGTGCGGGAAAAATGCAAATATGAAGGTTCAGAAAGCGCCGGGATAAACCGGCAGGAAGCGGAGGATGAAAATTCCTCACGAGGAAGGAGTAGCGATCCGCTCGGCCCCGAGTTTTGCGCGGTGGGTCGCGAGGCATGCCGTG
>Ga0116111_1000388_pt1 | contig 36136 bp, 39 predicted proteins | sample June2015DPH_8_10_FD_89720 | JGI IMG/M metagenome (GOLD analysis project Ga0116111, IMG submission 89720) | Peatland microbial communities from SPRUCE experiment site at the Marcell Experimental Forest, Minnesota, USA - June2015DPH_8_100 | ecosystem: Environmental > Terrestrial > Soil > Wetlands... | reverse complement strand
CTTCCATCGTTCACCCTCCGGGTGTGGGTCTGGATTTCTTCGCAAAATCTCTATAACACACATCCCGTGAGGGTGAACGCCTTTTCTGCGGTCTCCCGCTCGTACCAATCGCGATTCTTGGGACGGGGATCGAAACCACCTGAAAAAGTTGATCGCACTCTGCAAGGCTTACGATAATGGCCATTCCGTACTCGCTGAGGCCCGTCGGCTTTGCAATCCTCGCTGGCATGCATTAGCGAAGGACTTGGACGAGGCGATACGGGCTTGGCAACCACCGCGCGATAACATCGAACGCGGCGTGGAACCGCTAGAGGCAGCAGTTCCTCAAACACGCCCCGGCTTTTGGAAGCGGCTGTTTGGTGGTGCTCGACCACCTTCTAAGGCCGAGAAGGCATTCAACACTGGATGCGCATCGTGCGGTGGCGGGAGTCTCGCAAAGGTCGCGCTTCAGGAGCTGAACCGAGATTCGATTTTTTCAGGCACTCTTCTGCGCTGCATTTCCTGCGGGCGACTATTCTGCGATTCGTCGGTCATTCTAGAGGACCTGCGGACGCTCCAACCGCTTCGCACTTGGGTCGAGGACGCCACACAGGAGCATCCTGCTTCCTTACCCCGCGCTGCTTTTGTGCACGCAGATCCGAGTCCTCCACGGACGACGGTCTATAAGTGCATTCTCGGACGCCCGTTTCATTCAGAGATCGGGATGAAGTTCATCAGAAGCATCCTGTGGAACTGTATTCTCATACCGAACACACTCAAGCACCGCACGATTACAGAGCGCCTTTCAATAGAGATTGATGGATATTCAGAGGACAAGCGCGAGATTTGGCAGATTCCTGAGCTTACGTCGTTTTTCTACATGCTGCACGATCAGGTACCGGCGATTGAGTTTTGGCTTACAGCGGATTCGTTGAAGGTATTTCTTAAGACCGCGACAGCAGGTATCCCCCAAAATATGAAAAGGGATATTCTCCAATTGTCCGCTGCCATAAACGCCACAATGAAAAATGAAATGAATAAACAATTCGATGGCGTCTCGGACGAGCTACAGCTTGCGCGATGGCTCATGACCGAGTCGAGCGCCAAGGCCGAGTCGTTTTTGAAGAGCGAGTTTCAAGGAAAGGATGATGTTGTTCGGAGCATTCAAGCTGAGAGCGAGCTCTACAAAGCACGCACAAAAGCTTTCAATGTGTCATCCCTCCATCCTTGATCCCGGCATCACGCTAAGAATCCCCCCTGATCCACTGAAAGCGATCGGGATAGGGGGGCGGGGTAGCCACAGTCAGTCCCTTCCTGACTGTGGGTCTTTATGTAGGGGACAAGCCCACCGTCAATTTCATGACGATTGCCCCAGGTCGCCGCTGCAAGGCAGGTGGTGCGCACTTCGCGATTCCTGCGACAGGTGCGGCAAACCAACCTCTCACCTGCCAGCTTTCAGCTCGGTCCTTGTGCAGATTCCTCCTGTTTCAGCCGCTCGGCCAGCAAAACCTTGAGCAGCGATTGATAGGGAACATCGCGCTTATTCGCCAGGACTTTGAGCCGGGCGACGAGAGCTTCGGGCAAGCGCAGCGAAATCGTTCGGGTGGAAGGCTGCAGATTTGGTAGCAGAGCGCGTTGCGCCTTGGTCCAATCCAGGTACTCGCTCGAATCGTGGCTGGCCCAAGAAGCTCTTTCGCGCGCCTCGGACCTAAATTTCGGAATAACCTTTTTGTTCATTCTTCTCATGAAGTGGAACGCCCTAGCGCCAGTCTTGGGCGCCGTGGTAGATGTGCAGGATTTCGACGGCTTCGGCATTCACTCGATAGACCACAACGTAAGGGAGAGGTGTAATAGTCAGTTCTCTTGTGCCGCTACGGTGGCCGGGTCTGCGCCGGTGGGGTGTAGTCTTAAGGGAACGAACGTGCTGGTAAATCGTTCGCACGGTCGGCTCGCCAAAATGAGGGTAATGGTCTTCCAGATAATTCTTGATGGCTTCTAAATCCTCGGCGGCGGGAACGGTCCAACGTATGCGCATCAGCGCTTGAACATGCGTTCGATACGCGCGTCCATTTCCTCTTCCTCAAAAAACTCGCCGCGCTCTGCCGCCGCAATGCCTTTTTCGACGGCGGCAAGGAACCCGGCCTCGTCGTCCAGATAGCGGACAAGGACATCCTTCACCAAGCGCTCGGGGTCGGTACCGGCCTTGGTGGCCATCTGCGCAAGCCGCGCTTCCTGCTCGGGGGTGAAATGTACTTCCATCGCCTTCAGGATAACGGAAAAGCTTCGCTTCAGGCAAGTTCCAAGTGCGCCCTATTTGGAACGTGGGGTTGTTCTCTGCCTCTGAGGATTGCGGCCATCACGCGGGGGTTACGGCGTCCGTGCATCAACGGACAGAGGTCGGCTCTTACTGCCTGAAAATCGTCACCCCGGATTGTTCGGCAGCCTTGCGCATTGGCACGTCAAGAGTAGCGAGGACGAGTCTCTCACGTGAAGCAAGATCGACATACGCCGCGTTGTAGGCCGTGAGGGCATAGCGCATCGCCGCCGCCGTTCCATCTCGAACGACCGTCAAGGGGGAAGCGTTTTCAACCTCGATGGTCAAGTGTGACAGGGCAGCCAGAAACGCCTTCTCGTCGGTGGAGGTGATGCGCTTGCGCAGATAGGCGACAGCAAGGCCGTTGGCAATCTCCCGCGCCCAGAGTTCGGGAACACGCAAGCCTTCCTGCTCGACGACGGCTAAAACGGCGTCGGCATAGGCGCTGCTTTCATCGGGCAAAGCCCATGCAAGGGCGACAGAAGCATCCACGACGAGAGGCATTTATCGGCGGCCATAGTTGACGTAATCGCGCGTTGTCCAGCCTTCAGGATCAGGTTTGACGCGCGCGCGTAATGCACGCACCTCGGCAACCACACTGCCGGGGGGTGCGGCGCGGAAGCCAGCATCTCCCTCAAGCAGACGCAACACGGCATCCTTCACTAACCGCTCGGCATCGGTACCTGCGTTCGTGGCAATCTGCGCAAGCTGCGCTTCCTGCTCGGGAGTGAAATGTACTTCCATCGCCTTCAGGATAAGGGAAGAGCTTCGCTTCAGGCAAGTTCCAAGTGCGCCCTATTTGGAACGTGGGGTTATTCTCTGCCTCTGGGGATTGTGGCCATCACGCGGGGGTTGCGGCGTCCGTGCATCACCGCGATAATGCACAAAGGTTTTTCGTCGGGCGCATAGGCAATCAGGTATTCTCGAAGCAAAATGAAGCGCAGAGGCCGTGAGGTGAGGTCCGGGCGTCTGTGGCCCTGATGGGGAAAAGGGACAAGCCTGCGCAGGGTGCTGAGTATATCCTCGCGAACCCGGCGGGCCGCAAGCGGGTTATCTTCCGCGATGAATTCCCAAATGTCGGTAATGTCCTGGGCTGCGAGGGGATGAAGGGCAAAGCCTTGTTCTGCGCTCATTGAGGCGAATGCTTCTTGAGCAATTCATCCTCGCGGCGGCGAAGGCTTTCAAAAAATTCCTCGCCGTCGAGGGGTTTCACCCTGCCGCATTTCAGGTCGTCATAGCGGCTGTTGAGCATTTCCCGCGTTTTTGCAAGCTCGTCAACATATCCCGCCATGGCGTCCTCCACGAGCTCATCCGTCCCGCGTCCGCTCTGCGCGGCGAGGTCCTTGAGCTTCTTTTCCGTCTCGGAGGTGAAGTGCACTTCCATGGCTTTCAGGATAACGGAAAACCTCCGCTTCAGGCAAGCTGCAAGTTGGACAATTCGGGGTCGTGCCACGCATCACAGCGGAATGTTCCCGTGCTTTTTCGGGGGCAGGGTGTCGCGCTTGGTTTCGAGCATCTGGAGGGCGGCGATCAATTTGGGGCGGGTATCGTGGGGTTCGATGATGGCGTCCACCCAGCCGCGTTCGGCGGCGATATAAGGGTTAGCGAAACGTTCACGGAATTCATCCACCTTTTCGTGCCGCAGTTTCTCGGGCTCTTCGGCTTTTTGCAGCTCTCGCCGGTAGACGATGTTCACCGCGCCTTCCGGTCCCATCACGGCGATTTCTGCTGTCGGGTACGCCAGGTTGACATCGGTCCGGAGGTGTTTGGAGGCCATGACGCAATACGCGCCGCCGTAAGCTTTGCGGGTGATGATGGTGATTTTGGGCACGGTGGCTTCCGCGTAGGCGAAGAGGAGCTTGGCGCCATGGCGGATGATGCCGCCGTGTTCCTCCTGCGTTCCGGGCAGGAACCCCGGCACATCCTCGAAGGTGATGATCGGGATGTTAAAGGCGTCGCAGAAACGCACGAAGCGTGCGCCCTTGACGGAGGCGTTGATATCGAGGCAACCCGCCAGGACCGCGGGCTGATTGGCCACGATGCCCACCGATTGCCCGGCGAGGCGCGCAAATCCCACCACCAGATTCTTGGCAAAGTGCTCGTGGACTTCCACAAAATAGCCGTCGTCCACGACCCGCGTGAAGATTTCTTTGATGTCGTAAGGCTGGTCAGGTTCAAAGGGTACCAGGGTGTCAAGTTGTTCATCCCGCCGGTCGGCGGGATCCCGGCTCTCGACGCGGGGTGGGTCCTCCTGATTGTTCTGTGGCATGAAGCTGAGCAATTCGCGAATGAGGGCGAGGCAGTCCGCGTCGTCGCGAGCGATGAAGTGCGCTACCCCGCTTGTGGCGTTGTGGGTCAAGGGGCCGCCCAGATCTTCCTTGCTCACATCCTCGTGCATGACAGTCTTGATGACGTCCGGCCCGGTCACAAACATGTAGCTGGAATTCTGCACCATCACGTTGAAATCGGTAATGGCCGGCGAATAGACCGCTCCGCCCGCGCACGGTCCCATGATGGCGGAGATTTGCGGGATGACGCCGGAGGCCAGCGTGTTGCGCAGGAAAATATCGGCATAGCCGGCGAGTGACGCTACGCCTTCCTGAATGCGTGCGCCCCCGGAGTCGTTCAAGCCGATCACCGGTGCGCCCACTTTCATCGCCAGATCCATCACCTTGCAGATTTTGGCGGCGTTGGCTTCACTCAGCGAGCCCCCAAACACTGTGAAGTCCTGGGCGAAGGCGAAGGCCTCGCGCCCGTTGATTCTCCCAAAGCCCGTCACCACGCCATCGCCCGGAATGCGTTGCTGGTCCATGCCAAAGTCCTGGCAATGGTGCTCGACGAGCTTGTCAATTTCCTCGAAGCTGCCCTCGTCGAAAAGCAACGCGATCCGCTCGTGCGCGGTGAGTTTTCCCTCCGCGTGATCGCGGGCGCGCCGTTCCTTGCCGCCGCCCGCCTCCGCTTCCGCATGGCGCCGGCGGAGTTCTACGAGTCTTTGCTCACGAGTCATCCTGAACCTGAAAGGAAGTATAGTCGAGATTGATGATAGCAGACAAGGGCGCGGTGCCTGGCGTAACGATAGCTCTACCCTCGCGACCTGCCACGTGATAATATCACGCCCGCCATGTCCGACCTTGAAAACAGAGTGTTTCCGCCGGATTTTCTGCTCGCCCTGAAGACCCTTGTCAACGTCCACCATTCCATCTATCGCAATGTCCCGCCACAAGGTATTTACTTTGAAGCCCTGGTTCTAGAGGCGTTCACCCAAATTAAGAAACCCTTCACGCCAATAGAGCCAACGGAGCGTAATCTTCCAGCGCACGACCTGCTTGTGGAGGGTACTAAGATATCCATTAAGATGGAGACGGGCGCCGCAACCAAGGATAAGCGCATCACCATCACGAAACTCTGCACCACCGAGAAGGAGCCATGGACACCAGACGTTTTGATCGGGCGAGTGATGGCCCACCTTAGCCGTTACGATGTAATTCTAATGCTCAGGGCTGTATGGGAACATCCGCTCATTCATTATCAGATCTTGGAAATCCCAATTGACCTCTTGGCCTTGATCGAGAAAGCAGACCTCAGAGGAAGCGGCAAGAGGAGAGGACGTCAGAGCCTGGGGGCCGACGTTTACCGGGAAAGCGACAAGGTTTTTCACGTTCACTTTGATGGTTCAGATGGAAAGTGCTCGGTGCGTGGGATACGCCTTCAGGATTGTCGGCTGCTTACTAGCTGGGATTATCGTGTTCGGGAAGGGTAGCTACTCACATTTTTTCGACTTGCGGAATATCAGCCAATAGCAATGCTGCCGCCGACTGTGGTGAGCTACTTTCCACTTCGGGTCAATTATAGGTCCTTTGCGAATTTTGATGATGCAGTCACAGGGCTGGAATCCCACCTCTTTCGCGGCTTGAACCAATTCAACGTGAGCCCACTGGTAGCGGTGGTGGTGAACGTAATCAGCGATCTTCGCCAGCAGGATACCCTCTGGTCGCAAGACGCGATATGCCTCCCGGACAAACGGTGGAAATGTGTGCGTGAAGGTGTAGCCCATTTCCTTCGGTGATTGGGACCCCAGCCCGAATCGAACTGTGAAATCCTTTTGTTTATCCCGGCCCTGATTGGGAATATGGGGAGGGTCGTACACCACTACATCAAAAACGCCGCTTTTGAATGGCAGTTTCGTATTGTCAGCTACCACTGTAGGGTCGTGGGAAGCCTCTATATCCACGCCAATAACCTTGCGCTCGCTTCCTCGCCAAAACCTGCCACCATTCACGGTGGCATCCAAAATGCGCTTAGGGGGTCGGCGGGGGTAAAAATTGAGAAGCTTTTCGATTAACTCAGCATCCTCTCCGGTCCACACCGAGGGAAGTGGGTCGTATCCAACTGTCTCCAGCTTGCGCGGCATGATTAAGGTTGCCATCGAGTTAGCGACTTCTAAGTATTCTAGCTCCAATTGCTCTCGCATCGATAGTACTATCGGCAGTTCCCCACGTCAGCAATATGGTTTTTCAAGCCATAAGTGAACGAAGCGCGGGCCTATTATGCAGGTCCACTGCTTTTCGTTGTTGCCACCGCTCACCGCGCCGTCCAACCGCCGTCAATCAGCAGGGTATGTCCGGTGATGAGCGAAGCTGCGGACGATGCCAGAAAGACCACGGCCCCCGCAACTTCCTGCGGCTCGCCGATGCGATGGAGCGCCGCGATTCGCTCCACGGTGTCAGCGCGGAAGGCCGGGTCGGAGAGCGCTTCCTCGGTGCCCGGTGTAAAGATGAACGTGGGCGCCACGGCGTTCACTCGGATGTTGTACTTGCCCCATTCGACGGCCAGGCATTTCGTGAGGTGGGCAATGGCGGCTTTATTTAGGCAGTAGACCGATTCCGTAGGCAAGGCCGCGAACCCTGCCTGCGAACTCATATTGATAATGCAGCCGCGCGATTGGCGTCGCATGATGCGCTGGGCAGCCTGGCAGCCAAAGAAAGTGGACTTGGCATTCAAGGCGATAGTCCGGTCAAATTCCTCCTCGCTTACATCCTCGGCAAGATTATTCCATCCACCGCCAGCGTTGTTAACCAGAATATCAAGCCGCCCAAAGCGCGCAACCACCGCGTCGATGGCGCTCGCGATCTGATTCAGATGGGTCACGTCCATTTGGAGCGCCAAAGTCTGGCGGCCCATGCTCGTAATCTCCGAGGCAAGTTCTCCGCCGGTCGAAACGTCGCGCAGTCCCAGGGCCACGTCGGCCCCTGCCTGCGCTAGTTCGAGAGAAATCGCGCGTCCCAACCCACGCGCGGCGCCTGTCACCAGGGCCACTTGGCCGGTCAAATCAAATTGCGAAACGGTTTTCATCACGCCTCCATTGAAGTGAATCGTATTGTGCGGGGGTCATGGTAGGGCGGGGCGGTGCAGAGTGTCAAGGCGAGGGAGGCACGCATCGCCATGTGCCAAGACGCGATAGCGGCGCCAGCAAGTTTCCCGCGGGGCGGGAAGCTGAGAAGAATTGTATCATTCATCGCAGAGCCGCTGAGACGCCGAGAGAAGGTCCCTTGCTCTCATACCTCAGCGCCTTTGCGATTAGAGAGAGTAATTCTTCCCACCATCCTTTGCCGTGGGAACAGTGCTCAGCGCCCAAACTCGATCATCCCAACAAGCTAAGTGCCCCCGCCACCGACGGCGAACTGGTTCCCGACCCCCAATCGAGTTGATTTAGGCCTTGCTCGAGGCTCGAATAGGCTGTCTGCGCGGCCGACAGGTTCCCGGATTGCAGGGCTGATCCCAGGCTGCTGAAAAGTTGCGACAATGAGCTTTCCGTGGAGGCGTTCGCAGTTTGCGAACTGCTCTGCGCGTGGTGGTGATGGTGCTGACCGTGACCCGCTTGCTGCACATCCTGTTGAAGCGCCGTGTAGGCTTTCTGCGCGACCGCGAGACCTCCGGATTGCAACGCCGATCCCAAAGCACTAAATGCCTGGGAAAGCGCGCCGTTGCCTTGCAGTGGGCTTGATACGTTCTTACTCAAGGTGCTGAAATCCGATTGGGCCTGGGTCAGATTCCCAGCCTGAAGGTCCTGCCCCAATTGTTGAAACTCATTTTGGATCTTCTGTGCCCTTGCTTGCCAGGTTTGCAAACTTTGACTCAAGGAGTTGCTGGATGAAACGCCGGATACGGACATTGTCCACCTCGAATTGACAATGGATTTCAGATTTGCGGTTTGGAATTAGTGACCCTGTGCATCCGCTCTCTCTTCAATCCAAACTTGGAACTTGAAATTCCAAAAGGGTTTGGCTCCTTGCCGCCGAGGAAGCACTTTCACCGGTGCATTCACAATTGATCACCACCAACCTTCCGGCGGTGCTGAACCCTTCTTTCGCTTCCGACTATCTGCAAGCGGCAGTCCGTCCGTGCATTTTCCGGAAGTGCTTGTATCTAGTTGGCAGTGCGGGAGTTGACAAGCTGACTTCCTGGACATGGGAATCCGCTCCCTACGGCGATGGGCAATATAGGTCCATGGCACCCCCAAGAACGAGGAAAGTTTTGCCTGCCCGGATGGGCATTGATTATGAGGTTTTTTCCGGAGAGGGTTCGGCCGAGTCTTCCCCACGCTCAGGTGAAGTGGTCCGGTTGGGTTCCAGGTCGGGAATGCCGCACCAGACTTCACAGGCGAGGATGGAATTGGTGGGTTGTTTTGGATCGTATTTCACACTGGTCGTCTGGCCGGGAAGGAACGGCGCGGCAGCGGCGATTTCCGGCAGCGCGCTCAGATCCTGCGCCGCCTCGTAAGTGACCCCAGCCACCTCGTAGTCATAAAGGAGAATCGGCCCGGCGGGGCCACCCGTGACCGGCTCCGCCAATTCGACGATTCTTCCCAGAATAATGCGCCCGCAAGCATTCACTCCCAATCGACGCAAGCGTTCGATTTCGTCAGGGCTTTTGCGCCGCCAGCGCCGCACGGTCCTCCACGCCCACACGCCCGCGAGTGCGATCGCGGCCGTCCCCACCACGACAATACTCAAATCCTTCGAAAGCGCCACAGCCCTTACATTCCCAATATCGTTATTGGATTTTAGAACTCTAAAGTTTAAAGTATAAGGGATAAAGGCTGGTGACCCTCCTTCTTTAACCCTCAGCCTTTAGCACTTACACATCCTCCTTACTTCGTTTCCTCTGCTTTTTTCTGCGACCCCTTGCTCTCGTTGCCGGAAAGGTCAACGGCCGTAACATAGTAGGTGAGAGTCATTCCCGGTGGGGCGGTCGCATCGCGGAAGATCGGTGTATGCAAGAGTTCCTTATTCACCCGCTGGGCGGTTTGGTTGTCCAGCCGATAGACGTTATACCCCGCCAAATCGGCTTCTGTGTTGGCCGTCCAAACCAGCTCCACTGCCCCCCCCGAGTAGATGCTTGACAATCCCTGCGGCGGGGCGGGCGGGAAGACATCGCGTGGCGTGACCTTCACTGCCGGAGAAGCATCACTCATGGCGAGATGGCCGGGCATTCCAAATACCGCACTCACCTGGTAGTAGTAGGTCTGGCCGAATTCAAACTGGCTATCCCGGTAGGGGGGAGTGGGAATCTCTCCCAGAAGTTCAAAGGTGCCGGCCTGGCCGGTCGAACTGCGATAAATGCGGTATCCGGCCAGGTCATGGATGGCTTCACCGCTGAGCGCACGGGTGGGTGGAGGAAATTGAACTTCCACGGCTTTTTCTGTAACCACGCATTGGACGCTCCCCAAGGGCTCCGAGACGTCGTAGATCGGCACGTCGACGTAGTTGGAGGGATCGCTTTCGAGGGGCCGGTGCCGGTATCCCCGCGTCAGCGTGCGGACCCCGACCACCAGGGTCTGTCCGCGCCAATCGTGAAATTCCCGCTCGGTTAGATGCGCGGGGTAAGAAACACTGTTGTCCATTGCGTACGGTAACCACTCGGCGCGGATGAGGCGCGTCCAAATCTCGGGCTCTGGAAGCTTAGAGAGTCCTGTTCCCTGAGGGCCTACGGCGCGAAGAATCTCGACCTCCAACGGCTTCGTTAAACGCTCCCCCTCCGTCGTCTGCTGAGGAAGGCTGAAATGGACTTCCAAGCTTTGGCCAACTTGCACAACGGAGAGGTTTGTGATTTTCGCTGGCCGCTCCAGACGGGGAGGGTGGGGAGTCCCTTGTACGCCGCACCCAAACAGCCACCCGCCGGCGGAAGCAAGTACCAATATTTGCAGGACCCGTCTCGGCGCGCTGGTTCGGTGAAGGGAGAAGGTGGCGGCGGCCGCTCGCGGCGCTCGAAAATAAGGTTTCACAGGATATATCGGCTGAGGTCTTGATTCTTGACGATGTCCGTCAATTGCTTCTGTACGTAGGCAGCGTCAATGCGCACGATCTTCTTCTTCAGGTCCGGCCCTTCAAAGGAAATTTCATCCAGCAGCTTTTCCATGATGGTGTGAAGCCGCCGGGCTCCGATGTTTTCCGTGGCTTCATTCACCGCCGCCGCAAACTTGGCGATTTCCTGAAGCGATTCATCGCTGAAGCTCAGCTTGATGCCTTCCGTCTCGAGCAGCGCAATATACTGCTTCACCAGGGCGCTTTTGGGCTCCTTCAGGATGCGGATGAAATCCTCCGTGGTGAGCGAATGCAATTCCACTCGGATGGGAAACCGGCCCTGCAACTCGGGAATCAGGTCGGACGGCTTGGAGACGTGGAACGCACCCGCGGCGATGAACAGAACGTGGTCCGTGCGGACCATGCCGTAACGGGTATTAACCGTGGTGCCTTCGACGATCGGCAGGATATCGCGTTGCACGCCCTCGCGGCTCACGTCCGGCCCGCCACCCCCTCGCTCCCGCCCAGCAATCTTATCGATCTCATCCAGAAAAATAATGCCCGACTGCTCGGCGCGCTCCACCGCCGTGCGCGTAACCTGGTCCATGTCAATCAGCCGGTTCTCCTCTTCCTGGATCAGGTACTCCATGGCCTCGGTCACGTGCATCCGCCGCTTTTTGGTGCGCTGGCCGAAAAGTCCGGGAAGGACATCCTTGATATTGATATCCATTTCTTCCACGCCCTGCGAGGAAACGATTTCGAACGAGGGCATGCTGCGGTCGCGCATTTCCACTTCCACTTCCCGGTCATCCAGTTTGCCTTCGCGAAGCTGGGCGCGGAGTTTTTCGCGGGTGCGCTGAAATTGCTCGTGCGACGAGGCTACACGGCCATCGTCGAGGTCCCCCGGAGTTTTTTCCGGCTTCCTCATCACGGGGGGAGGCGGCAGGAGGAGATCGAGCAGTCGCTCCTCGGCATTCTGTTCGGCCTTCTCCGCAACCTCGTCCACTTTTTCTTCGCGCACCATATCAATGGACACTTCCACCAGATCGCGGATCATCGATTCCACGTCGCGCCCGACGTATCCGACTTCGGTGAAGCGTGAAGCTTCCACCTTGAGGAAGGGGGAATTCGTCAGGCGCGCCAGGCGGCGAGCGATTTCCGTTTTGCCCACGCCGGTCGGCCCGATCATGATGATGTTCTTGGGAAGGATGTCTTCGGCGAGTTCCGGCGCCAGCTTTTGCCGGCGCATGCGATTGCGCAGAGCCACCGCCACCGACCGCTTGGCGTTGGCCTGGCCCACCACATACTTGTCCAGCTCCGCCACAATCTGCCGGGGAGTCAGGTCGTCGAGCGACGTGGCAGTCTCGATATTCTCGGGCAAGTAGAAAACCATCTCTAAAGTGCAAAGTGTAAAGGATAAAGGGTAAAGCCTGGTTCAGTTCACAACTTTGAGCCTTACCCCTTATCCTTTACCCTTTAGCCTTTACCCTTTCTTAGATCTCCTCAATCACGATCTGGTCGTTGGTGAAAATGCAAATCTGACTGGCCAGAAGCATGGCCTCCTGCACGATTTCTTTGGCAGGCATTTCCGTGTGTTTGGCGAGAGCGCGCGCGGCCGCCAGAGCAAAGGGCCCACCCGAGCCAATCGCTACAATCCCGTCGTCGGGCTCGATCACGTCGCCATTGCCGCTGACGAGGTAGGTATATTTATCGTCCGCCACCAACAGCAATGCTTCCAGGTGCCGCAGGGCACGATCGGTGCGCCAATCCTTGGCCAGCTCCACCACGGCGCGGTTCAGGTTGCCGTGGTATTCCTCGAGTTTTTGTTCGAAGCGGGAAAACAGGGAGAGCGCGTCTGCGGTGCTGCCGGCAAAGCCCGCGATGACCTTTTCATTGTACAGGCGGCGGATTTTGCGGGCTTTCTGTTTCATCACGCTTTCGCCCATGGTGACCTGGCCATCGCCGCCCATGGCCAATCGCCCGCCCCGGCGCACGCACAAGATCGTAGTGCTGCGAATCCTCGATGATTCCTTCACGGCGTCTCCATCAAATCATTATAGCAGATGCCTCGGAAACCGGGGGTCGGGACACGGGATACGGGACACGGGGATGGAATTAACAAATTATAAATTCTGAATGCAAGGCTTCCGGCCCCTTCAGTAGCCCTTCCCGCCTGACATTTCATGTATACCTTCGACATCAAGAGAAGAGCCCTGGGTCAGAAATGCCGGGCTACCCGCTGGCAAGGCGTATAGTCAAATGCGCGGGGGCGGAGTTCGCTTCTCTCCAGAGTTCAAGTTCATATCTCACCCCCCGTTCCAGCCGAAAGATCCGGGAATTGGGTGGGGAAACAACAGTGTACGTGCCAGTGTCGGGATCAGCGAGTGAAACCGAGTTGTCGCCTTCTCTCAGGATCATTGCGTGGAGCTGGGGAGTTCCAGAGTTTGCCTTGATTTCCCATATCGTGGAGTGAGTCTGCGGGTTTGTCAGGCGGACCCGACTGATGGTTGTGGGATACTCTCCCAACGTTTCGACATCAACGACGACCGCGTCTCCCACATTTAACACTCTTACTGGAGGCTTGGCGCTGCATGCGACGAGGCAGCACAGCAAGAGTATGCCTATCATGGCCGGCAGGCTATAAACCATGATTCTCTCGGAATTACTGTGCCGCGAACGTATTAACCAATCCATAGGCCGCTATCCAGAAATGGTTTAGTGCCGGAATGTGGCGCAATTGAGATTCGAGATGTTCAGTATTCATAGTTTATAATTCAGAATTCATAATTTGCTTTCGCCCCTAACCCCGTATCCCGTGTCCCGAATCCCGGTTCTATTTCACTCGGGGGTGAAGTAGTTGGCGGGATACTCTTCGTTGTATTTGGCGGAGATCCGGAACGTTTCCCCGATGCGGTCTCCGTTCAAGTAGCGTGTGATGTGCATGGGGGTTTGTATGCCGTCGACGGTTTTGTAGTCCGAGTACGCGTCCGAATAATCATCCCAGGCATCTTCCTTCACATTCCTTATTCGGTAGGAGATGCGGGAAGGGACGAAGGTCTGCCGGTGCAAGTCCAGGCGCACGCTGGTCCCTCCCGGGGCGGTAATCTCGATGCCCTGGGTCGGCACATTGTCAACAAAGTCAACTTTGCCGATTTGGATGAGCACGCCTGGTTCGTTGATGCGTAAGCGCAGAATGTTTTCTAAACTGTAGCGGTTGGAAATGATCCAGCCTTGTAGCTGCTGATCAGGCTGAGAGATGAGGCCGTAGCGATCGAGCTCCCAACCTTTGTCACCGCTGTTGATCAGGATGACCGGCTTGGTCTTTCCATACGAGAAGCGCCGCTTGTCGGGGTACGCCACCCAGCTCTCGAAGGGTTCCATGCCAGCGGTGTTTCCGTCCTGGAAGAAAAACACGCGGCCCTTGGTGGTCAGGGATTTAGCATTCAAGAACGACGGGCCGCCCAGCCCCTGAATGGTGCGATCCAGCATTTGGCGTGCTTTGGGGTCCACGTTCTGGGTGAGTTGAGGAGCCGCGGGCTGTTGTGCCGGGAGCCTGCTGGGGATCACGCCGATCACCAGGGCGAACGTCCCGAGGAGGTGAAAGAACTGGGTGCGAAGCGAGTTAACCACAGAGAACGTTTCCTCCATTGATGTTGATGACCTCTCCGGTCATGTAGGTTGAGAGCGACGAGGCGAGGAAGAGGATGGGCATAGCCACCTCTTCCGGACGGCCGAACCGGCCGAGCGGGATGGTGGAGATGGCTTGGCGGCGGTAGCGGCGGTTCTTCAGCACCGGCCGCGCCATGTCCGTCTCGATCCACCCTGGGGCCACACAGTTCACAAGAATATGATGCGAGGCAAGCTCGGTGGAGAGGCCTTTTACCAAACTAATTACTCCTCCTTTGGACGCTCCGTAATGGGTGTGAAACGCCTCGCCGCGCTGGCCGGCGGTGGAGGATACCACGATAATGCGGCCGCCCTGCTGGCGGATCATTTGCGGGAGGGCGTGGTGGATGACCGAGTAAACTCCCTTGAGGTTGACCGCCATCATTTCATCCCATTCTCTCTCCGTCATTTTCTCGACGGGCAGGGGCGCGTAGTTCCAGATGCCCGCGTTCGCTACCAGGACGTCCAGCCTTCCAAAATGGCGAATCGCCGTGTCCACCAATCGCTTGGCGTCCACCATCTTTGTCACATTTGCGCGTACGGCAACTACTCTGCCACTGCCCCCGCAGGTTTTCACCAACTCTCTTGCTTGGCTGGCCGCACGCAGATAACTGAAGACTACTTTCCCGCCCGCCTCCGCGAAGAGTTTTACCGTGGCCGCGCCGATGCCGCGCGAGCCGCCGGTGATTATCACGGCCTGGTTATCAAGAGTAATGTTCATTGGGCCTTGTCCGTCAATCGGGTGACCCGGCGATCAGGTGATCTGGCAAGCAAATCCCCGCGCCGCCCCTCGTTCATGTTCCCCCCGCGGTCTTAGGCGACGCAATATAAATGGATAGGATATTCACGCGAACGCCGGATCACACGATCTTCAGCTGCCCCGATGGATCGATGAGCCGACTATTCCCCCCCTCCTACATGCCGCGACGCAATCGCTTCTCTCACCTTCTGAGAGAGCGTTTCCACATCATGCAGGGTCAGCCCCTGAGTGGGGACGGCCGTGTGCACGATCATCTCCGTTTGGCCCGCGCGCACATGGTAGGTGTCAGGCTTGAGGACATAGGACGTTCCGTTCACGGTGATGGGCACGATGGGGACTCCCGCGAGGATGGCAATATAAAAACTGCCTGCCTTGAAGGGCAGCAATTCGCCATTACGGCTGCGATGGCCCTCGGGGAAGAGCATCACGGATTTCCCCTCGCGGATTTCCTGCGCCACTTTTTTCATGCTTTTCATGGCTTGCTGTGGACGGTCGCGGTCCACGGGGATGTGGCCCGAGCGCCGCATATGCCAGCCCATAAAGGGCAGCTTAAACAACGAGCGTTTGGCCACGAACCGAAACTGCACTGGCAAGTTCACGAACAGTACGGGAATATCCATGGCGCTCTGGTGATTCACACAATAAATCGTGGTTTCGCCGGGATGGACGTGCTCCAGTCCTTCCACGCGGACACGGATTCCGCTAGTTTTCAAAATCAGCCACGACCACGTCCTGGCGCAGGCATGTTGCCACCTCCCCTCCGCGTCGAAAAGGGAACCGAGGAGCGAAATCGTTCCGCAGACGGCCGTATAGAAATAGATCAGAAGATTGGTAAACAGCAGGGAACGAGCGTAGCTCAGCAGGTAACGGACGCGTCCGCTCCTGCGGGGTTTGGGGACGACAATCGGCGGGGCGGTTTGCATGGAACCACTAAACCGACGGAACGCTGGCTCCGCAGGACGAAGGCAGGTGTAGCTTTCCCTCACGCTGGGCTTTCTTGATGGCGCCTACCAGGAAAAGTGATCCTACCACCAGCACCACGTCATCGGGAGAGCTGGCACTGCACGCCCTTTCCAACGCGCGGACGGGTACGGTTTCAATTTGCACCTTAGCCGGCCGGGAATCAAGCGCGGCCAATATCTCCTCGGGTGTAGCGGCACGTGCACTGTCAGGGTGCGTTAAATAAACTTCCTTTGCCAGCGGAAAAAGGCTCGCGCAAATTTCCCGGATGGCTTTATCGCGCATGGAAGCATACACCATGCGCACCCGGCGTCCGGGAAGCTCTTCCCGTATGAACGTGGCGAGTTCGCGCGCGGCGCCAGGGTTGTGCCCGCCATCAAGCAACACCAAGGGTTTCGGAAACACGGCTTCGAGGCGTCCAGGCCAAGTGGCAGTGCGAACCCCTTGCAGAATGCTGCGGCGTGAAATCTCAAATCCCTCGGCCGCGAGCCGCCAAGCTGCGGCCACCGCCGCAACTGTGTTCTTCACTTGAAACCTTCCAAGCAGCGGGCAGGCGAGTCCCATGTAGTGCTCCTGGCCAAGCGCCAGATCGAATGTGTAGCGGCCCTCCCTGGCGCGGAGGTTGGTGGCTTGTGCCACGTTCTTTAATTCCAGCAACTCTGCATCGCATTCTTCCGCGCGGCGGCGAATGGCGGCGCCGGCTTCCGCATTCTCCACTCCGGAAATCACCGCGCGATGCGGTTTGATGATGCCAGCCTTCTCCGCCGCGATGGCGGCCAGAGTGGAGCCCAGGAATTCCATATGGTCGAAATCGATGTTGGTGATCAAGGCCACGCGCGGATCGGTTACGTTGGTGGCGTCCAGGCGCCCGCCCATCCCGACTTCCAGCACCACGAACTTCGCTCCCGCTTGGGCAAAGTGCAGGAAGGCCGTAGCGGCCAGGAATTCAAAAAAGCTCGGTTTCTTCCCCAGGTCTTTCCGGCTGACTAGGCATTCGACGGCAGCGGCCACCGCGGTGAATGCGGCCGCAAAATCTTCGTCGGAAACCTCCCTGCCGTTCACGCGCATACGCTCATTGACACGTACTAGGTGTGGTGAGGTGAACAATCCCGTGGCGTAACCCGCATCCTGAAGAATGTTGGCCAACATGGCGCAGGTGGAACCCTTGCCATTCGTCCCCGCCACGATAGCGGTATCGTAGCGCAGGTGCGGGCTCCCCAATTCCACCAGGATCCTGGAGATGGCCTCCAAGCCAAACGTCAGCCCGTGCAACTCCTGACCCAGGTCGGCAAGGCATTTAAGACATTCGCGGTAATTCATCGGGATCGGGTCATCGGGCCATCGGTTCATCGGATCATTGAGGGATTCGGTGATTTCGCGATAAGTTGATTGAGTGACGAACAGGAATTCCCAAGGCTTTGAATCCCCTAATCACTTATTCGTTCAATCGCCAAATGGCCCGATGACCCGATGACCCGATTCCCTAAGAGTCCCAGGCATGCATCAGGCGAAAGGCGCGCGCGATATAACTCTTCAATTCCTTGCGCGGGATGATGGCGTCGATCATGCCGTGTTCGAGGAGGAACTCGGCGCGCTGGAATCCTTCGGGCAGTTTCTGGCGAATGGTCTGCTCGATGACGCGCGGCCCGGCGAAGCCGATCAGGGCACCGGGCTCAGCAAGGTTCAAATCGCCGAGCATGGCATAGCTGGCAGTGACGCCGCCGGTGGTCGGATCCGTGAGCACGGAAATGTAGGGTTTGTGGACCTCGTCCAGGCGTGCCAGCGCCGAACAAATCTTGGTCATCTGCATCAGGCTGATGGCGCCCTCCATCATGCGCGCCCCGCCCGAGCAGGAGATGATGACCAGGGGCAATTTCTTTTCGATGCAACGATCGATGGCGCGCGTCACCTTCTCGCCCACCACCGCACCCATACTGCCTCCCACGAACTGAAACTCCATGGCGCAGATGATGGCGGGCTTTCCTTCCATCAGCCCCTCCCCGGTAAGCAACGCGTCTTTCATGCCGGTGACTTTCTCGGCCTGTTTCAGGCGATCGCGGTAGGGCTTGGTGTCTTTGAATTTCAGCGGGTCCGTGGAGGCCAGTCGCGCATCATGCTCGGTGTATTGGCCTTCGTCAAACAGCATCTCCAGCCGCGCGTGCGAGCCCAGCTTGAAATGATGGCCACACTTGGGGCAGCACTGTAGATTGGCCTCCAGATCCTTTTTCCAGAGGATTTGCTTGCACTTGTCGCACTTCACCCAAAGCCCTTCGGTCTGGACGCGCTTCTCCTTGGGTGTCTCTAGCGGCTGCTTTTCTTTGCGGAACCAAGTCATAGAAACCTAACTATCGGGTAATCGGATTTTGCTCACCCGATCACCGGATCACCCGATCCTCAGTATTCTATCCCTCTCTGCGCCAGGATTCCTTTTTGATAGGGATGTTTGACCTCTCGCATTTCCGTCACCAGGTCGGCGATCTCGATGAGCATGGGGTGCGCGTTCCGTCCGGTCAAAATTACGTGAACCATCTCTGGCTTGCGCTTTAAGGTTTCCGCCACGGGCTCCGGCGAAAGCATTTTGTAGCTAATGGCATAGTTGATTTCGTCGAGGATCACCATCTCGTACCGCCCGCTCAGAATTTCCCCGCGAGCAAATTGCCATGCTTCTTCGACCAGCCGCACGTCTTCCGGGTCAGGTTTCTCCGCGCCGACTTTCACGAACCCGCGGCCCATGGGTATGATCTTCAGGTGCTCGTCGCCCAGCATCTTGGCCGCATCCAGTTCGCCATAATGCCACGAGCCCTTGATGAATTGTACCATTAAGACCTTCAGGCCTTGCCCCACAGCCCGAAGTGCCGTACCTAGCGCGGCGGTCGTCTTTCCCTTGCCGGGGCCCGTATGGACGATAATCAACCCTTTTCGTTCTTCTGGCAAGAGGATCACCTCACCGCGGATAGGGGAAGCCGCGCAAGATCGTGAAGCCGCGATAAATTTGCTCGAGCAAAAGAGTGCGCGCCCAGTCACGCGTCAGGGTCATGCGTGAAAGCGCCAGCAGGACGTTTGCCTTTTCCCGAAATGCCGAGGAAAATCCGTCTGGCCCACCGATTAAAAAGGCCAACTCCCGGGAGCCTCGCAAGGCTTCTTGGCCCAGCCAAGCGGCAAACTCTTGTGAGGTCCGCTCACGCCCACGCTCGTCCAGCAGGACTTTCGTTGCGCCGCGCAGTTTTTCCATCAGAGCGCGCTCGGCTGAGGTCAATCCTGCCTTGCGGGCATGGCGCGCTCCCCGCAACGCCGGGATCTCTTCCAGGGTCAAAGGAGTAAAATGCGCGATTCGGCCCGCCAGGTCCTCTTGAATTGCCCGCAGGCGTGAGTCCTTGGTCTTGCCCTCACTGAGAATTCGAATGCGCATCGCAGGAATCGGGTAATCCGGTGATCGAGTGAACAAGTAAACCCTCAAGCTGATCGTCTGCTATCCTCCCCTCGCGGTCTTCTGCGAGGCGACGAAGGCTGAAACCAGCCCATTAAGCATCGGGTGAACAAGAAAAGCCCCGCGATTCCACGTTCACCTTCCTCCCGGAGTCTTCTCAAACGCGCCAAGAATATAGGGTTATTCACGCGATCATCGGATCACCCGATCACCCTCTCTTAAACCTTGTCCCCCTCTTTGACCGTAATTCTTGGCGCTTTTTTCCAGAGGCGTTCCAGGTCGTAGAACTCTCTGGCGCGCTCAATGAAAATATGGACGATGAAATTGAGATAGTCCACCAGGATCCACTCCGCCTGGGGGTAGCCCTCCACGTGGGTGGGCGCACACCCGGATTTCTTCAATCTTTCCACGATGCCATCGCAGATCGCCTGGGTGTGGCGTGTGGATGTCCCGCTGCAAATCAGGAAGTTGCTGGTGAATGAACAGACTCCCTCCATCTCCAAGACGCGCATGTCAAGTGCTTTGCGATCCTGGGCGGCCTGGATCGCTTCGCGTAGTTGTGGTGTCATCGGTGTAAACGTTTCACGCCAGCGTTGGGACCGTACAACCCTTCCTTCAGAATATATTCTTCCACAAGCTTGGGAACAAGGCCAGTGATGGGTTTCGAAGCCCGCACCGCCTGGCGGATTTCCCGGGAGGCAACGGGTGCGTCCACACCGGGCAAAAGGTGGATGGCGCCGTGGCGCAAGCGAATGGTCTCCGCCTTTTGAGCAAGGCGTCGAGCAGGCAGCAGGTCCGGGGGCGCAACTTGGCGAAGGGCGTCCACATCGAAGCCGGGCCGCGAGACAACGATGAACTCCACCGAATCGAGCAAACGCCGGAATTCCCTCCAGTGGGGAAGATCGAGAAAGGCGTCAGCTCCGACCAGAAAGAACAGCCGATCGTGCTGGCGCAACTTTCGCCGCACCGCCCGCACCGTGTTGATGGAGTAGCGCGGCGACCCGTCCACGGTGGGCGCCTCAATGGTGGAGGGGATAAATCGCCGCTCGCTGGCGCAGGCCACAGCCACCATCGCATAGCGCTGAGCATAATCGGTCAAGTGATCGTGTATTTTGTGTGGCGGATTCCCGGTGGGGATGAAAAGAACTCGATCCAGATGAAAGCGGTGCTGCGCCGCCCGCGCCGCCGCCAAGTGCCCGGCATGGATGGGGTCAAACGTTCCGCCAAAAATAGCGATGTTCATGATAATCGAGAAATCGGGTGATCCGGTGATTAGGCGAACTAGCGGCTGCCGGCGAAACTCGAAATTCGAAACTCGAAACTCGAAAATCGGAAGACCTGTCCTTGGAGTTTCGAATCTCGATTTTCGTCCTTTGGTTCTTCACCCGATCACCGGAACACCCGATTTCGGCAGCACCTCAAGCTTCGCCCACATCGCCTCTTTTAATTCTTCCAGCCCTTCATGCGTCACGGAGGAAATCTCGTGCAGTCGCAGGCCGCGTTCTGCGCAGAATTCACGCAAGCGGAGCAGGCGATCACCTTGGCCCGCCACGTCAATCCGCGAAGCCACCAACAATGTGGGCTTGGCGGCGACCACGGGGCTGAAACTCTTCAGCTCGTTCAGAATGACGTCGTAATCCTCCAGCGGGTCGCGGCCGGATTCTTCCGCCACGTCGATCATGTGGAGCAGCAAGCGCGTCCGCTCCACGTGCCGAAGAAAACGTATGCCCAGGCCTTTGCCCTCGTGCGCTCCGGCAATGAGTCCCGGGATATCCGCCATGACGAAAGAGCGTTCTCCGTCGAGTCCCACCACTCCCAGGCATGGCGCAAGGGTGGTAAACGGATAGTCGGCAATGCGTGGTCGTGCGGCACTAAGCCGTGAGATCAAAGTGGACTTGCCGACGTTGGGAAAACCCACCAACCCGACGTCAGCGAGCAACTTCAATTCCAGCCGCAAATCGCGCACAACGCCCGGCGTGCCCGGTTCGGCTTTGCGCGGGGCTTGGTGAGTGGAAGTGGCAAAGCGCGCGTTTCCACGTCCGCCGCGTCCGCCCTTGGCCGCGATCACCCGCAGGCCAGGCGCGTCAAAATCCCAAAGTTTTTCTCCGCTGGCCAAGTCGTAAACCACCGTGCCAACGGGGAGCGTTACGATATTATCTGCTCCATCTTTTCCGTGCCTGTTTGAGCCCTCGCCGTGGCCCCCGCGTGTGGCACGGAACTCAGGGTTAAAGCGAAACTTCAGCAAGGTGTTCATGTGGGTGTCACTTTCAAAAATGATATCACCCCCGCGCCCACCATCGCCGCCGCTGGGCCCGCCGCGCGGCACGAACTTCTCCCGCCGAAACGCCACACAGCCGTTTCCCCCTCCTCCAGCGGCCACGTGAATTTTGGCTTCGTCAATGAACATGCAGTTGACAGGTTTCAGGTGCTAGGTTTCAGGTACCAGGGGTTAGGTAGCAAGAGTTAGGTTTCGGGCGCAAGGCTTTGGGCGTCAGGGGCGAGGGTCAAAGAGCCGACGACTCAGGTGCAACGCTCCCCGCGCCAGGTCCGAAGCCTGTCACATTGCACCTTTCATCTGATGACTAATTCGTGGATGGGACCAGGATGCTGACGTACCGACCCAGGCGGCCCTTGTCCTCAAAGCGCACGACACCAGAGACCTTGGCGAAGAGCGTGTCATCTTTGCCAAGACCGACGTTCTCACCGGCCTTCAGGCGCGAGCCCCGCTGGCGCACCAGAATCGACCCGCCGGATACCATTTGGCCGTCAAAGCGCTTCACACCCAAACGCTGGGCGTTGGAGTCGCGACCGTTGCGGGATGTTCCTTGACCTTTCTTATGAGCCATAACGAAATTTCCTTTGTAAGCAAGAGCGCAGCTATGCCGTAACGATGTCTTGGATCAGAACCTGGCTGAAATGTTGGCGATGACCAATTGTGCGCCGGTACTGCTTCTTGCGCTTGTATTTCAACACACGCACCTTGGCGGTGCGGTCATTGGTGAGAATTCTCCCTGTGACCTTGGCGTTCTCAACCAGCGGGGCACCCACGGTGAGTTTTTCCGTTCGCACCGCAAACACATGGTTGAACTCGACCGTGGAGCCCGGGTCGCCCGCCACACGTTCAACGCGGATGACGTCGCCAGGCGAAGCCTTGTATTGTTTCCCGCCTGTCCGAAAGATAGCGTACATAGATTTCTTCTCCTGTTCCCCGAAAACAACCATTATACGAATCGAGGGGAGAAACTGTCAACCAAATGCCAGAATTTAAAGTCGCATGGCTATAATCTTGGGGGCGGTAGCCCGGTCCCCACTAGCGCTTAAGGTACCTGGGCTTGGCTGGGCTTATGGTCCCCAACAACGTCAGGCCTGCGCCGAGCGCTGTTGCCGTTTTTTCAACGACCCGGGAGAAAATGGGTAAAATCAGTTTTCCGGCGAGGTTCCGCGTCAAGACGTCGCGTCACGTGTTATAGAGACTAGGCGGATTGAAATTCAGAGGTGTAACCAAAAGTGGACAGCTACGGCCCGTGCTTGTTCGGCCTAGTGATATTCAGGGGTAAGGACTCCTGCCTACGCTCCGTTTCGCAGGCCAAATCTGGGGGCGGGGCCATTTAGCAAAGGTTAATTTCGACGCGTTATCGTTCGACGGGGAGCACTTTCGACAGAATTGGGCCAGTTTTGCTGCTTGGGTGACCCGACAGGTCTCCAGGAAGGGCTGCCCGCAGGCATTGGGGGGCTCTTTGGCAATCCATGTGCACGTACATGGGTGGAAAAGTGTGGTAGGATAAGTTCGCCGGAACGCCCAAGCGGTTGCAGGTCGTCCGTCCGACTCTAATACAATGCCGGGGGACCAAGCGAACGATTTGGTGGGATGGCCGATTCCCACTTTCCAGTTCACAAAATACTGCTTTGGGGTAATACTCTAATATCGCCTCGCGGAATGCCATGGCGGTCGTATAGAAGTATTGCGTTGACCGGACTTGCAAGAGTCGCTCCCGGTCGGGCCGACGGGATGCGATAGGGATTGGAAGGCAACCGCGGGGGGGTGGTCCCAACTATTGGGAAACATGCGCAACAATAACTTGGAACATTCTCAAGATGTTGCTATGCTCTAGCCCTCGTCAGGCGGGAGATTGCGAGAAATTGATGCGGGCGGAAAAACCTGTGTGGGTTGATCGTATGCAAAGAATGGGAAAAATAGTTCGCTTCGTGGTCCTACCGCTTATGGCGGGGGCTACTCTTCTTTTGGTAGTTGGCGGAAGCATCGTGGCGGGCGCAGAGCGTGCGACAACTCCAACGCTTGCCCCCTCCCCCGCGGACGCTAAGGTGAGGGTGAGTACTTCCGCGATGAGTTTGCCGTTAAGGTTCGAGCAAAACGTCGGCCAGGTCAAGGGGTCGGAGGCGCGGGATGTCCGTTACGTTTCCCGCGGGAGCGCCTACTCACTTTTTCTGACTTCGACGGAGGCCGTCCTGGAAGTGGGACGCCGTCCGTCAGGAGGCCCATTGGCGAGTCGTCCTGTGGTGGTCAGGATGCGTCTTGCCGGGGGCAACCCGGTCGAGACATTGACCGGGACGGACGAATTGTCCGGAAAGAGCAACTACTTGATTGGCAACGATCCTTCGAAATGGCACACCAGCGTCCCGAACTATGCCCGTGTGGCCGCGAAGGGTGTATATCCAGGTATTGACCTTATTTATTATGGAAACCAAGGCCAACTGGAATACGACTTCGAAGTGGCTCCCCAGGCCGACCCGGGAAGGATCCGCTTCGCCTTGGAAGGTGCGCAGGGTTTGCGCGTCGATTCCCAGGGTGACCTACTGGTGAAAGTGGAAGGCGGAGAGCTGTGTTTCCGCCGGCCGGTAGCTTACCAGAAGGCGGATGGCGCCGAGCGCTTGGTACCTGTCCGCTACATGTTGAAAGGAAAGAACCAAGTGGAATTTCGCCTGGCGTCGTACGACCGGCGGCAGCCCTTGGTGATCGACCCTATCCTTTCCTATTCGACGTACCTCGGCGGCAGCAACATCGACGCCGGCAACGGGATCGCCGTGGCGCCCGATGGCACGGCGTTCATTGCCGGTGGGACTTTCTCGACGGATTTCCCCACCGCCCATCCCTTGCAGCCGAACGATGGCGGTTCCCTCGACTTCCCCCAGGACGCTTTTGTCACTAAAATCAACGCTGACGGTTCCACCTTCGCATATTCCACCTATCTCGGTGGCAAGAAAGAGGATGTGGCGAACGGAATCGCCGTGGATGCCGCTGGCGAAGCGTTCGTGGTCGGTACAACCTTCTCGTCTGATTTCCCCGTAACCCCCGGTTCCTTCAATACGCTGTCCGGCGGGGATGGGCAATCCGGCGCCACCTGGAACATCCAGGGGTTCGTTGTTTCAAGTGCTTTTGTCACCAAACTGAACACCGCTGGGTCCGGATTGGTCTATTCCGGTTTTCTCGGTTATTACGAAAACGTTCAGGGCCTCGGGATTGCCGTAGACAGCGCTGAGAATGCCTATGTGACGGGCGCGGTAGGACCGAATATCGAGGAAACGGTTTTACTTATACCGCCTGCCACGCCTCCCCCGGACTTCCCTATAAAAGGAGGTTTCGAAACGACATTCAGCAGCAGTGGCCTCGAGTTTCCGGGTGGCGACACGAACGCTTTCATCACTAAAATCTCCGCCTCCGGCACTGGAATTCTCTATTCCAGCTATCTTGGCGGCGGCGAGGATGTTGGAAACGGGGTTGCGGTTGATACTCTCGGGAACGCCTATGTTACGGGCCTAACCTATTCATCCACCGGCTTTCCCATCACCGGTGCTACCGCGCTCCAGACCACGTATGCTGGAGAAGGAGATGCCTTCCTGACTAAGGTCAGTACGACCGCGACGGGGGCTGCGTCTCTGGCTTACTCAACTTACATGGGGGGCGCAGGGATCGATCAAGGCAACGCTGTGGCCGTGGACGCAAACGGAATCGCTTACATCGCTGGTACGACGACCTCGGTCGCGGGCGCCCTTGGGTTCACGCTGCCGCCAGGAGGCTTCCAGACCAATTGCACTCTGGATCCGAGTGACGTCTGCGAAGGCGACGCCTTCGTAGCCAGGTTTAACCCTACTCTGAGCGGCGCGGCCTCACTCACCTATTTCACCTGGTTGGGTGGTTCCCTAGCTGACTCCGGCACGGGCATTGCGGTTGACGCGAGCGGGGACGTCTATCTTACGGGGTCAACGGTCTCCACCGACTTCCCCATCGCTGGCGCGGTGTTCCAAAAAGTCTTCGGCGGCGGGAACGCCGATGCTTTTGTCACCGAGTTGAACCCCGCCAACCCGTCCGCAACCGCCTTGATCTATTCCACTTACCTCGGTGGCAGCAATACGGACACGGCCAGCGGCATTGCCATTGATACCGGCGGCGCCGCCTACGTCACGGGCCAGACTTGCTCGCTCGATTTCCCTCTTTCCAACCCGCTGCAACCCACCTACGGTGGTAACTGCGACGCCTTTGTGTCAAAAATCATTCAGTCGGGCGGAGTCTCGCTCAGCCCCTCGGGTTTGATTTTTGCCAGCGAGAATGTTGGCCAGCAGAGTCCGGCGCAGACTGTAACCCTCACCAACGGGGCCAATGTCGCGCTGGCGATCGGCAGCATCGTGGTGGGTGGCAGTGACAGCGGTGACTTCGCGATCCAGACCAATACCTGCGCGACGTCCGTGGCCGCCCTCGGTACCTGCACGATTAGCGTGACCTTTACCCCGACGTCGACTACGCCCCCCACGCGCACCGCCACTATCACGTTCACTGACACGGAAACCGGCGGTTCACAGGAGACGCAGGTGGTCGACTTGACCGGCACCGCGGGCGCCGCGCCCATCGTCACCCTGTCGACCACAAGTCTGGTTTTCAGTACCACACAGAATGTGGGAGTCGCCAGCGCACCTCAGATCCTTACGGTGTCGAATACCGGGACGGCGGCTTTGACCATTTCGGCCGTTACGGCGAGCGGCAGTTTTGCCGTGCAGAGCAACAGTTGTACGGTCCCGCTCCAGGCCACGACGCCTCCATCAAATTGCACCATCGGGGTTACCTTTACGCCCACCGCGGCAGGGCAGAGCGTCGGTTCGCTGACCCTGACGGACAATGCGCCCAATAGCCCACAGATCATTCTCCTTACGGGAACAGGAGCGGCTGAGCCCGCTGTATCACTTTCGGCCAACACGCTGACTTTTGCCTCTCAGCCTGTGAATACCACCAGCCCAGCACAAATCGTGACCGTCACCAATAGCGGATCCGCTCCGCTGAGCTTTACCTCCATTACCGCCAGCGGCCCATTTGGTGAAACTAACACCTGTAATACAACTGTGGCCCCGGCAGGCATTTGCACCATCAGTGTGACTTACACCCCCACTACGGCGGGCAGTTCGGTGGGTACGATCACTCTTACGGACAACGCCAACAACAGTCCTCAGATGATCTCCCTGACAGGAGGGGGCTCTAACTTCGGCTTATCGATCACTCCCACTTCCGCCACCGTAGTGGCGGGGAATGCGACGAACATCACGGTCGGTGTGACCGCCGTGTCCGGCTTCAACTCGGTTGTCACACTAACCTGCACGGGCTTGCCGGCGCTGACGACTTGTTCCGCTTCGCCGGCCACCCTGACTCCCACCGGCTCGACCCCGGTAACTTCAACTTTGACCATTAGCACAACACAACGCACCTCGCTCCCGCCCAGAGGCCTGCTGCGACCGCCTGGACCGGGCTGGATGGCACGTCCGGGGGTTTGGCTGTTGTGGGGGTTGCTTCTGTTGGCTCTCGGTGGGTGGGCGGCGCGGAAGAATCGTAGGCAATGGAACTGGGCAGTCCTCGCCCTCGCTGCGCTGTGGCTTGCCAGTTTTGCCGCTTGCGGCGCCGGTGGCAATGGCTACGTCAACCACACGGGCACGCCCGCGGGCACTTATACGGTTAGCGTGACTGGGACGTCAGGGACCCTGACGCAGTCGGCAACCTTTACCTTGACGGTTCAGTAAGCTCGGCTGCTGGTGCGTGGTGAAGAAGTTTAGTTCTGAGGTCGGGACCGGGACGCACGGGTCACCGGTTGAGGCATGGCCATCCAGGTCTTGACTTTGACATGGGCGGGACGCCCAAGCCGGAGCGGGCAGGATGCCCGCGGTCCAGTTAGGCCGCTGCCTAGGCGGGGCAGGCTCCGACCGCCGCCACAGATCAGCATTTTCACACAGGCACTAAAGCCCCGGCCTTTCTAGGGGATTTGCACCCAAGAGGAGGGAGACCTCATGCGAAAGTTTTTGGTTCTGTTGCCGCTTTTGGTTTTGCCGGTATCGGCCTGTGCCCAAGATGTACCTCGATATGAAGTGTTCGCCGGCTATTCTAATCTTGCGGCCAATTTAAATAACTCCAGCATCGACATGAACGGTGTGAATGGTTCCTTCCAGGAGAACTTCAACTCCTGGTTCGGCGGAGCGTTGGATATCAGCGGCCATTTCGGCACAGAAAACGGTCTTAAGGTCAATACCGAATCGGCCATGTATGGCCCGGTGTTTTCCTACCGGAAGAGTAAGAGCATCACACCTTTTGTCCATGGGCTGCTTGGAGCGGTGCGAGGCTCGCCCGAATACCTTGGCATTTCCAAGTCGGAAGAGCGCTTTGGGGCGTACGTGGGAGGGGGACTGGATCTGAAGGTCGGCCCCGGCGTGGCCCTGCGGCTCATCCAAGTCGATTACCTGTTGACCCGCTTTAGCAGTACTAGTCAGGATAATATCCGGCTTTCCGCTGGGGTTGTCTTCACCTTTGGGAAGAGGAAGAAGTAGCCGCGTCCCCGGTTGGTGGGTCAACGAGTCCCTTGACCATGTCAGAACCCGAGAGAATAGAAAAAGATGCCCCCGATAATTCGGCCCCGGCAAATACTTCAAGAGACCGCCACGGTGTTACTTACACAGCGGGTGGCGTGCCCTTGCGGAATTTATCAATCCTCTCCGAGGCGGAGACGGGCGGCCAACGTCCGATCCGCGCTCTATGGTCTAAACTTTGGGAAGCTGATCCACCGGCCCTCCCTCTTCAGCTAGGCCCCGGCGCTCCATGGCCTAAAGTCCGGCGGTTTGTGCCTGCCTTCCTGACCTCCGCCTTGATTCAATCCGCTGTCGTGTTCTTTCTATTGAGTGTCCCCTTTGGAGCCCTACTCGCCTGGCTGTTGGGGTACCCACCAAGAAAGGCTCCGAGTCATCCCCAGGAGATCGTGGTCGAGTATCGACACCTGAATCTGGCGGATTACCTTCCGGTCATTCATCCCCCCGGCCAGGGAAAAGCTCCCGGACGCGGGGCGAAGCCCGGTGTGCGTCCGCGCTTGGGCAGCACTCGTTTCGATCCGCGCGTGACGATTATTTCCAATCCACCCAACCCGGACAATTCCCGTCTCACTCTGAAGACAGAAAATGCGCCTCCGGCCCTTAAGCTCCCGAACGACTTAAAGATTCCGGATTTTATTTCCGGAGGGCCGGCGCCGATCCCTGCGGTGGCCAAATCCCCAACCCCGGCCCCGGCAAAAGTTGAAAGCGCAACACCCGCCAAGCCGAACCCTGCGCCACCTCCGGTACCTGCGCAACCCAAGATCCCAGCTCCGCCGATGGTGCCGATCGTGCCGCATGTCGCGCCGCTGATCGCGCCGCCACCTCCCCCGCCACCCCAACTGGCGCTGGCGATGCCGCTTCCGAATATTCCTGTGCCCCAACTTGAGGTTCCTGCACCGCCGCCCCCGGTAAAGAATCCGGCGCCGCCAGTTCCCCAGGCAGCAGCCGCGCCGCCCCAGCCTGCCGCCCAGGAAACTCCGCAGCCCGCTACGGCTGCGTCCGCGGCGTCGCCGGGGAATAAATCAGATGCTGCCGCCCCAGGCGACAAACAGCAATCGGGCGGTGGTCCAAAGATCCTGGCGCTGAGCGTGGATCCGATTCCGTTCAAGGATCTCTCGTCAATTCCTGCCGGGCAACACCAGGGTGCGTTTTCGATCGGCCCTGCCGGGAGCATACTGGGATCCCCTGGCGGAGTCCCGGGCGGGTCACCCGATGTGGGTGAGGGAGGCCACGGGCCAGGGGGGGATAAGAGCGTGGCGGTGGGAAATGGAAAAGGCCCCCCGGGCGGTGGCGGGCCCGGAGGTTCCAGCCTTGCTACTGCCCCCTCGGTGAGCGTGACCGGGGGGGGGGGCGCAACGGGGAATTCCGCGGGGACCCTTCCCCCGCTCAAGCCGGGGGATCTGGTCTATCCGGTGAAACCGGAAACTCCCAAGACCCATGCGCCCAGTATGGTGGTGAGCAGCGGCTCCGGGGGCGGCGGCGGGCTGAATATCTATGGCGTGCTGCACAGCGATAAAGTCTACACGGTATACTTTTCCATGCCGGGGAAGAATTGGATCCTGCAATATTGCGTCCACGAGAGTGTCCCGAAGGTAGACGCCGCTTCGCGCACGGTGCAGATTACCATGCAGCCGCCCTTGATTCCTCCTGCCACGATTGAGCAATTTGACTTTTACCGCCCCACGGAGCGGCAGGATCCTGCCAATGGCATGATTATTTTGCACGGGATCATTCGTGAGGACGGGGTGGTGAGCGATCTGACGGTTCTTCAGGGCGTTGACCCCACCCTTGATGCCGCGGCATCTGCCGCCTTCGCGCGCTGGAAGTTTAAACCCGCCCTCCGCGCTGGGACCCCCACGGCCATCGAAATTCTTGTGGGCATACCCTAAGTTGACTGCCGGGAAGTGAGCCGTTTTATATGCTTCCCTTTTTCCTTCCTGATTTGTTTTGGTGGCAATGGCTGCTGTGCGCTGCTGGACTCGGCCTCATCGCGAATTTCTCTTATGTTCTCTCCATGTCAGGAGAGGCGCGGAATCAGGGCGGGGCTAAATCACTCGTGCAAGTTTTCGTGTTCGGATCCCTATTTGTGGCCTCGGTGATTGCATCCTTCCTTTGCGTCGTTCTTGCCGTCAAGAGCATTGCCAATATCAAGTGGTTCGGCTAATCAACGGCAGCGAGCTGCCGCGCTCTAAAGCTTCGCACGGCGTGCCAGCAGGGAGGCATTGTTCGGCTGCGTGGCGAGACTTAACGGGGCAGGCCCTCCGGCTTAGTGCTCCCCCTTCTCCAATTGCGCGCGTGCGGCCTCCAGGTTGCGCCTGGCCGTTTCCAGCTTCGGATCGAGGCGTAGCGCGGCTTCGAATTCCGGCACGGCTTCCCGGATATGGCCGAGACGGGCCAGCACCGCACCAAGATTGCTGTGCAGAACCGCGTCGTTCTGCCGGAACTGCAACGACTCCCGCCACTGCGCGGCCGCTTCTTCGAGACTGCCCTTCTGGGCGCTCTGGTAGCCCAAAATCCGCAACACCTCGCCCAGACGCTGCCGCGCTCCCGAGTTGTCAGGATTTTCGGCGAGCACTTTGCGGAACTCGGCCGCCGCCGGTTCCCAGCGTTGTTGGGTGACGAGCGCGTTGGCCAGGTTGTAGCGCACATGGGTATCGCCCGGATTCGCCCGGAGCGCTCGTTCGAAGAAACCGGCCGCGTCGTTCACGTTTCCTGCCGAAACCAGCGCCAAGCCGAGCGTGTTCAACGCCGCCGGATTGTCCGGGCGCGATTCCACCGCGCCGCGCAAGTAACGGACGGCCTCCGCAGTGCGGCCGCGCTCAAGCATGAGCGCACCCAGGTTGAACTGCGCCGTGAAATCCCCCGGATACTTCTCCAAGCGATGGAGCATGATGGCTTCCTGAAGCTCCGTGCGGCGGTCCTGCGCGCCGCGCGGCAGAACCTGTAGCGACAGGTGTGCCATCTCGTCGGTGGTCTGGTTCCCGTGGCGCACGCGCTGGGGAGGCTGATTGGGATTGCGCACATTCGCGGCCGAATTATCGTAATGGTAGCGCATCGAAACCACGGTTCCCTTGGGTAGGAATACAGGTACGGTGTAGCGGTAGACGGCCTGCCAACTCTGGTCCCAATCCGGAATGCGGACCAGCCACTTGCGAGTTCCATCGGGCAATGTCGCATAGCCTTCCAACACGTGGCCCAGGTAGTGCGCATGCGGGTAGACGGCGAGGACATCCATATCCATCGGCGTCACAAAGTCGTCGCTTACCAGGAAGTCCGCGTCGCCGGGAGGGATATCCAGGGCGCCATCGTGCTCGAGCGGCAGCAACATGGGATATTTCGTGGCCGGTTCGCTGGTGAAGTACAAGCCGACGGAAGGCTGCACCAGTTCAGGCTTACCGGTGGTCCGCATGTGGACATTCAGGACCAAATCGGTGCCGGGGTCGGCGCGCCAGGCCATGCCGGCGGGCTCGACCCAAGGAGTTCCGCCGGGTTTCCAAAACAGGAAATGGCTGTCGGAATCGAAGGTGCCCGACCCGATGCTCAGGTCCATGCCGGCGAAGCCGTCGGGGCTTTCTCCTGCTTGCGCCGCCGTACGGCTGCGATTGATGTGCACATCAATGAGCGCGTTCGCGTGGTGCACGGCGAGGAGATTGCCCGGCCGGATCTCGATCGCTTTTACCCAGCGCGTGCCCGGCACCTTCAGCGGCAGCACGAAGTTCCAGTATTGGTCCGGCCCGTCGGCAGGCAGATGATAAGGGACGGCGGCCTCGATCACCAAATCCGGCTTGCCGAGTTGCCAGCCGGGAACGAACGATGGGAGCGGAGGAGCATCGGCCGGCGAACCGGCGGGAGCGCCCTCCCGCACCCACTCCTCGAAGGTTCGGATCTGTTCGTCGGTGAGGCGCCGCTCCTCCCGAAAATCTCCGTGGCCGGCCTCAGGTAGCCAGGGCGGCATGTAGCGCCGCTTGATGACCGAGACGATCTGCCGGTCACGCTTGCGCACGTCGGAGTAGGTGAGCAGCGGGAAGGGGCCGGGCTCGCCTGGGCGGTGGCACGGCGCGCAGGACTGGTAAACGATGGGGGCGATGTGCTTGTAGAACGTAATGGGCTCGGCCTGTGCGGCGCATACTCCCCACGCCAGCACGACAATGCGCAAGTGTGGGTGGCCAGACATCATAAATGCTTCCTGGTTAGGGTTCCTCTGAGATAAAACATCCGATGGGGTTGACCGCTGGGATCGCGACCGGCTTCCCGCTTAGAACCGCATCCAGCGCTTGCCGGAGATACCATTGCGTTGGCGCCGCGCGTCGCTTGCCGAAATCAACATACAGGTCATCAATGGGGCCGAGATAAACCAACTTGCCTCCCCGTTCAAGTACCGCGACCTCAGGGGTGACAGTTGCCCCGACCCTGTGCACCAAATAATGCGCGGTGTCGGGAATCAGCGGAATGTGGAGGCCAAACTCAAGGGCATGCCTCCGGATTGCCGGGATCGAAACCGTCGGATCGGTGTACACGGCATAGAAGGCAGTTTTCCGAGCCTTATAGTTGGCGACGATCCGATTGATCTCAGGAATATAGCTATTCGTGATCGGGCAATCATTCGTGATGAAGAACAGCACTGCCGCTTTCACGTCTTGGCCAAAGAGACTGATGCGATGTCCTTCGATATCTCTTACCATCGTGCCTGATGCCATCGCGGAAGGTGTTTGGGAAGCGCCGGAAGGCAGCGTCAGTGGGAGAATCGCGAGAATAATGAGGGCGGAGGACTCTAGGCGATGCATGGCGAAACGGACAATTCTCCCGATGAGGTTAACAATGGCATATCCTCCACAAGCCCAAAGGCTGATCTGCCGCAAATTATATTATGCCCCATCCCAGGGAAGGCTGGCCAGATACTATTTCATAACGGGATTATTAACTTTGTTGGGACTAGACAAACATCGTTTCCGCTTATACTATGAATCGTGATCGGAAACGTACCCTGGGGTAAGAGTCTTCACACGAGCCCGAATCGGGATAAGACGCGGGTCAGGCCCTAAGGGGCGCTGCACCTGCCAGCGTTGTTTAGACGGGCTTTCCGGGCTGCGGATTTGACCCCGGGTAATGGCGCTAGACGAAGTGGCATGTGATTAAGACTGCGGACGCCGCTTCGACATCTTGAAAAAAAGAATCAGCTCGGAGGCCGAAGATGACGGGCATGCTCAGAAGGAGCCCTAATTCCATGTCGCCGCGATTGTGTGTCAAAGCCTGGTCCAAAGGTAAGTCTGCCTTTGCTCGCGACGAGCGGGGTCAAACGCTGGTTGAGTTCGCTTTAGTCCTGCCCTTGCTGTTGTTGGTCCTCACCGGCATCATCACGTTCGGGATTCTTTTCTGGAACCAAGTCACCCTGACGAATGCAACGGCCGTTGCCGCGCAGGTTGCTGCGGTGAGCCGCGCGTCGCTTCCTACCGACGTGTGCGGCCCGGTCAACACCGCGCTCTACCAAGCTGCGACCGGCCTCAATAACCCTAGTATTTACGGGAACAATCCGCTCACGTTCTCGATTCTGGTGAGTGGTAAGGCAATTCAGGGGACCGTTAACGGCCAACAGCAATCGGTTTCGTCCAACATCGCGGTTAACGGCGCCGGAGTATCAGCGTGCCCCGTGCAACTGACCCAGGGCGAAGAGATCAGCGTATCGACCACTTATGGGTGCCAACTCAACTACTTCGGATCCAATTTTGGGTCCAATTGCAAACTCTCGGCGCAAACAGCGGAGGCTGTCCAATGAAACCTAACAACCGATCTGTTGTTCCCCGGGTGCGCGACGGCGAGCGCGGTCAGGCAATCGTGATGGTCCCGCTCTTGCTGGCACTCCTTCTCGCCGTAGCCGCCCTCGCAATCGACATGGGAAATCTCTATTGGTCCTATCAAGAGCTCCAGTCTGCAACTCAGGCGGCGGCGTTAGCGGGAGGACAGGCGATCGTCACAAATAACAATGCTGTGACCGCTGCGCAGTATTATAGCGGCGCACCATCGAGTCTTTATAACTACTACCCCAACCTGAACCAGGTCTCTCCAGTCACTGTGATCCCCACAATGGGGTGCATCAATCCGACCACCTACCCCAATTATGGGCTCCCGCCCTGTGCCACCTATGGTCCCAATACCGGGAACTCCATCAAAGTGACGGAGACCGCGGTTGTAAGCACGTTCTTCGCCAGGATATTCGGCGTCCCAACAATTCCCATCTCGGCAACCGCGGTCGCAAGTGCAACGGGCGGAGCGGCGGGCTCCTGGAACGTGGCGATCATCGTCGACACAACGCCATCGATGGGTACCGCAGACACCAACTGCGGCCTCACCGGCAACGTCACACGACTCCAGTGCGCCTTAAATGGTATCCAGGTCCTGCTGAAAATTCTCGCGCCATGCCCTGTGGGCCAAACTTGTTCGTCCACAAACGCGAGCGATAGGGTTGCCCTGTTCACTTTTCCAAATGTGACCGTGGGTACGGTTCAGGATGATTACACTTGCACTAAGGGGAAAAGTACTAACCCCACGGCTGTGGTGTACTCGTTCCCCTCGACAACGGCGACGTCATACAGCCCACCAACGAGCCCAACAACGACTCCGACATACCAGGTCACAGGTTACTTGAACGATTACCAGGGTACCACCCCCGCTACTCCTCCTGCTTTATCCGGCGGTTCCGAGATCGTGGAGTCGGTGGGGGCAGGCAGTTGCGCGGGTATGGGAATCCCGAACCTCGAGTACACCTATTATGCGGGCGTAATCTATGCGGCACAAGCGTCGCTCGTCTCCGAACAAGCATTAAATCCCGGTTCGCAGAACGCGATGATTCTCCTCAGCGATGGCGACGCAACGGCTACGAAAGTCAACATGGATTCAACAGCCACAAATTCAGGGACGTACCCCTCCTATGTCGATGAGTGTGGGCAGGCAGTCACCGCGGCCCAGGCTGCTGCGGCGGCAGGAACCAGGGTGTACTCGGTCGCCTACGGCTCGGCGTCATCGGGATGCGTGTATGACACGTCTGGTTTCTCCAAAGGCATTACCCCGTGCCAGACGATGGAAGGTATCGCCGGCGGAGCCGGATCGACGTATTTCTACTCCGACTACAACCAAAGCGGAACGCTGAGCACCTGCCAATCAGCCTCCCAACATGTAACAAGTCTGAACGATATCTTCTTGTCGATCGGGGAGAGTCTCACCGGCTCCCGGTTGGTCCCCCCCATCGTGGCCGCGGGCTTTCAGTGACCCCAGTGACGCCATCTGGGATGAAGGGGAATGCTTGACCGGCGCGCGGGAGAGCCCGCGCGCCGGAGTTCAATCGGCGCTAACGGTCGCAAGAAAAGGCACCGGTTGCCCGGACGAAGTGAAGGTGAGTTCTCCCTTCGAGTTTAAGTCTCCTATCTGACCCAAATCGGTCCCGACCTGGACTATGTCGAGCACCTCCGAGGGGATGGCCTCGGAGCAAGGATGGATGTGGTCGGGCGATACCCGAAAGTTCCTTGGCAAAGAGAATTAAGGTCACGTGGCGCGCGTGACGAATTGAAGACCTAAAATCCTCTGGGGAAAGGTTTTCCGAGCGGCCACTGAGCCCCATGCGTACGGGGTTGCTTGGACCGACCACTATGGAAAAAGATCCCATCCGCGTATGCTTTTGTACCCCCGAACCGGATTTTGGCGAACTTTTGGGCCGAGCCTTGGGCCCGGATTTTGCCGTCATGCCCGATGCGTGTGAGAATGCTGATCTCCCTCCGGCCTGGCAGGAGGGTTATGATTGCGTGCTGCTGGACTTACGCGACCTCCCTGTCGGCGCTGAGGCCGAGGCCGGACTGCCGCATTTAGAGAAATTCCGGCGGACT
>Ga0116111_1000373_pt1 | contig 36937 bp, 32 predicted proteins | sample June2015DPH_8_10_FD_89720 | JGI IMG/M metagenome (GOLD analysis project Ga0116111, IMG submission 89720) | Peatland microbial communities from SPRUCE experiment site at the Marcell Experimental Forest, Minnesota, USA - June2015DPH_8_100 | ecosystem: Environmental > Terrestrial > Soil > Wetlands... | reverse complement strand
CTGTGCCGTGCGAGAGGTAGACGCGGCGCGCCGCGGCATCGAAGGTAATGTAGTCGAAGTATTCGCCGCCGCCCTCCGCCGCACCGAGAGAGATCTTTTTGAGCAGATGATAACTGCCAGCGGGCTGAAAGGCCAGAACGGCCGCGCTGAGCAGAAGACAGCACAAGCCGGCTCTCAAAACACCAGAACCACAACGTTTCATAACACCTCCTCAGGATTACTGCCCTACCTCGAAATCGGTGGATTGCGTGGCCATAGGATGTTTATCGCCGCTCAACTTATCGATGACGATCACTTGCAACACATAATCGCCAGGCTGCATTTGCGCACTGAGCTTCATGGTTCCGGCGGCGACCAGGTGTTTCGGCAAATTCCCGCCTTCTTATTGTGACACGCGGGTGAGGCGGAGGTGATCGCAGGGTTCGCCCGGCCCTGACCGTGATAGATTATCTGGGTGTCAACACATCCACGTGGAAGGTGGAGCGGCTGATGCATGCGGAAAGTCGGTGGACGGACTGGCGTGGATTGCGGAAAAGTAGAAGGATGGGAATGACCGAGAACCCGTGGCGGGAAACCGTCGGCACGCCGATCGCGGCCGAAGAAGTCTGGCTGATGTTTGAAGACTGGAAGACCGCGGGGAAGGAAATCGGCGTGCTGTTCTGCGGGAGAGCGGGCAGCGCGGCGATCTCCGCGCTGATGACCATCCGCGCGGCGCGCAACGGCCTGCTGCAGTTGAAGGGCGATGGAGCGGGCGCCTCTTTCAATCTCAAGCAGGCTAAGTTTACTTACGGGCCGATGCAGGTATTCCCGCGCTGGCCGGCGCCGCCACCGGTGGAAGTGATGGCGCTGCAGGTGTACCTGGCGACCGGCGACTGGCTGGTGCTGGCCGAAGGCGCGGTGCCGCGCGAGCTTTCGCCGCTTACGCTGCCGATGTAAGTGGGAAGCAGGTAGTGTTGCCGTGGCCGAGGAGCCGGCGGAAGCCGGCTGCGGGCAAAATTGCGCGCCCCACATCGACCGATGGCGCACAATAGGATGAAGATGACTCTTAAAAGACTCGGCGGGGTGTGGGCGCCCGCGATTACGCCGTTCCGGAAAGACCTGTCCGCAGACCCGGAGCGCTTCGCGCGCCACGCCAGGTGGCTGCTCGAGAACGGCTGTTCCGGCCTCGCGGCGTTCGGCACCAACAGCGAAGCCAACTCGCTTTCCGTCGAAGAGCGGACGACGCTGCTGGAATACCTGGTGGCGCACGGCGTGGCGGCCGCCAGGCTGATGCCGGGTACGGGTTGCTGCGCGCTGACCGATTCGGTGCGGCTCGCGGCGCACGCGGTGGGGTTGGGCTGCGCCGGAGTGCTGATGCTGCCGCCTTTCTATTACAAGGGCGTATCCGACGAGGGACTGTTCCGCAGTTTTTCCGAAGTGATCGAGCGGGTGGGCGACCCGCGGCTGCGGCTGTATCTGTATCACATTCCGCCGGTGGCGCAGGTCGGGATTTCGATTCCGCTGATCGAACGGCTGCTCAAAAGGTATCCGCAAACGGTGGCCGGGATCAAGGACAGCTCAGGGGACTGGAACAACACCAAAGCGGTGCTGCAGGCGTTCGCCAGTACGGGCTTCGAGGTGTTTGCGGGAAGTGAAGCGTTTCTGCTCGCCAATATGCGACATGGCGGGGTGGGCTCGATCAGCGCCACCGCCAACGTGAACCCGGCGGCGATCCATCAGGTCTTCGAAAACTGGCGCGAGCCGGATGCCGGCCGCATGCAGGAGAAGATCACGGCGACGCGCGCGGTGGTGCAGAAGTATCCGATGATTCCGGCGCTGAAGGCGATTGTGGCGCGGGGCTTCGGCGATGCGGAGTGGGCTACGGTGCGGCCGCCTTTGGTCGAACTGAGCGCCGGGCAGCGTGAGTCGCTGGCGGCGGAACTGGATGCGGATGGTTTCACGCTGGCGGGCTGACACGTTGAGGCAAAAGAGTGAGCCGCAGATGAACGCAGATTGAAAACAAATAAATTATCCGCGTTGATCGGTGTTCATCGGCGGCTCAAATTGGGTTTTTCAGAAGCCAGCTAATTCTCGGTCGGGGTCTTTTCCACGTGGTCGATGACGAGCTGCATAGTCATGGCTTTGCGCTGTTCCAGCTTGAGGCCGAGCGCCTGCACGGCCGCGAAGATCGACGAGGTGCCGCTGGGATCGGATGCGGCGACGCCCGGAGTACCTGCGCCGGGTACCGCCGGCATGTCCATGCCCGCGGCTCGCGCCATGGCCAGCAGTTCCGCCAGCGAGAAGTCGATTGATACCTGGTAGTAGCCCTTGAGGTCGGTCATATCCACAACCTGCCGCCCGCCTCCGCCGCTCGCCTGCGAGAATTGCGTCAACATGTCGGCGAATCCCGCCATTTGGAGCTGGGTGGCTTCCAAGTGCATCGACATGGTGGCGGGGTCCATTCTGTACTTCATGGAGCCCTTGACTCCCATATTCACCGTAGCGCTGCCGTCCTTGCCGACGGTCATGCGGACGGGCCCGTCGGGACCCTCCGTACTCATTTCGCCGGGTTTGAGGGGAGTGCTCTCGTCGATGGCCTCCGGCGCCGGAGATTCCTGCATCTTGGGCCCTCCCTTGGCAACTACCAGCGCGAGCACCGGGTTCTCCTTGGTGTCGCAACGCACAACCAGCTTGAAGCGATCTTCCAGCAGGGCCTGGAGCATTTTGGGAGCGTCGGCCTTGGTAGCTCCGTCGGGCAGCTTGGCGACGATGTCGAATCGCGTGGTTGCCATCCAATCCGGGCCGGTGATCTGATAAGGCTTCACCTTGTAGGCCATCGTGATCAGTTCCTTGAGCGCCATGTAGGTATATTCGGCCCTGGCGCCGTCGATATGCGCGCCGATCTTGGGCATCTGTCCGTTCTGGATTGCCTGCGCCATTTTCATCATGTCGATCGGGGCCGCCGGTTTGATGGACGCCACTTCGAAAGTGGGGGCAGTCTGGGCGAGCGCCACAATGGCCGTCAACGCCAGGCAGACAGTGAACCTTCGCACCGTTGTTCGCATCTTATCTTCCACTTTGGCGCAGTTCGCGCCGCGAAGCAAATGGCCGCCATAAAAAAGAACCGGCGATCCGACAGTAGCTCAATTCTGAGTGGGGAGCTTTCCAGGTGGTCGATCACCCGGGCGTCGACACGAGTGTCGACGCGGCACGCAGGAGTGCGTGCGCCACAGGCAACGAAATCTTCGCAGCGATCGGAGAAGGTGAGTTGGTGTAGTACAGTCACTTTCGGCCGAGCAGGCGGCGGAGGCGGTCGCGCCAGGAATAGCGCAGAATCGCGTGGCGATTCATTGCTTGCAGCGGCCAGCCGTCCGGCGAATGTTCGGCCGCACTGACGCGCCGGAAGAATGCGGTGCGAACGATGACTTCCTCCAGCGCCACGGCTGATTCCCGTTCCAGAAAACGGAACAGTTCGTAAACCGAAGGAATCTGGATATCGTCCATGACCAGCCATCCTCCCAGCCTGAGCCGGGGAAAGAGATACACGAACTCGAGTTGCGGCAGTGGATAGGCATGCGGGCCGTCGAGGAGCACCAGGTCCAGCTCGGCTGCAAACTGGTATCCAGGCACGGTATCCCTGGTTTCACCCTCGACGAAGGTCACGTTCTCGGAGCGAAGGTCGCTTTGCTGGCGCAATTCGGTGATGGTGCGGTTCTCGTCTTCAATGGCAAACGCGGTGTGGCAACCGCTGGCTTGCGATAGAACGATGGTGCTGCCGCCGCAGCCGGTTTCCGCGGAGGAGCGGAACGGACCGCGTTTCAGGATGCCGGCAAGAGCCGCGGGGGCCATGGCGTCCCACGGATGAAAAGCGCTGGCGCGCCGTATGAGGTCGGGATCGCGCATCCATCCCCATTATCCGCTCGAAAAAAGCAGAGCGGCCCTTGACACACGAACCGGTTCGTAGTAACTTTTTCGTAGGATGACTCTGAAACCGAACGAACCGCCGCGGCCCACCGAAGCCGAGCTGGAAATCCTGAGCGTGTTGTGGAGCCGCGGGCCGAGCACCGTGCGCGAGGTCCACGACGAGGTCTGCCGCCGCAAACCGACGCAATACACCACGGTGCTGAAATTCATGCAGATTATGGCGGAGAAGGGACTGGTGCGGCGCGACGAACGGGCGCGCGCGCACGTCTATCGGGCCAGCCGGCCGCAGGAGTGGACGCAGCGGCAGATCGCCGGCGACCTGTTGCAACGGGCCTTCGGCGGCTCGGCGAAGAGCCTCGTGATGGGGGCACTGGCGGCGCAGAAAGCCTCGCCGCGCGAGCTGGCGGAAATCCGCAAGCTGCTCGACGAATACGAGAAGGGGAGCAAATGAACGCACTCGAACTGTGGATTCACTCGGCCGGGGCCAAGGCCCTGGGCTGGACGCTGTTTCATTTTCTGTGGGAAGGCGCGGCGATCGCGGGGATGCTGGTGCTGGCGCTGGCCGTGCTGAAACATGCCTCGGCGCGTGCCCGCTATGCCGTGGCGTGCGCGGCGTTGCTGGGGATGGCGCTGGCTTTCGGCATCACGCTGGCGGTGGAGTGGCCGTGGGACGCCGGGCGGTTGACCATCGCGACGGATGGGCTGGCTGCTCTGACCGCGGGCGGCGGCGTGCTTAGGAATGGCGTCCGCGGCTCGGAATCCCGCTGGAGCGACGGCTTGGCGTGGGCGCCGGCGCTGTGGCTGGCGGGCGTGTTCGGCCTCTATTTCTACCGCCTGGGAAGCTGGATGGCGGCGCAGCGGCTGCGCCGGATGGGGACTTGCGCCGCACCCGAGGCGTGGCAGCGGCGGCTGCGGGAGCTGGCCGGCAGCATGCGAGTGGCGCGGCCGGTGGCGTTGCTGGAATCCTGTCTGGCGGATGTGCCGATCATGATTGGCTACCTCAAGCCGGTCATTGTCACGCCCATCGGGCTGCTGGCCGGGTTGCCGCCGGAGCAGGTGGAAGTCATCCTGCTGCATGAGCTGGCGCACATCCGCCGCGCGGACTACCTCATTAATCTGCTGCAGACCGGGATTGAGGGGCTGCTGTTCTACCATCCGGCGGTGTGGTGGGTTTCGGGAGTGGTGCGCGCCGAGCGCGAAAACTGCTGCGACGATGTGGTGGTGGAGCGGCAGGGGAACGCGCGCGAATATGCCGCCGCGCTGTTCACGGTGGAGCAGCAGCGCAGCCGCGCGCCGGAAGCCGCGCTGGCCGCGACGGGAGGCAGTTTGGCACGGCGCATCCGGCGACTGCTGGGGAAACCGGATGCTCGCGATCTTTCGCTGCCAGTGCTGCCTTCCGCGCTGCTGCTGGTTTCGATGGCGGTGGCGCTGGCGGCGTGGCAGCCGGCGCAGCCGCAGAGGCCGCCGGCGGCGATTGCGGCGACGCCGGAACCGGCGCCCGTACAGGAACCAATATCAGCGAGCCGTGCCGTCACCGGACTGGAGAAGGACAACTTCAAGGCCTACGACGACCAGGCCCAGCAGCCGGTCAAACCGCAGCCGGCGGTGCAACAGCACGAAGCGGCAACCGCCAGCAACACAACGTACATCATCACCGATGAGGAACGCGCCGCATTTATGCGCCTACAGGCGCCCGATGGCTCACTCTGGCCGGCCGCGCAACGGCAGTTTCTGAGCGATACGGTTTCCATCATCACGCCGCAGGAACGAACAGCCTACACGAGGCTTCAGTCCGACGAGGAGCGCGAAAAGTTCATCGAGCAATTCTGGGAGCGCCGCAATCCGGCTCCGGGCGCGGCTACCAATGCCTTCCGCGACGAGTATTACCGGCGGCTGGCCTATGCCAAAGCCAAGTATAGTGTGACCGCCGGAGACCAGGTGAAACTCAACACGATGGGCCGAGCGTACATACGGTTCGGGCCGCCGGACCAGATCGAAGACTACAGCGCCGACGCGCAGAATTCTTCGCAGGTCTGGCGGTACAACTATCTGGAAGAGTTCCACAGCAACGCCGAGTTGCAGTTCGTGCGGGTGGGCAACGACTATCGCGAACTCATCAAGCAGCCGCCGCCGACGGCGACGTTTGAAGGGGTGGGCGCAGCCGCCGACAACCTGGTGGACGCGCTCAACCGCGAAAGCCAGTCTGCCAGCGGGCCGGTGGGGAAGAGCGCGACGCCAGGGCTTCCGCGCCGGCATGCCTCCATCCAAATCTCGCCGGTGAAAGGCTCGGTGATACTTTCGGTTCCGCTCGATTCGCTATCCGGCAGGGTCGATTTTATCGGCGAGGTGCGGACGCGCCTGGATACGGGCGCGCCGGTCCTGACTGTGGCGAGGGTCCGCGATTATGTAGTGGTAACGGCCGGAGGCGCGTGGGAGTCGAGCTTCACGCTGGCGCCCGGTTCTTACGTTTGCCGCTTGCTGGTGAGAGAGGCTGCCAGCGGATTGATCTACACGGAAGAGATCAGTTTTGAGGTGAAGTGAATGCCCGCGGGTGGGAAGCGGATGGCGGTGGCGATGGCGGGGTGTTGTCTGGCATTCGGCCAGACGGCGTGGAAGTTTGAAGTGGCGTCGGTGAAACCGGCTCCGGTTGGCCAGCGGGGGCCATCGTCGACCATCGACCCGGGTATGGTCAGCTTCCGGAACACCAACCTCAAGAATCTGCTCATGCGTGCGTACGTGCTGAGGAATTACCAGATCCAGGGGCCGGGCTGGATCGACACGGAGCGCTACGACGTGGTTGCCAAGGTGCCCGAAGGCGCGCCGACGGACCAAGCGCCGGCAATGCTGCGGGATCTGCTGACCGCGAGATTCCAGTTGGTCACGCGCCGGGAAACCAAAGAAGAAGACGTGTTTGTGCTGAGCGTGGGGAAGAATGGGCCGAAGCTCACGAAGTCCCAGACGGAAATGCGGCCAGGGCCGGACTCAGCGCCGAATCTGCTGGCAAACCAGATTGAGTTCAACGCGGGACGGCTGTCGGTGCCGGGTGTGAGCATGGCGCACTTCGCGAATACGCTGGCGGGCCTGGTGGGGCGCCCGGTGCTGGATGAGACGGGGATCCAAGGTGTGTTCGACATCAGCCTGAATGTGCAGATGAGCGAGGTCTCGGCGATGCGCGCCGGAGCGGCTGCGGATGGCATGCAGGCGAGCGAACCGACCAACACACTGGCGGCGGCGATCAAAGAGATCGGGCTGAATTGGGGGACGAGGAAAGCGCCGATCGAGCACCTGGTGGTGGTAAGCGGGGTGAAGGCGCCGGTGGGGAATTAGCAAATTTTTCCTTGACATGGGGATTTATTAGTACTAAATAGTTAGTATGAGTTGGCGAGACTTGTCGCTCCTGGCGGGCGCGCTCAGCATTGTTCCGGCTTGGGGACAACAGCAGGCGGCCGCCACCCCGTCGTTTGAAGTGGCTTCAGTGAAGACGGCCGCGCCCGGATCTCGACCCTACCCCCGGCTGGATTTGGACCCGGGGCGCCTGTCGGCGCGCGCCGCCTCGCTGCGATACCTCATCACCGAGGCGTACGGGGTCGAGGATTACTGCGTCGTGGGTACATCCGGCTGGGTGGACTCCGATTTGTACACCATCACCGCCAGCTCCGCGCAGCCGGCCGACCACGCGCAGATGATGGCGATGCTGCGAAGCTTATTGGCGGAAAGATTCCATCTGCGGATGCAGCAGGAAGATCGCCAGATGCCCGTCTTCGCGTTGACGGTGGCCAAGGGCGGCTCCAAGCTGCAACCGCTGCGCGAAGGAGAAAGCGGCGTTCCGCCCGCGGCCATGTCGTCTTTCCCCGAGCGCGTGACTCTCCTGGTGGCAACCACAATCCCGGATCTGGTCAAGCACTTGAACACGCGGACCGGCGCCGCGTCGCTTGGCCGCCCGGTGGTCGACCAGACCGATCTGCGGGGCAAGTACAAAATCTGGCTCACCTTCGATAACGAAATGGACCCCGAGGGACGCGGCGGCAGATTCGACATCGACTATCCCTCGGCCCTATCGCAGCAATTGGGATTAAGGTTAGAGCCCAAGCGGTTGAGTATTCAGGTCTGGGTTGTGGATCAGGCGGAAAAGCCCGCGGACCGCTGACGCAAGCGCCTGATTTTTTGCACAAAAAAGAGAAGTGGCATTTCAAACGCGAACGGGTGTCCATAAGCACAAGTGTCTGGTGTTCCGTGACAAATTCCAATTCAATAAAGTGCCGACTGAAAACTAACCCGCCTATCTCAGCCGCGGTGACCCGGCGCAGATGGTTAACTCAGTAGCTTTTCCAACTCTTGCTGGGTTACGCCTTCGACTTCCACCACTTTCATGCGGCTGGTCGAGCCCCTGAGAATGCGCACGCGGGATTTCGCCACGCCTGCCAGTTCCGCGAAGAAGCGTAAGCACTCTTCGTTGGCTTTGCCGTCCACCGGCGGCGCGGCCAGCGCCAGCTTCCAGGCATCGCCCAGGCGGCCCGCGAGCGCGGTGCGACGGGCGCGCGGGTGTACTTTTACCGTGAGACGCGCCATTCCACTTTTGCCCTGAGGTTCGCGACGCCGGCCGCCACGCGAGTATCCACCACTTCGAAGGCGATGGCGTCGTCGAGCCAGTCGTGGCTGGAGCCATCGGGATTCTGCGTGGCCACAGTGAGAGTGTACTGCTGCGGCGTGAGCCAGCACTCGATGGCGAAATCGACCTCGAGCTCATCACCCTCCTGGAAATTGCCCAGCTCCGCGTGTTCGAGGCGCGTATTGGTGCCATACACGTCCATGCCGATGCGGGTGCGGATGAGAATGCCCACCATGGGGTCCGAGATGGGCCGCCGGAAACGCGAGCGCACGCGCACGGTGATGGGCTCGCCACTGGCTAGGGAGGCCACGGCGGCGCCGCGCGCGTTGAGCAGGCGGACGTCCAGGATCTCGCTCGAGCCATCGCCGTGGCGGAAGCTGGAACGGACGCGGTCTTCCTTTTTTTTCTGAGGCTCCTGTTTTTCGAGCACTAAGCCGATATAACGGTTGATGACGTCGCTGGGCGTGCCCTCGGCGGCAATCCGCCCGCCCAGCAGGAGGATGGCGCGGTCGGAGAGTTGCTTCACCAGACCGAGATCGTGGGAGACGAAGAGCACGGTGATTCTGCGCTCGCGCAGCTCCTGGAACTTGCGCACGCAGCGGTTGGCGAAGACCGCGTCGCCCACGGCCAGGGCCTCGTCCACGATGAGGATGTCGGGGTCTACGTGGATGGCGGTGGAAAATGCCAGACGCACGTACATGCCGCTGGAGTACTCCTTGACCGGGCGGTCGATGAATGCGCCGATCTCGGCGAAGGCTTCGATGGAAGGCATGGCCTGGCCGATTTCGGCGCGGCTCAGGCCGAGGATCTCGCCGTTGAGATAGACGTTTTCGCGTCCGCTGAATTCGGGGTTGAAGCCGGCGCCCAGTTCGAGCAGCGCCGCGATGCGGCCGTGCGTGACCACGCGCCCGGTGGTGGGCTGTAAAATTCCGCTGACAATCTGGAGCAGGGTGCTCTTGCCGCAGCCGTTCGGGCCCACCAGGCCGAGCATCTCTCCTTTCTCCAGGTGGAAGCTGATGTCGCGCAGCGCCCAAAACTCGGCGTGGCGCTGGCGCGCGCGGGGCAGCATCTCCCGCAACCGGTCGGCCGGACGGTGATAGAGGCGGTAAAGCTTGGAGACGTTCTGGACCAGGACCAAATTAGATTCTAATCTGTCGGGAGATAAACTTGCGGCTCGACTCGCCGATGTTGCAGGTAGCTCCTCCTTATCTCGTCCTCCGCCTGACCGTGCCCCAGAAGTCACCGAAGTCCGGACCGGATGGAGAGTTCGACCGAAACGGCTTCGCCAGGACCGACGCGCACTGAGGTTCCTTGGGACGCGAGGCTGCGAAGTGTGAGCGGAAAGTCGAGCGCGTTGAAATCGAACGAGTTTGATGCTACCGCATAATAGTCACCGGGCCGAATGTCGGATATCTCGAACCGGCCGTCTTGATCGCATTGGGCCGGTGGCGGTGCGCCACACCGGTCCAGTCTACGAGAAGTCCTTAGCGGTTATCTGAACACGGATTCACGCGCATCAAGACATTTTCGGATAGCAGTGCTACCGGGCGTCTGGCATGACCGCGTAATAGCCCTGGCGCGCCGGAACACTCAAGTTCGCATTGGCGACTTTGACTTCCAAGCGGCGATAGGATCCGTCCCGGAGGTTGTTGAGGGGGGTAAAGCCGATGGCGTATTGATTGCGCATTTCGTCCTGTATCTGCGAGAAGATCATCTCCAGCGAGTTCTTGCGCTCCACCTTGTAGACATGGCCGCCGGTCACATCGGAGAGCTTGTGGAGGGTGGCGTTTCCGAGGCCATCCACGGACGAATCGCAATAGATATTGGGATCGTAGTACTGGATGCTGTAGACGGCGGCGTCGGCTCTTAGCGCCGCCTGAACAGCAACGTCGATTTTCAGCCGGCTGCCTTGGTCCACGCCGTCGGTGAGGATGATGAGCATCTTGCGCCCGGGCTGGCGCCTGAGTTTCTCGCCTGCGGCCAGGTAGACCGCTTCGTGCAGCACGGTTCCGCGCGCGTTCGAGACGGTGGAAAGCTGATAGCACCCGGCGGGGTTCGATCCAGGGTCCGTATTGGGAGGCAAATTCGAGGCCGGCTGGCCAAGCTTCACGCCGGCTGCGCCCGAGTAAATGCCGAAGGTCGGCTGCGCCACCAGTTTCTCTAGCGCCTTGGTCAGTTGCCGGGGGGAGCTGGTGAAGTCCTGAAGCAGGGCGGAGTCGGAATCGAAGCTCACGAGGAAGGCTTTGTCCTCCTTACCCACCACCTGGTAGAAGAACGTCCTGGCCGCAATGCGCTCGGTGCCGATCAGGTCCCACTGGCTGCCACTGGTGTCCACCAGCATTCCGATGGTGAGCGGGAGATCGGTCTCACGCCGGAAATACCGGATGGGCTGCTCCTTGCCGTCTTCGAGGACGTTGAAATCCTCTTTCTTGAGATCGGGGATCAGGCGGCCGTCCTTATCGCGGACGGTGGCGATGATGTTGACCACATCGACATCCACGCGGAACGTCGGCAAATCCTGGGGTGGAGAGGGCTGGTCTTGGGCAGGAGCTGCGGCCAGCAGGAGCAGGCCGGCACTGGAGAGGACAATTGCCCAGGTCCGCACTTTGGGCTCCAATTCTGATTCAGGGTACCACCGCCGAATATCCGCAGACAAGACTACCTGACGCGCCGGACGCGAGCGCCGCTCGCCTGGGGCGATTGGAAATCGTTCCGCCGGTTGAAAACCGGACATACAAACTAAATTATGTTCCGATGAATGCAGCCGAAACCCCGGAAGAGAAATTGTACCGGCAACCGTCCTGCTCCAGTGGCCGCGTAACGGCCTACTCGTGGACTGGTGGGTCGCAATTGGACAGCAGGGCTGGGAACGATATATGGACTCCGGAAAAGTGCCGCCATTAACCGGCAATTTTGGACTTCGAGTGCCCACTTTTCCCCAAAGGCCTCTTTTGTCACAACTGGCGGCTAATGCCTAAGAGATACGAACAGGGGCTTCTAAACCAAGATCAGCGGCGCCCTCGCGCAGTTCGGCCTCGAAGACGCGGCATAGTGGGGGCGGGGGAGGCGCTGCCGTCTCCCCCACAATTGCCGGCGGAGCGTATAGTGAGGAAAGGATGCGCCCGGCATGGTTCTGTATCCCGCTGGTCGCGGCGCTGGCGTGGGGTCAGATGCCGTCGGAGCAGGAGACTGTGGCGGTGGTGGAATTGGCTCGCAAAGCGGCGCTGAGTTATGGCCAATTGCTGCCGGACTTTATCTGCACCGAGGTGGTCCACCGCGATCTGCACCCGGACGGCGAGTCGAGGACGCATGATACCCTGACCATCAAGCTGAGCTACTACCAGCACCATGAAGACCACCAATTGCTGTTGATAAACGGTGAGGCCACCAGCCTGGACTACACCATGCTGAACGGAGCGGTTCCGGTCGGCGAATTCGGCGCCGCCCTGCTGGAGATATTCGACCCGGCTTCGCACACGGAATTCACGTGGGAGAAATGGACCCAGGACCACAAGCGCCCGGCGGGGGTGTATGCATACCAGGTTAGCGCGGCAAACTCGCGCTACACGCTCACTTACCGGGCGGGAACAGGGCAGCATCAAGTGCTCGTCGGATTCCATGGAGTCGTGGAAGCGGACCGCACCACCGGCGAGGTGCTCCACTACACCTACGTCGCCGATAGGCCTCCCAGGGGGTTCCCGGTTCGGTCTTCGGCAACCAGCGTCGACTACGACCGTGCCAATATCGACGGTGTAGAATACTTGCTGCCGGCGGTTTCCGAAACCCAAATGAGATCGCTGGATGGCTGGGCGCTGAACCGGGCGGAATTTCGGGAGTATCGCAAGTTCTCCGCAGACTCCAAGGTGACGTTCGGAACGGGGAAGTAGCTTCGACGGAACAGAGCCGAAGCCGGCGAGCCCTTCATTAATAGTAGCCGCCCGAGTTCTTCCCAATCTGCGTATTCGTGCCTATTCCTTGGCGACTCACCGTTTTTGCCGGTGATCTTCTAGAGTGGGCCGAAGCGTGCCGCTGGGCCACTGGGGAGGTAGATCCCGTGATATGCCCCTCGCGGCAGCATGCAACCAGCAATCTTCGACCACTTGGCCCCGTAGTCGACAACCCCCCAATGTGCCGCCCTACTGGTCCCTCAGCGCGGCCGAGGGCTCGATGCTGGTGGCTCGTCTGGCTGGGAGCCAGCAGGCCAGCAACGCCACCAGCGTCAGGATGGCCGGCACCAGCACAAATGTGATGGTGTCGCCCGGGCCGGCGGTGAACAACATGCTCTTCACAGCCCTCGAAGCCACCATGGCGATGGCTGTCCCTACCAATACCCCGATCGCCACCAGGCGGATGCCTTCCCGAACCAGCATCAGTTGCACATCCATGGCCGTCGCGCCCAGGGCCATGCGGATGCCGAACTCGCGCACGCGTTGGGTCACCGAATACGACACCACCCCATAGATGCCGATGCTGGCCAGCACCAGCGCCAGGATTCCGAACAGACTCAATAACGCCGCGGAGAGCCGCTGCGCCCATACCGACTGCTGGATGGTGGAGTGGATCGACTCCGCTTGCAACAACAGGTTCCGGTCGAGGTTCTGCACCTGGCGCCGCACCGCGCCCAGGACGGCGTCGGGATCGCCTGCCGTCCGGAAGTAGACCACCGCGGTGGGGAAATAGTGTTGCACCATCGAGAGGTAGACAAACGGTTGCGGCTTTTCGCCGAGCGACTGGTAGTTGGCGTTGGCCGCCACGCCAACCACTTCGGAGGGCTGGGTGTCGCCGAAGAACCGCACGCGCTTGCCAATGGGATCTTCGCCCGGCCAATAGAAACTCGCGGCCGCGTCATTGACAATCGCTTCGTTCGGACCGGTGGGGCCGTCCTGGAGGCTGAAATCGCGGCCGCGGAGCAGGGAAGTCCCCACGCTCTGGAAGTACCCGGGCCAGGTGAAGCCGGCCAGAATGATCCGGCCGGCGCCGGCCTCCTGGCCATCCAGTTCCATGGTGCGGGAAAGCGAAACGTGGAAGGGCCAGTCTTTCGCCAGGGTAGCGCTCACGACGCCGGGCACGGCCGCCACGCGCTGCAATACGCGCTGCTCGAAATCGCGGCCGCGCGCCTCGTTGTAGCCCTGGTCGGCCACGTTGAAGACGACGATCCCCAGGTGCGCCGCATCGAAGCCGGGCTGGAAGCGATCGGCATTGCGCAGGCTGCGCACGAACAGTCCGGCCCCCACCAGCGCCACCAGTGAGAAGGCCACCTGCCCCATTACCAGCAGCGAGCGGGCGCTCCATGGACCGCCCGGAGAAACCACTTTGCCGGTCCGTTCTTTGAGATCGCTGGCGAGGTCGCTGCGGGTGGCGCGCAACGCCGGCAGCAGCCCGAACAGTACGCCCGTCACCACCGACACCGCCAGGGTGTAGGCCAGCACCGTACGATCCAACGCCAGGTCGACCGCCGCGAAACGGAACATGGGCGGCCGCAGCGACCACAGCGCGTCTCGCGCCCATACCGCCAGCAGCAGACCCGCGGCGCCGCCTACCACCGCCAGCAAGAGGCTCTCGGTCAGCAGTTGGCGGATCAGCCTGAAACGGCTTGCGCCCAGCGCCAGCCGCACCGTGATCTCTTTGCCGCGGGCGGCCGCCCGCGCCATCAGGAGGCTGGCCACGTTGCCGCAGGCGATCACGGCCACTATGCCGGAGACGATGAGCAACAGCAGGCTGGCGTCGTTGATCTGATGGCGATTCGAAGCTGGGATGGCCGCGTCGGTTACCGATGTGAGGGAAACGCGGCGGCCCTGGTTGTCTTTCGGAAAGCGCTGCGCCAGGTCCTGCGCGATGCCAGCCAGATCGCCTTGGGCCTGCGCCATGCCAACTCCCGGCTTCAGCCTCCCGACCATCGAGAACAAAAGGGCTCTCCGCTGATTCACCAAGGCTGGCGCCGGATACACCTGCGGGTACATCATGAACGGCACCCAGATTTCGGTGGCGGTCAGGGTGTCGATTCCTTCGAACCCTCGCGGCGCCACGCCCACGATAGAATAGGCCCGGCCGTTCAGCCCCACGGTGCGCGAAGCGACGTTGGGGTCGCCCGCGTACTCGCGCTGCCAGAACCGGTAACTGATGACCGCCACGGGGGAGGCGCCGGGGCTCGAATCTTCCTCCGGCAGAAAGCCGCGGCCCACCACTGGTTTCACACCCAAGGTGGAAAAATAATTCGCCGTAGCGATTTGCCCCATGATCAGGCGCGGCTCCGCGCCACCGGTGAGGTTGAGGCCCACGCCGGTGTACAGCATCAGGGAAGAGAAGGCTTGGTTATGGCTGCGATACTCCTGATAATTCGGAAAGGAGGAGCCCCAGTTGCCGGGAATGCGCGCGTCGAGGGTGTAAACTTCCACCAGGCGGGCCGGGTCGGCGACGGGCAGGGGCCGCATCAGGACGGCGTGAACCAGAGTGAAAACCGTGGTGTTTGCGCCGATTCCCAATGCCAGAGAGAACACGGCGGCGGCGGTGAAGCCGCGATTTTTCGCCAACGCCCTCAGGCCGTAGCGAAGGTCTTCGAGAAGCCCCTTCATCCGTTACAGTAGTAACCAGGATAGTACATGGCACCGACTCCCGTAAGCGCGATCTTCGGCGCTGGCTTCACGGTCGCGGTCTCGATGGCCCTCGGTTTTTTGCTTCTGGGGTGCTTGCGGCTGCAGTTTCACCGGACCGAAGCTGCGCTATTGGCCTTCGTCTCCGGGTCGGCAAGTCTGAGTCTGGGCGTGTTCTTCCTGTGCCTGGTGCACCAGGCGCGGCCGGTGGCGTTCGCCTTCCTGGGAGCGGCGGCCATCGGCTGCGCCATCTGGCAGGCACGGAAACAGCCGGAGCGTGCGGCCCTTCCTGAGATGCCGGCAGTTTGGCGCGCCCTGTTTGGGGTCGTCATGCTGGCATTCTTCCTCTGTTACTTTATTAATGCCATGGCGCCGGAAGTCAGCCCCGATGGCAGCGGTTATCATCTGGGCAACGTCGCGCGGTACGTGCGCAACGCCGGATTCGCCTGGGACTTCCACAGCATCTATGCGTCGCTCTCGCAAGGGATGGAGATGTTGTTTCTGGTTGCCTTCAGCTTCGGAAAACACTCCTCCGCCGCACTGGTCGAGGTGGCCTTTCAGGTGGCGCTGCCGTTGCTGATGGTTTGTTATGGCCGCCGATTCGGCTTTCCGCGCGCGGCGGCCTTTGCCGCCATCCTGACTTTTGCCTGCCCCGTTGTGGGAATCACCGGGTCGTCGGCGTATGTCGATGTCGGCATTGCAACCTTGCTTTTTGCAGTGTTTTATTTGCTTCAAGTGTGGAATGAAGAAAAGTTTATTAATCTATTGTTTCTAATTGGCTTATTGTGTGGATTTTGCTATGCGCTGAAATACACGGCAGGGGTAGTGTTACCCTTTGCGATGGGGTTTGTTTGGTGGCGGCGGGCGGGGCGGCGGGTGCCCATACTTTTGCTAGGGGCCGCTATCCTCATTACCCCGTGGGTTTTGCGCAACTGGCTCTGGCTGGGCAATCCGGCCGCTCCGTTTCTGAACCATTGGTTTCCCAATCCCTACTGGACGGATCGTCTGGAGGGGAGTTACCTCTCAGGGCTGGCGCACTATCCGCATGTGAAGTCATACCTTGATATCCCACTGCAACTCACAGTAATTGGCGGGCTTGTTCCTGGTTTGCTTGGCCCCATCTTCCTCTTGGCGCCGATTTCGCTGCTGGCCCTGCGCCAGTCTCAAGGCCGCCGCCTGTGGCTCGCCGGCGCGGTGTTCGCGATCCCGGCCTTATTCAATACCGAGGTCCGCTTCCTGATCCCTTCGGTTCCGTTCTTTGCCCTGGCGATGGGGCTGGCGCTTGAGAATTCCTGGGGAGTCCTGCCTGTGTTGGCGGTATTCCACGCCGTGATTTCCTGGCCGAGCGTCCTCGATGTCTACTGCGATCCGAACGCCTGGCGCATCCGCGGCCTGCCGGTGCGCGCCGCTTTGCGCCTCGAGCCGGAATCCAGTTATATTGCGGCTCATATTGGCGACTATGCTCTGAAGCCGGCCATCGAGCAGGCTGTCCCGCCGGGTGAACGAATCTTTTCCTTTGCCGGACGGCCCGCGGCTTATCTCGACCGCGACATTATTGTGGGCTACGAATCTTCGCTCGGCGAACAGGTAAGCCAACTGCTGGAGCGGCACGCCACCCAGGAAGTGAAGGCGCTGGGGATTCGCTATTTGTGGATCAACCATTCCGACGCTCTGGCGGCGGGTATGAGGAGCGATCCGAAGTCGTGGGGCATCAGGCAGTTGGCAGAGGCAAATGGAACCACTTTCTACCGCATCGAATAGCGCCAGGGCTAGGGTGGCGCTGGTGGCGCTGGTGGCCGTGTTCACGGGCGAAGCCTGGCTGGCCGCCGCCCGCCCGATTACTCCGGCGGAAGCCTTGGCCTACGACCGGTTCGTGCGGCCGCCGATGCGCGAGACCCTCCACCAGCCCAGCCGCAACCCGGACGTTCTCTATACCTTGCTGGAAAAGAGGAGCGTGGGGCTGTTCCGCGTGTCCGAGTTTTCCATCCGGCTGCCGGCGTTGCTCGCCGGTGGATGGTATCTTTGGGCTATCCGGCGACTGTGCCGGCGTTCGTTGCTGGTGGTGGCGTTGGCGGTTGCACCCCTGGCGTGGCAATGCTTCTCCACCGCCAACGGGCTCGGTTTGGCACTGGCGCTGGCGGCCTGGGCTCTTGAGGCCGTCCCAAAGAAACTGAACTGGGCCGGTGTGTGTCTCGGTCTGGCGGTGGCGGCGCACCTGCCGTTCGCCATCGCGGTCGCGATGATAGCGGCGATGATCGTGTGGCGGAATTTCCGGTGGGATCGGGCGGTGGAAGGCTTCCTGATTCCGGCCTTGGTCGCGGCCTTTCTTCTCCTGGTGCTGCCGTTGAGCCTGGCTCCGGACACCCCCTCGGCGCCGCCCGAACTGACTTCGGCCGAGGTGAAGGGCGTTCGCGCGGCGGTCGAAGTGCTGCGCCGGGAGAGTGGGACGAAGCCCATTCAGGTGGGGGCGAGCGCGGCGGTGGCCCCCGTGCTGCGCTTTTACCGGGCGCGATTTCGTCTGGCGAGCTGGCAGTTTTCCGATGGCAGCGCCGACTATTATGTGCTGCCGGCATCCGCCGCCGGGCTCGCTGGTCATGGGCAACTAGTTGTGCTGCATCGGGATGGCGGCATCGTACTGGCTCAGTAGAGCCATGATGGAACGCAGCCAGGGGTGGTGGTTTTCGGCCACCCCAACAGGCCGGCAGCCCAAGAGAACCCATTCATTTCAAAAGAGTTCTGGTTTGGCACGCACCGTGCCATAAGAGTGGCGTAGTTGACGAGGCTTGCCATGAAACGCATATTCCATCTCCGGCGCCTGGTCTTGACGGGCGCAGTGCTCTGGATGGCCAGCGCCACGACGCCGGCGCGCGCCCAGGATCCCGACGATTTGAAGCGCGGCGTAGCTCGCATCAGTTTGATCAATGGGGACGTCTCGGTGCGGCGAGGCGACTCGGGCGAATGGGTAGCGGGCGTGATCAACGCTCCGCTGCTGACCGACGATCGCATCGCGACCGGCGCCAATTCCCGCTCGGAAGTGGAGTTCGATTCTTCCAATGTGCTGCGCATCGGCGGCAACGCCGAAGTGCGGCTGGCCCAACTGGAGTCCGGCATTTATCATCTGGAAATCGCCAAAGGCACGGTCACCTACCGCATTTTGCATGCCTCCACGGCCAGCGCCGAACTGGATACGCCTAGCGTTTCGGTGCGGCCCTCGCGCGAGGGCAGCTACCGGATCAGCGTCAACGACGCCGGCGAGACCGAAATTACCGCGCGGGCCGGCGACGTGGAAGTCTTCACGCCGCGGGGTTCGCAATGGGTTTATAACGGACAGACCATGATGGCGCGCGGCAGCGCATCCGACCCGGAATTCCAGATGGTGACAGCCCTCTCTTACGACGATTGGGACCGCTGGAATGACAGCCGGGATCGCGGTCTGCTGCAATCGACCAGCGCTCAATATGTTCCGCAGGGCGTCTATGGCACGGAAGATCTGGATAATTCCGGCACCTGGACGAATGTGGCGCCGTACGGCAACGTGTGGCGTCCGACGGTGGTGGCCGGCTGGTCGCCTTATCGCTATGGCCGCTGGGTCTGGGAAGATTGGTATGGATGGGTTTGGGTGAGCTACGACTCCTGGGGCTGGGCGCCGTATCACTACGGGCGCTGGTTCTATGATGCCAGCTTCGGTTGGGCGTGGTATCCCGGCGCTTTCGGCATGCGCCATTATTGGTCGCCGGCGCTGGTCGGGTTCTTCGGATTTGGCCGTGGCGTGGGCTTTGGCGTGGGACTTGGATACGGGAGTATCGGATGGGTGCCGCTGGCTCCATTCGAAGCCTTCCATCCCTGGTGGGGCCGAGGCCTTAACGGCGCCGGAAGCTTCAACCGAGGGATTAACATTACCAGCGTAAATGTCACCAGCGTTTATAGAAATGCGCGCGTGGCCAATGGCATTGCGGCCGTCCGCGCGGAGGACTTCCGCAACGGGCGGTTCGGCGGCATCCAGCGCGTATCCGGAGCGCAGGTGGGCGTGGCGGGGTCGATTCGCGGGCAGATGCCGGTGGGTCCCAGCGCGGCCGGCCGGCAGTTTTCGGACCGGCAGACGGCCAACGTTGCGCATTCGAGCGACAACATGCATTTCTTCGGACAGCAGACCCCGGGGCAAGGCGGCAGATCGGCCGGGCAGGGAACTGTGAGCCGTCCCGCGGGTGCGGCTCAGAATCAATCGGGATTTCGCCGGTTTGGCGAGCCTGGCGTGAGCGGCGCGGCCCAGAGTTCGCGGCCGGCACAGACGTCGGGCGGCAACCAGACGCCCGCAGCCCGCACCGAAGGCTTCCGGCGGTTCGGCGAGCCGGGTTCGACCCAGCCGGCGGCGCAGCGGCCGGCGACGAACCAGAACCAGCGGACCAACGGCTGGAATTCTTTCGGTACGCCCGGGTCGAGCACGCCGTCACGGCAGCCGTACAATCCGCCGAGCCAGAACAGCCGGCCCGACCAGAGGCAGACGCAGGCGCAACCGCTGCGGCAGCCGAGTCCCAATTACAGTGCGCCGCGGCAACAGCAGTCGAGCCCCAGCTATAGCGCGCCGCGTTCCGCGCCGGCTTCGAATGGAAGCAGCCATCCGGCCTCCAGCGGCGGTGGTGGTGGTCACACGAGTTCCAGCAGCGGCAGCCGGGGCGGTGGTGGAGGCGGTCGCCGGCGGTAACGAGTTTCCTTTCGTGGAAAGCAGTTAGTTTCTTCCCTTAGGCCCGGTCCCCATTCAGCGGGTGGCCGGGCCGTTTTTTGGGGGAGTAGGTCGGGATCTCTTAATAAGTTTACATAATATTCGTTATCAGAAGTGGAGTCAAAGCGTTTGACCTGCTGAATTCCTGCGACACCTCTGCTTCTCCGCCGCCCGCCAACCGCCGAGAGCACCGCATGACCACCCTGCTCACCGCCCCGCGCTCACCCTCGGGGCGACGTGATCCAGATCCGCCCGTTCACCGTTACCTTTCATGTGAGCTCCGGATTCAGACCCTCGCTGCGGTAGGCCTCCAGCAGCGCGCCCTCGGCGGGGCCGTGGATCGGCGGGTGGCAGCGGTTCCCTTCCTCAAATTCCGCCAACATCCGAAAGCGCTCCAGCAAACGGGGGCTTTGGAAGACGCCGCCGACATAAGCCACCTCGACGGCATCGCCGGGTGCCCAGAGTTGGCCGCGGACGGCGGCGGCCAACAAGGCCAGGTCCTGGGCGGCGCGATCCAGGATCTGTAGCGCCACGGCGTCGCCGTTGACGGCGGCGGCGTCCACCAGCGGAGCGAGCGTGGCCACGCGCGAACGCGGCCACGCGGGACTGTAGAAATCGTGCAACGCCTGGTTGGCGCTCTGGACACCCGTCGCTTCCAGAAGCGCCTGGCGCAAGGCCGTCGGAGGGCCCCAGCCTTCTTCCATGCGGAGCGCGGCGCGGGTGGCCTGGCGGGCGATGTCGAATGCGCCGGCCTCGTCGCCGAAAACGTAGCCCCATCCGCCCGAGCGCGCGGCGCGTCCGGCGGCGTTGCGGCCGAAGGCGATGGATCCGGTGCCGGCGATCACCACGATTCCCTGCCCTGTGGCGGTGGCTCCGGCCAGAGCGATCGCAGCGTCGTGGGTCACCAGGAGCCGGCCGGTGCGCAGCACGCCGGCGAGGATGGCTTCCTTGTCGTCCGGGCCGCCGCTCATGCCGAAACAGGCGGCGCGGAAGCTCACGGTAGTGGAATCCAGGCCGGCCTCGCGGCAAGCGGCTCCGAGGCTCTCCGCGACGGCCCGCTCGAGTTTAGCGCGGCCCTCGGCGGCGGCGGCATGGTTGCAGGGTCCACCGTCGCCGCGGCCCATGATGCGGCCGTGCTTGTCACCGATTAATGCAGTCGTGCCGGATTGCCCGCCATCCACGCCCAAGTAGAATTGCATTCCAGTTGGGATTGTAGCAGCGGGACAAAAAAGACGTGGGCGGCCGGGTGTTGCCCCGGCCGCCCGGAGTGGAAGGAATCTGGCGGGTTAAGTCTTCTTGGCGGGCGGCTGTTCTACCTGGAGGTTGTTGACGACGGGGCCGAAGCTCATCCCGGCGGCGGAAGCCCGGACTCCGGCGAGATCTTTGTCGAATTGGTTGGCCACCACGCCCTCAAGCCGCACGTGGCCATTCTCGACGATGATGTGGATGGGCGGCGCCGCCTGCATGGCGTACCGCGTGAAATTGGCGTTGCCGTAGATCGCGCGCGCGACGAGCATACGCAACCGGTCGTCTTGGGTGGATAGCGGCAGCACTTCGATGGCGTCTTTGACGTTGGCGACACCCGGCAGGTTGCGCACTATCTTTTCGATGTCGGATTTCTTATAAGGTTGACTTACGTCGCCGTTCAACTCGACAGTGCCGTCGGCAACGCGGAAAGTAACATTGTCCCAGATGGTGTACCGGGGGTACATCAGGATCTCGTGCCGGACTTTGGCAGCGAGATCGTTATCGGTGGCGGGCGTACCGGCGGCCGTTTTGTCGGCCACTCCGGCGCATACCAGCAGCGCCGCAGCCATGAGCGACCGTTCCCACATTCCGGATTTCATCTCTCTCTCCTCCTGCACTTACTTACGTATGGGAGGTCAATCCGGTTTAGGCTGCTTTGTAAAAAGAGAGTAAATGCGAGGTAAGTTCGTTTTGCGGCAAACCAACTGGTAGCGCCGGCGGTCTTGCCGCCGGTGTCTTGTGCGCATGCTGCGATTAGTTGTCGGTCGGCGTCTTCTCCAGATGATCCACCACGATTGTCGCCACGGGCGCTTTGCGCGCCTCCAGCTTCAATCCGGCCTTATCGAGGGCTCTGAAGATCCCGTCCCCGAGAGGATCGGGCGGTGGTCCTGTGCCGGCTGCCGGGTATGCTCGCCGTTCTAGTTTCTGACAATCCCGTTTGGTCCGATGTGGGGCAGCCTATTCAGGTTGCGGACCCGCTTTCCAGCGGGTCCGTGGAGTTTCTACATTTTCAAGTTCCGTTAAGACCAACTGGTAGCGCCGGCGGTCTTGCCGCCGGTGTTCGACCGGCTGAAAGCCGGCTGCGGGCAGGATTGCCCGCCCCGCAATTGTTGCCAATTCTTGCAGGAGACACCACGCTACGCCGTCTTGTCTTTGGAGTAACAGAGTGAATCGAGCTTACATTCGGCGCATTTGGGGTTGCGGGCCTGGCACAGCGCGCGGCCGTGCAGGATTACCTGGTGCGAAAAGAGAATCCACTTGTCGCGCGGGACGATGCGCACCAGGTCCTGCTCGATTTTCACCGGGTCGGTCTGTTTCGTGAGGTCCAGCCGGCCCGCGATGCGCTGCACGTGGGTGTCCACTACCACGCCCGAAGCGATGCCATAGGCGGTGCCGAGCACCACATTGGCGGTCTTGCGCGCGGCGCCGGGGATGGAGAGCATTTCTTCCATGGTGCGCGGCACGCGGCCGCCGAAATCGGCGATCACTTTCTTAGCGGCGCCGGCGATGGATTTCGCCTTGTTGTTGAAGAAGCCTGTGCTGCGGATATCCTGCGCCAGCACTTCGGGGCGGACCGCGGCGAAATCGGCCGGGGTGGGATATTTTGCGAAGAGCCCCGGGGTGACTTCGTTGACGCGCTTATCCGTGCACTGCGCGGAGAGGATGGTCGCGACCAGCAATTCCCAGGGGTTGTGATGATGGAGCGCACAGGTGGCCGCGGGGTACATTTCGTCCAGGCCGGATAGAATGGCAGCCAGGCGGGCGCTGCGCTCGGCTGCGGTCTTGGGACGAATCACGTTACGCTGTGGTTGGACATGCGCGCGCGTCTTCTTTTGCTGGCCGCTGGGTTGGTTGCGTACGGCGCTTCGCTCGGTTCGGGCTTTCACTTTGACGATTATGCCACTTTCTCCGGGCCGCTTTTGACGCCTGGGCGGGCGTGGCTGGCGGCTGGGGTGCTCACCAGAATCAGCTTCTGGCTGAACTACCAGGCCGGTGGCGTGGCGGCGCTGTGCCATGCGTTCAACCTGGGATTGCATTTGGGAGCGGTGCTGCTGCTGTATGAGTGCGTGCGGCGGCTGGAAGGCGAACCAGCGGCTTTCATTGCGGCGGCTATCTTTGCGGTGCATCCACTGCAGGCCGAGGCCGTGAATTACGTTTCGGCGCGCGGCTTTCTGCTGGCGGCGACGCTCTTGCTGGCGGCGCTCGCAAGCTGGCTGAGAGGCCGCGAAAAGAACGGTTGGCGGGCGAAAGCGCCTGCCCCACTGTTCCTGGCCGCGATGCTGCTGGCTAACGGCCAGTGGACGCTGCACGCGGCTCGGGGAGTTCACCCGGCGCGGTACTGGCTGGCGCAGGGCGTGGTGGCCTGGCGATACCTGCGGCTGCTGGTGGCGCCTTGGGGGTTCACGGTGGACCCGGATGTGCGGGAGCCGACGGCCGGACTGGCAGTGGCCGCATGGGCCTTGTTGCTGCTGGCGGCTGCGGCGCTGTGGCGCTGGAGAGCCAAGAGCCCGGCCATCCGGTGGGCTTTTGCCGGCTTGATCCTCATGATTGGCAGCGCGCTATTTCCGGCGCGGGACCTGGCGGCCGATTACCGGACGTATCTGCCAATGATTGGCTTCTCCGCGGCGGCGGGAATTCTACTGGGGCGGGTGAAGCCTCGCGGGGCGGCGATTGGCGTGGTGCTGCTGCTGACGGCGGCGGGCGCCGCGCGAACCTGGGTATGGCTGTCGGACGAGCGGCTGTGGCGCGAAGCGGTGCGGCGCGCGCCGGAAAAGGTTCGACCCAAAATCCAGTTGGCGCATGCCGTGCGGGCGGCCGAAGCGCTCGATCTGCTGGGCCAGGCGCGCGAGCTGGATCCTCACGATCCGGACGTGCCGGCGGCAATCGGAAAGGTGCTATTGGACGAAAGGCAACCCGACGCGGCCCTCACGGAGTTCGGGCGCGCGCTGGCGCTTGATCCGGGCAGCGCCGTCAACCTCAACAATCGCGGCGTGGCACTGGCGGAGATCGGTCAGACGGAAGCCGCGCGCCTGGATTTTGAGCGGGCACTCGCGATCGATCCGGATCTTGCCGAGGCTCGCGAGAATCTCAATAAGTTACCGGCCCGGTGATTTGCACGTCCACGGTGATGTTTTGCCAGTCGGGCAATTCAATGAATTTGAGTTTGGTGTTGAAGGGCAGGACGAGCTCCTTGGATGCCGTCGCCGGGATGCTGGTCATGAAGGCGAAAGTGCCCACGGCGTCTTCTTCCGAATTCCGCGTGCGGCCCCATACCGTGACGTTGCCGGTGAGCCGGTCCACGTCCACGTCGGAATGGTTGATCAGCACGAAGCTCACGTTGATGACCTTCTTGTCTTGCTTGTCCTGGCTGAAGCGGACTCCGGAAACTTCAATGTACTTCTGAAGCGCATTCACCTTGGCGCCGGGCTTGGCGGCCGGGCTATCCACGTTGGTAGCAGCCGCCGCCGCCCGGTTGGAAGCGCGGTTGCGCGTGGCGATGGCATAAACCCCCAAACCCACGCCGAGGAATGCCATGGCGAACAGGACGGCCAGCGCCCATGTGGGCAGCATTGCGCCGGAGCGCTGCTTCTGCGGCGGTGGGGGCGGCGGGGCGGCGAATAAGGGAGACAGCGAATGCGCAGGTTCGAACGCCGGCGGCGGAGGCGGCTCGGGCTGGAACGCGGCGGGTGGCGGCGGTGGCGGCTGGAACACGGGGGGCGGCGGCGGAGGCGGATCGGGCCGGAATATGCGGGATGGCGGCCGAGCGGGCTCCGGAGCTGGTTGTGGCGGCGCGGCCGGACCCATCGGACTTCCGGCACTGGCGGCCGGCGGCTGGGCCGGCGCCCCATCCGCGGCTTTCGCGGCGCAATCCGGGCAATCGTTATACGACGGAGGAACCTCCCGCCCGCATTGCGGACAAATCCACGTGAACATGTGTGTGCCTCACTCCTACTCTAACGCGCCACAATACCGGCGAAGGAATACAGCCGGCCGGCGGCCTGGCGGTCGCGGCGGAAGGAATGAAAGTCTTCGGGCCGGCACATGGTGCAGAGATTCGACGCGTAAATGCGCTCGGCCGTTACGCCGGATTCGAGCAGTTGGGCGCGGTTGGCGGCTACAAGGTCGACATGCGCGCGGCCCTCGAGGCCGAACTGCGCGGCGACCTCCGGCCCCACCTGGTAGCAGCAGGCGCCGATGGCCGGGCCGATGGCGGCATCGAGATCGCGCGGATCGGTGGAGAAGCGCCGGCTCATGGCCTGAACCGCGCGAAGGGCGATACGGGCCACCGTGCCGCGCCACCCGGCATGCACGGCGGCCACGGCGCGATGGCGCGCATCCACCAGAAGAATCGGCACGCAATCGGCGGTTTTCACGGCGATGACCGCGCCGGGCGCGTCTTCGAGCAGGGCGTCGCCCCGCCCCAAAACGCCGCTGCGCCCATCGGCCGAGATGCAACTGTCGGAATGTGCCTGCTTGAGGGTGGCCAGGTTTTCAAACAGGGCGGGAATGCCGGAGCGGCGCGTGCCAAAGCCGTGGATCAGCCAGGGAATTGCGTCAAGCTCGGTGGAGCGGTAGATGTGGCGCGAATCGCAATAGAACACGGTTACGCCGGGTTCTGAACCTGCGCGATCCGGACCTGCTGTTTGAAGTTCTCCAGCATGGTTTCGTCGAGACGCACTTCGGTGGGCCGCTTCACCAGCGTGGTCATCTGGTCGATTTTGTCCTGCAGCTTCATCAACCCGAAGAAGAGATTCTCGGGCCGCGGCGGGCAGCCGGTGATGTAGACATCCACGGGAACGACTTTATCGACGCCCTGCAGCACGGCGTAGGTATTGAACGGTCCGCCGACGCTGGAGCAGGCGCCCATGGAGATGCACCATTTGGGATCGGGCATCTGGTCCCAGATGCGTTTCAGAACCGGCGCCATCTTGAGGGTCACGGTGCCGGCCACGATCATGAGGTCGGATTGGCGCGGGCTGGGCCGGAAGACTTCCGCGCCGAAGCGCGCGATGTCGAAACGCGAGGTGCTGGCGGCGATCATCTCGATGGCGCAGCAAGCCAGGCCGAACGTGAGCGGCCAGATGGACGACAGCCGCGCCCAATTGAACACATGGTCCACCGAGGTGGTGACGATATTCTGTTCAAACTGGTTTTGAATGAAGGATGCCACGCCACGATTTTATCACCAAAGTTCCCTACGCTTCCGCGGGTCCCTACGCGCTAGACTTGTCTGGATATGGCCATCTGGTTGAACGAAGAGGATGTCCGCGCGGTGTTGCCGCTGGGAGAGTTGATCGAATGCCTCGAAAGGACGCTGGCGGCTTTCTCCGCGGGGCAGGTGCGGCAACCGCTGCGGACGGTAATCGAGGCGGGGTTGCCGGGGACGTTCTTTGCGACCATGCCGGCATTTCTCGAAGCCGGCCCGGTGATGGGGGCCAAGCTGGTGACGGTGTTTCATATGAATGGGCGTAAGGGCCTGCCGACGCACCAGGCGGCCATTGTGCTGCTGGACGCGATGACGGGCTCACTGCTGGCGGTGATGGACGGGCGCTACATCACGGAAGTGCGGACGGCGGCGGCGTCGGCCGTGGCACTGCGGGCGCTGGGGCGCAGCGGCGCGAAGAGTCTGGCGTTGGTGGGCAGCGGCGTGCAGGCGGGGAGTCACCTGGCGGCGTTCGCGCTGGTGCGGAAGTTTGATGACGTGCGCTGCTGGAGTCCCACCGAGGCGAATCTGCGAAAGTTCGCCGTGGCGCATCCGGAGGTGCGAATGGCGGCGAGCGCCCAGGAGGCGGTGCGCGGAGCCGATGTGGTGGTGATCGTCACGTCGTCGGTAACTCCGGTGGTCGAGAGCGAGTGGGTCGCGGACGGCGCCTGCGTGATCTCGGTGGGCGCCTGCCGGCCGACACAGCGCGAGATGGACCCGAGACTGGTGGCGCGGGGACGGCTGATTGCCGATTCCCGGGCAGCCGCGTTGACGGAATCGGGCGACGTGGTGATGGCCATGGCGGAGGGCTACTTCGGGCCGGAACACATCGCGGCTGAATTAGGTGCGGTGCTGAGCGGCGCGGCGGCGGGCCGGACCTCCGAAACGGAAGTGACCATTTACAAGCCCTTGGGAATCGCGGTGGAAGATGTAGCGGCCGCGCAGTTGGTGTATGCCCGGGCGCGGTCCGGGGGCCGAGGTGTTTCGCTTGGTTGAACAGATCTCCTGTCACCAATCGTCCCCCTTCCGCATCTACGGACACAGATGCCCGATTGGCTCTTGGCGGTCCTGATTTTCGTGGGTTACGTGGTTCTGATGAAGTGGGTGTTGCCCTACTTCGGCGTACCCACTTGAATGTCCGGTTCCTGCAACGTCGCGGCGCGACGTCCTAACGATTCAGAGCGGGCAGATCCATTTAAGCCGGAAACTCCAGTGGGGCCTCACCGTCCGTAGAAACGTGACGCATTCGGCCGGACGGCGTATTGCGCTCGTACGCGGCGCGATCGATGGCATACTGCACGAGCCGTATGCCATCACTCTCAAATTCGGATTCAAAGCGCAGCCCGAGCTTTTCCATGATCCGCAACGATGCGGTATTGGCCGGCATGGCCACGGAAATCAACCGGTTTAAGCGGACGCGCTCGAAGGCGTCGCCGAGCGCCGCCCAGGCGGCTTCGGTTGCCAGGCCGCGGCCCCAACAGCGGCGCGCCAGCCACCAGCCGATCTCCGGCTCCCAGCCGTCGCGCCACAAACCGGGGCCACAGAAGCCGATTACCTCTCCGGTCGGTTGCTCGATCACCTTCCAGCGGCAATAGCCGCGCTCGGCATACACCTTGACCTGACGATCGACGAAGCTCTGGACCTCATCGTCGCTCCATGGTATGCCGCCGGTGATGTAGCGCATTACTTCGGGATCCTTGGCGATCGGGCGGAAGGCCGTCCATTCGGAGATCTGCCAGGTGGTGAGGATGAGGCGTTCCGTCCGGAGGATCATAATGCGCGAAAGGCCAGTGTACCGCGCGCCAGTGGGACAGGCCGAGCGCCTTTCGTGGCCTGTCGTGTCTCGCCAGGCATGGCCGCTTGACAGACCCCAAAAACCGATCGTCTGTCCCGCTGGCCCACATTTCCTACCGATTCAGCGCAGCTACGCCGGGGAGTTGGATGCCGGCCAGAAACTCGAGCGATGCGCCGCCACCGGTGGAGACGTGCGTGATCTTGCTGGTGACGCCGGCGGCTTTGATGGCTTTTTCGGAATCGCCGCCGCCGACGATGGAAACGGCTCCCGATGCGGCCACCGCCTTGGCGAGCGCCACCGTGCCCGCGTCGAAAGGCGGCTTCTCGAAGATGCCCATTGGCCCATTCCAGATCACGGTCTTGGCAGTCGCGATGACTTTGGAATAAGCGTCGATGGTTTTCGGGCCGATGTCCACGCCGATCTTTCCATTGGCGATGGTCTCGACCACTTCGTTGGCGGCGCCGGCTGCGATCCCGGAAACCACCACGTGATCCACCGGCAACATCAGCTTGGCGCCCAATTCGGCGAGCAGGCTCTTGGCCAGCTCCAGCTTGTCGTCCTCCACCAGCGATTTGCCGATGGGCAGTCCCTGCGCCTTCAGGAAGGTGTAAGCCATGGCGCCGCCAATCAGCAGCTTGTCGACCACCTTGCCCAGGTTCCGGATGATTTCGATTTTGTCGGAAACCTTCGCGCCGCCCAGAATCGCCACCGACGGGCGCGCCGGGTTGGTGGTGGCCATGCCCAGATACTTCAACTCGGCTTCCATCAGCAGACCGGCGGCGGCCTTGGGAACGAACCGGACCATGCCTTCGGTGGAGGCATGCGCGCGATGCGCCGAGCCGAAGGCGTCGTTGACGTAGACATCGCACAGCGACGCCAGCTTTTTGGCGAACGCCGGATCGTTCTTCTCTTCTTCCGGGTGGAAGCGCAGGTTTTCCAGCAGCAGCACCTCACCGGGCGCGGGCCGTTGAGCTTCCACTTCCGGACCGATGCAATCGGCAGCCATCTTCACCGGACGGCCGAGCAATTCCTGGAGCCGCGCCGCCACCGGCTTCAGGCTCATTTCCGGATTCGGCTTCCCCTTGGGACGCCCCAGGTGCGACGCCAGGATGACGCCGGCGCCGTGCTCGAGGGCATATTGAATGGTGGGCAGCGACGCCTTGATGCGCTTGTCGCTGGTGATTTCCATGACGCCCGCTTCGTTCTTTTGCAGCGGGACATTGAAATCCACCCGGATGAAGACTCGCTTGCCCTTCAGGTCGAGATCGCGAATGGAAAGATAAGACATATCAGGCCTCAAATGTAAGTTTACATTCGAGGGTAACATGAGGCGCGCGGGGCTACTTCGTAATCAGGCGCGCTCCCCGGTTGCGCGTGAAATAGTCGTAGACCCATTGGACGAAGACCAGCATGCGGTTTTCAAATTCCACCAGGTACATCAGGTGCACGAAGACCCACAGGAACCAGGCGGCAAAGCCGGCCACGTGCAGCTTTCCGAATTCCGCGACGGCTTTGTTGCGGCCGATGGTAGCCAGGTTGCCCTTATTGAAATAGTGGAACGGCCCGTTCGTTTTGCCGGCGAGCTTGTTGCGGATGGCATGGGCGACGTAACGCCCCTGCTGCATGGCCACCGGCGCCACGCCCGGAAGTGGCTTGCCGGTCTGGTGGCTGAAGCTGGCCAAGTCGCCGATCACGTGGATTTCCGCGTGGCCCGGCACGGTGAGATCCGGTTCTACGATGACGCGCCCCGCGCGATCGAGCGGCGCGCCGGCGCGATCCGCCAGCACTTTTCCCAATTCCGATGCGCGCACGCCGGCGGCCCACAGCACAGTGTGGGTCGCGATCTGCTCTTCCCTGCCCCCGCACTGCCCCCCACACAGCAAGGTCACGCTGCCTTCCTGGATATTTGTCACGCGGGCGTTGGTCTTCGAGCGCACGCCCAGGGCCAGCAGTTGTCTTTCGGCCTTGGCGGAAAGATCCGGCGGGAACAGCGGCAGCACGCGCGGTTCGCCTTCCACCAGCAGAATTTGCGCTTCCGCCGGGTTGATGTGGCGGAAATCGTGGCGCAGGGTATTGTTCGAGATCTCGCCCAGTGCGCCGGCCAGTTCCACGCCGGTCGGCCCTCCCCCGGCAATCACAAAATTCAACCAGGCGCGGCGCTTGGCGGGGTCCGGCTCGCGCTCGGCGCGCTCGAAGGCCGCCAGCAGGCGGCTGCGAATGGCGGTGGCGTCCTCGATGGTCTTGAGCCCCGGCGCGAACGGCTCCCATTGATCGTTGCCGAAATAGTGATGCGTGGCGCCGGTCGCAAGGATGAGGTCGTCGTAGGGCACTTCGGCGTCCGGCAGAATCACGCGACGGTTGGCTACGTCGATGTCGCGCACTTCGCCCATAATGACCTCGGTGTTGCGCTGTTTGTGCAATACCGCGCGGAGCGGCGAAGCGATTTCGCCGGGGGACAGCGCGCCGGTGGCCACTTGATAAAGCAAGGGCTGGAAGAGGTGGAAATTGCGCCGGTCGATCAGGGTGAGCGAGACCGGTGCGCTGCCCAACCGCCGGGCGGCGTACAACCCGCCAAAACCGCCTCCGACGATCACAACCCGATGCGCGGACGCCATCGCTTATGGGATGCAGCGGCGGGTGGAGATGATTCTAAGGGCCAGTGCCGACAAAGAATGTCGCGTTGCAGGCTGGAAAGCCCAATGCCACGTACTTTTTGATTCTGGCGACCATTGTGCACAAATCGTGGGGCAGCCAGGATTGGCTGCCCCACAATTTGTGCAGAAGTTCAGCATTGGGAAAACTAAGTGGCATTGCGCACGAGTGCGTGCGCCACGAGGGGTTAATACAACAAATGCAGAATGCCGCGACCGGGAAAAGTATGCGGCATTAGGCTGGAAAGCCTGCTCCACATTTACCGCTTGACGGGCACCAACAGCGATCCGAGCTTCGCCGAGGTGCGGTCGTAGAGAATGACGCGCACCTGCGCGACATCGGCGGCCGGTTCGACGATCTTGGTGATGGTGAAACCTTCTTTCACCAGGGTCTGGTAGTGCGGCTCATCGAGACTGAGGCCGACCGATTTCGTGGTGGCGCCGAGATCGCGGCCGTCGACGCCACGCTGCGCGAAAACGATGTCCAGCGAGGCTGTCCACCGGCCGTCTTTTTGCACCAGGCGGATGTCTTCGGGCGCAACCGCAACCGTGAACTCGAGCGAGCCGGCTTTGGGCTGATCCACTTTGGCCACGGATGCGGTGAGCGAGATTCCGGTGGCTTCGAGCGGGCTCCAGATGGCATCGCGGATTTCTTCCACGCGTTCATGGGCGGAAGGCGCCGCGTCGGGAATCGCCAGGTAACCTTTGCGATAACGCACGTCCAGGTTCCGGCCCTTCACCACGACTTTGACGGGATGAAATTTCGAATCGGGCTTCTGGTCGGGATAGAAGCCGAGGGTATAGGTGACTTCGGAATCCTCCACGGCCGCCTGGATGGCGCCGCGGATATCGTTGGTGTTCTCGAAGGCGCGGCCGCCGGTGTTCTCGGCCATCACGTGGATGGTGCTGCTGCCGGTGGGGATGAGCGATTGCACGGTCTGCGGTCCGTAGGCGCGGCCGCGAGACCTGGGCTTGGCGCCCTCGGCGGTCATGGATTTCGGCAGCACCACGAGGCCGCGCGCGTCCACCGGATAGACGGCGATGTTGGCGTTGTTCAACGCGGCGGTGGCGCGGTCCACTTCCTCCTTGAAAAACCTGTTGTCGCGCGCGGGGCTGCCGTCGCGGTTGTTCGCGCCGTAGGCGCCGCCCACGCCCGACGCACCGGTCTGGGTGATCTGGTCGGAGGGATTGTTGTCCGGCGAATTGAGGCCAACGGCAAAGGGAAAGCTGCCCGAAATCCAGATCAGGTTCTTGCGGCCGGGCACGCGCGCCAGGTGGTTGGCGATCGCTTCCATGGCCGCGGTGGTATTGCGCACGCGGTTTTCAATATTGAAATCGGCGATCACGCCGTCGCTTTCCGTCAGAATCGCGTCGAGCGTGGCATCGCCGGTGTCTTCCACGTCCGCCGTGGAGGCGTCCAGCATCCCCAGGGTTTCGCCTTTGTAGCGGGCGAGCGCGGCCGCCAGGCGGTGCGCGTCGCTGGTGAAATCGTTGAGCACCCGCAACTGCGCTCCCAGCGTGTACACGGCGATGCGGTCGTCGGGACGGATCTGCGACAGGTACTTCAGAAACTGTTCGCGGGCGTAGACCTGGTCGCGGTTATCGGTATTGATTCCGTCCAGCAGAATTACGGTTGCGGCGGTGGCAGCCTGGGTGCGCAGCTCAATGCGATTGGTGAAGGTGGGGGCCTCCGGCAGGGCCAGCGCCGCGGCCAACTGGGTAGCCTTATCCCGAACCACACTGGTGCTCACCGAGAAGAACGCCACTTGCTGTTGTTTACCCATGTCGAAGACGGCGAAGTCGTCCTTGGTGAGCCCCTTGACAGGCCCGTTTTTGTCGCGCACGATGACGCTGATCTCAACCAGGCGCGTGGTGACGCGGATGACGCCAGGTCCCGGGGTTTGCGCGGCCAAGGCCAGCGAAAGCAGGAAGCAGAGCGCACCTCGCGTCAGCATTTAGAACCTAGACGTCCGGCAGGCAGCGACGGTTACCCGCGCTCAGTATTACAAACAGCTCACAGAAAGGTGGTTGGATGTATAATCGACACCGGGCCAGGACGGCAAAATGGAAATCCTGGTTCAAGACGACATCAATATAAGGACGCGGTTTGTTCCATTGCCGTCAGTAGGGTAAAGAAGATCGGGCTTGAGGTGGCGGCTTTAGCGAGGCACTAGGCGATGTCTCTCCAGTCGCTTATCGCTGGACCGGCTTCCGGAGGTGGTTTATGCTGGTTTCCATAATAATAAGGTCGTTAAGCGCAGCCGGTGCCTTGTCGGTGATAACCGTGCTTGCGCAGGTTCCCGCAACAAAGCCGCAGTTCGAAGTGTCGTCGATCAAGCTGAATAGTGGGTGCTCCGGTCCGGGCGGGCCGAGTCTCTCGTCACGCGGTCGTCTAACTATGCCTTGCGTATCGTTGCGGACGCTAATCCAGATGGCGTACACGACCTACGAAGGTCTCAGTCTGAACCCCCACCATATCCGAATTATCGGCGGGCCAAGGTGGTTGAACAGCGAGTATTACGATCTTGCCGCAAAAGCGGAAGGAAATGCACACCGAGCAGAGATGGAGGGCCCCATGCTTCGCGCTCTCCTTGAAGATAGATTCAAGGTTAGGGTTCATATGGAATCGAGGGAAATGCCGGTATATAGTCTTATTGTGGCAAAGGGGGGGGCCAAGATTCAGCCACTGAAGCAAGGTGCATGTTTGCCGTATGACACGGACAATATCCTTCAAATGCATGCTCCACAGAAACCGACAGATCCGAAATACTGCGGTACGGTTATGATCGGAGCGTCGCCAGACAAGCCGACGACAGTGGCTCGCTATTATGGTGTTTCCATGCCCGAGTTGGCTGGACGAATGCTGGCTCCCTACGTTGATCGTCCTGTAATAGACAGGACTGGCTTGGGCGGCAGATATGATATCCGGCTCGAATTCGCGATGGGCGGTGTCTCGGGGAGAGGGGTGCTTCTCAATGGAGTGCCATCCACTGTCGGACCGACTGCTGACGACCCACTCGCCGTGTCAATATTTGACGCTCTTCAGGAACAACTGGGTTTGAAGCTCACATCCGACAAGGGATCAGTTCAGGTGTTGGTTGTTGATTCCGCTGAGCGACCATCGGCCAACTAAGTGCTATACAGGCGCGCATAATTAGACGGCGATCGAGAACTGATGGAGCGGCTGTGCAGGAACTGGACCTTACAACAGGAACGCACCGCGCCAAGGAAGAAGTTCAAACGGAGTCAATGCACGTTTGCCGAAACCTCACCTTGGACCTGACCGTGCCCATCGCCGGCAGCAAATCCATCTCCATTGCCCGGACGTGACCGCTTACCGCGCCAGCACCCAGCTCGCGATTTTCTCCAGCGCCTCCGGCGACATGGTCTCTTCAATCGTCCCGTATTCGCTCAGCGCCCCGGTCTTGGCGTGTTGAAACAGGTGATTCAGCCCCGGCATCTCAACCACTTCGAACTGCTGGTTGCCGCCCTCCTCGAGCGCTCTGCGGATGGCCGGCAGGTTCTGTTTGGGCGGCGCCTGCGTGTCCTTTTCGCCGATCAGCGCCAACACCGGACAGGCCACCTTCCGCAGTTCCACCGAGGGATCGTATACCAGGAAGAATCGATACCACGCCGAATTCATGGTCGCCACAGCTTCGTCTACTTGTTCCGCGGGGAGTAGCGCCGCCAGTTTCGCTCGCAGCTTGCCGGCATCTTTCTCCGCCTCCACCGCTGCGAGTGTCTGGCGCTCATGATCGCCTATCTTCAAAACCTGGTCGGGGCTCGCGCCCTCGGCCTCATTTCCGGCCATGACTTGCGCCACTACGGTCTCGTCTCCCCGCATCCCCGACCCCGCCAGCATCACGATGAACGCCACGTCGCGATTCCGCGCCGCCACCATGGGCGCGATGGACCCGCCTTCGCTGTGGCCGATCAGTCCGATCTTGTGCGGATTCACCTCCGGCCGCGTCTTCAGCCACGCCACCCCTGCTTCGGCGTCCGTTGCAAAATCGGCACTGGTGGCCGTCGCAAAATTGCCGCCCGATTTCGCCACCCCGCGATCGTCGTAGCGCAGCACCGCGATGCCTTTCCGCGTCAGGTAGTCCGCCAGAAGCAGGAAGGGCTTGTGACCCAGCATGAACTCGTCGCGGTCGTGTGCTCCTGACCCGGCCATCAGCACCACGGCCGGAAACGGCCCTTTGCCTTGCGGAATGGTGAACGTAGCCGCCAGCTTGATGCCAGCCGATTGGTTCTCATACACTACGTCCTCTTCTCGATACGGAAACGGTCTCACCGGCTCCTGCGGCCGCCGCAGCTCCAGTTCCGCCAGATCCTTTACGCGGTGCAGCACCAACGGGCGGGCGACGCCGCGCAGCGTGAGCGTGCCGTCGATCGTCCCGCGGTCCGCGCTGATTTTGCCTTCGTAAGCTCCGGCGGCCGTCTTGAGTTCGATCTTGACCGCTGTGCCATCCGCCGTCACCGAGCTTGCGGGGATCCCCGTTACCTTCTGATCCAGGCTATCGAAGGTCGCCGTCAGCCCTGACTCCGTATTGGCGATGTGGAACGCGAAACGCATCCGCAACCCGCCCACGTCCATCAGCCCGAGCCAGACGCCATCGATGGCCGATGGTTTGGCGGCGGCAGCCGGCGGTTTGACGGCGGCAGCCATGCGTTTGAAGTCCAGCGGCGCCGTTTGTCCCTGGGTCCAGGTCCCCGGGATCTCCGTCCCCGCGGCGTTCACTATCCCTTCGTAGCGGATGTTCGCCGCGTCCATGCGGAACGTCAGCTTCGAATCCTGAAACGCCACCACCGATAGCGGTAGCCCCATGACCCCCTGTTCGACGCTATCCAACGTGCCCTGCAACGCGCCGCCCTTGTCCCTGATGATGTGCACGATCAAGTGCACCTGCCGTCCACCGGCGCTTATCAGACCCTGCCAGTCTCCAACGATGTCCTGGGCGTGCACTGTCACCACCGTGCTGGCCAGCGCCGCAATCCACAACAGGCTTCGTCTCATACCGGGTCGTTCCTCATCGTATTAGTGAAGATCACCAGTGACGCCAGGTTTCGCCAACGAGTCGAGAGTCAAGTGAACAGTATTGGCGCTAGCCCGCCTTCTCGGGCAGATTCAGTACCTCATTGAGCGATCCCTGGCGGTATCCTTCGAGATCCAGGGCCACGTATCGAAATCCCAGTGCCTTGAAGATCGCAGTGAACCGCTCCGCCATGTCCATGGTGAGCGCCCGTTCCATCTCTTCGCGCGCGATTTCGATGCGCACCACATCCCCGTGATAGCGCACGCGGAACTGCTTGAAGCCCAATTCCTTCACGCGTTCCTCGCCGGCTTCCACGGTCTTCACGGTTTGGATGGTCACCGGGGTGCCATAGGGAATGCGCGAGCTGAGGCAGGCCGCGGCGGGCCGGTCCCAGGTAGGCAGCCCGGCCAGCCGCGAGAGTTCGCGAATTTCGGCTTTGGTCAAGCCGGCATCCGCCAGCGGCGCCGCCACCTGGTGCAGGCGCGCCGCGTTTTGTCCCGGCCGATAGTCGCCCAGATCGTCCAGGTTGACGCCATAAATAATGTGACGGTAGCCGCGCTCGCGCCCCAGCGCTTCGAGCCGCGCGAATAATTCGTCCTTGCAGTGGAAGCAGCGGTCGGCATCGTTGCGGGTGTAATCGGGATTGTCGAACTCGCTGGTCTGAATGTATTCATGCGCGATGCCGAAGCGTTTCACGAAGGCTTCGGCGTCGCGCTTGTGGGATTCGGGAATGGAGGCCGAATCGGCGGTGACCGCCAGTGCGTCAGAGCCCAGCACGCGCGTCGCGGCCCACGCCAGGTAGGCGGAATCCGTGCCGCCGGAGAACGCGACAATCACGCGCTCCATGGTGCGCAGGCGCGCGAAAAGCTGCTGCTCCTTTTCTTGTACCTTCATCAATGCGCTCCCGTACCTCGCGAAGACCGCTCTCTTACGTTCGCGGCTCGGATTAGTTTACCGAAGAGGCAGGCTCATCTGCTCCGTTACCGTTTTCGGTGTCCGGAATTACCGACGCCGCCGCCACCTTGTCGCCTTCCTCCAGCGACACCAGCCGCACGCCTTGGGTGGACCGCCCGGCCTGCCGGATGGTGGAGGCTTCGATGCGGATGATCTTGCCGTTCTGGCTGACAATCACCAGGTCGGTGTCTTCCTTCACCGAAAGAATCGCCACCACCTTGCCGGTCT
>Ga0116111_1000371_pt1 | contig 36991 bp, 30 predicted proteins | sample June2015DPH_8_10_FD_89720 | JGI IMG/M metagenome (GOLD analysis project Ga0116111, IMG submission 89720) | Peatland microbial communities from SPRUCE experiment site at the Marcell Experimental Forest, Minnesota, USA - June2015DPH_8_100 | ecosystem: Environmental > Terrestrial > Soil > Wetlands... | reverse complement strand
GATGTCCTCTTGCTTCTCCCGCTGCTTGCGCGTGCCCATTGCCATGCGCACATTCTACGAACCAAGCCTGTGGATACTTCAACATTTTTTGCTCACGCATCTAGACTTGCACCACAGGCTGTTGGGGCACTTCTGGCCGCACTTATAGCTGGAATAGTTTCGTCAGGCTGGTCAATTCAGACTGGCGAAACGAATGGCAAGATCGCCTCCCGCGTTCTTGCTGAGACCGCAAACGGCGGCTCGACCGAAGCTTTGGTTGTGCTGACTCAGCAGGCCGACCTTAGCGTGGCTGCTACCCTGAAAACCAAATTGGAGAAAGGCTACTTCGTAGTTAACTCGCTGCGCACCGTTGCCAGCCGTACGCAAGGCCCGATCCTGAGCCTGCTGCGGCAACGCGGCATTCCTTATCAGTCCTTCTTCATTGTCAACATGATCAAAGTGGCGGGCGATCTCAACCTGATGGAAGAGCTTGCGGCGCGCGCCGACGTGGCGCGAATTGACGCCAATCCAACCATTCACAATCCCCTGCCAACCGTTCAGGGGATGGATACGCCTCTCCAAACCACCGGCGTGGAATGGAACGTTCAGCGAGTGAAGGCGCCTGATGTCTGGGCCCTGGGCTTCCATGGCGAAGGTCTTGTGGTTTCTGGGGCCGATACGGGCGTGCAGTGGGACCACCCGGCGCTAATAAACCAATATCGCGGCTGGAACGGCCACCAGGCGAACCATGACTACAACTGGCACGATGCCACCCCCGACCACTCACCAGTTCCCATTGACCCGTATGGTCACGGCACCTTCACGGTCAGCGAGATGGTTGGCGATGACGGACAAGGCAACCAGATCGGCGTGGCTCCAGGAGCGAAATGGATTGCCTGCCGCAACATGGATGCCGGCGGCAACGGTACCCCCGCGCGCTACACGGAGTGCTTCCAATTTCTGATTGCGCCTTATCCCATCAGCGGCGGCCAGGGAGATCCTTCCAAAGCGCCGGATTCAGTCAACAATTCCTGGACCTGCCCGCCCAGCGAAGGCTGCTCGACCTATACCCTTCAGAGTATTGTCGATGCGGTACGCGCAGCAGGTATTTACCCGGTCATGGCCGCCAGCAATTACGGTCCTGACTGCTCTACGATTCAAGAGCCGCCCGCCATTTACGCCAGCTCGATTGATGTGGGCGCCCTCGACTCCTCCAACAACATCGCCGGCTTCAGCAGTCGCGGTCCGGTCATCGCGGACGGCAGTAACCGCGACAAACCTGACTTGTCGGCCCCTGGGGTGAATATTCGTGGCGCGGTGCCCGGAGGCGGCTATAGTTCCGGTTGGTCGGGAACGTCCATGGCTGCTCCCCATGTCGCGGGTGGCCTTGCCCTGCTGTGGCAAGCCAAGCCCAGTCTCGACGGAAATATTGACCAGTCCGAGTTGAAGATGGAACAGACAGCCCAGCACCTGATCGACGTTCAGGCCTCGGGATACTGCCGTGGTCCGAGCTTCCTGAAGGACAACACATTTGGCTATGGACTGCTCAACTTGCTAAGGGCAGTGCAATAGAAGTTTCAATCGCCGAGCTGCCCTTGCTCGCGGCTCCGCATGGTGCGGGGCCGCGACGTTTTTCACTCCGGCGTTTTTCACCCCAAGGATTTCCCCGGAAAGCTGCGGCAGCGGGCCGGGCCCGTTCTCTACGATCCGGATGAGCCGAATCCTTTCGCGCCGCGGTCTGCATCGTTCAGTTCACCTTCCACAACCTCATGGGCAAGAAACGGATGCTCAAGCAGTTGGGCAATCTTGTCGCCTTTGCGGATGGAATAGGGCTCGTCGCCCAGGTTTTCCATGAGCACGATGATCTCGCCGCGATAGCCGGCGTCAATGACTCCGGCATTGCACAGCAGCCGTTTCTTGGCGAGGCCGGACCTGGTCTTCACGATTCCTCCCGCCGCCGGCATAAACTCGATGGCGATGCCGGTATGCACCCCGGCCGCGCCGTGCGCCGCAATGGTGAGGTCCACCGAAGAGTAGAGATCGTAGCCGATGTCTTCTCCGGGGTGGGCTACGGTCGGTAGAACAGCGTCAGGCGAGAGCCTCTTCACTTTGAGCATGAGCCCCAATTGTGCCAGAAGTGTTCACCACATGCGAGGCGGCCGGTCCGTGGCAGAAGATACAGCCATTCTGGAACTGCACTAGAATGCACCCATGAGCCCCAAATCCGAAGAGCTGTTGCGGCCGCGCGATGCTGCCGCCGTTCTGGGCGTCAGTTACGCCAGCCTCAAGCAGTGGATCTACAAGGGCAAGCTGCGCACCGCAAAAACCGCGGGCGGACATCATCGCATTCCACAAAGTGAGATTGACCGCTATCTCTTCAAGTCACTCGGCAAGCAACCCGGCGAGAGGCGCGCGAGTTTCCGCAGCATCAGCGGGCGCAATCAGTTGGTCGGACGCATTGTCGAGGTCCGCATCGAAGGACTGCTTGCGCAAGTGAAGCTCTCGATCGGAGGACAGCACATCACTTCCATCATCACCGCTGACGCAGCCCGCGAGATGCGCCTCAAGCGCGGCGACAAGGCCGCGGCGCTGGTGAAGTCCACCGAAGTCATGATTATCAGGGTGTAGCGCTCACCAGGCCGCACACCAGCAGCGCCGCAAAAAAGTCACACTGCATCGTTTTAAGACGCTGGCAAGAAATGCCGGATGGCCGGCGGAGGACCGGCCATCCGACTGGTTGCTTACGGCAGGTAATAGCGGAAGGAAGTGAAGATCATGTTGTCGACGGCCGTCGGATTGGCTCCCGGCGGCGCTGGGATGTGGGTACCGTATCCGGTCCAGGCCATCCTGGTCAGATACGAGTACTGCAGACCGAACTGCATCCTGCCTTTGGGGCCGTTGTAGGGCTTGTACCAGAAGCCCAGGCTGCCTTCCCAGATGTCCTTGGTATCGGCGTTGCAGTTGGACAAGCCGCCCGGATCAAAGCCTCCACCGAAGGCCGTGCTGGGCAGAGTCTCGACGCCGCAACCGGTGTTGTTGAACAACGGCGAGCCGTATCCCACAGGCGCACCCTTGGAGTTCAGGAAGGCCGTGCGGCCGGCATACTCAACACCGCCATTGCCGTACCAATCCCACTTGGGATTGTGAAACTCCAGCGTCAAGAGGCCCTGGGCGGTTTGGATGGGCGCCACTGTGCCGTTGGGACGAATGGTTACATCCGAGAGCGTGGAGGTTCCGTAGCGTCCGAGGCCCCTGCCCTCCAAGGCATGCAAGCCGAGGTCAATATGCTTCTGGAACATCGACCAGCGGGCATTGCCGCCTACGCCGCCAGTCCACGTCGCGTTGTTGTAGGCGCCAGCCGAGCTGGGTGTAGCCGCGCCGGCGTTGGGGAACACGCGATCGCGGAACTCGGTGGCCACACCAAAGATTTCATAATGTCCGAAACCCGGCTGGAAGGCCAGTTTCGCGACGAAATCTGGTGCCGGGTTGAAAGAGTAGTTCGCGAGGGCGGAGCAAGTCGTGACTGGGGCGCTGCTTGTGCCGGTGCTGGTGCAGCCACTGATGGCTCCGTTATACAGACCGCCCGACAGGCCCGGCCCGCCCAAAAGGTAGGAACCAGCAGTGTTGCCGTGGGTGGTAAGCGTCGCCTCCGAGTTCTCCACCGAGAAGCCGAACCAAGCCTTGTTGCCGAGGTTCTTGACGATGCGGAAACCATACTGCCGCGACCAGCTAAAGCCCACGGTATATTGCGGGTCGATGGTCATGGGCACCGCTTCGGTTCGGTTATCCAAGCCTTGCTTGGTCTCGGTCACCAAGCTCCACATCTGACCGCCGGTGAAGGTCCAGCCGTTTTTCAGCGCGGCTTGGCCCCATGCCTGCCGCTGGCGGAGCAAGTAGGAGTTGCTTTGGTTGTTGTTAGAGGTGGTGCCGGAGCCCAGGAAATCGGCTTCCACGTAGCCCGTCATGGTCATGTTTTCGAGCTTGCCCTGGGCCAGCATCGAAATACGAGACTGACGGCCCGATCCATAGAATTCAGACATGCGCGCTTGCGACGAACCAGTGTACGGAATCCCGTTCAGGCTCGTATTGATGTCCGCTCCCTCGGCGCGCTGCCGCCACACGGTTTCTGCCGCCAGGAAGCCTCCCGGCGTAATGGTGATTCCCTTGTAGTGAATCGCCAACGGACTCTCCAGCCCGTTAACCCGCTTCTGCGTTTCCTGTAACTCGTTCACGGTGTTGCCGGAAACCGTCTTCAGGTCGGCGACGTCGTGCTGGAGCGAGCCCATGTACTGCTTATCCAAGTCTTCCGCCTTGGGAACCGCGGCGTTGGCGGTCTCTTGGGCTTGCTGGGCTGTCGATTGCGCCTGGCCCACCTGCTGCTGTAACTGCTGAATGGCCTGGTCCCGGCTCTGGATTTGCTGCTGCAACTGCTGTATCTGTTGCTGTTGCGCGGAAATGGCTTCTTTCATGTCCTGGAGCGTCTTCGAAACCGGAGCGGAACTGCTGTGGCGGCCAGTCTTCGGTTTCGCACTCGCGGACGGTGTTTGCGCGACAACGCTCGTCGTGATCAGAACCGAGAGCGCTAAAGCTAGTGGTCGTTTCATTTTCTCTCCTGAAAACTCAGTGGGGCAGATGAATTACAACCAATTTCGCGAACCCAGATTCATCGACGCGAACACAGAATCGGTCGATTTAGGTTCCCCCGAATCGTAAGTTGGAAAAGTTACAAGCTTGTGAAAGCCTGATGAATGTTCCACGAATAACCCCGCGACGCTTAACCTGCTGAGCACGGGGAAGCCAGTCGCGCTCAATCTCCGTTTTCTGCGGGCCAGCGTGACGGATCCCATCCCAGCAATGAGATTCATCTTCCTGTAATGTTTGTTCTCTATTGCTCGCCGGGAAAGCTGGTCGACGCCGCCTGAGTGCACGACCGGTGTTGCGGTTGAAGCATTGCGGTCAAACGAAACGCGGAAGACAGAGTTTTCCAGATGCGGGGTTTTGTTGGTGCACGGCTGGCGAGTTTGGCGCAGCTGTTGCTGCGTTGTTATAATTCAGGTGCCGCAGTAGGTTTCTTTGCGCACTCGCGCCTTGTGGCCAGGTAGCTCAGCTGGTAGAGCGCAGCCCTGAAAAGGCTGGCGTCGGCGGTTCAACTCCGTCCCTGGCCACCATAATTTGCAATCACTTACAGTCATCGCCCTGCCCGATCTGGGTCCAATTGGGTCCAATTCACTACTGCACCATCCTGGATAAACTGCTCAGCTTGTCTACAATCCTCTGCTGCGACTCGGGAACGAATTGCTGGTAGATGTCCAGCGTCGTGCTCGCCCGCGAGTGCCGCATCTGTGCTTGGGCGTCCTTCACGTCGGCGCCGGCCAACTTCAGCCAAGTCGCGTGCGAGGTGCGCAAGCATCGCCAGTTCACGAAATCCAATCCGAGTTTCCTTCCGGCTGGCTTGATGTGGCGTGAAAGGATATTGTTGTCCCTCATTGGCTTTCCTGAACGCAGTCCCTGGAACACAAGATCGTCAGGACCGTCTGACTTGACGACCCTGTATCGCTGTGTTCCTGTGCCTGCCTTTATCGCTACGGTCAGGCCCTTGAGACGCTGAATCCGGGATACAACACAACCATTAACTGCAATCGTTGCGTTGCTGGCTTCGCTCTTGGGTGCACCCCAGTCGCCGCGGCAGTAACGCTCCTCGATGCTGATGGACGATTCGTGCACGTTGCGCCAGCGGAGCGCGCATAATTCGCTGACTCGCAGCCCCGTATAGACCGCGACATAGATCATCGTGGCATATGGTTCTGCTATCAGTTCCAACAAGGCATCGAACTGCTGTGGGGTGACGTAGGGCTTGCTCCGCCTCCGGCCTGTGCGTTGGGCGGGCATTCGGATCGCTTCAACGGGGTTTTTGACGAGCAGCCCGAAATCGACGGCCGAGACAAGGACACTCGACAGAACGTCCCTGATCTTGTCCTTCGATTCGTGTGCCAGTTCCGAAGCGGCCATCTCTGAGAAGTACCTCTGTACGCTGAGGCGCGAAAGATCCCGTAAGCACAGCTTGCCGAATGCTGGGATCAGATAGTTCTTAATGACGCCGTTTGTCCGGCTCTGGGTGCTCTTCGCCATCCCTGGCATGACTACCGGCCTGTAGGTTGTATCGACGTAGTGTTGAAAGTTGGTCGCTGAACCAAGACTCTCCAATCCCTGATTCAACGGGCGTAGATACTCGTCTGCTACCTTCTGGACCTCGCGGGCGCTCATCGTAGCCCGAGCCAGCCTCACGCGCTCGCGCGTCCTTCTATGTTTTCCGTCTGTGAAGGTGTCCTTCCATACTCGAAGGGTCCACCACTCCCCGCGCCGCGTTGGCTTGGGGCTTTGATACCTCCGTCGTGCCATCCGCTCAAAATCTCCTCTCAGCGGAAGGCCGGAGTTCGCCTCGGGAAGAACGATAACACGCTCGGCGGGAGTGGTCAGCTCCGAGTTGTGTCCGAGGCTATTCATGGTTCGGTTATTTCGTGTCTGGGTTTTGCGGCTGACCGCCCGGCGGTGCTCACGAAACTATCTCACCGGTTCTGTCAAAGAAGGCCAGCCGTGATTCATTTAACGTCACGCTTTCCGACCCTACTAATCCCTCGCGCTGTTTAGCGATAATGATTTGATCGTTCCCGCTCCACTGGTTGCGGTCGTTCTTGGGGCGGGAGAGAAGCAGGATGGTGTGCGCATGGGCCTCAATGTCCCCCGTCTCTTTCAGGTCGGCCATCGAGGGGATACCGTTCTCATCATCCAGCCGACGCAACTGCGACAGAACTACCACCGGTACGCCCTCAGTCTTGGGAATTGAGCGCAGGGCATTGGAGCAAGCAGCGACTCGCTCTTTCAATTCGCGCTGGGGACCGCGAATGATCTGCAGGTAGTCCACTACGATTAACTTCACGCCATGCCGGTGAATGTGGAACTTGGCTGCCGAGGTAAGTTCGCTGGATTTCATCCCGTCTGGGTCCACAACCCAGAGCGGTAATTTCTCTAGACGCCTTCCGCACGCCCTAGCGTCGTCGATTTCGGATGCGCTCATATAGCGTGGGTCGCGCACCTTGAAGGCTGGGATCTCGGAGTGATTTGGGATCATTCGGCGCACGAACTGGCGCCGCGTCATCTCGAAAGAGAAAGCCAGCACCGGAACGCCGAGCATCGCGTTCGCTGCGGCGATCTGCACACCTAGTACCGTCTTCCCGCGCGAGGGGCGGGCTCCGATCACCCAATACTCATCGGGCCGTATCCCAGTAGTGGACCGGTCAACACAGGGGACGCCGGTAGTGAAACCGATCAGCCCTTCCCGCTTGCGAATGTTCTCCAGTTCTGTGATTACCTCGGGCACGATTTCCGAAATGTGGTGCGAACTCTTTACCCCAGCATCGGCGCGCACCCGTAGCGCCGCATCCTCCATGACGGCCATACAGTCAGCTGTGTCGATACTGGAATCGTAGAGCCGGGCTTCGGCTAGTTGGCACTGCTCGATCAGCCAGCGCCTGTACGCCTTGTCTCGAACCAACTTTACCCATACCTCAATCGAGGTGCGCTCGGGTAGGCCCATCGTCAGTTCCATGAGATAAGCGGTCCCGTTGACGCTTTCCAGCTTGCCCCTCTTTTCCAGTTGCTCGGGAAGGGTAACGATGTCGATGGGTTGTCCCATCGCGTGTAGATCGCACATCGCCTCCCAAATAGAGGAATGCGCCGACAGGGAGAAGGTCTGCGAGAGAAGGCCGGCCGCCTGGTAGAACAATCCATTGTTTTGCAGGATTCCGCCGAGGATGGATTTCTCGGCTTGCTCGTTGGCTGGCATTTGGTGCTCGGTCATGGCGTCACCTGCTCACGCTTCGCCGCGCTTAGGGCGTTCAAGTCAACGCCGCACTCCTTCGCCTTTGCCTCCATAATGGCGGCCACCGACAGCATTACCGGGGCCGATTCACCCCTCCACACCCCGTTCCGCAGGTACTTCGAGAAAGCCACGCAGAACTCGCCCTTTTTGGCGGTATAGGAGCGCGAGGCTGCGTCAAGTTTGGCGACTGCTTCCGAACTGGAAAGGTTCCCCGGCTTGCCTATTTCCCCGATGGCCTCGAAGTAGAGCTTTTGGGTTATCGGGTCGTAATCCCTTCTCTCTGTCGGGAAGATGGCTACCGAGTTCTCGAAGGCTTCTGATCCATCGAAAGAAGGATCGAACGGTTCTTCTTTGTCTTCTTCTCTGTCTTCTTCTTTGTCTTTGTCGCGTGACGTTTGCGAACGCAAGTCACACGCAATTGCGTCCCGTTTGCTGGCCTTTTGCTTCTTTATGTCGTTCCCAATCTTGCCAGCCTCAGACCGATCTCTGCTGAGTGCGATCGCGTCCAGTTGAAGCTGTCGGAGTTTCGCGTTCCACATCTCGGAGCCGTCCTCGCTACGCCCGCCGAACTGCTCCAGAACGCGGCACTTTACCCGCTCCCACTGCTCCCGGTCGTCACAAGCGGCAAGGCGATACAAGCCTCCGTCATCAGTTGGCAGAAACCCACCGTTTTGCCACTGCTCCGCGAGTAGTTGGATATAGACGCCCCGCTCTTCTGCCGAGGCGGTCCGAATGAAGTTGGACAGCAGCCATTCCTTTGCAAAGAACTTGAACCAGGGGTGTGTGCTCATTTCAACACCTCTTCGCCTGGGCACGCCACCAGCCTGAATTCGTGTGCGCCGCGGCCCCTGCGAGCCATTAACGTTTCTGAGAGGACGCGGCCCTGCCGTTCAAGATCGGCAAGCGCCTTGAGTCCGTCGTCACCGTCCCCATCCAAGACAAACGTCCCAGACTCACGGCCAACGACCATTCCCCAATTACGGTCGGGGAATCGCTTCAGCAAGAATCCAAGGCACTCTTTCTCGTTGGTGGCCTGATGCCGCCAGTCCGTTACTAGGGCCTGCTTTTTGCGGGACCTCACAAGGAATAACCGCCAATCCCGCTGCCGCGCCATGAGTAGACCCTGTTCGGCGATGCGGCTCATGCGACCCCCTGTGCGTTTTGGTATCCGATGGCGCTCACCTAGTCACTCCATTCCTTCTGCGTCTCGTCGCCCCGAGCGGCGAACCGAATGACATCGTCCCGATGAATCACCGTCCTGCGGCGCACCTTTCTCCGAGTTAGTTCTCCAGATCGGAGCAGAAGGAACAGGGTCCTCTTGCTTACTCCCAGCAGTTCGGCCGCCTCGGGCACTGAGAGCAGCAACTTCGTCTTCAAAGACGAGATCTGATCTGCCGAGCGGTCGTCGGATTGCGTACTAGGCTTTTCGCGAGCATCTTGAAATTTCTTCATGCTTTGAAGCCTCCCACGCCGCATACTAGGGCATAGAGACGTAAGCTCAATGGACGAAAGTCGGACTCTACTTTTGTCCGGCTCTTAGAAGGCGGAGGTGACGTAAGATAATGGCCTCAGATATTGCGAAACGGGTCAGGGAGGCGTTCGAGAACACCCATCCCAGAAACCCATTGAACAAGCTGCAGGAGGACGATAAGTGCTTGCTTTGGGCGTGGCTCACGGTTTACAGCTCCTGCGAAGTGAAGCCGAAGAAGCGATCTGACTTTGTGAACCGATTGGAACAGACGACAAAGATGGCCGCCGACGCTGCCGCGCTTGGCAGAAGAATTCAGACCGAGGTATTCCAAGGCGAATTTGCAGAGTCGATCGGCCCCCTCCTCGTTGGTTTCAAGGACCTTCCCTTGCGTCTCCACGCCTTCGCCAGCCGCCTTGGTGGTCTGTTTGGTGTGTTCGGGAAACCGGGCCACAAAGGACGAATGCTGAATAATCAGCCCCTGATCATGGCGTCAGAGTTCGTCCGGTTAAGAACTGGCGGCTACTACGACGAACAACTGGCAGAGCTGTACCAGGCAATAAGCGTGGAACCCGAGAGCAGCTCTGACACTCCCGAAGATTTCTCCGGTGACGCGATTCGCAAGAAGCGAGAGAACTTCCAAGAGAATTATCCGTTCCTTTACCGTCAAGCAATGAATGAAGTGTTAAGGCGCGCAGGATTACGAAAAGAAGAGAAGGCCAGAGGAATGGATGTTCTTGGGGCGGCTTTCGCTTCTGGGATGCATGAGAGCCAAAGTAACCGTTCTCGCTATCCCAAGCCAGGATGGGTTGAGCGGCTACGCGAAGCCGAACAGCATGGGCCGACTGCGTTCGAGATCGCCATCAAAGCTGAAGTGGCAAACATGGGCATACCGAATGAAGCGGTAGATGCGGGAGCTGAGTTACGAAGCGGCCGTCGGTCGGTTCGAGCGCGGGCACGGAAAGATTGAGCGACCCTTGACCGGTCGACGGGGGATTCAGTCGAAGATACGGAGCAACATCGCCACCACACCTCGGTCCTGAATGCAGTGCGGAACCTCGAAAAGCGGCGCCTCTCCGTTACTACATAATCACTACCTCATTTCCCCGTTGACGAGTCTCAATCTCGCCGCTATATCTTGCGTATAACAGAACAAGAAAGCAACACGCAGTAAGGTAAACCTGTGCCGGGGCGGCCGATTGTGGCAGATGCCTTGTTGCGGTTGCGGGCCTTTTGGAGCAGGCAGAATCGAAGCGTAGAGGTGATGCAGTGAGCGTGGTAGGAAATAAATGCATAAATCCATTCTCGCGGTCGCGGCACTTCTTGCGCTTTGCGCCGTCCCCGGCGGCCACGCCCAGGTAACCCAATCCGCCCAGATCAATTCCAACACTCTAAACACGACCGCTAATATCGTCACCTTGGACACTGGGGCGACCGCCCTGCAGGAGACGGTGACCACTCCAGGACCAGCGGCGCTCGTGTGCTCGACCTATCCAGTCATCACTTTCATCGTGACGCGCAACGCTGTGAACACTACGCTGGCAGTGGTGACGATCGCCAGCGGAGTCTATTGGCAAGCCTCGCCACTATTTACCTCATTGCTGCCTGGAGACCTGGTTTTCGCCAAACTGACCACATCGGGCGTGGGCTGCACCAACGAATTGCCCTTCACCGTCTCGACTATCTATTCCCCGATGGCGGGCCTCTGTGACGCGAATCCTACCGCGTGCGTGACTCTAACCGGAAGCCTAGCCGGACCAAACGGCTTGCCAGCCAACAACATGACGCTGACGTTCAAGCCCACGCAGATGGCGTTTCTGGGCGGTGTGCCGCCGAGCAACCCAAGCTCGCCATCCACGCCCAGTCCGGTGCCGCAGGCTCGCTTATCCCGCAGTCGGTAAACTGCGCGACCACGAGCTACGGTCAGATCGTCGGCACCGGCAACCCGCTGACCAAGACTCTTGTGAGCCCAGGATTCAGCGGATCTCTACCCCCCGCGACCTACTACACGGTCTATACGTTCTATGATTTCGTGGGTCACGAGACCGAGAAAAGCCCAGAGACAATAACAAGCCTCTCAGGAACCGTCGAACTCACTGTAGCAACGCCAGTTAGCGGCATCCCAAGCACCGCGATGGGAATGCGGGTATACATCGGGACGACTTCGGGCGCGGAAACGCTGCAGGGCTCGAGCATCGGCACCGCGTCGTATGTCCAATCAGGCCCCCTGGTTTCTGGTACGGCTCTGCCGACCACGAACAACACGATTTGCAAGATCGTAGCGAACGACGCCATGTATCCGCTCGGGACCGGGTACACGGTGGCTCTGACCAACACCGCGGGCAACTCCCTGCCTGGCTATCCGATGCAGTGGCAGTTGATGGGGCCAGGGACAACGGTCAATGTCTCCAGCGGCATACCGTACTACAACGGTGTGGTGATGTTCCCTTCGCCGGTCTTGGCGAGTCCCTTGAATCAACGCAGCGCAGTCAATTGCCTGCTCGACCTACCCTCAAAACGCCGCGGCGATGGACAGCGAGGTGAAGCAGTATGCCAATTGAACAATCGCAGCCATGTGCGAAAATGCTGTCATAAACACGGCGTTCTGTGATCTGATGTCTTTGGTCCCGCAACCCGGGGAGGATGAGACGACATGCCCGCAAGGGGAAAAACCATAGTTTATTTTGACAATTCGAACATATTTCACGGACAACACGATGCAGGATGGCGGATTGACCCTGCCAAGCTTCAGGCTTACCTAGAGAAGTCCGGCGACATATGGCAGGTCTATTTTTTCGCCGCCGTCAGCGATCCGCCACGTTACAGCCAAACTGCCTTTTATCGACGACTAAAGGACATTCTGCATTGGGAGACGGTGATCTTTCCGCTCGGAAGCAAGACGATCAAATGCAAGAAGTGCAATGGCAGGTGGCGCACCAGTACTGAAAAGGGTGTTGACGTTGCCATTGCCACCAAGATGTTAACTCATGCGATCAATCGCGCTTTTGAAACTGCGATTCTGGTTTCTGGCGACAAGGACTACCTTGAGACCGTTAGAACCGTGAAGAACATGGGGCTTCGTGTGGAAGTCGTGTCCTACAGAAAGAGCCTATCCCAAGACTTGGCAGCGGAGTCCTCGGCCCCGGTTGTCTACCTTGATGACATCCGCTCCCAAATCGAACTTCCCACGCCCGACCGCGAAGCAGAACAATTTCAGCCACAGGAATAGTGCTTCTGATTCCCCAATTTTCCATCCGATTTTCCGGAGGTTACCAGCCTGCCGGTCGTCTGATTGTGCGGCCTTGAACGTCAGTTAGCTCAGGCGGAAATTGACTTCGCGCCATGTGGGAGTTGGCACCTTCCGAAGTGATATCCCGGTTGAACTTCGCCACCTTCTTTAACTCTATGCTTGGTCGCGCCGGGCGCAACGGCTTACCCGTCACCCGGCTTCGCCGTGTGGCGGTATCATTCGTCTGCGGATTGAATACGCCGACGGGAATTAGCAACTCTTTGTTTATGATCCGTACGGGTTCCGCGAGATCAGAATCGTTTGTGATGACAACGAGTTGGTCGCAATCCTTTCGGAAAGCGTCGACCAGCATGTATGTCGCAATATTTACATCCGAGCCTTTTTCTTCCATTTTGATAACTTCCGCGAAGTACGGGCCCCCCGTGCGTGGTTCGGCCAACCGCATCGAAACGGTACTCTGCAAGTAGTGACCATAATGCACGGTGAGGTGCGGCAGCGTCTCCAAGGCGCGGATGTAGATTTCTTGACGAAGCCGTATATGCGGGTCCGAAGGAAGAGGCTTTACCAAGGCGGTGAAATAGCGAATCCGTTGGATATCTAAACCGGGCAGCACTTGAACGCACAATTCAGCAAGGTTCACCCATTTGTACGGGGTGTACTTCGCGGCTCCGTAGTACAAATTGAAGCCATCAACGTATACGTTCGTCCGAATCTTCTTGCCCTCAAAAGCAAAGCCGCCTTGCGGCGGCTCGCGCCCTCTCTCCGAAGATTGAGGGGGGATATCAACATCAAAACTATACAACTTTCCGTCACCATTTGCAATTATTTTTTATCCTCCATTTTCCAAGCAGTTGCCCCCGCTACCGTTGAAAAGGGCCGCTGAAAATCGCCTGCCGACCCCCACCCCCCGCCCACCGTCGTGCCCTTTGTTCACTCGCATTTGAAATGGCTAAGATTCTAGACGCCTCCGGACGCCAATAAAATCGGGCTTCCCCGTGTCCGCCAAATCTAGCCAGGTCTCACACCCAGACCCTGATTCGCGCCGGTGGGCGCTTCCAAGCCCTGGGCCTCTATCTTCGCCCTCGTTGAGACGTAGCGGGCAATGCTGAAAGCGGTTGTCGTGCTGAGGTGTGCGCCAGCAGTTTGCTGAGGTAATCGGACGGGATAGCGAAATTAAGATTCTGGCCTTCACTGTAGGTCGCGACAGAAATTCCTACGACTCTCGCAGTCTGATCGAGAATTGGGCCGCCGCTGCTCCCAGGAGAAATCGGCGCGGAAATCTGTAAGAGACGGGCGCCTCTACGTTCCCGAACCCCACTTACGATTCCTTGGGAGAAAGTACCTTCAAATCCTTCCGGGCTGCCAATCGCATAGATTGTGTCTCCAATTGAAACACTGGAGCTGGTAGTGATATTCAGCGTCGCCGATGACGAGTCGTTCACTTCCAGAATGGCTAGATCATTTATCGCGTCCACCGCTACGAACCCGATCACGCTCAAGCTCTCCTTTGTACCGATTCTTCTCGCTATTCCTGATGTCGTGTCCCTCACGACGTGAAGGTTCGTGGCCACGAGACGTGGTGCGATGAAGAATCCACTTCCAAGTGACCTCGTATGCCCGTTCTTGCCCTGCATGACCAGCGTGACCATTGCTGGGAATGCCGTTTGCGAAATTTCACGCCCAGTAAGGACCCGCGGAGAGGCCCCAGTGCTTGAATCAACGCCGGGGCGACTGGTCGAGGCGTCTGCGTCCCTACGATCTGGTTCAGGACCGACCACAGCGTAGAAAGTGCCCAAGATGCGAGAGAAAACGTCTCGGTACTGGTTCCAATCAGCCGTCGGGCTGAACATCAAGGTCCAGATGTACGCATTTCCAAACCGGAGCGCGCATATCATTTGGGTTTGTTGCTCAAGCGCTTCCTCCGTGCATGAGCCGTTATCGACGTGCGTCAATTGCGGAGAAACTTTCTGGGCTTCAACGCTTTGGCTATGTTGAATGCCTTCCAGGCCACCCTCAAGAAGCAGTGTTGTAGCCTTGTCAGTCGATATGGGTAGCGCGGAACTCCCAAGGAATCCGATGACAAAACCGTGCGTCATCAGCCTGTGACGGCCGCCTGCCACACCTGCCTCGTAAAACGCAGACGAGGGACCAAAGACTACGTTCGCGCCATCGTTTTTCACGTTGAGGTGCTGCGAAGTGATGAATGGGAAAGCGTCTTTGCTCTCTTTAGATTCCCCGGCAACGATCCAATTGTTGGGGTATCGGAACGAAGCAACTCCGGGAAGGCTATATTCTGCAGTCAACGGGCCGGGAGGTGGAACCACAACAGCGGAGAAGGTGCTCAAGATCCGAGAGAAAACCTCGCGGTACTGGTTCCACTCGGCTGTGGGACTGAACATCTCTGTTGAAATATAACCGTCTCCAACTCGAAGCGTGCAAAACATTACGGTTTCGGTCCCTGCATAGGGAGTATCCGTGTTCAGGATCTCCCCACATGATCCGTTGTCAACCTGCGTTAACTGCGGACGGCCCTTTTGAGCTTGTACGCCTTGACTCTTCCTCTCAAGCAGCAGCGTCGTCACCTCGTCCGTTGACTTGGAGAGCAATTCATCCTTTACAAAGCCAAAGAAGAAACCGTGCGTCACGAAAGTACGACCGTCTGCCTTCTTTATGAAGCCAGAGGCCGGAGCAACCGTGATGTGGTTAGGTCCCGAATCGTCAACGATCCAGTTATTCGGGTATCGAAACGAAACCCAGTAGCCGCTGTAATCTTTAGTCAGCGGTCCTGGTCGTGGCACTTTCGTCTGCGCTGAATAACAAACCGTCGTCGCGAAGACAGCAAAAGTCGCAAGCATCCTTGCCACTTGTCCTCGGTTCCCGTTCATGCGGTGCCTTTAGCTACTTCCAAGCTCTTCTTCCTCCGGCGACATTCGCCGAGTCGGCAGTACAGCATCGGTGTCCCTCCAACGAGGTCAGTGCTCATGGGCGTCGGGTGACCACTTTTGACGTGTCCCATCCTCGTGTCTGGCATACCAGACACACACCCCGAATGTTATGTCCACCATGAGGGGGTGTCCAGCACCAATCACGCCCTATTGGTTCAAATCGGGAAACGTGTCCGGCTACTGCGAAAGCGGAAGGGATGGACTCAGACTGACATGGCTGTTTGCTTGGATATGAACCGCGGCCACATATCTGACATTGAGCAGGGCAAGCGCGAGGTCGGTATCATCACGTTGCAGGTGATCGCCAGGGGCCTTGGAACCACGATGTCAGAATTGCTACGCAGGCTTTAGGCGTGGGCACCCTCAATACCTTTGTTCCGCGTGGTGACGACCCACTTTATTTCCTGGATGGTGTCATCTATGTCCGGCATGGATCAGCCGACGTCAAAGCGCAGCCTGAGCTGGTGCGGCGTCTCTTAGAGGAATTTGCGCATTAGCATTGCGGGTACTGATTCGAAAGGTTGAGCGGTCAGTCTGAAACGCGCTGTTAGGGCTCTGCTTCATAGACGACTCTTCGAGCGATCTTCCCTTAGCTACCGCCATCTGCCCTGGGTATAATCCGTTCTTCCAATGCCCATCCCCCCCGAAGATCGGGCTCGCCAAAACATCGATCGTTTCTGATAGCCGCCGGGTGGATAATTCAGAACCGTGACGCCGTCAACATCACCGCTGGTCGGGGTGTTGCCGTTCGCGAATTTCCCATGAAGAAGGGAAGAAGGGGCATGGCGAGGCCGATTACCTTCTCAGTGTGGCATAACCATAATAAGGCTTACAGGGATAGGCTTTCAGCCCGGTCCGTCGGTTCGGTGCATCCCAGCGTCATACAGACGCGGTAGATGTCGGATTTCGTTCTGTCCAGTGCCTCAGCGATCTCCCCGTAACTATCCCCTTCGGCGCGCATTTGACGGATGATCTTGGCATCCTTGTCGCGGTCCCGCTTGACTTTGGGCCGGCCAAGCCTCTGCCCCTTCGCACGAGCATGGGCTAAACCGGCTTTGACCCGCTCGCGAATCAGTTCGCGCTCAAACTCAGCCATCGCACCGATTACGTGGAACATCATGCGTCCTGCTGGCGTGGTCAGGTCAAGGTTATCGCGTAGGGACACGAAAGCACACCCTACCGCTTTCAGTTCGGCTAGTGCATCCACTAGATGGCGGAGGCTGCGGCCAAAGCGATCCAATTTCCAGACGGCGATCACGTCCAGCTTGCGCGCTTGGGCGAGGCGCATCATAGCGTCGAGTTGTGGTCGGGAATCCTTGGAGCCGGAAACGCCAATATCCACGAACTCGCCCGCGACCTGCCAGCCGCGCTTAGTGGCGAACTCGCGCAGTTCGGCTAACTGCATCTCCGGGTCTTGCCCCCTGTCTCGGGTAGAAACTCTGGCATAAAGTGCGGCGTTCATAATGTCCTCCGGTACACTTCTACGCCAGCGCATTCCGGAAAGCAAGGAAAATCGTCTCATTAAACATATATTTTATGATACGGTCTTGCGGCCGTTTATGTTGCTGAAAATAGGGTGACGGCCTGATGCAGTTTCGCGAAGGTTTTTTGAAACGGCTGTTTGGCCTTCGATTAAGTGCTCGATCAGGTTGTTCGAGGCGAAGGGAGAGTTGTCGACAAGAAAGGGTAAATTCCAGGCGGCTTGTAATTTGGCGGGAGACTGCGACAATGGTAGGCGAACAGGCCGATTGGATTGCAGCAGTAACCCGAATCTGGGGGAAAGTTAGGCTCGACAGAGGAGACTCCGCGAAATGATGCTTAAGGCGCTGATTGTCGAGCAACTGGACGCCGACGGCATACTTAGAACCTTCAGGATGCAGCCGTCAGCCGGAGGCAGTGACATCGTGGTTTCGTTCGCCGATAGATACGAGGAGCCGAGATCCGGCCCTTTTCATTTTCTCGATGAGGAGGACGCTAGACGCTTTGAGGAAGGTTTCGCCCGCTGTCGTGCCAGAAAGCTTGGCAGCCCTTATTTCCGTCGAGATGGTTGCGAATATAAGGTCGAGCTGCATTGGTCAGGCATCCCCACTGAGCGAAATTGGCTCTCCTACTACGCATTATCGCTGCCGGAATTCGCGATCCCGGCGAATCTTTCGATAAGCGATCCGCGCAATCCTGGGCACCAATTCAGAAGGGAAATCAGGCGCGACGACAGCCGTCACCGTTACGTCGTGTACCTCGAATGTTCTTCATCGTTTGGAACATTTGATTTCAACCTGTCCTGCGAGTTGGCAGTTAACAGAGATCGTTTCGCGACCTCAGAATACCGGGACTCCACAACTTCCCAGGATGGCGTCGGAGGAGACCACTGGCGTCACTGGCTCAGCCAGTCTGAGCAAGGAAACGTCACGAATTTCTTTCTGGGGAAAATTCACATGGGAGACGACTATTCAGCGGGAGCGGCCGGCGCTATGGGACCACATTCCCGAGCAAGCGATATGACATTCCAACAGATATGGAACCAGATCTATGGAGCGATAGATCTGCCACAGCTTGCCCGCGAGCTGGCAAAGCTGAAAACAGCGTTGCGCTCAGAAGCGCATCACCCAGAGGACGAAATGGCGATTGGTGCGGTGACCGCAGCCGAAGCGGCAGCAAAGGAAGGAAATGGTCCCAAAACCCTTGAGTACTTGAAAAACGCAGGCAAATGGGCGTTTGACGTAGCGACAAAAATCGGTGTGGATCTTGCCGTCGCTGCGATGAAGTCTTCTTTGGGGATGTCCTGAAGCATCAGCTCGACACCGTGACCGTCCACGCTCCGCGCAAGATCAGCGAAATTTGCAATGGCGTTCCAGGCCGAGAACAGACTGATTCCTAGCAGAGAAATTGATCCCCACCGACCTCTGGGGAGAGTTTTGTCAAGCAGAAACTGTGGTTTCTGGCTTCGGGTCACCACTCGCCACTACCGTACTTTCCTTCATCAATCTTGATTGAGGCCCAAATGAAGCCCTGAGTGTCAATGCCGGACCGCGGCTTCAGCCCGCGAGCTACTAGTTGATCGCGGACGCGGGCGGCCAGCTCCTGAAGCTTGCAGTACGTCAGCCAATTCGGTGCGGGGCTGTAGTTAAGCGCGATGTTCAACGAATCGGCCATTTTCTTCACCACTGCAGGTTTCATATACATCAGCTCGCCGCCCGACTGAAGGAACTGAAAATAGGTTGCGATCGTCCACTTTGCGACTGAGCCACCCAGCAGTATGTCAGCGAAGCATGTAAAACGTTCCTCCTCTGGCTGAGTGCCATACAGCAATTCCGCGAGTCCGGTCGCGAACGCCTGCTGGAACACAGTGTTTCTTAGGGCTTCATTAAACTGGATCATCTCATTACGAAAGATGAGGTTCGTCCTATGCACGACACGGGATGCACGGGCTGAAACCTCAGGGAAGTCTTTCGCGTCAAGAAGCGCTTTTAGTTCTCGCTCATTTAGCGTTGTACGCAGAAGATCGGCTGCTTCCAACTTGTACTGCCGCTCTTGTTTGTCAAAATTCTCACTCTCGAAACCCTCCTCGAATACATCGAGAAATCGCTTCACAAGATGTTCAAACGGGGGCGCCGGCTCTCGAACGACTCTGACTACCCTAAAACGCGGTGTTCCTGATGTCCTACGTTTTGCAAAACTAAAGCCGGGATAGGGAGGTTGGCCGCTCAATGAGATTGACGTTTTCAACATGAGCCGTTCCCCAGCCGTGACGAACTGTACTTGGCACTTGTCGCCGAGGTCAGCAGTGATTTGCCCGTCGCCGTATTTTGGATGCTTCACCCATTCGTCCAACTTAAAGTTCATCGAGATCCTCGCCGGGTTACGCGGAAAATTCGACAGTTCTAGCTTTCACGACTCCTCGAACCCTTGTTCCTTAAACTTCAGAGTTCGGCAGTTTTCGGTGACGGTCCGCACGACGTTGTCGGGAGTCCCTGCGGGAATGTCCGCTTCGATCTCCAGAGTGACGTGCACGGATGATCCTACGAGCCCAACGAGATGAGTAACAACCTCATCCGCGATCCTGCCGGCATCGCGTCCGACACGCGCCGGGTCAAGGATCACCGTGCCATGATACCGCTTGGGCTTCGACGGTTGAATTGGCCCCGTTGGATGTGTGGTCGATGGGGTCGGTTCGTGGGGTGACGTTTCATTACCGCTGTCCGCGCTAACAGTGACAGGCGGGGCAGTCTCCTGGTCAATCTGCTGTCGGGCTACCTCAGGCTGCACGAGCAGGCCGGCGTCGTCCGGCGTGACAGTAATCTGCGCGGCTGAGTGAAGTCCACGATAACGAGCTGCAGATTCGTCGTAGCTTTCCGCATAGGCGAAGGCATCGTGCTCCCACGTCAACAGCGCAAGCCCCGCGCGGATAGCATTCAGCAAAACAGTGCTGGTCTGTAAACGCGGCAGGTAGAGATAGCGACCGAAGTCCTCGACGAGCTGTCGGATGGGGACATGGTTCCCGCGCCATAAAGGCACGCGGTCCATCTCCATGCGAAGGCGCGAGGCGGCAAAGCTGACCACAAGCAATTCATCGTTTCTGAGCTTCTTGCTGGCGCGCTCTGCGAGCGCGTCCTGGCCAGAGAGGCGGATCGTCTGCCACGTCACAGGGGCTTGCGGGTTCGCCTGCGTCGGCACCAGCAGCCACTGGTACGTCTCGGGAAGTCTGGCGGTCACAACGCCGTCGGCGGCCGTTTTCTGCGTCTCCGCCTGCGCCACCTGGTGCGGCGAGAGGTCGAGCGTTTTCTGTTCATCGAGGATAGATACCCAGGCGAGGAACTTTCGTACAGCCTCATCCAGGTCCTGCAGCCGCGTTTTGTCTGCCGCAAGAAAGACAAGCGTGTTTCGGTAAAGGCGAGGCGCGGTACCGCGCGTTTCGAAGATTGCCTTGGCCGCCGTCTCGGCGGCGTTGTCAGTCTCTTTGGTGTAGGGGTGGTCGATGTCAAGAACCACCAGTCGCGCGTCAAGGTCGTCCGGCACATCCGCGCTGGTGCCAGGCATCGGGTGGATGCGATTGAAGTGCCCCGTCTTGCGCAGGTCGGATCGCAGGCGCTTGTCCAGCTCCTGCACGACCTTATCGGGGTCTCGCTTGAGTTGCTCGGCGCGGTCGTCGGCGAGTTTGGTAACAGTGGGTTGCGTCGAATACCAGTAGCGTGGCCCGTCCTGATAGAGGTAGGTTGCGGCCGCCGCGAGCCGTCGGAGCGCATCGCCAAACACTGCAGGCGACTCACCCGGCATTACGCACCCGAGTTTCACGCGCCGGTCCTCGACGCCCCGGTTGGCAGCGGCCGCCGTGGGCGCAGAGCCGAGGTATATGGTTCGGGCCACGCGCCGGCAGGCCGCAAACTTGCCAAGGTTCGGCACTTCACCGTCGAGCCGCAGTGGCAGGGAGCTGGGACCATCAACGTCCTTCTCGATGATCGGCACCCAGTTGTCGGAGAGATAGCGCGTGAGCTCGAACTGCACACGCGGATCGTCGATAGGGATGTTGGCAGGCAGGATCAGCGGGTTCTTGTCGCCTTTCTCCCACAAGCTGTGAATCACTGCGGCCATTAGGCGCAGCACGCCGCGTGTGCGCTGAAATTTGACCAGCGTGGACCAATCGGTGTAGAGCCGGTCAAAAATCTCCGGGTGGATCGGATAGGCTGCCTTAATCCGCTTCTCGTAATCGGCATCGTTGCACTCGGGCGGAAACTCCTGGCGCTGGGTCCGATAGAGATCGGCGAAGGCCCGCGCCACCACGTCGCGGTCCTTAAACTGCGCCTGATCGGCGAGCGGCTCGAATAGCCGCCGCCGCACGATCTCGAAGCCTTCCTCGGCACTCGCCGGACGCCACGAAGCCTCTACGCGCCCAACAACGTTGCGCAAGCGATCCAAGGCCTCGCGCCCGCGCTGTCCGCCGACCTCAACATCATCCGCCTGGGTGTGCGGAGAGCCGGCCGTGTCCGACGCTGGCAAACTAATGACGAGCAGGCAATTCTTGGCCAACTTGGCCGATTCTGTGAGGACCTGAGCGAAGCTAAACTGTGTCTCGAAGCCGCCTGCTGGCAGGTCGCTCTGGTCGTGAAGCTGACGCGCATAAGCTACCCACTCGTCGATCAAGACAAGGCATGGCCCGTATTCATTGAATAGCTCGCGCAGAGCGTCACCGGGACTTGTGGCCTTCTCATCGTCTGCGCGGACACGATCGAAAGCGTTTCTCCCACCAAGCTGCCAGGCGAGCTCACCCCAAAGTGTGCGCACCATTGTTCCGTCGGCCTTCTTCACGGGGTTGCCGGGTGAGATCTTGTTGCCCACCAGTACCACGCGCTTCGCCGTTGGCAGCTTCTTGGCGTCTGCTTCTTGAAGGACGGCGTCAATGCCAGCGAGCTCGCTCGGTGGTGTGCCCGAGAAGAGGTGGTAAAGGGCGAGCATCGAGTGCGTTTTGCCGCCGCCGAAGTTGGTCTGGAGCTGCACGACGGGGTCGCCGCCCTGACCGGAGAGGCGCTGCACTGCGCCTACCAACATGCGCTTGAGGCTTTCAGTGAGGTACGTCCGGCGAAAGAACTCGACCGGATTCTTGTATTCATCCGTCCCCTCACCCATGTGTACCTGCCAGAGATCGGCGGCGAACTCGGCCTGCTGGTAGCGACCGCTGGCCACGTCCTTGTGCGGCGTGATCACTTCGCGCCAGGGTTTGAGGTTGGCTGCGGCGGCGCTTTCGATCGCCGTGCCTGCGCTTTTGCGCTTTTCGGTTCTCACCTGCTCGTCGAAGCGCAGGCGCAGAAGCTCCATTTTCATCTTCTCGATCTCGTCCGCCTGTGGTGCCGAGACGGCTGCTAGGAGCCGCCCCGCCGAATCAAACGCGCGGTAGGCGTCGTCGCCAGAAAATGTCTGCTGGTGTGCCCACTTGTTGCGCAGGTCGCGCAGTTCGCTTACGAGGCTGCGCTCTGCCGGTCCCAACGTGCGGCGGAAGACATCATTCCAGGATTCCCACATGAGCTTCAATAGTCCCGCCGCGTCCCATTCGACGATACCCTTCTTGGCCAACAGGCGATCTTCCCCCATGTAGCGCGTGGCCTCGACAAGGCCTCGGTCTTTGTAAAGGCTCTTGAACTCACGCTCAACGAAAGGACCTAGACCTTGCTTCAGCAGGTCCATCGCCTTGCCGACACGTTCGTGATTCGTAATGGCCATGGGTTACTCCTGACTGAAGAATTGGGTTTGGGACGGCTGCGGCTTGGCGCCGTCGCGGACCAGGCGGGTTATCTCGGGCCAGCTTTGCACGAGGGCGTTGTACGAAAGCGCCTCCGGGGCGCGCTTCTTACGCTCGCACACCGTGTAGAGCCGATAGGCCAGCTCGCGGGCGATCTCGGCCTCGCCACCGAGTTTGGCTACAAGCTCGGCGGCTGCGGTCTCGCCACCGGCCTCCAACACGCGCACCAGATGATGTACCGACTCCCAGGCCGTCAGGCGAGGGTCGGTTTCTGGGTCCCAATCTGCTGGCAGCTCTTCCGGGCGGAGCAAGCGGACCTTGCCGCCCTTCGATGCCAGGATGCCTGCCTCCACCATCCCGGAAATGGCCGTGTTCTTGGCTTTGGAGAGCGTCTCGGCCACGCCGTACTCGCCCTCCGCAAAGCCCGATTGCTCGAACCACGCAACCGCCCAGCGGCTATCAGCGTCGAAATCGCCCTCCTGCTCCGTGAGCGCCTCGTCGAGGGTCTGGTTGATGAGCGCCAGCGCCTCGCGCACGGAGAGAGTCTTGCCCTCGGCATCGAGCACTCGCGCGTAGCGGGTGTAGACGGCCATGCCTGGGCCTATGGCCGCCTGTGCCAGGTCCACCGGCGCGATATTGCCGCGCTGCAGATGCTTGAGCGCTTCCGGCAACTCGGATTTGAGCGCGTTGAGAAAATCGCGTCGGGTGGCCGTGGGCGCGTGGGCCGCGCGCGGACGGCAGACGAGGACGATGCTGGAGGCGAGGGCGTTTGAGTCCTTTCCTATTAAACGATTCCCGAGTTCCGTTCGCATAGGCCACGTGCCACTGATAGCGAAGCCTGCAAGGATTACTGCGGCGAGGAAGGTATCCCAGCCTGTGCTTGCAGTTCCTGCCTCGCCGTCGCTCTCAGCCTGCTTGAAAGCATAGTAAATGGTCACCGGGAAAGCCGGATGCGCCTGCTCGGCTAAGCGGTGCATCGCCTGCGTCATGCCGTCGAGGAAAAACGCCTCGGCCTTCTGCTTGCTGCCGTGGCGATAAGGCGTGGCGACCAGCTCCTCGGCCTTCGGCACCGCGAGCGTGGCAAAAAGATCGGGGAAGACGTCCTTCAGCGAGGGGCGCAGCCAGACGTAAAAGAAGTCTGATAGGTCGGCGTAGCCGATATTGTCGTAGTATGGCGGATCGGTTGAGAACACTGAGAAGCGATCTTGTGCCAGGTCGGTGACATTGAGCTGCCGGGCCGTGCCCGTTTGGAATGTCGCCGCTGTGCCTTCGAGCGCTTCAACCGTCCAGCGCAGTGACTCCGCGTATCCACCAGTCTGCTCGCCGATGGCATTCACCTCTACGAAGTCCCAGGACATCGGCAGTGCCTGCCGACTGAATGTGTTGTACATGCTGTCGCGCGTTGGCATCCAGCGTGTAAGGGACGAACCGCGATCTGCAACCTTGCTAATTACGAACGATTCGTACACAGATACCGCACCGGCGTACGCGGTCGCACCAATGCCACCTTCGGCGAGGCCCTTACCATCGTCAGATAGACCAGCCGCCAGCGCGTCGCGTTTCACCCGCTCGCGCGTCTCCTGCACCAGGTCGGAGAAGGTCGTGAGCGCCACGAGCTGGCGGGGCGTGAAGATGTCGGCGAAGGTAGTCAGCCCGTAGTTCGGCGTTTTGAAGTCGCGCGGGTTTGCCGGTAACGCAGTGTCCGGTTTCCAAGTCGGATGTGCCGTCAGTGCGATGGCTTCCATCTCAGGTGTTGGCCCGAGATAGACGCGCCCGCGTTCGGCCTGAGCGACGATGGCCATCAGCCGCGCGCCCATGCGCCCTGCCTTGCCTTCGTGCCGGATGTGGTCGTACGTGATGGGTACGTCAGACATGAGGCAGCGGAACGCACTGCGCTTGCCGGCCGTGGTGCCAAGTTTCGCTGCCTCCGCGTCCTTCGGTCTCCCCACATTCACCGTGAAGCGGTAACCGCCGCACTCGATCACCGGCTCGACATAGGCCTCCTTGCCGGCCTTGATGGAGAGCATGAAGGTTGAGACGAGCGGCACATCCACCTTTGCAAAGGCCGGGTTGGGGCTTTTCACCGTGCGCGCCCAGAGCCAGGCGACGACGGTGAGCTTGCGACCCACGAGCGGTTTCAGGTCCGGTCGTTCCTTCGCCATCTCCGCGGTGACCTCAATCTTCGGGTAGAGGTGACCGATGCGCTTCTCCGCCTCGTCGCGCATCCACTGGCCGTAGTAGAGCACGTCCTCGGTTAGGCCCTGCGCGCCGCGCCACTCCTTCTTGAACAGGCTGTTGTCTTTGCGCGCCTCGGGGTTCACCGGGGGCTTGCCGGCGAACTTAGGCGGGATCTCGATCATTGCCTTATTGATCAGCACCGCCACTGGGTTAAGGTCGCTGGCATAGCTTTCCAGCCCGAGGCGCTGCGCTTCGAGCGGCAGCGCGCCGCCGCCAGCGAAGGGGTCATGAAAGGCCGGGAGTTTTTTCGGGTCGAATAGCTCCTTCGCGTGCGGGTGGTCTTGGTTCTCGGCGCAGGTTGAGCGCCAGCTCTTCCAGATTTCCTCGCGTGCCTGCCCGAGCACGGCTTCGCTGGCCGTGTTTTCCCATAGCACGAGGTCCTCGATAATGCGGAAGAGCCGCTGGCGCTCCCTCTCCTGTGTCTCCTCAGTCGGGAACAGGTGGGGGTGGCTCGACGGATCATCCACCATTTGGGAAAAGATCACCGCGCGCGCCGCGGCCAGCGGCCGCCGCGCCCACCACAGGTGCAGCGTGCTCGGGTGCCCGTGGCGAATGGATTTTTCCCGCGCCGACGCCTTGTTGATCGCATCTAGCGGAAGCGCCACCTCGATGAGTTTTTTCTTGTTGTGCATTACCGAGAGCCCACAAAAGATAAGCCACCAATCAACAGTCCCACGACGCCAAGCGCGACCGACAGCAACGCCAGTTTCGCCGCCACTCGGTAGGCTGGGTCCGACGCATTCCAAGCCCATAGAAACTCGCCCCAAAGGCCGGCCGGCGCGAATTGAATTTCGACTTTAGCGCCTTTTGTGATGCTCAGAAGATTCCGGAGCCGCTCATCCATGTGGATGGATGGTTCCATAGATTCGGTATACCCCCTTACGATCGCATAGGCAGTGCGGCCAGCCACAGTAAGCTTACAGACGGAGCCTTCGGGAACAACTGCACCGTTCCCGTCTAGCCGGTGTTGCTCTGGAACGCGAACAATGTCCCGGTAGACATCGTCTCTTGCTGAGGCCAAAATCATGAGCTTCATAATGGCACCTCCGCTCGCGTTAGGAGCTCGGCAAAGTCGTAATTGACGCTCGTGACCCCGAAATCCGGCTCACGTTGGAAAGGTCGGCGCACATAGTGCACGCGGTGCGCGTCCCCTTCCAGAAACTCGACGATGGCGAGGATAAAATCCTCGGGCTTGTTGAGGGAGTAGAGAATCTCGTTCTTCGTGACGGTGATGGTCGCTGTACCCGAGACGCGGCCCTTTACTTCCAGAAAGCGTATCCGGCCAGTGCGCACGTCGCGGCTTTCGATATCGTAGCCGAGTTTCTCGAATTCGCGGTCGGTGGGTTCGAAGCCAAGTTGGCGCTCGACCTCCAGCACAACGGCCCGCGCGCGAGCAGCCGAGGCCTGAGTGTCTACCGCTTGCGTCGTTTTAGCCAGTGGCCGGCCGGTCATCTGGGCAATGAGTCCTGCAGGCACCACAACGAAGCCGCCCAGTGCTACAGGCGGCAGCGCCGAGACCTGTGCTTCGAGATCTAGCTGCTCCATGCGTTTCTGGAGCCGCGCCTGTAGGTCATCTGCCCGGCGGCGCGCTTCCTGGGAGTTGAGGCGCGCATTGGGTTTACCGGCCTGCTCCTGCAGCTTCAGATCCTCAGCCCGATGATCCCAGTAACCGATCTCCTTGGTGAGGCGATCCTTGACGGCAGCGCGGGCCTTGCCGATCCAGCCGATGCGCCGGTCACGTACCTCCTTCAGGTGTTCCGGCACCACTTCGGCGATGGCGTGCGCCAATGCCTTCTGTTCCAAGTCGCGGGTGATCCAGGCACTCTCGGGGCGGGCGAATAAGACATCTACGCCGGGTTCATCAGCCCGGAGGGGGCGATAGTCAAGATAGGGCGCGTAATGAATGTGACGGGCCTGGCCTGCGGCATCCAGCTCTACATAGAGCATCTGCTTGGAAATCGTGCGGCGATCACCATTCTTGAGCACGCTCGCGTCCTGAATGGCGTGTTCCAAGTAAAAGATCACGCGCGGCGTGGTGCCGGAATCCCGCTCGTCTATCAGCACCGTGCCGCGGCGCAGAAGGTCGCGGTGGCGGTCGAGGGTCAGGTCAAGCGTGGCATCGAGCAGAGGATGGCCGGGGCAGACGAAGGCGGCGAGGGCCTCGCCTTGCGGTGCGATCAAAGACTTCTCAAAGACGATGCGCTCGTAGCGCGGCAGCACTGGTTCGCCCATTCCGATCAGACGGTCGCGGTTGCGAACCGGCGCCGGAACGTGGGTGACTTCATAGCGTCGCGCTTCGCGCTGGCGGGCGGTGCCGCCGAGCTGATTGAATGCTTCAAGGAAGAATGACTCGATATAGTGGGGTTGCAGGCGTCGGGCTTCTGCGCGCTCCATGTCCTCTCGCACACGAGCGACACGGCTGGCGTCCATGACATCGTGAGCCAGGGCGCGATCTTCGAGCAGGTCCTGAAGATGCGGGCGATCAACGGCATCGGCGATGACTTGCGTCAGTTTGGCGCGTATGTCGAGCCGGTCGCCGTAACGGATGGCCTGAATTAGCAAGTCCCGCAGCGGCCGGCCCTCGAACTGGAGTTTACCGAGTACGTCGAAGACCTGGCCGCCAAGAGTCTGCCGGGCCTGCTCTAGCTTCTCAAGCAATGTGCGGTAAACGTCGCCCTCGCGGGTGTCGTCGGCGACCAGGTTCCAGAGGTGGCATACCTCGGTCTGGCCGATGCGGTGGATGCGGCCGAACCTCTGCTCAATCCGGTTGGGGTTCCATGGGAGGTCGTAATTCACCATCAGGTGGGCGCGTTGAAGGTTAATGCCCTCGCCCGCGGCGTCCGTGGCAAGGAGAACCTTGACCTCTGGGTCATGCTTGAACGATTCCTGCGCCTTCATGCGTTCTTCGCGACCCATGCCGCCGTGGATGACTACGACCGCCTCCGCGCGCCCTAGCAATGTGGTGACATTCTTTTCGAGGTAGCTGAGGGTGTCGCGATGCTCAGTGAAAACAACGAGCTTCTGACTCGGCGAAGGCTTAGGCCGCGGAATGGTGCTGGCGCTAATGGCGGAATCTTCGTCGGGCGCGTGGGTGGGATTTGTGGGAGGAGTGAAAATCTCGCCGAGCAGGCTGGCGAGTTCTTTCCACTTACGGTCCTTGCCGCTGCGGCGCACTGCGAGCGCGAGTGATTCAAGGCGCCCGAGGGTCGCGATTTCCGCTTTGAGCTCGTCGATGGTTCGCGCCGCCGTCGCTTGATCGAGGATTTCCTCCTCGACAGTCTGGACCTCGTTGTCTGGCGCTTCCTCAAGGTCCTCCACGTCCTCGGCATCGAGCGCAGGAGTTGCGGCGGCGATGGCTTCGCCCGCCGCGCCGCGCTGCAAGAGTTCGAGTTCACGCAGGCGCTTCTGCAAGCGTTCGCTGCGCCGGCGCAGCGACTGGTAGATGGCCTCGGGAGACGATGCGAGCCGCCGTTGGAGGATGGTTAGGGCAAACCCTACCGTACCTGCTCGCTTGTCGTTGGCAAGCGCTTCGGCACGATTGAACTCCTCGCGCACGTAGTCGGTGACTTCCTTGTAGAGCTGCGCTTCGGCGTCGGAGAGCTTATACGGTACGGTATAAGCGATGCGCTCCGGGAAAAGCGGCGTGCCGTCGAACTTGAGCAAGTTTTCTTTCACTACGCGGCGCATTAGATCTGAGATTTCCACCTGGTGCACGCCGTCACGAAAGCGGCCTTCGAAACGGTCGCCATCAAGCAGCGCCATGAACAACTGGAAGTCTTCTTCCTTGCCGTTATGGGGGGTCGCGGTCATCAGGAGGAAGTGGCGCGTGAGGCCCGAGAGGAGCTGCCCGAGGTGATAGCGCTTCGTGTATTTGACTTCGCCACCGAAAAAGGTGGCTGAGAGCTTGTGAGCTTCGTCGCAGACCACCAGGTCCCAACGGCATTCCGGGACTTGGAGTTTGAGCTGCACATCTTCGTTGCGGGAGAGTTTGTCGAGGCGGGCGATAACAAGATTGTTTTCGAGGAACCAGTTGCCGGTGCGTGCCGCTTCGAGTTTGTCATTCGTCAGAATCTCGAAGGAAAGCTGGAAGCGGCGGTAAAGCTCGTCCTGCCACTGCTCGGCCAGGCTGCCTGGGCAGACCACGAGACAGCGCTGCAAGTCGCCGCGTGCGATGAGTTCCTTGATGAGCAATCCGGCCATGATGGTCTTACCTGCACCGGGGTCGTCGGCGAGCAGGAAGCGCAGCGGTTGACGTGGGAGCATGGCCTCGTAGACGGCGGTGATTTGGTGCGGTAATGGTTCGACGAGCGAAGTGTGTACGGCGAGCACCGGGTCGAACAGATGCGCCAGACGGATACGATGCGCCTCCGAGACGAGGCGGAACAAATACCCGTCCCCGTCAAAGCTCCAGGGGCGGCCGTGCTCCAGGACTTGGAGGCGCGGCTCGTCATGGCGATAGAGCAACTCGTTGGCAACGCGGCCAGACGGTCCCTTGTAGGTCAGTTCCAGAGCCTCGGAGCCAAACCACTGTACGCTGACCACCGTAACAACTTGCTCCGGCAAAATGCCTCGGACTGCGGCGGTGGGCTGGAGGTCTTCGAGGTGGGTCATATTCTTGGTGTTGCTTCCTTGGTTTCGGCGGTTCGGTCTGCAACGTACTGCTCGGCTGCATCGCGCACTACCCAAGCCAGCGATACCTTTTTCTGCTTCGCGATTTCTTCGAGAGTTTCGTAGAGATTAGGCGGGAAGGTGATCGATGCGCGGATCGTAGATGCGCCCGAAGCCTTCGTGCTTCTTCTGTCTCCCTTTTTTCTCTTCATCGCGGCCTGCTTCTTTATAATCGTCGTCACCACACTACACCACGACGGTGAATCTGCAAGGTAGCCCCTGCCGCTGGCCCGTTTCTTATCGCGTCAAGGACTGTCACCGGATGGTCGAGACTACAGGCTCGGGGAGCGAAACGAGTAAGCCCGACCGGGCAGTCTTGGTGCGACTGAAATATGAGCCGAAGCATACTCGAGGCGCGGTGTGGCGCGGTAAGTCTACCCGCAAACTGTTGCCCAGAAACTTGTGTTTGTGGGCAAATGAATCATGCAATCTGTCGGGCCACAACATCAGCCACTTAGCGGGACAGATTCGAGAGGGTAATTGGGCAAGGCGAAGAATGCAGGGAATGACAGGGTAAAACATTTGGGGGCACCACCTTCAAGTTCGAACCCGAGACTCCGCCTACATCTCCGCCAGCACCTGATGCACGAGGTGAATCGCGATCGATCCTTCGCCGACGGCCGACGCCACGCGCTTCACATTGCCCGCCCGGATATCCCCCACCGCAAACACCCCCGGCAGGCTGGTCTCGAGAAGCTGCGGCGGGCGCGACAGCGGCCACGCCTTCTCTTCCAGCGTCGCACGGTCGAGATCGTGGCCGGTTAGCACGAAGCCTTTGTTGTCGAGCGCCAGACACCCCTCCAGCCACCCCGTGCGCGGCGAGGCGCCGGTCATCACGAACAGATGGCGTAGGTCGTGGGGGACAATCTGCCCGCTATCGCCATCGCGCCAGCTGATGCACTCCAGGTGTCCGTCGCCGTCGACGCTGGCGATCTCCGTGTTGTAATGCAGCTCAATCGCCGGGTTTTCTTCGATGCGCCAAATCAGGTAGCGCGACATTGTGTCCGCCAGCTTGCCCGAGCGCACCAGCATGTAAACCTTGCGCGCCGTTCCCGACAGATAAACCGCCGCCTGTCCCGCAGAATTTCCTCCTCCGACGACCACCACGTCCTCGCCCACGCACAACTGCGATTCCATAGCGGTGGCACCGTAGTAGACGCCGTTGCCCTCGAACTGCGATAGCTTGGGAATGGGTGGCTTGTTGTATTGGGCGCCGGCGGCCAGCACGATGGAGCGCGTCGGCAGTGGCGTGCCCTCATCGAGGATGACCTGATATGGACGGCGATCACATTCCAGGCGCACGGCGGTGCGCGCGATCATCATGTTCGCGCCGAACTTCTGCGCCTGCACCAGCGCGCGCCCGGCCAACTCCTGGCCCGAAATACCCATTGGGAAGCCGAGATAGTTTTCGATGCGCGAGCTCGATCCTGCCTGTCCGCCCGGGCTCCCCGCTTCCACCACCAGCACGTTGAGGCCTTCGGATGCCGCATAGACCGCGGCGGCCAGCCCTGACGGCCCCGCGCCCACGACGATCAGATCGCGCACCTGCGATTCGTCGATGCTCACGTTGAGCCCGAGGCAATCGGCCAGCTCGCGGATCGAGGGATTCCGCAGGACGCTGCGCGCGTTGCAGATGACGACCGGCACTTCGTCCACCTTGACCTGGAAGTGGTCGAGGATCGACTGCGAGCGTTCGTCCGTGTCCAGATCGATGAACTTGTAGGGATAACCGTTGCGGTTCAGGAACTCGCGCAGGCGTAGCGTGTTGGCGCTGTTGAGCGAGCCCAGCACCAGCACATTGCTCGCCTCTTCGCTGATAAGAAGCATCCGGCGCAGGATGTAGGCCTTCATCAGGATATCGCCCAGCTCCGCATCTTTGGCAACGAGGGCGCGGAACTCGCCGGACGCGATTTGCAGAAATTCGCCGGAGGCGATGACCTGTCCACGCAGCAGCGCGCGCTGGCCCGAGATGACGGCAAACTCGCCGGTGATGCTGCCGGGAACGTGCCTGACCACAGATCGCACACCCTCGGGACAGGGTTGAAGAATCTCCAGGCCCCCCGACAAAACCACATAGACGGGAACGTTGCTGTCCCCGGGTTCGAACAGCACCTCGCCCGCTTCCACGTGCCGCAGCTTACCGTGCGGGCGCAGCCGCTCGATCTGCGCAGGCGTGAGAAGAGGAAAGGCCTCAGAGCCGGGTTCGACGGAGATGTGGGTGGCTACAGCAGGCATAAGCTCGATCTTAGCTCCGCAACAAAAATGGGAACCGATGCAGTGTAGATGAGGTGCGAACGCGGGAAGGTGCAGCGATCGCCACGAAATAGGGTGACCCGCTGATGGTCAGCGAACAGGCATAAAGCGTCTAACAACCCCATCGGGCGCACCGAGCGGGCGGCACGGTCTCGGTCGTACTAATTGACAGAGGCGTTCCAAAAAACCCCCGCAAAAAATGCGATTCGTCGTTCGTTATTTTCAGGAACTTACGATAGAGCAAGTGTCGTGCCAATAATGACTTGTTTATTGGCACGTTCTTAATTTATTCTACCCCGTTAACCCTTCTGCTGCTTTTAGCGGAAGAGAACGAACTTAGTATTAATCCGCGAATCTAAAGTGACAGTCGAGTTCAACGACGCAGCCTTTAGTGCCGGGCCGAAAGGCGTCGGTCTGGCGTTTCTTAATTTCGGTGACTTGATGGCTCAATAGTTTTATCTTTCGGCCAGAAAACAGCGCACACCCTGCCAGTCCGCGCTTCAAGGCTTCAGGCGCTATTCTTCTGCTGCCGATTCGGATAACCACATGCCCATTGTCGGCCATAACTGCGCCAAGGCAACGCCACATGTCGCTTATGAACGACCAATAATTGTCAGCGGTGCCGTGCCTGTCGTCCCGCGAAACCACGCCCTTTTTGGGCCGCGAAGGCCGTCCCAGGAACCACAGGCGCAGCCACTGGTCTTCCTCAAAACTGGTGACATTGAGGTACGGCGGCGACGTAATAGCGCACTTAATCGGTTGAGCGAGGGTCGATTCGACGATGCGCGGAAGATTGCGCATGTCAGTGTGCAGGACGGTCGAGTGCCCGACGGGCAGAGGCGATTCGTAGCGAAATTGGGCCATCTCAGCGAGTACATTGAAGGCGTCCCGCTCTGGTGCGACCAGTTTGCGTGTCTTCCAGAAGTTGACGGAATAGCGTGGTTTGGTGCTGATGGTGCGTGGCATCTGGTTGCTGAGATATCGCTTGGAGGCGGCCTCCCCATGCAGAGAGCCGAGCACCAATGCCGCGAGCATATTGTCCACGCGCGAGTCTCTCCAGTTTAGGTTTTCACGGAGATAGAGCAACTGCCGCAGCGTGATAGGCGAATAAGCAAATTGAAAGAACTCGTCCGCGTCCTTCGCCGCTTCGCGCCAATCGGAGGACATGAAATCCTTACGCAGTTGCGATATCCGGACCTTAAGGGTTCGCAAGACGGGCGGGTTGGTCTTTGCCTTGGTGAGGCAGACAGCGACATCGTTTACGTCGCACGATATGGCCTGGCGTCCACACAGTAACGCTGTCAGGGCGGTGGTGCCACGCCCGCTGAAGGGGTCGAGCACGATGTCCTTCGGCTTAGTCAGGCGCTTAATCCAATATTCCGCGAAGCTCTCTGGAAACATAGCGAAATAAGGGCAGAGCGCGTGAAAACGGTGGCGCATCATATAGTGAAGTTCCCGTGTCGTTGTCGGTCGAGAGCTGCATTCAACCATGTGAGGCAATCGTCGAAGACTTCCTTGGAGATTTTGTATCCGTACTGCACGAGGCGGCAACGGTCGAGCAGTAGACCTCCTTCGGATGTGTGGCTGTTCCAGTCGGAGCTGTCTACGCGGCGCGGGACCATATAAATGCGCATGGGGTCAATAATCAGCGGCTCTTGAAAGTATTTGTTACAGAAGGCGCGCGGCTGGAGCTTAGTCAGATGCGTCTTCCAATGGATGCCGGTCTTGCATTGCCCAAAGCCTACTAGCCCTCCGCTACGGCCGTCGGAAAACACGCGATAAACAACGATATCGAGCTTGCCGTCGCCTGCGCCAGGGGTTCTTGCGCCCGGCTTCATGCCGCGACCCTCGCGCAACATTGTGCAGAGGTGTTCGACGTTGGACTGGAAGCGGTGGTTATGCGCGGCTTTCTTGCGCGCCGTTCCGAAAACGAGCACGCCGGAAAGTTGCGACTTGCCTCCCCAGAAATTTAGCAAAATGTCGGCGCAGAGCTGCTCGAAGAGAACGGTCGGGTCAAGATTATCGAGCTTTCTCTGAGCGTCCATGTCAGCTCTCGTGGCGACAAGTAAGAAAACATAGAGCATCCCGGCTTTTGATTTGGCCGTGAGCTTGACGCGAGTGCACAGCAGATTGCCAGCAGCATTCAGAGAGAAGGGATACTCCCAATCCCGACTCTTTCCGGGGAGAGGCACGCAAGAAAGTTCGCGGTCCCGGAGTTCCTTAAATACGTCTCCGGCCAGTGTGCGAGCCTCCGTATCGCTCATGGAGTAAGCACGCTGCAGCGCCCGTGCCAAGTCTTCTTGAGATGCGTTGCCATCGCTCTCCAAGAGAGCTTTCATTTCGACCCAATCCGCGAGATTAACGAGCTTGTCGTCGCTGGCGGGTGATGGAACGGTAAGGAGGTTTGTAATCTTATCCTTTCTTCCGGGCATCTCTGCGGTCCTTGGTCTTCTTTGCTACCATCGCGTCCACCAGTGCGCGCGCAAGAGAATCTACGTCTTCCGCGAGCTTTAGGACATCGTCTTCGCCGGAAGCGTAGCCCGTGGTCAACGTGCCATGGGCCTTTTGCAATGCCTGCTTCGCTTGTTGAAGGGCCTGTCGGAAAATGCGTTCGTCTCCTTGGCTGATATCATGGGCAACGCTGAGTGGAAGACCGTCTCGAAGAGCCTTAACGCCAGCTTCAGTCTGAATGACCATATCGAGGGTCTTCAGGTCCGGGTTTTGGGAACGAATGAGCGATTCGGTGTCGGAGCTTTCCCGCCCATATAGCCACACCATCAGGTCGCCCAGATTTTTCACTTTGTTGGAGGGAACCGGCCTGCGGTCAGTCGCGGCCTTGCTGCGCAAACCCAGGAAGTTGATGATGCCTGGGTAATCCATCCCCGTATAGATGTAATTGAAGTGAAACCTGTTCTTAGCGATATCCGTTCGCTTGAAAACCTTGGCTTCTTCAGCCTGTTCGACAATCATTAAGCCGCGATACATGCGCAGCACGGTTGAGTTGTAGTCGCCAATCTGCTTGGCGATTTCTTCTAGAGGTATGCCGTAATCGTTGTGAACGTGAGCAATGTACTCCGCCTTCGCATACGAACCCCAGGTCGCCGGGCCGTTGACATGCTTAAAACCGAGATAGCGCCAAGATTCCTTGCGGGTCGTGATGATTACCGGCAGTTCGCGCAATTCGTCTGCAGCTTCCTTACTGATGGCCGGTAGCTTGGTGGCCTTCACGCGCTGCCGCAAGCTGGCATCGACCAGCAGCATGACCGCAGCTAGGCGACGATTACCCTCAATGACGATATATTTGCCGCCGGACGTGGCTTCGACAAAAAGCGGCTCGTGCTCAAAATACCCGTTATAGGCAATGGACATCGCGACCTCTTCGACGGCCATCTCTTCCCAAAGCGCCTTGACTAAATCGAATTGCGTAGCACTGGATGTAATGCCGAGTTCAGCCATGCGCGGGTTGCGCAGGTCGAGCAGCAAGTCTTTGAGTTCGACGCGCTGGTACCCCCCTCCGGTGGGTGCGGGAGGAGCTTGCGTTTCCGCTTGCGTTTTCATGGAATGGTCAGCTTTCTTATTCTCATCATCGTTTGGTACCGTGGAGTTACCTTCAGGTGACGATGGATTCGTTCTCCTTAAGCCAGCGGGCGAGCAGTTCCTCGACCAGGTCGCTGAATTCCATCTGCTTGCTGACTAGCCGCGTTTTAACGCCGAGGTGCGTCGCCTTGCGAATATATGTTGTGAATTTCATGTAAGCGGGGTCCGCGCTCTTCGCTAACTGACGGCTATCATCTGGCCTTGCGTCGAGTGAGCCGCGTCGTGCTTTTGCCGAGCTTGGAGGTGCTCCCGCAACGGCGTTGTCGGAACGTTTTGCCATTCACCTTCCTCGCATCGGCGTGCCGGACTGGAGCGAACTGCTGCACCGCCTTGTCACCCTAAACATTATCACGAACAGTCAAATGGTTGGCTGGCTAGAAGTCTGGACAGCCATGCATCGCATGGATTGACCGAGGTGCACAACCGATGAGTCGTGAAAGAACCGGGGTGTTTCTTAGACCTGATATCCCGCCGCTCCTTTACGCGGCGCTGCCTGTCGAGTGCAGCGTGTGCTTCCTTGGAAGTAGGGAACGGGACGAAGCGCGTTTACACTGCGCCAGAGTTGGCTTTGACCGCTTAAGTGGCATGGGTAATACCCCCTCTCTAACTGACCGCTGGGCCCCAAGATCTGCGGTCTTCCAGGCTTCTGCTTTGGAACCCTGGTGGTAACTCGAGCCGGCACCCATCAAAACAGGCCCAGGTGCTTGCCGAGTCGTTCCACGTTCTGGCCCTTATCGACTAACTTGTACTTCTTGATAAGAATGCGAGTGCAGCCCCCTGCGCCGTCACGCATGATCTCGTGCACGTCGAGGCCAGCCACACCGGCGGCGGTGTCGTCGTCCAGTTCGGTGATCTGCTTGGCAGTGCCATCTGGATTGAAAAGTTTGCGCGGATCGAAAAAGGCTAGCTTTGCAAGCTCCTGCAAAACGTTGTCTGCCCTGATCTCCAACCTCGAAGTGCGTGCCTTGGTCTTTGCGGCGATTTCGGCAACAACCTTGACATTCTTCAACAAGCGGGAGCCTTGCTGGCCGGCAGTCTTTGAGCTGTAACCTGCTGCAATAGCAGCCCTTGTTGCATTGAGGTCAGTCAAATATTCAGCAACGAATAATTTTCGTCGCTCATGCGAGGGAGTACGAGAACATGCCGTGCAGGCTTGTGGCCTTGCTGGGCGGCCTTTCGCAACCACGCTTTGCCTACGCTTTCCGCCCATATGTCCCGACTGCTTCTTGCGGCCAGAACCCTTCGATTCGGGCGATTGCTTCCAGCGCGTTCAGTTGGCCCATGAGATTGCCTCTGGTGCACTGTGGGGGCAGTTTGGCGAGTTCGAGAAGCCGAGCCACGACATCCGTCTTGGTAAGACGCCGCCCGATCTTGGCACCGGAAGCCTTGATGATCGCTTTCTGTTTTTCCTTGATCGCTTGGCGGACGGCCGGCTTCGCCATCAGCCTGGGAGCGGAGCGTCCGGGATTCTTGTAACCCGCCG
>Ga0116111_1000368_pt1 | contig 37254 bp, 39 predicted proteins | sample June2015DPH_8_10_FD_89720 | JGI IMG/M metagenome (GOLD analysis project Ga0116111, IMG submission 89720) | Peatland microbial communities from SPRUCE experiment site at the Marcell Experimental Forest, Minnesota, USA - June2015DPH_8_100 | ecosystem: Environmental > Terrestrial > Soil > Wetlands... | reverse complement strand
GTTCTTCCCGCAAAACGCGGTTGAGTACTTCGTGAGCTACTACGATTATTATCGCCCTGAGGCCTACATCCCGCACACCGACGTCTACGTGGCAAAGGAATCGTCCATTAACGACGAGATTGATCGGCTCCGGCATTCGGCTACCAAGTCGCTGCTGACGCGGCGTGACACCATTGTCGTGGCAAGCGTTTCGTGCATATTCGGCATTGGCTCTCCTGACGACTACCAGGAGTCGGTGCTCTCGTTGCAGGTGGGCGAGACCATCAAACGGAGCGAGATTTTGCGCAGGCTCACCTCCATTCAGTATGAGCGTAACGACATTGACTTTTTCCGCGGGAAGTTTCGCGTGCGAGGCGACACCGTTGAGGTGTTTCCCGCTTACGGAAACACCGCGTATCGCATCGCGCTCTGGGGCGATAAGATCGAGGGACTGTACGAGTTTAATCCTGTCAACGGAAGAAAGACGGCAGCGTTTGATTTTCTCCCCATCTACCCGGCGACGCACTTCATCACCAACCGCGCGAGGCACAACGAGGCACTGCACTCGATAAAGCGTGAGCTCACTGAGCGTTTGGAGTACTTGCGCGGCCAGGACAAGTTGCTTGAGGCCCAACGCCTTGAGCAGCGCACAAAATACGACCTTGAGATGTTGCGTGAGGTTGGGTATTGCAGCGGAATCGAGAATTATAGCCGTCATCTCAGCGGGCGCGCTGCGGGGGAGGCGCCCACGACACTCATCGATTACTTCCCAGACGACTACCTCCTCGTCATCGATGAGTCACACGTGACGATCCCCCAGCTAGTCGGCATGTACGCGGGGGACCGCTCCCGGAAAGACAACCTCGTAGAGCACGGATTCCGCCTCCCTTCAGCGTACGACAATCGTCCGCTCACCTTCGGCGAGTTTGAGAAACGGGTCAACCAGGTTATCTACGTATCGGCCACGCCGGGACCGTACGAGCTTGCGAAATGTGAGCACGCCGTCGAGCAGATTATTCGTCCCACGGGCCTGGTCGACCCGGCCGTGGACGTCCGCCCCGCTGAGAAGCAAGTCGACGATCTGATCGCAGAAATTCGAAAGCGACCGAGCGAGCGCGTGCTGGTGACGACATTGACGAAGAGGATGGCTGAGGATCTTTCCGAGCACCTTCACGAGATTGGCATCAAGGTGCAGTACCTTCACTCAGACATAAGCACGCTTGATCGGGTAGACATCCTGTACGACTTACGACGCGGCGCGTTCGACGTCCTTGTCGGTATCAACCTCCTCCGAGAGGGCATAGACCTTCCCGAGGTCACCCTTATGGCCATACTCGATGCGGACAAAGAGGGCTTTCTGCGCTCTGAACGGTCGCTCATTCAGACGATCGGCCGAGTCGCCCGAAACGTCAACGGGAGCGTTATCATGTACGCAGACGTTACCACCGACTCAATGAGGCGTGCGATAGGGGAGAACAATCGTCGGCGTGCGCTGCAGCTCGCGCACAATGAGCGTCACGGGATCACTCCGCAGACCATCGTCAAACCGATCGAGGAGCTTGTCGAGCGCCGTCGGCCGGGGCTAGTAGCCGACGAAGAACCCCCCATAAGCGTCGTTGCGGAGGAGCTCGAAGAGACGATCGCAGGATTGCAAGCGGAGATGCAGCGAGCGTCGCGAGGACTCGAGTTCGAGCGGGCAGCGCTCATTCGCGACATGATTCGATCACTTGAGGGGGGGGCATAGCGTGACGGAATCCATTCGCATCAAGGGCGCAAAAGAGCACAATCTCAAGAACATCGACGTTGAGATCCCGCGCGATAAGTTTGTGGTCATAACGGGGATCAGTGGTTCAGGGAAGTCATCGCTGGCCTTTGATACCATCTATGCCGAAGGACAGCGAAAGTACGTGGAATCGTTGTCTGCGTACGCCCGGCAGTTTCTTGGTCAGATGAAGAAGCCCGAGGTGGATCACATCGACGGCTTGTCTCCGGCAATTTCGATCGACCAAAAAACGACGAGCAAGAATCCCCGTTCCACCGTGGGAACGGTCACCGAGATCTTCGACTACCTGAGGCTCATGTTCGCGCGTGTGGGAACCCCTCACTGCCCGCAGTGCGGCAAGGAGATCGCCCAGCAGACCGTACAAGAAATTGTCGATCAGGTGATGCGGCTTCCCAAAGAGACGAACATCACGATACTCGCTCCCGTGGTGAAGGACAAAAAGGGAGAGCACCGGAAGATTTTGGAATTCCTGCTGAGTGACGGGTTCACACGAGCGCGCATCGATGGCGAGGTGCGCGAGCTCGAAGAAGCCATCGACCTCGACAAGAACAAGCGTCATACGATCGAGGTCATCGCCGACCGTCTTGCCATCGCTGATGAAGACCAGCAGCGCCTCGCAGACTCGCTTGAGACCGCTCTCGTGCTCGGTGACGGCGTCGTTATGGTCGACGTCGCCGGCGCCGAAGAGCTGCTTTTCAGTGAGCACTTCGCGTGTCCCGAGTGCGGTATCAACATGGGAGAAATCGAGCCGCGCATGTTCTCGTTCAATAGCCCGCACGGGGCGTGTCCGGCATGCCACGGCCTTGGGTTTGAAAAGACCCTCGATGAGGACTTAGTCGTGCCCGACAAATCCCTCCCCGTCATGAGTGCCATAGCGCCGTGGGCGAAATCGACGAGTGACTACTACCATGAGTACCTCTTCAGCGCGGCCAAAAAGTTCCATTTCGGCCTTGAAACGCCGTACGAAGAGCTTAACGACGAGAAAAAACACCTCCTCCTCTACGGCTCGGGCAGCCAAAAAATGTCGTTTGAGTACGTCGGCCGGCACGGTTACGTCCGCTTTCACAGGCCGTTTGAGGGGGTGATCCAGAACCTGTCGCGTCGCTATCGCGAAACCGACTCTGATTACATCAGAGACGAGATTGACAAGTATATGCGCCTGCGTGCGTGCGATGCGTGCAACGGCAAACGCCTTCAGCCTAAAGCTCTTGCCGTCACTATCAGCGATCGATCTATAGCCAACGTCTCGGCCTTTTCAGTCGACGCCGCGCACGAGTTCTTTGACAGCTTGCGCCTCTCTAACGGGAAGATGACCATTGCTGCTGAGGTCATCAAAGAGGTCAAAAAAAGGCTCAACTTTTTGCAAAACGTGGGCCTCAACTACCTGACGCTCGATCGAGCGAGCGAGACGCTTTCAGGCGGCGAGGCCCAGCGAATACGGCTCGCGACGCAGATCGGTTCGGGCCTTGTCGGGGTGCTTTACATCCTTGACGAGCCGAGCATCGGCCTCCACCAGCGCGACAATCTGCGGCTTATCGGAACGCTGAAGAGCCTCAGAGACCTCGGAAACACGCTCATCGTGGTTGAACACGACGAGGAGATGATCCGCACAGCGGACTACGTTATCGACATGGGGCCCGGCGCCGGAGAGCACGGAGGCGCGATCGTGGCGAGCGGTACCCCGAGCGACATCGTCCGCGATCCTGAGTCCATAACGGGACAGTACCTCAACCGCGTTAAGCGGATCGAGGTGCCGAAACGACGCAGGATCACGAACGGTAAAGCGCTACGCATTATCGGCGCGCGCCATAACAACCTCAAGAATATCGACGTTGAGATCCCTCTCGGGATCTTCACCTGCGTTACCGGGGTCTCTGGATCAGGAAAAAGCACCCTTATCAATGATATCCTCCACCGCAAACTGGCCCAACAGCTGCACCGCGCATACGGAAAGCCCGGCGACCACGACGGTCTCTTGGGCATTCAGCACATCGACAAGGTGATCACGATCGATCAGTCGCCTATCGGCAGGACGCCTCGCTCAAATCCCGCAACCTACACCGGGATGTTCGATTTTATCCGGGCCCTTTTCGCGCAGCTTCCCGATGCCAAGGCCCGAGGCTATCGGCCGGGCCGGTTCAGCTTCAACGTGAAAGGCGGCCGCTGCGAGGCGTGCAGGGGTGACGGAATCATAAAGATCGAGATGCATTTTTTGCCCGACGTCTACGTGCCGTGTGAGGTCTGCGAGGGGAAGCGCTATAACCGGGAAACGCTCGAAATTCGCTACAAGGGTAAGAATATCGCGGGCGTGCTCGATATGACCGTCGAAGAGGGCGTGCACTTCTTTGAGAACATCCCGCGCATTAAGCAAAAGCTGCAGACGCTCTATGATGTGGGGCTGGGGTACATAAAACTCGGGCAGCCGGCGACGACGCTCTCTGGTGGAGAGGCACAACGCGTCAAACTGGCCACCGAACTCAGCCGGCGGAGCACCGGCAAGACGTTCTACATACTCGACGAGCCGACGACCGGCCTGCACTTTGATGACATCAAGAAACTGCTTGCGGTGCTCAGCCGCCTCACCGACGCGGGGAATTCAGTGCTCGTCATCGAACACAACCTTGACGTGATCAAAACGGCCGACTACATCATCGATTTGGGCCCCGAGGGGGGCGACGAAGGCGGGTACGTCGTCGCGAGGGGAACGCCAGAGATGATCGCCCGATCGGGCACGTACACCGGCGAGTTTCTCAAACGAGTGTTGAACGGATACTAAGAACGATGCCACTACCTTCAGTCAGCGCGAGGCTTGACAACCTGCCGAGCAGTCCGGGCGTCTACCTGATGAAGAACGCCGACGGAAAAATCATCTACATCGGCAAGGCCGTCTCACTGAAGAACCGAATCCGAACGTATTTTCACAGCACGCCGGCGGCTCCGCGAACCAGGGCGCTCGTCGAGCGGATTGACGACATCGAGTGGATCGTCACGAACACTGAGAAAGAGGCGCTTATCCTTGAGTCAAACCTCGTTAAGCTTCATAAGCCGCGATACAACATTCGCCTGACTGATGACGGCAGCTTCCCGTACATCCGGATCACTAATGACCCGTATCCGAGCGTCACCGTGACGCGCGTGGTGAGAAACGATGGGTCGGCTTATTTCGGCCCGTACACGAGCGCGCAGGCCACCCGTCAAAGCGTGAAGGCGTTGCGTAAGGCGTTCCCATTGCGCAGCTGTAGCAGAGATCTGCGGCGCGTTCTCAGGCCGTGCCTCAACTATCAACTCAAGCTGTGCGCCGCTCCCTGTGCGGGCAAAATGGATCCCGACGCGTATGCGCAACTTGTGACGGGCATACAGCGGTTTCTCGAAGGGCGACAAGACGACATTCTCACTGAGCTCAAGCGCGAGATGAACGGCGCGGCGATGGACATGGAGTTCGAGCGCGCCGCGACGCTGCGCGATCGCATAGCCGTTCTCGAGAGCGTGCGAGAGCAGCAGTACGTTGAACCGCGTCGCGGCGACGAAGACGTGATCGCCATCGCCCGTAGAGGTTCACAGGCGGGCGCGCTCGTGCTCATGGTCCGCGACGGCAGGGTCACGGGGCAACACTCGCACGCGCTCCGGGGGACCGAAGGCGCCGAGACGACTGAACTGATGACGGCGTTTGTCAAGCAACACTACTTACACCTCGCGGGGCCCTACGTCCCGAAGGGCATTCTCCTCGAGCACGCGATCGAGGAGGCCGACGCCATCGAAAATCTCCTCACCGAGATCAGAGGAAGCCGCGTCCGTGTGAGCGTCCCACGGGTAGGACCGAAGAGGAGGCTCGTCGCGCTAGCGCACAAGAACGCCGAATCGATGCTCAATAAGCCAACAGCGGCCGATGCGCTGTACGTTCTTAAAGACGCCCTTCGACTGCGCTCGTACCCGTACCGAATCGAGGCGTTCGATGTGTCGAACCTCGCTGGCGCCGAGGCGATGGGGTCGATGGCGGTATTCATCGACGGCGCACCACAGGTTAGCGAGTATCGCTCCTATAAGATCAGAAGTGTCGCTGCGATTGATGATTATGCGATGCTCAAGGAGATCGTCGGTCGGCGATATCGAGAGCGTGAGTCTCGCGCGGAGCTCATCGTGGTCGACGGAGGAAAGGGACAGGTGAGCGCCGTCAAGGATACTCTGACGATGCTCGGACTGAGGATTCCCCTCGTGGGCCTCGCAAAGCGCGAAGAGCTCGTTTACGTGCCTGGTCGGTCAGCGCCTGTAGCGGTGCCGCAAATCGCGCTCAACGTGTTGATGCGCGTTCGTGACGAGGCGCACAAGACGGCCATCAGGAGACATCGCAACTTCCGTTCGCGCCGGCTCTTGGAGAGCACGCTGGATCACATCCCGGGCGTCGGCAAACGGCGAAAAGTCGAGCTCCTCAAACGTTTCGGATCCGTGGCTCAGCTCAAAAAGGCGAGCCTAGAAGAGATTCAATCCGTGCCTGCCGTTGACAAGACGACCGCCTACCGCGTGTTCAGTTATTTTAACGAGCGGGAGAAGGTCGCCCGAGTGCTCACGTCAGATACGTAACAGGAACGAACGTGTAATCAGGAGACGTTGTGGAAGCTTGGCGCCGCAGACTGGTTTTCGACCCGTTACCGCCCCTCATCGCGGCAGAGAGCGGGGCAATCCGGTACTATGCGCGGAGGGATCTTTTAGGCGAATCCGTGCCGTCCATAGCGTCTCTGTGGGAGTTGAATCAGGTGCGAAGGCTGCTTCGGAAACAGAAGGATAATGGCTCTTGGCCGTACCGCGGCGCTCGCCGCACCTACCTACGGTCGGCGGAGAGCTATGATCAGCTCGAAACGTACCGCACCGTTGGTGAGCTAGTCGAGAAATTCGGAATGACCTGCGATCATTCCGCCGTGCGGATAGCAGCTGATTACCTCTTTTCGCATCAGACGGACGAGGGTGATTTTAGAGGTATTTACGGCACTCAGTATTCTCCAAACTACTCTGCGGCAATTATAGAGCTTCTGATCAAGGCTAGCTATGCGGCGATGACCGGATAGCGCAGGGGTTCCAATGGCTGCTCCATATTCGTCAGCCTGACGGAGGATGGGCGATCCCGGGCGCACCGTAGGCGCGAAGCTTGACTCTCTTATGATGAAGGATGATCCGGTCCAGCCAGATCGCTCAAAGCCGTTTTCCCATCTCGTGACGGGCGTCGTCGTGCGCGCTTTTGCGGCACACGAGCGACGCCAAGCTTCATCCGCGGCGATGAAGGCGTGCCACGCTGCTCGCCTCGCGGTTCTTGCGACGCGACGTGTATCCTGACAGAAGCGCGGCTGTTTTTTGGACGAAGTTCTCATATCCGTTCTGGTTTACTGACCTTTTATCGTCGCTTGACTCGTTGTGGCGGCTCGGTTTTGACCTGCGAGACACGGGAATCAAACAAGCGCTCGCTTGGTTCGTCGCCAAGCAGCGATCAAGCGCGGTCTGGGAATTGAAGATGGTACGAGGAGCGGATAAGGCACGCGCACTTTGGGTTAGCCTCGCGATTTGTCGCGTCATAAAATCGTTCTGTGACTGAGACGCAGCCGCGCGGCAGATCAGATTCGAGAAAGAGCTGAAGACCACGTCTTAAGCGTAATCTTTGGGGGCAAGAGCAACTAGCTCCAAGCGGGACCCGCATGGTAGTGCTAGTAGGACAAGCAGGTTTAAGGAGTCGGCGTCGTCTGTCTCGATGTCCATCCAGTGGCCTCTTTTGCGAGCCCAGGCACGTTGCCAATCCCGGAAGAGCCTTAATGCGGGGGCGCTTTTTAAGTCATAATTGTGATGGGCAGCCAGAAGCGACGACTCGGCACAACGGGTTTGCTATGTGCAGCGAAGGAAGCAAGGGACAACTCTTTGGTCTACACCAGCTCAAGGACGGTACGCCGTGAACGCTCTACTCTTCATTGTCAGCTTGGCACTCATCTTCGTCGGCAGCAGTCTCTTTACGAATGGTGTGGAATGGATCGGGCGCAAGTTCAATCTTTCTGAAGGCGTCGTCGGTTCGGTGTTGGCCGCCGTAGGAACGGCGTTGCCCGAAACGATCATACCGCTGATTGCCATATTCTTTGTCGCTGGAACGACTGGCCAGGATGTGGGCATCGGAGCGATCCTAGGCGCCCCGTTTATGCTAGGAACCCTCGCACTGTTTATTACCGGCATGGCCGTGCTCATTTTGAGACGCCGTCGGGTGATGGGAGCCAGAATCAACTTTGACAGCCAAATAACACGGCGTGACTTGAGCGTCTTTTTCCTCGTTTATTTAGGTGCTCTGATCGTCGCTCTCATCGCACCTCAGCAGACGAAGGCGCTCATAGCGCCCCTCTTTGTGGCCATTTATGTCGTGTACGTATGGCGCGTATTCAAGACCGGCAAGGGGGCATCGGACGCACCGTCGCAGCCACTGACGCTTGACTCGTGGGCAGCGCGACTCAAAAGCGTCACCGCGCGCCAGACCCCACGGCTATGGCTCGTGCTCGGACAAACCGCGTTATCGCTCGTCCTCATCATAGCGGGCGCGCAGCTCTTTGTGAATCAGATTGTCAGTCTCGCCGAGCAGCTCCACGCAAGTGCAACGCTGCTTGCGCTTGTTATCGCACCCGTTGCAACAGAGCTGCCCGAGAAGCTCAACAGCGTGCTGTGGGTCAGCCAAGGCAAGGACGCGCTCGCTCTGGGGAACATAACGGGGGCGATGGTGTTTCAGAGCTGCATTCCGGTGGCATTTGGTGTAGCCTTCACCTCGTGGGTGCTTGGTCCCATTGAGCTAATGAGCGCTGTAATTGCTCTCACAGCGGGCCTTTGGGTCTGCGTGCTAGCGGCCAGAGCGAAGCTGACGGCACCAGCGCTCATCTTCAATGGGGTCCTTTACCTGCTGTTCCTGTCGGTCGTGCTCCGGGGTTAGCAGTCTCAGATCAAAAGCCTCTTCGAAGTTTTTCCGACCTGCTCGTCTATCTTTGGTCAGTCCTGGTGTTGGTTCTTGCTGAGTCACGAACGTATGGGGGGCGCTCTCATAATTGAATTCCCCCAAATCGTTAACTAAAAAAAGCGAAAAGGCTAGTTCTCCACTCCTGCAATCCGATTCAAATGATCTTGCTAACCTATGATCTTGCTAACCTGGCTGCTAATGTACGGGTATGCGTCGAATGTCTGGCTGAAGGAAACGTTAACATCTGTTACGAGGGGATGCGCAGTGACGACCCCGTTTAGGTTCATCATCAAGCTTTTTGTCAAGAGGGCTTGCACTACAGCGCTGATTGAAGAGCCGAAGTAAATAGTTGATTGTATTGGGATGTCGACGCTTCCGCGCGCCGGGATTTGGATTCCGTCTGACGACCCGGTGCTCAAGACCTGGTTGCCGGCGGTCAATAGGAGGTTGTACGTAATGGATTTGATATTGACTCCTACGACGTTCGGGTTATACACTTTTATCACAAATGTCAGCGTAAAGCCCGAGCGTGACACGTTATCGATCGAGCTTACCGACAGCCCCTGCACTTGAGGGGCCTGGAGCGTCAACAGAAAAGCGGCCCCCACGATGGCGATAACGATTATGACTGCGGCTATTATGGCGACGATAGTTCTTGTCCGCATGACCAAAAAATAGGATTTTTGACTATATATAGGAACCGAAATGATTGATCAGGCCGAAGGATTGACCTGGCCTGACTGGTCAGAGCTGAGACGCATGTTCGGGCCAGTGCACCCTAAAGTGCGCCACGGCCGAAGTTTAATCTATATGTAAAGAAGCCAATCTGCTCCCCGGCGGTCCTACGCTTGACGAAGGGAAAAACATAATATCACGCTCCCACCCTACATTCGGTATTGTGCACTCCGTCTGTCCAATGCTAAACGAGTGCGCGCAAACCACAACGTAATGTTAGAAATGCGAGGCGAGCACGAATGCAATACGAGCACGTTACTAGGCACGAGTGGGAGCGAACCGCCCTGTATCTTGCCGTCGGGATGCTACTAATTGTAACAGGCGCAATTTTTCTCTTTGCTATCAACCGTATCATAGGGGTAATCCTCTGGTTTGCCCTCATCGCTGTGGTGCTCGTGCTGGTGGTCAGCTGGCATACGAAAACGTACGCGTACCGCTGCAAAAAGTGCGGAGAGGAATTCGAGATATCGCGTGTGACGAATTTCGTAAGTCCACAGGGCGTAGGCAAGGACGGCGCGTGGAAGTACCTGAGATGCCCGCGATGCGACAAACACGAACGCGCTGAGGTGCTAAAGAAAGTCAAGCCGTGATGCCCGCCCACGCGTGCGTTGCTTCGCGTTCAATAGACGATGCGCGCAGTCTCGATCAAAGCTGATTCACGCTACTTTTGACAAGCGTACTCCCAAGAGTCACGAAAATCATCCGGAGCCAAAAGCTGCTGCGTGCACTGTGCGTTGAAGATTCACTCTGCCTGCTCAAGGCTTACGAAAAAAGGGAAAAAGGGGAGGACGCGTCAAGCCCTTACCGCAACAGTCCGCAGCGCTTGGCTGCACCGAGTGTCGTTTGGGTTTCCTACGGAGCCGCGCTTATCTTCATCAAGGCAACCGCGTTGATTGCATCACAGCGTAGCTTGCACTTCAAGCCGCACCATCTGCACGTGGACGTGCCCGTTTTCGTCTAGGGGGCGTCTCTCAATGTACGTATTGGCGATCTGTTCCACAAAATCCTCGCGAAACGCTTCCGGAAGGCGCCCCGTGTAGGGGAGGAACACCGTGCGTACCCAGCCCTTTAGCGCTTCTTTCCCATCGTGCACCATGTCCTTCGGGATCAGCTCAATACGTTCTGGTGAGAGGCCAACTCGACTAATGAACCCGCGGTACTCTTCGACGCCGTAAAAGTACCAAGGGTAGGTGAATCCGACAAAATAACCTTTCCAGCGTCTCTCAGTGGTAAGCTCGTTCGCGACGTCAGAGATTAATGCGGCATTACCTTTTCCCCCGAACTGCAGTAGCATCCTTCCGGGCGGCGTAAGCGCCCGTTTTATTCCGGCAAGCACTGCGAGGTGGTCGCTTATCCAGTGAAGACTTGCAAACGACACAACGAGGTCGAAAACGTGACGGTACGCGAGGCGCGTTGCATCCCCCAAGCAAAATTGAAGATTTGGGAAAAGCGCCGGAGGGAACCGGCGGTGGGCGAATTCTATCATCGTTTCGGAGCTGTCAATGCCAAGCACCGACCCATCTGGAATGCGCGCCGCAAGCTCGGCGGTCACCTTCCCATCGCCGCAGCCGATGTCGAGCACCCGTTCTTCACCTGCAAGTTTGAGGGCCCGAATGGCGTCACGCGCCCACTGCTGCTGAGACGAAGAATGTCTCTCGTAATCGGCAGCATCCCACTGATAACTCATGGTTTCAAATCTCAAGTCGCCGTCTATTTTTTTAGTTGTTTGCTTTCTGAGTGCTCGTTTCAAGCATAATTGCGAGGGAAGGCGAGTTCAACAACCTATGTGCCGCTCAGATTCCACTAAGATCCTCGCAGCGGAGATACTCTTCTGAAGTGCTGGCTTATCTCTCTAACAGCGACGAGCGCGTTGACCTTGTTGTATCTCATTTTTTAAAGTGAGGTAGCCGTCTGGTCTCGATAAGCACCCCTTGGATGGGTTAGGTCTCCAACACAACTCGATAACGTGCTGCGTTGGTGCGCACGCGTTGCACGGCGCTGTTTATGTCTGCACAGGAGAATACCTCCGTTTTTGCGACGATATCGTGACGTGCAGCAAAGACGAGCATCTCTTGCGTCACCGCTCTCCCGCCTGTTATGCTCCCGGCGATCGATTTTTGGCCGGCAACGAGGAGCGAAGCAGGTGCGCTGACGACTCCCGCTTCCGCTTCGGAGGACAGTCGACTGACGATCGTCAAGTTGCCATTGGGCCGCAGCGCCTCCACTTAGGCGGTCCACGGGAGCGGCGCAGTTGCCGTCGACAGTATGAAATCGAGGGTTCGGGCAGCGTTTCGCATTTGCGACGGATCGCGGCTCATTACAAAATGATCGGCGCCAAAGGCAGCCGCGTCGTCCTTTTTTTCAGGGTTCGTCGAGAACGCGGTCACGTCGCATCCCATAGCGTGGGCGAACCGCAGGGCTAAGTGTCCGAGTCCGCCGATGCCAACGACGCCGAGATGATGATGTGACCGCACGCCGTAGCGCCGCATCGGCGCGTACACCGTAACGCCTGCGCACAGGAGCGGTGCTGCGCCGGCCGAACCGAGTGACTCCGGAATGGAGAATGCAAAGCGACTGTCAGTGCGAACGAAATCGGCGAATCCACCGTGCCGCCGGACACACGTGAGCACCTTGCTCTGGCAGAGATTCTCGTAGCCGTTCAAACACCACTCACAGCGCAAGCAGCTGCCCGATTGCCACCCGATGCCGACTCGTTCACCAATGCTGAGCTGCTCCACGGCCGCTCCAGTGGCCGCCACCGTGCCAACGATTTCGTGTCCTGGCACTAGAGGGTAATGCGAGATACCCCAGTCGTAATCAATGAGGTGAACGTCGCTGTGGCAGATCCCGCAGTGGCTCACTTTGACATCGACGTCGTACGGGCCCAGTTTCTTAAGCTCGTAGTCGAATGGCTGCAGCGCAGCCCCCAGGGCTTGTGCGGCAAATGCGTGAATTCGCATGGTTATCAGAGGCTATGCCGTCCACAGCATTTTAGTGTTTGGTCACCGGAAGCGCCTGGTCAATGTTGGCGGCCTTTCAGCGCGTCGCACATCGCGCGTCGCGCAGCCATTCCTACGCCCTAAAGTGTTATATATCACAAAGCATAGCTTCAGATATATTGTAAAAGCAAGAGGCTTCCCTCGTGCCGAGACGAATATGGAAAGAGTGGGCGCAAGATCAGTTTCTGGGCGTCACGCAGTTTGGACCCATGAGGATGGAGCGCGGCAACATCAAGTTTTTCGTGCTCATGACGCTACGCGAGCAACCGCTCCACGGGTATGGCATTATTAAGGCCATTGGGGACTTGAGCGGTCACGCCCCGAGCGCAGGCGTGATCTACCCGACCTTGCAGATGCTTGAGGATCAAGGTTGCGTCGCCATGAACGAGGAGGACAACAAGAAGGTCTACGTTTTAACCGATGCCGGGAGACACTTCTTGGACGAACACCGCGACACTGTCAAGCTGCTGAGCACGCGCGCCGCTCAGCCACGATGGAGCTCACTTCCCGGAGTCGGCCGGCGCATCGGGGAAATTGCCCGCACGATCTTTTCCAACTTCTCGTACCTTGATGACGAGAAGATACGGCAGATCGAGCACATACTTGATGAAGCACGGAAACAGATCGGCGAAGTGATTTTTTCGAGAAAACATTAAGACGGCGCGGTTCTTCCTGTTAGCGAGAAATCCGACCGCCGCGTCGAGCGCGTCGCGATAGGGGTTTCCGCGAAAAAGCGGTCAAACCTCGTTGTCCATACGTCCGTTTTGCGAGGAGCGACGAGTTTGAAAGAGTCAAGTGACGCGCCAGTGCTCGAGACTGAAGCGGCGACTTCCACATCAGCGGTTATTCCTCCTCGGAAGTTTCTCAGGTCGCAGACGTTCAAAGCGCTGCACTACCGCAACGTTGCCCTCCTTTGGATCGGCATGATCCCGTCGAACGTGGGCACGTGGGTGCAGATTATTGCACAGTCCCTGCTCGTCTTGCAGCTCACGCATAACTCGGGTCTCGCGTTAGGCCTGATCTCATTTGCCCAGGCGGCCCATTCCTGGTGTTTTCACTCGCGGCGGAAGCACGGCCGACCGGGTTGACAAGCGGCGGCTTCTGCTTGTTACGCAAAGCCTACAGATCGTTTACGCTTTTACGCTAAGCACCCTCACAATCACCGGCCTGGTTCAGTTTTGGCAAATCGCCATGCTCGCCGTCTTGGCGGGGGTCACGCTTAGCTTTGATCAACCGACTCGATTTGCGCTTATTCCGCGGCTAGTGCCGCGGGAAGATCTCTCCAACGCCATAGCTCTAAAGGCAATTGTGTTCAACGGCGAGGCTATCGTGGGACCGGCGTTAGGCGGCGCCCTCGTGGTGGTCATCGGCTATGCCGGCGACTTCTTCCTGAACAGACTGAGTTACGTCGCTGTCCTCATCACTGTCCTGCTTATGAGGTTTCCGCACATGGCGGGTACACGCACGAGCTCGCTGTTGCGCGACATACGCAGGGGTCTCGGCTACATACTGCACGAGCCACTTTTGGCACAGCTGCTCGCCAATTACGGTTCGCTGATGTTCTTCGCTGCGGTTTACACCGTCCTCCTCGCGCTCGTCGGCGTTGAGGTCCTCGGAACCAGTCCGGGGGAGCTTGGCGTGCTGTACACGGCGATAGGGATCGGTACCGTTGTAGGCTCTCTTGGGGTCGCATCTCTCGGCGACTGCGCGTACAAAGGCCGCCTCCTGATGGCATCGTCGCTTATGATGTCATTTTCTGTGGTCATTTTTTCGCTGCTGCACCTTTACTAGTCTCGTTTACGCTGATGGTGGTCATAGGTGCGTCGCAAACCGTCGCGTCAGCCCTCTCGATCACGCTCCTACAGCTCAATGCCCCCAGGAACATGATAGGGCTCGTTATGAGCATAAACACGCTCATCGTTATGGGAATCAGACCCCTTGGAGCATTTCCGTTCGGGGCATTGGCTGACGTCATCGGGACATCCGCAGCACTTGCCGCAGGTGCTCTCATAGCAGCTGCGATTAGCATCTACCTATTTGCCACGAATAGCAAGCTACGCTCTGTATAACGGCACATGTTTTTTTAGAACGCGAAGTAAAAAGATCGATCGATATGAACGTCGTGACCACGAAAGCTTTCACTGCGGCCATGAAGTGAAATTACGCGTTGTCGGCAACCCTTAAACCATGCCCCACGATCTCATTTTCGCGGGCATGATGCTCAGCGGAATCGCAGTCCTTTTCATTGTCAAGCCGCGGCACATAAATTGGCAATAAGAGGCTATTCTGGGGCGTTGAGGGGGGGATGGCGCTGCTACGGAAACGGCATCAAAGAGGGTTCGTAATTCAGCTGGTATCGTGCCACATCTTAGACCGTCTTTTTTGAGGCTACTTACAATCACGACAAAATCAGAGCGTTTATAACGAATCAATCTGCTCACATCAAGCATGGATCTGTTGACAATCCTCGCAGGGATAATCCTCATTGTCATATTTCTGAGCCTTCTGGTCGCGCTACTGCGCGTCGGCTTGAGATTACTGCTGTATCTAATCCCCAACGCAATAATTGGCTTGATTATTCTTGTTGGCGCGAATGTGGTAGGCATAATGGTGCCGATAGATTGGATCACCGTGGGATTTAGTGCTTTAGCCGGAATTCCGGGAGCCGTCCTAATGATCCTGCTTTACTTACTCGGTATCCCACTGTAGGGCTACAGCGGCGAGCGTTCGATGTGGCCCGTCGAAGAGTTTTTTTAGGCTGCTCGAATCGAAGGTTCGAATCATACCGGGGTATGAGGAAGTCATACTCACGCACACCACCGGTCAGCCCGGTTTTTCCACTCAATAGTTGTAGCTATTTCCGGTGCAATTTGTATTCGACCGCACACTCGAGTAATCTATCTGCACGCGCTGATGACGAAAATAACAGATTCCACTGGCTGCTCATTTGGCCGATGATGAGCATACTGCTTCCTGATTAGGCCGAGCCCGCGGAGCGCTTCTTTTCATGACGATCACGGTACTACCTCAAAAATACAGTCGCAGCAAAGCTAGAAACTACTTAAAGAGGCGCGTGAGCGTGCGACAAATATCGGTTCCAATGGAGCTTTGGCGAGCTGCAAACGGCTCGGCAGATATGCGCATAACATTGGCTGTTGCCAAAAAGAAGAATCTTGGCCCGATAAAATACCTTCATTTCGAGTCCAGATTTTTAAAAAAAGCGCAAAATATGAGCGAAAACGTTAAATACGATCGTTTAGAGCTTTATTGTGCCGAGATTAATAGGAGCCGCGCCCGCGAGCTGGCCTGCCTCGAAAACCGTCTTCTCTTACGGCTACCGGGCCCGTGCTCCATTATCTGTTTTTTTCTGAAGTTTCTTAGGCTCTTTTCCGGTGCAAGTAGAACGGCGAGTGCCCATCTGGCCTCAGATCCTTGCCGGTGATAGAGGCAGATCGCCCTATAACTCACCGTTTCTGTCTGCTTTTTTTTGATGCTGGCCACGTGAAGCGCGGTTGTGGGGCATCGTTGACAGAAGTTGCACGAAAAATCACACTCGAGCACTGGAATTCTTCAGACTTCGTCTTCCTGTCTCACACGATCAAATATTGAAGCTGCTTCGAATCTCTTTGTTTGATTTCGGCGAAAAACAGCCTTGGCAACGATAACAAACGCGCATTAAATCTAAATGAATATATAACGTTACTTGTTAACGGGTAATAAATAGACGCAACGGGAGGTGATAAAATGGGAGAAATGACGATTACAAAGATACCGGTTGGGGCGGTCGCCTTGATGGTTGCCGTTATTAGCGCCATTCTGGGACTCATTGAAGGAATAATTTCAGCGATCGGCCTTGCAGCTTTCACTTCGTCGTTGCCTAGCTCGCTTTCTAGCTATGTTAGCTTTGGAGCGGCTGGCGCACTAGGAGTCATTATCGGTAGCATTATCGGCGGCTTCATTGGCGGCTACATTATAACAGCAATTATAGCACTTCTTTACAATTGGTTAGCGCCCAGAGTTGGCGGCATTAAACTTGAACTCGAGTGACCGCAAAACATACGTCGTAGCCTAAATCGCAGATTTCTGGCGCTCAACGCAACGCGGCGGGCGTCATTCTCTTTGTTTTTTTGAGACAACAACTAGCCCGCGCGCAGTTATTCGTACAGTCGCTGAGCAGAGACTTCAAATAAGAGCAAGACGACAGCGTTTTGGGGGCTCCTGAACATTTCTAAGGACAGTCTCAGATCGAATTCCGTCTCAGCTGAACCGAATCAAGACAACGAACTGTAGCACTGGCGTGAAAGAGAAGATAACTTTCGACAATGCGGCAAGCACCCTGTTTGCCCCGCAACTCGTCGGCCTGGTGACGACCGTTGATCGTGCCAATCGACCGAACGTGGCGACCTTCGCTTGGATAATGAGCACCTCGCACGATCCGGAGCTCGTGGCAGTGAGCGTTTCAAGACAACGCTACACTTATGAGTGTTTAACAGATGAATTCGTCATTAATTTGCCGACGAAGGAGTTGCTCGAACAGGTGTGGGCCGTCGGGACCCGGTCAGGAAGGAATTTGGACAAGTTTCAGGCCACCGGGTTGACGCCCATGCCCGCAGAAGTGGTAAAGCCGCCCCGGATTGCCGAGTGCCGAACCCACATAGAATGCCGCATCATCGACACGCTAGACACGGGAGACCACACCATCTTTGTCGGCGAAGTCGTGGCAAAATCAGGCGACCCCGATGCAATGAAGAACGGGACCCTCAACGAGCGCATTGAGCCTTTGTTCCATCTTGGGGGCAAGAAATTCCTCTGCGGTCGCGAACGAATTGACGTCGACAGGCATCGCCGGGGCAAAGGGAGCGTTTGAAATCCTGGCAATCCAGTTTGTGCGGACGAATTTGGGCGTTAGTCGTTGGAGCGCAGTGCGGGGCATCTCGTGTTCATGGCGGTAACACTCATTCCCAACGATTACCTGATTGAAAAAATTGTCATTTCAAGGTCAAAATCAGAAAAAATTTCGAAATCACGGTGAAGGTTCTTTATGCCCTGAACGTTCGATGCTGGAGTTTGAGGTCCGTCACTCGCCCTACCTCGAATCGTCTTTTATTACGTGCGGCGGACCCCACTCCATATTGGCCGCAGCAGCTTTGCGGTCGTGATAATTTTCTATTTACAGTGTAGGCCAGGCCGCTTTAAGCCTCTTCCGGTTTTGTCTTGCGGGTGCGTCGCATATTCGCTGTTTTCTTAAGTTGGGCGTTAGCCTTCGCTCCGGAGCTGTGACACAAACGCGGTGTCACGCGTTTACACGCAATTCCTGCCTCACGCGTTTACACGCAATTCCTGCCTCACGCGTTTACACGCAATTCCTGCCTCACGCGGCCTTATAGCGCTTTTGTGCGCAGGTTGGATTAGAGGTGAACGTTATGGCGACAAATGTAACAAGCACGCAAACGGGCGAACTGCTATGCGCGGGTGTCGCCCCGGCCTTGCGCATAAACAGGCGCATTGAAAACGACGAGATTCCACTCTTCATGCAACGGTGCGTTATTGATGCAACGCGCTGGGAAGTCGGCGGAACACGGTACGAAGAATGGCGCGCTGAAAACGGCAACGGGAAAGATTCGGCCGTTAAATGGCGTGACGAGGTGGTTACGCGCCACCTCCAGAAGCGATTTGACGGGCTTGAACTGCGGTGCGATGGACATCTCTGCGGTATCCGACACGATACCGACGAGGAGATCGACGAGCGTTTCTACGACCCGCAACAGCTTCGGGGCTCGATGCTCGCAAAGTGCCCGGGACAACGATGGCTGTTCGCTCTCGGGTGCTGCCGAAGATACAGACCGCATGAGAGTTCGCTTTCGAAGGTCGAGTGAAGCTGACAGCGTCCCGCGTGCAGCACTAGCGGCGTACGCTACTGCGTCCATTTACGCGTCCGCGTACTCGGTGTCCGGAAAGGCGTCTTCGAATTCGATCCTTCTGTCCGTGAGCTGGTTCCACACGGTCACCGCCTCTTCTGGGGTTAGCGGTGTCAGTTCCGGGTCGTGCTCTTCATCGTCGCCAAAGAATGGCACTGTTTTTTCGTATTTGAAATAGCGCCCGCTCGGCGTCCGGAACAGGTCGACGTTCGTGAGCCCGGTTTTCAGCGTTTCAATGCAGAACTGGTGTTCGTTTTGCGCAAGAAGGATGGCCGTGTCGGTGTCGTACACCACGCCGCCAAACGCTTGTCGCATAGACATGCCGTATGGATGAACTTAGAGTTAAACTTTGTATATGCGCGCGGAAAGTAAAACAGGGTCAAGCGAAAAAAGCGATGGCTGCGTGAAAACGATCAACTAGCCGAACTGTAACAAGGGCAGAGCGTCGCCAACGAGGTTAACAGCGTGCTTCGGCCGCGACACGGTAGCGTCAAATGGTGCTCAAAACTGGGCGATAATTATCTTCTTTGCGGGTGGTAGACGCTGTTGTTGCTGAAACGCTCACCCCGCAATTAGCATGAAGCGCAGCGTTTCAGCATGGCCCACGATCAATTACCCCGGACCTTTTCACCTGTCTTTTGCCCTTGCAGGGGTGGTTTATACACAACGGGTTCAAGAGAGCCACATAGTACGCTTCTTTTCTCGATTACGTGGCCTTAAAAATCCGCTAGATTGTGCCACTTGTCTGATCGTCCCGGGTTGAAACGAACCGCGTGGTACACTTTTTTTGCACGTGAGATCATCTTAGATCGCTGCTACGGAACGACCTTTTGTCTCCTCGTCCAGCAAGCGTGGCTGAACAAAGCCTCCGCGTGGCAGAGGACAAGAATGAGGTACGTCCCGCCACGCCGGTGACTGGCCTATTCTACGAATGGAAGGAGACCGTTACCACTGCAGCCTGGTCAAAGCAGCATTGTGATGCAATTCAAAAGAGAGGGATACCCGACTCAGACAGCGCATCATCGTTGACCGCAGAAAAGAACTTGCGCCAAAGCTGCGATCCCAAAATCGCCGTTTCCTTGTCGCAGACGTCGACGGCGTTCTCGATCTGTCACAAAAAGCGGACAGCGAAAATCGTTTGCTGCCTTACGCTCAAAAAAGGGAATGTGACCGCGGGGGGGCTTGATGGCCTTTTTGCGTCGCGTTCATTCCGCATGCTCTTCGGCCTCGAGCATTTCCATCAAAGGCTTCTTCAGAATGAGGACGCGCCTTCCGATTCGCACGGCCGGCAGCTCGCCTGACTGCACCATCCGATATGCGGTCGTTCGGCTAATGCCTATAAGGCGTGCGGCATGCTCAACGGACAACGTGAGTGCTTCGTCTTTATGGTGTTCTTTTGTCATAGTCGCACCTTACGAACGAAGAGGCGCTGAGCTCATATATATGTCGTCCCCTCGCGGGCCGTGCGTAATAACATCAAGGCAGAAAAAGAAAGACCAAGCCACTATCGCCGTTGCTGCCTCGTGAGCTCGTCTTGCCTGCCCTCAAAGCGCGGGACCTCGCTTGGCTGAAAGTACGCTGGAGGGCGGTCAGCCGTTCGATCTGCCTTCCGCTTGTCTAAGTCGTCCACATAGGCCTTGAGCTTCTCACAACACGTCTCTAGTTCTTTTACGCGTCGTTCTAAGGCGGCTATTCGTTCGTCGTTCGTGTCTACACCCCTACAGAGTCATAAAAAGCTTGTCGTCTCACCAATCTGCCAGATGATATCGTGATCGCACTCATTATCCTTGTAGTGCGGCTTCTTTTTTTCCGACGCCGTACACCTTGACTGGATCTAAAGTCCCTCTAAATCGAGTTTACGCTTCTTAAATTCCCTTTTAGTAAAAAGTAAGGTATACTCTGCTATCTTAATGGCGCCGGAGATACGCTCTACCACGCCAAGGCACTCGTCTTTTGAATGGCCGTGGATCATTGTGTAGACATTATACGGCCACTCAGGATAGCTTACTCGTTCATACCCGTGACTTACCTCTGTCAGATCCCGTATTACCGCTTCAAATTCATCAATTCGCTCTTCTGGAATTTTCCACGCAACGAGGACGTTTGACGAATACCCTACCTGCTCATGTCTCACTACTGCGCCATACCGCCTAATGAAGCCATTAGCAATTAACAAGCGTATGACCTCCAGCAACTCATCTTCTATTGTTCCGAGCTCTTGTGCAGGTGCGAGGAACGGCCTACTCTCAATTGCTAAACCGCGGTGCAAACAGCGTATTATTCGATTGTCGGCTGTTTCGTAGTTGCTCTTCTCGTGCACGTCTTATAACTTGAAATTCGTTTTTAGCTTGAGAACTCGCTTAACTGGTACTACGAGCGAACCCGAGGGGTGTATTCTTCCTTTTATTTCTTCAAGCGTCGAGGCAAGCCCTTCTTCTGACGCCGCAGTAAGGGTAAACCAGATATTGTACTCGCCTTCTCGCTCATAATTGTGCGTTACCCCCGCATACGAGTTGACGATTTGAGCAGCGTTAACGACTGCGTGTTCCGGTACCCTTAACGCAACTAGCGTGCTTACGAGCCCGATCCTTTTTGAATTCAAGATCGGGCCGATCTCCCGTATCACACCGTCGGCTTTCAGCCTTCGAACTCTGGCGAGGATTTCGTCTTCAGCAGTGTCGAGCCTCATCGCAAGCTCTCTATATGGTTCTTTTGCTAGCGGGAACTCGTACTGCAGCAGGTTAATCAATTGAGAGTCAAGCGCATCAAAGGTTCTCACGTCCAAACACCGCCACAATACGGGTCGTCACCAAGGTAATCACCGCTCATTGCGTGCGCCCGAGCACGGCAGCCCCTGCACGTGTCTGAATAACGGCACGTTTTGCACGCCCCTGTAAATGCTGAGGGGTCGCGCAGTGAAGCTAAAAGGGGAGAGGTCTCCCATATCTCGCTAAAGCTCGTGCGCCTTATGTCTCCTGCAGGTACCGGAAGATACCCACAGGGTTGGACCGTGCCGCTGCTCGTCACGAAGACGTAACTTAAGCCCGCAAGGCATCCTTTACGTCCCTCTTCTAGCCGGTACTGCGGGGTGCACGTTGGTCGTATGGGAAGAGCCCCGTTCCTCTCACGTTCATCAAGCCATTTGAGCGTCCCATAATAGTCAGACTTTGAGACGAGATCAGTCACACAGCCTCTGCCGGTAGGCACAAGGGCAAAGACGTGCCACGCCGATGCGCCGGATTGACGCACTACGTCATAGATGCGAGAGAGCGACGCTACGTTCGCATTGGTGACCGTGGTATTGATCTGAAACATAATCCCCGCCTCTTTCAATGCCTTAGTCCCGTTAAGTGCATCACGATACGCCCCACTTACGCCTCGTAACGAATCGTGGGATTGAGCATCTGCACCGTCAATGCTAATCGAAGCTGCAGACAATCCCGCGTCTCTCAGCCTTCTTGCCCTCTTTTCGTTGACCAGCGTCCCGTTTGTTGCCAGCGCGGTTCTCACCCCAGACGTTGCAGCGCGCTCTATCACGATGTCAACATCCTTTCGCAAAAGCGGTTCGCCGCCAGTAAGGATGAGAAGGGGGCGAAACGTTGAAAGTTCATCAACAAATGTGCATGCTTCATTAGTGGTAAGCTCTTTCCTGCTGCTTCGTTTGCTTCTTCCGGTTCCTCTTGCATCTGCCTTGCAGAAGCGACACGCAAGGTTGCATTCTCGCGCGACTTCCCATGCTACGACGGCGGGCATCTTCACGTGCTGCCACCTCGTATCCTCTCATCGCTGAGGTAACAGCTTGGGTCCGCCCCCCAGAGGTCGCCCATGCTGGATGCTCGAACCCTGCAGCCACCGCACACCTCTACATACTTACAGGCGCTGCAACGCCCCTTAAGGTGCGATTTTTTGTCACGTAACATCGAAAGGAGTTCATTCTGGCTGTTCCATATGGTGCTCAAGCTGCTCTTTCGTACGTTGCCCACTCCTTCCTCCCAGAACTGGCAGGGCCGAACGTTTCCATTTGGATCGATGTTGATGATCTTCTGTCCTGCCGAGCAGCCCCCGTGCGCGGTAAGGAGGGACATCACAGCGCTCTTATCGGCACTTTCGACCGAATTCAGTATGTAGATGCCGTCTGCGTGGTTATCCGTCGTAAGTACCTCGATTCCGTGGTTTGCAAGCGTTTTAGTTCGTTGAATGAGGTAGCCCACCATCTCAACTCGCATATCGTTTGTGATATCCATCTCTGCACTTGCCCTCCCTGCGTACACGAGATGATATAAGCAAAAGCGGGGGACCTGGTGCCTAATAAGAAGATCGGTAACTGCAGGCAGGTCGGAGAAGTTGTGCCGGTTGACCGTGAACCGTATGCCCGTTTTTATGCCCGCATCTCTCGCGTTTTTCAGTCCTTCAAGTGCTTTCCTAAACGCTCCTCTTTCGTTTCTGAACCTGTCGTGCGTAGCTTCCACACCGTCAATACTGACGCCGACATAAGAAACGCCCGCTTCTGCGATCCTTCGAGCGTAATCTCTTGTGATAAGGGTTCCATTAGTAGAGAGGCCAACTCTCAGTCCTTTAGAGACGGCATATGCGCAGAGCTCAACGGTATCACCTCGTATGAGCGGCTCACCTCCAGAAAAAAGCACGACAGGGGGGTGCAAGGTTGCCGCATCATCTATGAGCTTGTGCGCTTCATCGGTGTTCAGCTCATCGGAATCAGCTGCATCCGCCGCATCAATATAGCAATGCGAGCACGCGAGATTGCACTTTTTCGTAACGCTCCATACGATTACCGGTCCGTGGTTCCCATCATAATGGAGCTGTCGACTTGCTTTGGTTGGACGTGGCGAGTCTACACTAGCGGTTCTGAGTAGCAGGTTCGTGCATCCTATCATCTACTATAACCGTACAGACCCTACGCTCGTATTAATAGTTTAGTAGTACGAGTCGTTGAATTAGTGCGTGTTCACTGACCAGCAGAGTCTGACCGTGCCGTGATCCTCTAGGGTGGATTTGGGCCGAAAATGCGCTGACGTCCGGCCGAACCGCGTAAAATGCGAAAGCAAATAATAATGAATTTAACGGTCCATGACAATAACCAGTGACACGCAAGGGTGAGTGCCAATGAGCATCGAGAACCGCTCTCTCCTGGGGGCGCTCCTTTTTGTGGGTGCGGCGCAGTTCATTCTCGTGATAGCCTTCGCCGAAGCGCTGTACCCTGGGTCTTACGTGGCGACTAACTTCCTCAGCGATTTGGGTGTGGGACAAACGGCGCTTTTGTTCAACGCGTCGGTTGCGGTGTTAGGAGCGTGTGTATTCATCAGTTCGCTGATTGGCCGGCGTACCCTCGGCAGAGGCCTTACAATCACCCTTGCGATCACCGGCGCCTGTGCTGTCGCGGTGGGCCGATTCCCTGAAACCACCGGGGCGCCCCACGTCGTCTTCTCGGTCGCCATATTTGTCTTCGGCGCGGTCTCAGCGATCATCTCGTATAGGGTGCTGCGCCCGCCGCTCTCGCACTTCTCAGTGGGCCTCGGGATCATCGCGCTCGTTGCCCTTGTTCTAATGTTCACGCTTCACGATCTGGGAATAAGTCTAGGCGGGACGGAGCGCATGACTGCCTAACCGATCTTGTTGTGGGCGCTCGGGTTCGGAGGATCCCTAATAGGCGCAAAGTGACCATTAATCGGCCGAAGCGGAGCTGTCAAATTTGATGGATCTTACGATAACGGTTGTCACGTTGCGTGGGATCCCTCGCGGTGCGGCGCCAGCAGCAGTGCACTCATTTGACGAGGTCTTTTAGCTCTCGACTAAGCGAATAGCCAATGATGACTCTGATGCCGACGATGAATGCGAGAATAACAGCCTGATCCAAATTGGGACTGAGTATCGTCCTTACGAGGTCATTCGCGATAAAAAGCTCCAGGGCCAGAACGATTTTTGAGGTGTAATCCAATCTGATGGCGGTGTAGTCGGGCGGGTGTCGGCGAAGGACACTCTTTAGTAGCTCCAGTACGACGCGGGCACTCGCATAGAAGATGATGACGGCGCCTACGACCTCGAAGAAGGTGACAATCCAGCTGACGACACTTACCCAGTTGCTAATATCCTCGAACATGTGATGAAGAACAGTCGGGCTGTTTATCGGCGACACTTGGTAATAACATTTCCTTTCGCGAAACCTACGCAGTCAGCGATTGTCGCGAGGCCCTTCTTCTAACATCCGCAGCATTTCAGCAGTATCCGTCGTTGGCACGCTGCACGCGTAATTCTGACAGACGTACGCGGTGGGCTTCGCGTCGATGCACATATGGAACTTCGTAAAAGGAGCGATTTCTGCTATTTCAGGATGCTCCGTCTCTGCTGGCCGGAAAACCACCACATTACACGGCAGGAAATGCGAGTCAAGCGCCCTCAGCATGAGTTGGGTACCTTCTGAGCGCGAGTCGCCGCATATGACGGTCTCGTACGAGGGACCGAGGGCGAGATCAAGCGCGCTCAGAAGATGCGTGTGGGCTTGCGGGGCCCGGTCGACTTCGTGTGAGAGCGCCCGGCCCAGTCTCGAAGCTTCATCGAAATACTCCGCTCGCCCCGTTAGATGCCCAAGAAACGTCAGGTTCATCAGCATTGCCGAGTTACCTGAGGGGAGTGCGCCGTCGAACACGTCTCGCGTGCGCAGGATCAGCGATTCCGCATAGTCGGCGGTCGAGTAAAACCCGCCGCCTGTGTCATCCTTGAAATGCGTGAGCACGTGCTCTACAAGCTCAAGCGCTGCTGCAAGGTAGCGTGTCTCAAAGGTCGTTTCGTACAATTCCGATAGGCCCCAGATGAGGAAAGCGTAATCATTCAACGCCGCGGTGACCCGCGCTTCGCCCTCCCGATAACGGTGAAGAAGCTGACCTTCACGGTCGCGCATACGCTCGAGTATAAAATCGGCCGCCTTCACTGCCGCTGCGGCATACCCCGGCTCCCCGAGAGCGCGCGCGCCTTTGGCGAGCGAAGCGATCATGAGCCCGTTCCAGTCAGCAAGCACCTTATCATCCCGGAGGGGATGGGCGCGCTTCTCCCTCTGTTCATACAGCCTCTGTCGGATTGACTCATTGCGGTTTCTGAGGGTTTCTTCGTCTATCTTGAGTTCTGCTGCGAGCGCCGTGACCGATTGCGTCATGTGAAGTATGTTCTTCCCGGTACGCTCGCCCGTGCTTTCGTCGCTGTAGTTGCCCGAGGATTTGAGGTTGAACCCAATGCGGGCGAGTTCTGCTTGTTTCGCAGTGAGCCCTCGCTCAAGCTCCTCGAGGCGCCACAGGTAGAATTTGCCCTCTTCTCCCTCGCTGTCAGCGTCTATCGCGGTGTAGAAGCCCCCCTCGGACGACGTCATCTCCCGCGAGACAAACGAAAACACCTCCCGAACGACCCGCGCATACTCGTCATTCCCGGTTGCCTGATAGGCCTCAGCGTACGCGAGCCCGAGGAGTGCCTGGTCATAGAGCATCTTCTCGAAATGCGGGACGAGCCACTCGGCGTCGGTCGAGTATCGATGGAAACCGAATCCCACGTGGTCCCAGAGTCCGCCGTGCCGCATCGCTTGAAGCGTCTTTTCGACTATCTGTAGCGGCTTGTGCTCGCCCGTTCGCTTCCAATAGCGGAGCAGAAACGTAAGGCTGTGGGGGGTGGGGAACTTCGGGGCACTCCCAAACCCCCCATGCACGTCATCGAAGAGGCAGAGGAGCTCTTCGTACGCTATCTGAATCGCTGACGCGTTGATATCTCCGGCCGAGGGCTGGGGCGATGGAGCACGCAGCACGGAAACGATCTCTGCCGCAGACGTGTCGATCTCGGATCTCTTTTGGCGCCACGTCTCCTGTATGTGTGGTATAAGCTCCCGCATCCCCGTTCGCCCGAACCGCGTCTCCTTCGGGATGTACGTAGCCGCGAAGAATGGTCTGGCGTCAGGCGTCATTACGATGCTGAGGGGCCACCCTCGTTGCCCCGTCATTGCCTGACAGACTTCCATATAGACGTCGTCGATATCCGGCCGCTCCTCCCGGTCTACCTTGACGTTCACGAACGCGTCGTTCATCATTCGCGCGATCTCGGGGTCCTCGAACGACTCATGGGCCATAACGTGGCACCAGTGGCACGTCGAGTACCCGATCGACAGAAACAGAGGCTTGTCTTCGTGCCGTGCCTTGTCGAACGCTTCGGCCCCCCACGGATACCAGTCAACGGGGTTATTAGCGTGTTGGAGCAGATATGGGCTCTTCTCGGAGGCCAACGCATTTCTCGGTTCCCTGTCCTTTGTGCCTTTGCGCTCCACAGGTGAAGTACGCTGGTGCCGCGGCGCAAATAGCTTTCGTTTGAGTCGTCACCTTGCTCAGTAGTGGCGAGTCAATAACTGGGAATGAACCAGCGTTTCTGCGTCAAGCAGGCACGTTAAAAGGCAACTGTGCTGACCGCGCGAATATTAACACGACGGCGCTGTATCCGCAATTCAACGACCGGGACCCGCAGGACGTGTACCCCATCGTGCCGTTTTAATTACTAATCAAAATAATAACGTCCGCAACGGCCCGTTTTTCGGCATTCCCGTGTGCGGGCGGCTTAGGGTAGCGTCCGACATCACTTGACGATGCTTACCCCTCTACGAATACTTCATCCAATGCGCCACGCGCGCTTAAAATACCGGAACGCTGAGTTAAGCGATCTTGTTTCCCGCATTGGGTCCAGGAGCGACGTCAAACACGTCGGTGACCTTCATAACGATGCAGCCTTTTGCCGGCAAGTTCGGGTTCCTCGCCTTTATGACCCGCTTTATCGTCTCATAGTCGGGGCCGCCAGTCACGTAGTTGCCCGTGCCTTTCACCTGATAGCCCTCTCTTCCGACCCACGACGTGACGACCACATTGCAGTTCGCTTTCTTCGCATTTTCAGCCGTCTTTTTGAAGAAGTTGTCACCAATAAGGATCGTTTCGGGATCGCTCACGACGATCGACCCCACAGGAACCGCGTTGGGTACGCCCGCATCGTTTACCGTCGCCACCACGACGGTTTTCATCGCTTTGATGTTCTCTATCACCTTTTCCGGCATTGCGACCATTCGACATGCCTCCTTTACGTACGCATGAAGAGGTCAACGATATACCCTTTTTCCTTGCGACGAGGCCCGCGCGCGAGGATTGCTTATTCGCGCCGAGTCACAGCGCGCCCCGCTGAAATGCTACAAAGGTAGTTTTATTTGGTCAACTGTGTACGTTTACGGCATAGAGCAAACTATGAAACGAAGTGTGTTTAGGTTAATCCTCTTGTTATTAGCTGCTGCGGTGCTTACTGCGGTGGTTATCACAACCTTTCTTAATTCGTCTAAGGCCGATCACAGCGCCGATTTTGCGAGAAGCATTGAAGGTATAGGGTGGAGCCCCATAAAACCAATATCACGGATAGCCGACAATGTGTACTCGGGTTCGTATAGAGCAAACAGCGGAAATAGCAGCGGAAATGGAAGCTTTACCCTCACGGTGACGATCGAGATCGCACAATCTGAAGCTGCGGCAAAAGACCGATATGGGCAGTTAGTACTCCAAAAACAGAATGATGGGTATGTCAGTGGGGAGGGCAACCTTGGTGGCTCCACCATATGGGGGGGCCCGACGGCGTCGTGGTTTGGATACACAACAAACAGCCCTGCAAATGCATCGACGAGTGCATCGACGTATACTTTCTTGTACGCCTACGATAAAGAGATCAACAGCTGGGTAGTAGTAACTGAAACCACAGATACAATCGGTCAAAACCTCAGCTGATCTAATTTTACCGTCATTTCCGGCCGCAACCCCCTTTTGGGTGAAGTAGCTGCAAAAATTTGCCACACTACACCCGAAACCAAGGTAATTTCGAAACTGCGAAAAATAACGCCTATGGGGGTTGTTGCTAGAAATTAGCTATGCGCGGTCGATTGTGAAACCGGTTTTGTAAACGCGTTCGATTCGTCGTTTTTCATAACATTTAAGCTCTGTCGTGCCGCCTACTAAACGGCTCACTTGATAGGAGGTGAAAAATGGCACAGGAACCGCTAACGCACCCGCAGCGACCGGCAAAAAAACGAGCAGCACAACAATTCCCTTTGTGGACCACGTACACCTCTATCGCCGTGGTTTTCGGATGGCTTCTCTTCTTATCATTCTGGCTTTTCTACTATGCCAGTAGTTTTGGCATTCTCCAAAACCTTGCTATTCTCTTGCTCTCGCTCGTTGTCGCTTTGATCATCGAAACGATCCTATGGGTCCCGTGGAGCATGAAACGCGCCTGAAAACAGCAATTGTGCACGGTCATGCGTGCCGGAGTCGGGGTGCAACGGTGCGTTGCTCTTGCTTCAAGCTGCATTACGCAGCTCGGCAGGAGAATGGAGCGGAGACGGCTCACGACGAGTCGAGCAGCTGTACCAAATGGGCGACATTGTGCTCTTGTGTGACAAACCGCGGCGGTATGCTTCGTTGAATGAATCCGGATACCCCGAGCACTTCTTCCATCTCAGATGACAGTGCATACGTTGGTCGCCCGCTCGTGTCGGGTTTCTTCTGGCTGATCAGCCGCGCGTGGTTCAACAGCCTGCTGTTGTTACTGCCAACGATGATCACAAGGTTCTCGAAGGCGTATCCGCGCTTGACATGGGCGTTATACGGATAACGCTGACGACACGCGGCTCGCTCAGACGCTGACAACCAGTTGAAATCGATCACGTGATCGATCGTGAAATAGCCAACGAAGTACAGCGCTTCGGGATACTCAGCGTTGTCGTTATTAAACGGCCTTAATCCAGCGTAAAAAACGAGCGCATCCCCTTCACCCAGCTCAAGGAGAAACCGACGTTTTGCCGTAGCGTCACCATAGGTGCACGTTTCGAACTCAGGATCATCGTGCATCGGCACGTGCCTGAGCCCAGGTGGCACATAGGTCGATAGCGGTTTTCCCTTTCTGCCGATTCGCTCGCCGTACGTCGTGGCCGTGCACGATCGATACGTCTCCGGAATGGGAACGAATTCGAACGATCCGTCGTCAAAAATTGGGCCGTAGGTTCCGCCGCTTCCCTTGTCGATGCCAACGCGAAGTAACAACGCTTTCATTGTTCTGGGCTCCGCAAGTTCAGGTCCGCAGCAGATGATCGCAAGCTGTCCTCGGCGCGTACGTCCGAGGGTTCTGCCGCACGGCGGCAAAGCGTACTATTGGTTTGCCGTAACAGGCGCATTTTTCCGCCGTTTGTGCAGAAGTTGCCCATATCACAATCAATTTCGTCGCGCGCGATAAAAATGTATGCTTGTTGGCTGAAAAATCACGGAGTCCTGTGCCTCCGCGCTCTGCGACAGCGCTCGTGCCGACTAATACCAAAATTACACCGAAACTACACCGCAAAGCGGCTATTTGTGTGGTGGGCGTCGGTTGGGTCTTAAATCACTCGCGCCAGCTGCATCGTAAATTGACTCGAATCTCACGGGCTTGCGCTGAGCACAGTGTCAGTTTTCACGTCCTTGAAAGGTGTAGTGACTCCGGTCAGCCGTACTTGCTTAACCTGACGCCATAAAGACCCTGGCAGCAACTCAGTTGGATCTACGGCACAGCCGAAATCATTTGCGCACGCGTCTAATTAGACAGATTTTTTGCTGAGAAAATCCTTTCCTAGTTAAACCATAAAAACAACTTGAAATCAAAGAATAAAGCCGGTTAGGGAGGGGTTGATATGGCCAATGAGTTCCGTAAGGAGATCGATAGTTTAGGTGAAGTTAACGTACCTGCTGATAAGTTGTGGGGGGCGCAAACGCAACGTTCATTGGAGCATTTCAGTATCGCGGGCGATTTGATGCCGCAAGAGATGATCGAATCCTACGCCATACTAAAAAAAGCAGCAGCTATCGTGAATTTCCAGCTCGGCCAGCTGACGCAGGACCGCCGGGATTTGATAGTCAAAGTGTGTGATGAAATTCTGGCCGGTCAACATCAGGACCAGTTTCCTCTTCACGTATGGATGACAGGAAGCGGGACTCACTTCAACATGAATGTAAATGAGGTTATCTCCAATCGCTGCTCCCAGCTAACCGGAAATCCCCTGGGCAGTAAAATACCGGTGCATCCTAATGATCACGTTAACAGATCACAGTCTTCAAATGACTCATTTCCGTCTGCCATGCATATTGCCGCGGCAAAAGAGACGAATCAGCGATTAATACCGTCCGTGAGACAGTTACGTGATGCATTACACGCCAAGGCAGAGGAATGGAAGGACATCGTAAAGGTTGGCCGCACCCATATGCAGGATGCTACCCCCCTCACCCTTGGGCAGGAATTTTCTGGCTATGTAGGGTTGTTGGATGATAATCTAGACCGTTTAGATACCAGTGTGCAAGGAGTATACCGTTTGGCGTTGGGAGGCACTGCCGTAGGGACGGGAATTAATGCTCCTCATGGATTTGACGAAAAAGTGGCAGCTCAAATCGCAAAACTAACTAGCCTTCCGTTTGTAACTGCGCCAAACAAGTTCGCCGTCCAAGGATCTCATGATGCCCTGGTCATGCTGAGTGGCACCCTAAAAACCCTGGCAACGTCTCTATACAAAGTTGCTAATGATATTCGTATCTTAAGTTCTGGGCCGCGCTGTGGGTTAGATGAGCTTAGCATTCCATCCAATGAGCCAGGGTCGTCCATTATGCCCGGGAAGGTCAACCCCTCCCAGTGTGAAGCTTTGGCTATGGTGGCCGTGCAGGTAATGGCGAATGATACGGCAGTTGCTTTTGGTGGGGGAGGTGGTTATCTGGAAATGAACGTCTACAAACCACTAATAATCCACAACATCATGCATTCCATCCGAATTATGGCAGATGGGTGCCATAACTTCCGGTTGTTCCTGGTGGAGGGGGCTGAACCTAATAGAAAGCAGATTAACACCTTCTTGGAACGATCGCTCATGCTGGTAACTGCCCTTAGCCCTATTATTGGCTATGATAAAGCATCAAAAGTCGCCCACTATGCGCTCGATAATGATTTAACGCTTAAAGAAGCTGCTATAGAGCTTGGCTGTATGCCAGAAGACGAATTTGATCGCGTGGTCGATCCAGCGAAGATGGTGTATCCCCGTGTCGCTCAGCGCGAGGGTGACGGCAATTAGAGACGGGAAACTGGTCTAAAATGACTGTTCAACGGCAGTGTTCTTTTTCCGTTTAACGTGTAATGGAGGGTAGTAGTGATTCGTCACCACGATGTGCTCATCATCGGAGGAGGGTTAACTGGACTTCGAGCTGCCCTGCGCATCTCAGATGCCAGCCTGAACGGGGCGGTAGTCTCCAAGGTGCATCCGTTGCGGTCTCATTCTGTGGCAGCCCAGGGCGGAATGAATGCCTCATTGGGGAACGTTAAGGGCGAAGATGGCACGACGGACAGCTGGAAAAGTCACGCGCGCGATACCGTTGCAGGATCTGATTATCTAGCCGACCAGGACGCAGTCGAACGCATGTGTCGTGAGGCCCCCACCGCCGTTATCGAACTCGAACATATGGGGATGGTGTGGTCACGACTTGACAACGGAAAAATTGCACAGCGCCCTTTCGGCGGGGCAGGATTTCCAAGAACGTGTTATGCAGCAGATCGCACCGGTCACAACGCGCTCCACACCCTGTATGAACGCGTGTCGGGGCGGGAAATCCCGGTTTATGAGGATTTTTTCGTCACATCGCTAATAACTAACGACGGACGTTGCGTTGGATGCACGGCCCTGGAACTCACGACCGGCCAGGTCCACGGCTTCCTGGCAAACGCTGTCCTCATGGCCACCGGCGGTTTTGGCCGGCTATTCAACAGGTCGACAAATGCATTAATTAATACCGGAGACGGGCAGGCCCTAGCGCTCCGTGCGGGCGCGCTGCTCAAGGACATGGAGTTTGTCCAGTTCCATCCCACCACCCTGTACCGGACGAACATTTTGATCACAGAAGGGGCCCGCGGTGAGGGGGGCATCCTCCTCAACCAGAACGGAGAGCGGTTTATGGAACGGTACGCGCCCAAGTCGCTTGACCTGGCCCCGCGTGATGTGGTGGCACGGGCAATCGAACGGGAAATCTCAGAGGGAAGAGGGTACGACGGAGGGTACGTTCACCTTGACCTGCGCCATTTGGGCGCAGATCGGATCAGGGAACGGTTGCCAGGGATACGCCAGATAGCGATGGATTTTGCTGGTGTCGATCCTATCCAGGATCCGGTGCCGATCCAGCCTGGTCAGCACTACTCCATGGGCGGTATTGATGTCGATGTCAACGGCGCCAGCACGCTTCCGGGCCTCTATGCTGCAGGTGAGTGTGCCTGCGTCAGCGTCCACGGAGCGAACCGGCTTGGTGGAAATTCTCTCGTGGAAACCGTAGTATTCGGACGGCTGGTGGCCGAGAAAATAATCGAGGATGTTGCCGCCATCGCCTCTCCTGAAGATGCGCCGGCAAAAGCCGCCGTGACGAGTGTAAATGATAGAATCGACGGCATACTTCGACGTGAAGGAGGAGAACGCGTCTTTATGATTAGGGATATGATGACCGACACGATGACCACCAAATTCGGAATATTCCGTGAAAAACAGAAGATGCAGGAAGGCCTCGGCGAGATCAAAAAAATGCAGGAACGCGTTTCCCACGCTTCGCCCCAGAATAAAGAGCGCCAACTGAACCAGGCACTTGTACGGTTCTTTGAGCTGGAGGGAATGCTCCTATTAGCTGAGGCAGTTGCCCGGGGTGCGCTTGCCCGGGAGGAGAGCAGAGGCTCCCACACAAGGACGGATTACCCAGAACGTGACGATCTTCACTTCCTAAAACACACCCTGGTGGGATTGCGAGACGAGACAATGGATGTTTCGTATAAGCCCGTTACATTAGGCTTGTTTGAACCACGGGAGCGCGTTTACTGATGCACCTGAAAGTGTACCGATACCGTGAGGGAATGACTGCGCCCCGTTATGATACCTTTGAGCTAGTGCCACGTCCAGGAATGACGGTGTTAGAGGCGTTATTCCAGGTCCAGGAACAACTCGATGACTCACTCGCATTTCATTATTCCTGCCGTGGTGCAGTCTGCGGAATCTGTGCGATGTTAATTAACAAAGTCCCCCGGCTGGCGTGCCGTACCCAAGTGGAATCTCTCCTGAAGGGCGATCTCAAGGTCGCTATGGCCACGTACCCGGCAATCGGCGAGACTGTGCCGTGGGTTCCTGAAAAAGAGGTGTTGGTTGAGCCACTTCCCCATTTGCCTGTCATCAAGGATCTTATTGTGGATATGGATGTATTTTTCCGGTTCTACCGGTTCATAGAACCGGTTTTCCGACCAAGCGAAGCCACTCCCGAAAAGGAGCGACGCATGGATCCTGCCTCGGTGAAGAAGCTCGAAGTGTATACCAACTGCATTCTCTGTGCCGCGTGTTCCGCGGCCTGTCCGATTGAAGGACAAAATCCGGAATACATCGGACCTGCTGCGCTTGCTAAGCTCTACCGCTTCCATATTGACCCCCGGGAGGCTGAGGGCGCCTTACGGCTACACCGAGCAGATATCCCCAATGGGTGGTGGGCCTGTGCATTATACGGGAACTGCAGCCTGGTGTGCCCCAAGGGTGTTCCCCCCAGAACCGCAATCGCAAAAGCCGTCGCAGCACTGCACAAAGAAAAAAAAGAGGCTGAATAACTACAGTCTGTCCCAAACAAAGAGTCATTGGAAAGAACTATGGGCATCTATTTTCATAAATTTGGCAGGGAATTTGAAACGAAATAGCTGTGTATGAACTGCGAAGGCGTTTATGGTGAAGACCGCCGAGATCAAACCATACAGCACGAACCCGTTGCCGAGGCGGCGGATACTCCTGCCACCCATCGTTGCCATGGCTGCGGAGCACCAAAATCCCGTCATTCGCAGGAAACAAAAAAAAACAGCCGATAAAGTCTTTGGAGCTTGTTGTTCAATATGGGCTGGGTTACGGGGCACGCCCGTCGTGGCTGCTTGGCTGGTGGCTCTTGATAGCATTTTTGGGGGCGGTTACACTCGCTCTTGCGAGCCCACAACGGCAGAACTTGGGGTTCGGCTTCGCAGCGGCCTTCGTCCCGGGCTACGGCATAACTGGCGCTCAATCTGGCATTGCTTAATGGGTTGCCGCTATTATCACAGTCCTCAACTTCTTTTTGTGGGCGGCGTTTATCGCAGTATTCTCAGGAAAGTATATCGATTGAAACCAACGGCAGTAACTTCTCAAAAGCACACAAGATGCTTGTGGACTGAGAGATTTAGCTAGAAAGTGACTCAAGCACACGAGTGCAGGCTGAAGCCTCACCGTTCTTTGTATAGATTTCGAGCACCGAAATCGCTTGCGTCGCGTGTGAACCTCAACTTCCCCCAGAGGGTCACTTTCTTTTCGTTTGCCCGTCACCCCCGTGCCAACAGGTAGGTCGGGGATCGAAGACCTCTGTTCGACATTTTTCCGCTGTGTCTCCACGATAATCGGCGCCTTTTCCCCTCCTATAGCTGGCTAATTGCCGTATTGGGGTTTGTAGAGCATCGCTCGGAGCCAAGCGTTGATGTTCTTCGGCTGATCGACTCGCGCTAGATTCCGCTTGAAAACTAGAGCGGCAATTCGAACAGCGGTGCGCACTTCGGCCTCCAGAATGTTGCTTTGAGGGGGGAACAGCAGGCCCTTCTTGAGCTGTTCATCGGTCACTTGGTCTGCCGTCGCCTTCGCGGCCTCGATGAACATTTCGTCGGTGACGCGCTTTGTTCGCGTGGCGTATGCTCCAAGGCCGATCGCTGGATATATATAAAAGTTGTTCGCCTGTCCGGGCAGAAAAATGTCACCATTGTAATGTACCGGAGGGAATTGGACGCCGGCCGCATAAATAGCTCTGCCACGGGACCATCTGTAAGCCTCTTCGGCCGTACACTCTGCGCGCACAGTCGGATTCGACAAGGCGAAGATGATAGGCCGGTGATTTATCGCGGAAATGGCCTCAACGACGGCTTGATTGAACGCCTTACCGACGGCGCTCACGCCGATCAGAATAGTGGGCCTTATTGAATGGATTGCCGCGACAAGATCATGAGTTGGAGCGTGTGCATGCGCGTACGCCTTTTTCTCTGGTATCAGGTCTTGGCGTGTATTCTCGAGCAGACCTTTACTATCGAACAGCCATATGCGGCTGCGGGCTTGCTCTTCGGATAGTCCCTGAAGCTTCATTGCTGAGACAATCATGTCGGCGATGCCAATGCCAGCAGAACCTGCCCCGAGAAAGAGCACACGCTGATCCTTGAGGTTCTGGTTGGTAATACGCATAGCATTTACTAATCCTGCAACCATTACGCCACCTGTGCCTTGGATGTCATCGTTGAAGCAGCAGACCCTGTCGCGATAGCGAGCTAGGTAGTGAAAGGCGTCGGTTCCCCTCCAGTCCTCAAAATGGATGCAGCAATCTGTGAAGTGCTCCTGGACAGCCTCGACAAACTCATCGACGAAAGGGTCGATCTCTTCGAGTGTAGGCCGCGTTTGGCGCAGTCCGAGATAGAGCGGATCGTTGAGCAATTCGCGATTGTTCGTTCCAAAGTCAAGCAGTACTGGGAGGAGTCCTTTTGGGGGCACGCCTGCGCAAGCAGTGTAAAGCTGCAGCTTGCCGATCGGGATGCCCATGCCATTGGCTCCAAGATCTCCAAGACCGAGGATACGACCGCCAGAGGTTGCGCATGTGATGCGCACATCCTTCTCATGCCAATTGGCAAGGATCTGACCGATCTTCCCCTTATGTTTTATTGAAATGTACGTTCCACGAGGTCGACGGTAGATGTGGCTGAACTTCAGGCAAGCCTCGCCGACCGTCGGGGTGTAAATTATAGGCAAGAAGTATGCGGGATCAGACATCGCAACGTGGTAGAAGAGAGTCTCGTTCGAGTCAAGGAGCTGAATGAGGTAGATGTAACGCTCGAGGTCGGTAGTCTTCTGCCCCAGTTGCTGGAGCACACGCTGGTGTTGCTGATCGATTGTCTCGACTGAAGGGGGTAGGAGGCCTTCGAGACCGAACGCAACACGTTCGGCCGCGGTGAAGGCTGTGCCTTTGTTTAGCGCGGATGCCTCGAGTAGTGCCCGACCGCGCAATCCAGAAACGAGTGCGGAGTCCTCTTCAGATTCACCATTCCTGTCCTTGCCTCCGTGAGGGTTTGGCGCGAAGTTCATCATTTTATTCTCATATGCTCGTTATGGGGGATTTCAACTTAACCACTGCACACGTTACATACGGCAAAGGTTGTTGTACTCACTTTGGAGAGTAAGCGTTGTAAGGTGTATAGAGTGAATCTTAATAATAAGCATCCTCCCATGCCCGTTAAAAAAGATCAAACAAGCGAAACTTAGAGGGTTGATCGGGATCTTGCTGAGCTAGTCAATCAAACGAATTAGGACGGATGCAGCCGCGTTCTTTTATTGCTTGACCTTCTTCCGCTGTCTGATTGGATCAACTGAGAGCTGGAAAATCCAATGGAATTATTTCGCTGCGCTTGCTCAGCGACGGATCGAGATCACAAAAAAGAGCCTTAACTAAAGCCAAAATGGGCGCAAACCGAGTTGGAAACTAGTTTCACACACATAAAAGATAAGCTAGACAATCGATTTGTTTACATGACTGTGGGAGCGCCCCATCATCTACGATAACGAGGCGATTCCAAGACGCCCTTGCCAAGGCCACTCACATGGCTTCGGGCGCAGATGAGCTCGAGCTGAAAAAGTCCACGCTCGAAGACGTTTTTCTCGACCTCACCGCGGCAAATCAGGAGGAAGTCCTTGAAACTATCCCGGATTAACGTCGATTTTATCAGCAGCCTGAAAAT
>Ga0116111_1000355_pt1 | contig 38035 bp, 24 predicted proteins | sample June2015DPH_8_10_FD_89720 | JGI IMG/M metagenome (GOLD analysis project Ga0116111, IMG submission 89720) | Peatland microbial communities from SPRUCE experiment site at the Marcell Experimental Forest, Minnesota, USA - June2015DPH_8_100 | ecosystem: Environmental > Terrestrial > Soil > Wetlands... | reverse complement strand
TCCCCACGGAAGTCATGAAGCCGGTCAAGACTTGGCACGAGGTCAGCCCTATAGTGACGGAATAAAATTGTAACCCCATATAAAAAAAGTATTTCGCTCAGCGGAGTGGCGAAGTTCGGCTAGCCGCCGATCTGCTTCGTTAAGGGTTTCGGTCTTCCGCCGTCGCGGGGGGCGGCGCCAAGCGTCGAAGGGCCGACCGAAATCGCGCGATCACCAGGGCTCTCCAAGGGCCTTCCCCTCTTCCATCGGTCCCTTGAGGTGGAGTCTTTAAGCTATTTGCGGGGGAGAAAACAGGGCAGGGAGACCCGTGGCTTTGGCGACACGCGCAGCCCCCGCATCATCGGCGGGGAGGCAAGAGTCTGGAGAAACGACTTCTTGTCATACCGGCATTGCCGCGGGACGGACCGACCTCTCCGGCAACCCCACGAGGTCGAAAGACTGGCAAGGCGAATTGCTACTTCTTTCGGGGTGGTTGTGAAGGCCGCATCTCAATGCGGCTGGCCAAAGCTGTGCGGGGAAACTTGTACAAGTCGATCACCGCTTTGGCGACGTCTTCGCCCGTCAGCTTCCAGCTTTCCCCAGACTTGGAGCCCGGCGCGGCGGCGAAATCCGTATCCACGCTGCCCGGCATCAGGTAGCTGACGCGAATACCGTCGTAACGGATGTCCTGCATCATGGCTTCGCTAAAACCGTTCAAGCCGAATTTGGACGCGTTGTAGGCGGTTCCGCCGGGCAGGGCATTGACGCCGGCGAGACTCGAGATGTTGAAGATGTACCCACCGCCGCGTTTGCGCATGAGAGGAATGGCCTCGTGGCAGCAGTAGAAAACGCCGCAGAGATTCGTTTGAATTGTCGTGTCCCACTCTTCCACACTCAACTGGTCGACGGGTTTGAAAATGCCAACTCCGGCGTTGTTGACCAGGATGTCGAGTCCACCGAACCGCTCGGTCGCCACACGAACCAGTTTACGGCAGTCTTCGTAGCGGCGGACGTCTGCCGCTGAGCCATCCACATTGGCCGGACTCGCGCTGCGAAGCTTATCCAGAGCAGCCTGCAATGCGTCCGGATCGCGCCCGCAAATGAACACGCTCGCGCCTTCCGCCAATAAAGCCTGGGCAACGCTGAAGCCGATCCCGCGCGACCCACCCGTGACCACGGCAACTTTATCCTTCAATTCGCTTGTCATAACCCCCCTGTCAAAGTGATGTCCCTAGATTAACCCAAACTCGGGCGGGAGGTGAACTCTTCTGTAACGGCAACGAATCGGCAGTCGGCGCCAGCCCCCGCGATCAATTCAAGAAAACTCCTCCCCAAAGCAGGCCGGGAGCCACCGCCGCCATAAAGATAAGAGGTTTTCGTAATTGGCTCCCACCCATGCGGAAACTGGTAAGAGCCTGGCACAGGCTGGCGCCGCAGGTTACTGAGCCGAGGTTCCCGCACGCTTTCGATACCAACGGGATTCTTTCCAAAGGAATTTTGGCTTTTTCAGTAAGAACTTCGACGACACGCGGGTTGGGCTGGTGCAATGCGAAATAATCGACTTCGCTTCGTGGTCTCGCGCTCAGGTTTTCCAGCGTCGCGATAATGCGCTCCAGTTCAGTGATCGCGGCGTACGCAAGTTGCTCACCTTTGAATTGAACATTCAGCCCGGCATTCTCAGAGATCTTTACGCCCAGCGAAGATGCGAATGTCCCAGAACAGCCCCAGACGAATTCCTGGAGCCTTACGCAGCCAATCTGGGCATCGGTCGCAGCGTTGGTGAGAACGAATGCACAAGCCCCATCACCAAAGAGCCCCCGGAATTCTCCCGGCACTTGCGGCGCATCGAACCTGCGGCTATGAACTTCCGCGGCCACGACGAGCGCCACTCCTTGAGGTCTTGTGCGCAACAGACTCTTGGCCACTGCCAGCGAGTAAATCAGGCCTGCGCAAGCTCCTCCGACGTCCAAAGCAGCAGTGGTGTCCCGCAGGAGGAGCCGCGAATGCAGAGAAGCTGCGAAGGACGGGAAACCAAGGAACGTTGCGCTGGTCGTAACCAGGAAGTCAATCTGGTCAACAGGGATTTCCGTCATTTCCAGGGCGATTTCGGCGGCCCTCTGACCCAGAGCTAGTTCATCTTCAGTGTCGGAAGCAAGGCACACACTGTGAATCCCTGCCCCATCGCGGATTTTGTGCATGGGAAGAGCTAAGTTACGATCGATCTGTTCCGCGTCAACCACTAACGAACCCAGTGCGTACCCCCAACCCCCCACTGCGGTGTCCCGCGCACTGTCGTCCTGCTGCCTTGCGCCCACCCACGGCTTTTCGTCAGGGCAGGGTTTTTGGGCTTCTCGGATCATGTCTGCCAGCGTACGAATGCTTTTTGGCCGATTCTCCGGCCAGGGGTTGCCAAAATCCCGAATATCCGTTGCCGATTCGATACCAATCAGTGTATCCACCCACGCCATTGAGTCGAGTGCGCCGGTTTCGACAAGGTCAACGCCATCTTTTGGAAGGGGAGAAAGTTTGCTTCCCACGCATGCTCGGGCGGTGGCGAGTGCGGTTTCCAAGTCGAACGCTAGACTCATGGGAAGCCATCCTGAGAGCAATTGATCCAGCAGGGCGATCAGAGGACATCCAACCAAGAAACATCAGGCTGTGGAAACAGAGAATCGAGCATCAGCCAGCACTTGTGTCCGTTGTCGGGTCTCGCCAGACCGATCCGCGCAAATCCGTGGAGAGCCTGCAGGAGCTTGTTACGAATGAAGCGGTTTAGATAGCGATCGAGGTCAAAGTGGCCGCCGGACCTTGTGAGGCGTTCCATAACCTCATCCATAAAACGCCGCCACTCCCGGTCAACGACGGGAAGGCTATTCAGTGTTTCGCCGGAAACAAGCACCAAGCGGGCCCTTAGAGTTATGCGGTTGGGGTCCTGGAACACCAGGAACCGAAGATTTCTGTATAGACAACCACAAATCGAGCTGCTTGCCTGGCTAGAGTCCACCCACGCGTTTCCGCCTTTTGTGTCGACGTGTAGTTCACATCCGAAAAGTCCTTCCAGTTCCGTGGAAACCTCAGCTCGCTGAAGCATGTTGACTAACTCGACCTCGCTCGGGCACGTGCCACTTGCTTCCAGCCCGTCGGTATTCTGGTCCTCAGTGTGTGGCGGACAAACAGATGTGGGGCGGGACGTGAAACGAACCTCACTACCGCGCTTGTGAGGAAATGCCCTGTCCCATGCGAAGCCCTGTGGTGGAATCGGGCGGACGGATCGAAACAAATTCTCTGTCGCGGCCTCGATCCCAATGACGCACAGCCCCGAACCCATCTCCGTAATGTCAGAGAGAATCAGCTCTCGCATGACTGGCCTTTCTGGCTTTTTTTTGGCGCGGTGGGTTGGTCATGACCAGATGCTTGATTTCGATCTGGTGACCTTGGGCATTCCAGTGTCGCGCTATCATCTCGGCGGCCAGGCGGCGATGACATTTTTCCGGCTCCGCCTCAGAGCATAGAAGCGCGATTCTTCCCTCAAATGAGGCCGGATCCACCTTTTCTAATACCTGCCGCTGCGCCATCAATTCCGCAAACGATTCCTCGTATTGTGCCCAATCACGCGACTTAAGGTAGGCGGTGCGGATCTCAGGGCTGGGTGCAAGAATGGGTTGATAGTCGTAGGCGATTCCTGCGACTCGGTGAAGGAAAAAGGCTAGGTCGGGATATTTCGCAAAGCCCGAGAGTTGCCCAACACGATTCTCTCGGATATCAACGAGCTTCTGCACCTGAGCCTCTTGAAGAAGTCGGAAAAACTCCTCCGCCGTCTTCTTTGTGAAGCCGATCGTGAATATTGTTGACGTCATTTGCCGTGCTACCGAGTATCGAGCGCGAAGGGTTTAACGCGGAAGGCGAATCTTTCGGCTTGAAGTCGGTAGGCATTCTCCAAGGCCTCGGTGCGAGCACCGGGGAAAAGCGTGTTGGCCGCGACAGCCTCGAAGCCGGTCCCGGCGAGCAGGCGATTCTCAGCGGCCTCTTGGGATTCAATTCGCGCGCCTTTGCGGATGTGCAACGGAGTGGCTCCCAGTTTGGTCAATTCGGGGCAGACCATCAGGAAGCGATGACACTCCAGCGGGTCTTCCTCTGCGCACATCATCGCCACCGACCGACCCTCCAGTTCCTTCCAGAGGCGGCCTATCCCTGCCTGGAATGCGTAGGATTTCCGGCGCGCCTTATAATCGACGAGACCATCGGGGCGATAGGCGTCCGCATCATCCGGGCGGCCTCCTAATTCCTCTCCCAGAAAGAGGTACTCCAGGTGTTCGGTCTGCAGCAGTTTCTCGAATGCAGGCTGGCTAAAATGTGGCCACCGCGCGCTCTGCGGCACGGTGCGTACATCGACCACGAGCTCGACGCCATGGTCTTTTAACAGTGCGGCAAAGTTCTCAAAGTTCAGGATCGAATGACCGACCGTGAAAAGCGAGTGAAGGGCGTTCTTCGGAACTGGGAGATTACTCCCCATGTCCAGCATTGTACTCTTTAGGGAGATGCGAGTAAACCCCTCGACAATACCTTGCTAAACAAAAGGCGTGATGCGATGCGTCCTAACAGTAGGGAATGTGTTCTCACGGTGGGGGACGGAGATTTTCCGCTACTGGATCACCGCCGCGGCGGCGGATTTCTCTTGCAATCGGCGGACGGGCCAGTCAAAATTCGGCTTCTGGTTATGGTGATGGAGCGCCACCTTGAAGTATCCCATGCTGAATGGGATTGATGGCTCCTACCTGGTGAGGTAGGGGCCATTTTTGTTTTGGGAACCGATGCTGACCGGCATAGCTAAAGATTTTTCCCCTCGCCCCCCTTTGGGAAACCCGTCAGCCGACGGGCGGATGCGGGAGGTCAAGACCAACGTCAATGCCACGGGTCGAGTTTCCCGCAGTGGCTGGGCTGGCGCCACCCCGCCAGCAGGAAGGTTGAAGGACGAGCATTGGACAAAACTAAATCTCAAGCAAATCACTGCGACACCCAACGCCCGCGAGGCCTGCGAAAATGAGCGATGCTGACGGTTCTTCGCGGCTTCTCCGCTTGGCAAGTTTGGGGGAGGAGTTAGGGGCGCCATCCATCGCGCAGGACGGCAAGGCGCTGGCGGGCCGCGTGTCGGAAGGCCGCTTTTACCTCGCATGTATCGGCCAGTTCAAGCGCGGCAAATCAACCCTGATCAACGCCCTGATCGGCGAGCCCGTTCTCCCGGTTGGCTTTGTTCCGGTGACGGCGGTGCCGACGGTGATCCGGTATGGTGCGCACAAGAAGGTTCGAATCCAGTTCCGGGATGGCGCATGGCAGCCGATCGCCGCCGCAGATCTCGACCAATATGTTTCCGAAGAACACAATCCGGAGAACATGAAGGGCGTGGGAGGCGCGGAAGTTTATGTGCCCAGCGCGTTGCTCTCTGCGGGCATGTGCCTCGTCGATACGCCTGGCTTGGGCTCGGTGTTTACCGGCAACACGGCAGCAACGCAGGCTTTCATTCCCCACATCGATGCTGCACTCGTGGTGGTGGGCGCGGACCCTCCGCTCGCGGGCGAGGAGCTGGCGCTCGTCGAGGCCGTGGGGCGGCAGGTAGAGAATCTCATCTTGGTACTGAACAAGGCCGACCGCACCACCGATGCGGAAAGAGCGGCGGCTGTGGGGTTCACCCAAAAGGTTCTGGAAAAACGTCTCAAGCGTTCGGTGGGGCCGGTGTTTGAAGTCAGCGCGGCGGAGCGCTTGGACAATCGCGGACCCGAGCGGGATTGGGGAAATCTGCTGGCGGCGCTTGAGCATCTTGTTCAAGGCTCCGGCCGTCAGCTTATCCAGGCGGCCTGCGACCGTGGGGTCGAGCGCCTGAGCGAACAACTCTTGGCCATCATCGCCGAAGAGCGCGAAGCGCTCGAGCGGCCCATCGAGGAATCCGAACGGCGAATCGCCGCGATGAAGGAGACCATCGCCGAAGCGGAACGCTCGATGCGCGAGGTCGAATTTCTCTGGATGGCCGAGCAGCGGCATCTCTCCGACTTGTTTGTCGGCCGGCACAAGGAGTTCCTCGGATCGGTTTGGCCCCAGGCGAGTGAGGAATTCGAGCGGGCTTTGAGATCGGTCGAGCGCGCGCTGGGCCCCTCGTATCGCCGCGCCGTCATGCGCGAGGCGCAGGGAATTGCGCAGCGGCACGTTCTGCCCTGGTTACGGGTCGAGCAAGAGGAGGGAGAGAAGGAGTATCGGCGAGTGGCCAGCCGTTTTGTGCAGATGGCGAACGAATTTCTGAAGAAACTTGCCGACGCTGGCATTCGCGAATTGGCGCGCATGCCGCACGCACTTGACCCTGAGACGGGATTTCGGACCCGATCGGAGTTCCTGTTTCGCGACATGATCGAGATCGCGCAGCCGGCATCCCCGCTGCGATGGCTGGCCGATTTGATCTTGGGGCTCGTGGGAGCCCGTGGCGTGATTCAGAGCGAGGGGCGGGAATTCCTGGGCCGGCTCCTGGAAGTCAATTGCTCGCGGGTGCAGAATGATATCCTCAATCGCGTGCAGGAAAGTCGTGGTCGATTGGAAGTCGAGATCCGAAAGCTGCTGCACGAAATCAGCCGCATCGCAGTCGAAGCCTTGACCCACGCGCGGGAGGCACGAGCCGCCGGAGCCGCGGCCGTAGAAGCCGCTGTGGCGCGGCTCGACCGCCTGGAACGCGAGATCGCCGAATTGTCATTCGATGGGAAATCGTGAGCACGGATGCCCGCCGCTTGTTAGCAATTGAAGTCGCGGAGCGCACCGATCAGAGTGTTGTCGTGGGGGGCGTCCTATGTGAAGACTTATGGCCGGATACCAGGCCTGTGGGTTTCCGTTTCATCGACTTGTTGCTTGTGGAGCTTATCGTAAAGCTGAAATTCCTGTTGGCCGCGTTCCTTGTCGCCCGTGCGAACGTAGACCTGCGCCAAGCGGTAATGGGGGTCGGGATCGCCAGGTTTGAAATCGCTAGCGGTTTTGAATTCCGCGATGGCCTCCTGGTCGCGGTGCTGGTCTTGAAGAAGCACGCCGAGCTGAAGGTGCGCGTCCGCCAAGCGCGGGTCCAGGGAGATCGATTTCCGGAGCAAGGCCTCAACCTCGGCCAGGTCCACCGCCTGCTGACCACCCCCCCGCGCGCCCTTCCAGGAACTGAGGGCGTAATAATAATAAGCCAAGGCGTTGTCAGGGTTGGTCTCCGTGAACCTCTTCATGTGCTTTACGACCTCGCCCGACTTCCCCACCGAAACGTTGTACATCTTGCCGAGGAACAGGTAGGGACGCGGGTCCGATGGGTTCAGGTCGGAAGCGTGGCAGAGCGCCTCGATCGCTTCGTCGTAACGGTTGCGGGAATAGTACGCGATGCCGAGGTCGACATACATCCGCTGCGAGTTGGGATAAATCGTAACACCACGATTGAACACCTCAATCGCCCGCTCAAGGTTGTCGTGGATGAGCAGTTCGTTCCCCAAGTCAAAGAGGTTTTTCTCGCTCGGGTCCATGTCCGCGGCAAGCTGGTAATCTATGATCGCGGCGGCCGGATTGCCCAAAGCTTCGTCGGCCTCCCCCAACAGGTTGTGGAGTTCGGCGGCGTCTTTCCGGTGGAGCATGTCCTGCAATAAAGTTCGCGCAGGGCCGGGGCTTTTGGTCTCGAGGTAAGCAACGGCGAGATCGTATCCGTTGTCGTAGTCCGCGGACCTCAACTTCTCCGCTCTTTCAAGGTAAGGGATGCCCGTTTTAAAATCATTCACAGAGAGATAGAACTCGCCAAGTTGATGATTGGCTTCGAAACTATCGGGATTGTCCCGAACGGCTTTTTGGAGCTCCCCTTCCAACTTCACGGCTTCGGGGCTTCCCGGCACGCGAGCGGGGATCTTGAGCGTTGTGCCGCTGAGGCTGGGCCCCTCGCCCATCAAGCGTCTCGGGCTCTGCGCTTGTGAGGAGTACCCGGCGGTGTCGATTGTGGTTTTGACTGCGCTGGCCTTCAAGGGGGTGTCGTCGTAATACCCGGGCTGTGGCGGGACGGTGGCCGCCTGAGCAGGACCGGCCGATGCGGTCGCGACGAGATGCAAGTCCACGGTCGCGGAGGCTCCGCCCTGTACCAGCACGGCGGTTCGCGTCGCCGACTGGAAGCCGGCCGCTTCTGCGGAAAGGGTGTAAGTGCCGGGTTCCACCACCGGGAACGAGTAATGGCCGCTCGGATCCGCAACGACGGATTGCCGGGTGCCATCCGCGGCCGCGAGCGTCACCCTGGCGCCGGGAATGGGGGCTTGGGAAGGGCCGGCAACGATCCCCACTACAGCGCCTGTCTGGCCGGCGAAGACGCCACCGACCCCCAATACGATTGCCAACAGCGAGCCCACAAGTGCAGCCCGGATCAGCGCGCCGTACCACAGTTGTAGCGGCGGTCTCCGACCGTCGCGCCTTTGATTCAATAGATCCCGGCGGTCAGAGACCGCCGCTACAACAAATGACCGGCGTTTCCGGCGACCCTCGGCAGCACGCGAAGAAGCAAGCTCGGAGCGTTCCCCCGCGAAGTGGTTTATCCTAGCCATCGACATTCCTAACCCGACGCCAAGTGAGAACACAATTGTAGCATCAGGCTTACACTGGAACCAACGAGCCGCTCTTGCATTGAAAACCACTGGTTCTGCGCATATAATCCATTCATCCTTGATCCGCCGTCCCGGAGCAAGGCCGGACTCCCAGCGAAGTCTCCCTCGCAAGGTTTGCTCATGGAGAACGGACTTCGCCCAGACACTCAGACCGGCGCCAGGCTTGCAAGCGACCCTGAATCCGCAGTGGACAATTCCAAGCGGACGTTCTTGCGGGCTGCGGGTTTGCTCATTGCTGGTCTGATGGCTCCCCAAGCACGCGCGCACGAGAACCCGCAAGCTCCAGCGGGTTCAGGTCACAAGGTGGTGGTGGCCATCATTGGAGGAGTGCGCCGAGGTGAGACTTTTTCGCCGGAGGGTCTCGCGAACATCCCGCACCTTTCGGCGGACCTGCTGCCCAAGGCGCTTTTCTACCCATCCGCGCGCAACGAAGGCGTGACCGCGCATTTCAACGCAATTTCCAGCATCCTTACTGGCAACTGGCAGCGTGTGGATGATTGGGGAAAGCTCGCCCCGACCACTCCCACCCTGTTCGAGCAATTTCGCAAGGGACTGCGCGTCGATCGCAGTGACGCCTGGGTGGTGGCCAGCAACAAGGCGCTTACCAGCCAGATCGGCGCGAGTTCGGCTTCGGACTATGGCCCGGCGTACGGCGCCAACGTGGTGTTTCCCAAGCAACTGATGCTCACGGCCGTCGTCAACGCTCTCCGCGAGGGGAGGACCGCAAACATGGCGGACCGGAGCAAGGTTGAGGCGGAGCTCGAGAGTGCGATGGAAGGGAGCAACTACGAAGGCCTGGGCTGGACGGTGTTCGATGCCGCCGACCGGCTTGATCCCCGCGTGCGGGGCACGATCGAGACCGCCATCGCCAGTTTCGTCCGCGGCGGCGGCCCCACCTCCGGCGACGAGCTCACCTTTTTCATGACCCGCGAGGTCATGCGCAAGTTTTCGCCGCGCTTGTTAGTGGTGGTATTTTCCGACGTGGAAGTGGCGCACTTCGGTTCTTATGCGCTTCACCTGTCGGGCATTCGAACGGCGGACCGCCTTGCCTACCAACTGTGGCAGGAGGTGGAAGCGAACCCCGCGTACCAGGGGAAGACCACCCTGGTGATTCTCCCCGAGTTCGGGCGTGATCCGGATGGCTCCTCGACCAACGGATTCTTCAATCACCGCGCCAACGAAGAATCCACCCGGAACACCTGGATGATGACTCTGGGGGCGGCCGTCGACAAGCCTCAAACCATCGAACGCCCCATTCGCCACGTCGATCTTTGCCCCACGCTCGCGGGTTTGCTCGGATGTCCGCCACTGGATTCGCAAGGCGCAACGCTCGCGGAGTTTCGCGGCTAACAGGAAGGAATTATGCGGGTCGAGGAGAAGCTGCCGGAAGATCTTCAGGACGCTTTGAGGAAAGGCCTGCTCAAACGCCTGCCGCTGACCTTTCTTCCCTTCGTCAATCAGCAACTCCACGAATGGGAGTATCTTTTCCCCAGCGAACGCCAGTCGACCGAGAGGCTTCTCCTTTACGTGGCAAGCCTCGACCCGGAGCAGTCTTCCGGCCTCTTCTGGGATGTGGTGCAGCTCGAAGAGAAGATGGGGGTGCGCCACTGGCAGTTCTCGACCACCGAACAGACGATCCAGAACTCCTCTTTGCTCGCCCGTTCGCCCTACTTTCAGGATTGGCGGCGCGCCGTGCAGGCGGTATTCGACGCGGCAGATCAGCATGCGGTGAAGACGAAGGGTGCGCCTGTCAAATCAGCAAATCGACTGGTTCTGCTGGACATTCCCCTGCCTCTCCCCGTCGATGCGGCGAGTGTGTGGCGCCGGTGGCAGGGAATCGGCCGGCCTCTCGAACTCGATCTCACTCGGGCCGGCGGCCTTAACAGCCCTTTGGAGTTTCTGCTCGCCGGCACACCCACCGCGGCCGGTGGGCGTTCGGGAGGACTGCTGGACGCCGCCCGGAGCCGTTCCGAAGCCTCGTCTGCGGACACTTGGGTAATCGAGGCTGGAAACAGCCTGGTGGATCATCTTGTGGACGGGGGGCTTTCCGCTGCTGCCATTCCCACTGCGATCTTGCTCAGCAACGCGCGGCTGGACCGCTACCGGCAGAGCTTCTCCCACGAAATGAATACCATGAGCAAGGATCTTGCCGACGCCGACGCAGTGTTCGATCATCTGCGCAAAGTCGACGTCACTCCGTGGTGTCCTCCGGAGGTGGCTTCGGAACCGGCAGTTCGAGAGTTCTTGCGGGCGCTGTATCTCACCGGCAACGGCGCCGTGATCTATGGCAACTCGTTTGTGGAGTGGGCGGCCTCGGAAGCGTTTCGCCGCGCCCGGCCTTCCTTCCTGGCCGCGCAATTCGGGATTCGCAGCAAGCCCAAGCCTTTTACCGGTGTGGCCGTGTTCGATAACCCGGACCAGGTGAACCCTCTCCCTGCCGTCGACGACTTGCCCGGAAGCGCCGTGGACGCGCAAATGCTGGCGCTCTACGTGTGGTTGGCCGCCCACCGGTATGAGGAATACCAGCGCTCGACCGTATGCGTCTGCCTGGCCGAGAGCCTCGGGCAAGCTTACGTGGTCGCGCCCCCGGAATTCGCCCTCTGGCGGGAGACGCAGCCTGTCCCCCTCGACCACCTCGCCGCCGCCCTACGCGCCTGGATCGCTTAACCCATCACCAATCGCGCCTGGGAGCGCGGGCTTCCAGCCCGCTCTCCTATTCCAATGCGGGCTGGAAGCCCGCGCTCCCAGGTCTTGCCCTCATCCTTCACCAATCACTAAATTCTTTACTGCCCGGCGTGAGTGTCCTTCATGGAATAGACGAATTGCTTAAGTTCCGAGCGCCGCTTGTCATCGTCGGCCAATTGCTGCGCGTAGAGTTTCTGGTGGATTTGGAACTCCTTATCGGCCAAATCCTTTTTCTCCAGGTGCACATAGGCCTGACCCAGGCGGAAGTGGGCGTCGGGGATACTCGGGGAGAGCCGGAGCGCCTCCTGGTATTCCGGCACGGCCTCGGCGAACCTGTGCCGTTGCGAGTAAAGGTTGGCAAGCTGAAGATGGGCGTCCGGAAGGGAAGGATCGAGGGCGACGGCCTTTTTCAATAAAGACTCAACTTGATCAAGATAGGCCGGAGAAGTCTCCTGCCGCCTTGCCTTCCATAGGCTCAGGGCGTAATACAAGGTGGCCTGCGCGTCATGCGGCCGGAGGTCAGAAAAACGATGGAAGCACTCCACCACATCGTCGGCCTGCCCCGGGGCCCTGTCGTAAGCTAAGCTCAAGACCGAGTACGCCCGAAGGTCGGAAGGGTCGAGGTCGGCGCCGTGCATAAGGGCCTTCACGGCCTCGTCGAAGCTGCCCTGCAAATAAAGGGCAAGGCCCAAACCGACGGCGAGCCGCGCTGACGTGGGATAGCGTTTCAGCCCCTCGGAGAAAACTTCGATGGCGGGGTCCGGAGTTTGATGGAGAAGAAGTTCGCCTCCCCAATCGAAGAGGTTAGACTCGCTCGGATCCATGTGCGCCGCGAGCTCGTATTGATTTACCGCGGCAACATAATCTCCTGCCTTCTCTTCCACCCCGGCAAGCAGGTTGTGCAACTCGGCTGTGTCCTTCTGCTTTAAGAGTGCCTGAATCTGCTCACGGGCTTCCGGCAAACGGCCGGTTTCCTGGTCCGCCATCGCCAGATCGTAGCCATTGTCATAGTCGGCAGGATTCACACGTTGCGCTTTTTCCAGGTACGGGATGGCCGCGGAGATATTTCCCGATCGAAGATAAAACGCTCCGAGGTTGTGATTGGCGTCGAAGCTTTCGGGTTCGAGTTCGACGACTTTCTTGAATTCCTTCTCCGCCAGCGGCATCTTTCCACGGTGCACAAGGCTTGTGGCTAGGTTATTTCGTGCCGGCCCGGACGTTGGGCGAAGCCGCACGGCTTGTTCAAAGAGCGGCGTGGCCTTTTCCTCGTGGCCTTCCGACGAGTAAACGAGCCCGAGTAGCTCCAGAACGTCAAAACTATTGGGCACAGCCTTGTTAAGCGCTTCGAGCTCCTGCTGGGCGACGGGGTATTGCCCGGAATTGAAATGAGCAAGTGCGGATTGGAACTTGCGGTCAAGCGCCTCGGTGCCCGTCCGGTTTGCCGACGCGCACAGGGCGGCGGAGAGAAGTAGACCGACTGCTCGCCACGGAAAGCGGAACATTACCAGTTTATCTTAGCACCACTTCAAGGTAGCAAATAACAAGGGCGTCCCGGTACATTAGGGCGCCCTTGTGGGTTATGCTTTGACTTAACCTAGAACAAAAGCTTCAAAGCGAATTGAATCTGACGCGCATCCTTGGACGGGAAGCGTGTTGCTCCAATGTCCCCAAAGTTCACGTTATTGTAGGTGCCCGAATTCGGAACCGAAGTGACCCCATTTCCACCAAAATTCGGAGGATCGAACGTGGGGTGGTTGAGGATGTTGAAGAACTCACTCCGGAATTGGAGGCCGAACCGCTCGGTCAGCTTGAAGTTCTTGAACAGGGAGTAGTCGAAAGCAGTTATGCCCGGACCGGAAACCTGACTATCACCCCCGCCCAACAGGGACAGATTATCAGGTACCGTGACGCAACCCGTAGGGGTAGTCGTCCCAGGCTGGCAAGGCTGAGTGAAGGCGGCTGCGTTCAGGAATCCGCTGTGTCGGTCATTAGAAGTTGCGGGGTTGGTCATGCTCCCGTGCCGGTTAACCCCCGGAATGATGAACGCGGTGCACCCTAAGCTGCCCGTGGTACCGTCCGGGCAGCCAATCGTCAGAGGTTGACCGCCCTGAATGGTGGCGATCCATTGCATCGACCAGCCGCCGATGATCTGGTTTGCCGCTCCCGAGGTGTCCTTCCCGAATGCTTTCCCCTTTCCGAAGGGAAGTTCGTAGATACCGCTGAAGTGAACGACGTTACGAATATCGTAGTCGGCGTCCTGGTAATCACCCTGAATCCCGAAGCCGGCCAGGGTGGGGGCTCGATGTCCTTCCCCGACCCCTCCATTGAGAAGGTCTCCGGTATCACTCCGGGCCCTCCCAAAAGTGTAGGTCCCGAGGAAGGTCAGACCTTGCGAAAAGCGTTTTTCCACCGAGGCCTGTAGGCTGTTGTAGTAACTCGAACCTTCCGTTGCGTCGTAGCTGGATCCTTGCCCGAACAGTGGTAGGGCAAGGTACAACTGCGAAATCGCACCGCTTACTGGGGTGATGGCGTTCACGTTATTGGTGCCGGGAAACACCTCGATGTGGCGAGTTGTATTCCCCACGTAGGCCATCGTTACCGTGGTGTTGGGCGTCACTTCATACTGGAAGGTCATGTTCCAACCTTGCGTGTAAGGGGTTTTGTAGTTGTATTGGATACTATGGAAGCCCAATCCCGCCGCTCCTACCAGGGCCGGGTCGAGAGGTGTGCAAGTAAAGCCCGACTCAAAGGCAAAGAAGTTGGCGCATGCAGTGCCGGCGAGGCTCGGGAACGTGGCGGCGTTAATCGGTGTTTCGCTGTTGGTGGCGCCGGGGGTAAAGCCGAACTGGAAAGGATAATTCTCTCCAATGTTGGGGCCATATCCGCGGTTTTCAAACCCGTTGTAGAACATGCCGTATCCGCCGCGCACGACCAGCTTCGACGAGGCTTGGTAGGCGAACCCAATACGCGGACCCAAGTTGTCCCTTTGCGAGGTGCCCAAGCCGCGTTGCCGGGTATAGACGATGTTAATGGGCGTCCCCACGTACGTCTCTGTCGCCCCGGCCGAGTTGGTGTAGGTGTAGTTGTCATTGGCCGTATCCTGTAGGAAGCTCGGGGACAGCACGGAGTTTTCCCGCTGAATGGGAATCAGGTACGTGGCAGCGGCGCCATTGATTCCCGGAATCAGGTTGGCTTGGGCGCCGAAGCGTTCAAACGTCTGGCCGAAATAGTCCCAACGAAGCCCCAGGTTCACGGTCAGCTTGGGACTTACTTTAAAGTCATCCTCGAAATAAGCGCCCCAGTAATTCTTTCCATCATCGGTCCGGGCGTTATTGGAGGCATAGATTTGGTCCGATCCCCCGTCGTAGGGTGCGGCGCCAGGCACTCCCACCAGGGAGGTCGGGCCGGGGGTCAAGACCATTTGCGCCATGCCGGTGTCGTCGGATTGCCCCCCGGGAATCTCGGTGTAATCCCCATCGAAATTGAACTGGCCGTGGGAGAAGGGTGGCTGAAGGGTGGCGTACCTGACGCGTTGGTATTCGATGCCCATCTTAAAGGTGTGTTTGCCGTACGTCTTGGTGAAATTGTCCGCTGCCTGGGTGGTTTCACTCGTTTCCACCGAAGGCAGGTAGTTGTTGCTACCGATGGTATTCAGGCCGGCGATTCCGAACGCGGGCAGGCCGCCGTTGAGGGCGAACTGAGGAATGCCCTGAATTCCATACTGGCCCGGAATTCCGCTGTCGCTAGGGACGGGCCCAGTGCGGGATGTACCGAGGCGGCTGTATCCAATCCGCGCCTCGTTCACGCTGGTGGGTGAAATCGTATGCGTCCAACTGAGAACCGGCGCAGTGGAATTCGCGGTCTGGATTCCCTCGATGAAAGACCCCCCATCGGCGATTCCCTTGAAGGGACCCGGAATGAACTGCGGATCGTTGACAAAGTGAAACGCCGCGAAGATCTGGTCCTTGTCTCCCCGGTTGAAGTCCACGCGCGCGTCAAACGCGTTGCGGTTTTCGGTCCCTAAGGGCGAGGAGGTATAGTTGCTGGTGATGCCCCCGGTGTTGGCCGCAGGATAAAGCCCGAGGATCTTAACCGCGTTGGCGTCAATCCGGCCGGCGGGAAGCTGGTTGAGCCCGCAAGCGGCAAGGGTATAGGTGACGGTCGTGAGCGCGCAGGTGCTAAAGGGATCGCGGACATATCCCGTCGTCGTCGCGGTCATGCCGGTAACGGGATCCACGGAATTTGCGGTGACCGTACGGAGGGTCGCGGGATCGAAAACGGTTCCATTCGGGAACGACCGGCCGAGGTCATCGGTTTGAGTCCCAGACTGGCCGTTGATAATATCCGTCAAATTGGTGAAGCCACTGCTGACCTCACCCGCGGTCGGGACGCTGGAAGTTGAAACTTCCCCCTGCCGCCGGCGCAGGCCTTCGTAGTCGCCGAAGAAGAATACTTTGTTCTTAATGATCGGGCCACCCAGGGTGCCTCCGAACTGGTTTTGCCGAAATTCACCCTTATTGCCGGGTATGCCAACTTCGTCTTCAAACCAGTCCGCGGCGTCGAACTTATCGTTGCGGACAAATTCCCAGGCGGTGCCATGGAACTGGTTCGTGCCGGATTTCATTGTGGCGTTCATGATGGCCCCGCCAGCGCGGCCAAACTGCGCGCTGTAATCCGAGGTCTGCACCTTGAACTCCGAAATCGCATCCACGGGCGGGAGAACCACGAAGTTGGTGCCGTTCAGAAAGTCCACGGCGTTCGAGTTGTTGTCAATTCCGTCGAGCAGGTAGTTGTTTTGAGCAGGCCGCAAGCCGTTGGCCGAGAAGGCGCCGGATGCGGCATTGCCGCGCGTATCGGCTTCCGGCGTGTTAACGCCTGCCCCTAATTGCGCGAGAAAGGTGAAATTCCGCCCGTTCAAGGGCAAGTCGTTGACCTCTTTCGAATTGACGACCTGGCCGACTGAGGCGTTCTGGGTCTGTAGGACTGGCGCCGCGCCGGTGACTTCAATGGTCTGGGTCACTGCGCCGGGCTTTAGCGTGAGGTCAATCACTAATTGCTGTTGAAGTTCCAGGTTGATATGAGGTTGAACGTCCTTGGCGAAACCTGAAGCTTCAGCACTTACCGAGTAAACACCGATCTTGACAGGAGTAAAAACGTAAGTGCCGTCACCTCGGGAATCCATGGTGACAGCAAGGTTGGTTCCTTCATTCGTCAGGGTCACCTTGGCGTTGGGGATAACTGCGCCGGTTTGGTCCTTGATGGTTCCCTGAATTGACCCCGTATCCGCCTGAGCGTGAAGCTGGACACTGGTCAAAATGAAAACGGCAGGGACAGCCAAGGCCAGAAAGAGGTAACGCAGGGAATACCCGTATCTTCGCATTAACTCATCCTCCTAATCCTCCTCCGCAGGCTTACGCGGGTGGAGAGCTGGATACCTGTGAAATGCCGTTTGGTTGGATTGGCCCAGGAATGACGCTTCGATTTTCGGGGTCTTTCCTCGGGCCGCAGCAACCACACAGAAGATCGCACACCGGGAAATGAACCGAGTCATGGGTCTGCTTCAGGCCTCCCGTGATTAATTCGCGACCGCCCTTATGCTCGATTCTTGGTTTTCCTAAACCCGACGAAAAGAACAAGTAGTTCAGTTAAACGCTTAACTGATTAGCATGGGTAAAATAGGCTTGTCAAGCTTTTTTTCGCACCTCTCGCAAGTTTCTTTCGGACACATTGTTCCTTTAAAACGGGGACCTAGTATCTTTAGATTACTGAACTCCCCGCTGGGAGCGCGGCCATCCTGGCCGCTCTCCTCATTCGGAGCGGGCTGGAAGCCCGCGCTCCCAGCTTGTGGCATGGCCATCCTGGCCATGACGGGTCACGGGCAGGATGCCCGTGCCACCTACCACGTACCTTGGGGCTTAAGGGGCTTGATCGGCAAGGGCCAGGGCGATTTGCAGGAATTGTTGCCGATCTTGCGGCGTCATGGCATGAGCTTTCCCGCTGCTCGCATTCCCCGGCCCTGTGGCGGCCAGGGCTTGCTCGATCCCTTGGACATTGAGCGCGCCGCGCGGGCCGCTCTGTTTAAACCGCTCCAAAGTTTCCCGCGACTTGGCGATTTGCCCGGTCTGGTAATACAGCACTCCGAGCGCCGAATAACCTCCTACCCATCCCGGCAGCAGGTCCACCGATTCTTTCAAATGCTGCTCAGCTTTTCCGATGTCTCCCTCCAGGGCCGACAAGACCCCCATGCCCCAGAGGAGCTCACCTGAGTCGGGAGTGCGCGCGAGCCCACGTTGCAGCGCCTCTTTCGCGTCCGCAGGGTCATTCGCCCGCAGATAGACCAGCGCCAGAGAGAGATAGGCCTGGTCCTGATCGGGGTTGGCGGCTATTTCCTGGCGCAACAACTTGACCGCCTCGTCGGACTGCCCGAGGTGGGCGAGGATATCAGCGAGCAGGGCCAAATTGCTCGGATCCTTCTGCCCTTGAGGCGAGACTTGCTGCGCGGCCGCGAGGGCGTCCATATAATCGCGCTCGCGGAAATAGGCATCGGCGAGGTCGTACCACGCGTCGTCGGAATTCGGATTGGATTGGAGAGCTTGCTGAAAATGCGCGATGGCATCCGGATATTGGTGGTACCGAGCCAGCAGCACTCCCACTCCCACCGTGGTGCGAAAATCACCCTGGCTTAACTGGTCGAGCTGAGCGATAGCTTGCTTGGCGTCCGCGACCCTTCCCAGCTTCAAATACGCTTCGGCGAGAAAATAAAAGTTCTGCGGCCGGTCGGAATGGTCTTTCACCTCCTGTTCCAACTGCGCGATGTCAGACTGGGCCTGCTGCTGGGGGGTAAGGTCAGCGCGATGATCCAGATAGGCGAAGATGTTCTGGAACGCGGAGGGAAGGGGAGTGGGGTCGCGGGAGAGGGTTTGGAAGATTTTCAGGTCGCGATCCGCTGCCTCCGTCTGGTGGAGATTCCTCTCGACCGTCTGGAGCCGGTAGTAGACCGGCGCCGGATGAGGATCCAGTCGTGCGCACTTCCGCAACAGGGGCACGGCTTCCTCAAACTTCTTCTGGCGGATCTTAACGTCAGCCAACTCCCGCAGGGCCTCGACGTAATTGGGGTCGGCGGCGAGGGCTTGTTGAAGCCATTTCGCCGCCACGTCGTATTGCCCCTGGCGGCTCGCGATATAGCCCAGGTTGTAAAGGCACGACACGTCGCGAGGGTCGGCCTTAAGCCCCTGCTCCAGGTACTTTACCGCCTCGTCAAATCGCCCCTGGTTGCGGTAGCAGAGAGCCATGAAAGCGTATGAGCGAGCGGAAGGGTTAACCTGGATGAGCGTCTGGAACGTGTCCCGCGCTTGATCCGATTTTCCCGACATGAAGTAACATTCACCGAGTGCCGCAAGCAGGTTCGGGCGATTGGGAGCAGCCTTAAGTCCCTCCTCCAGCAGCGGAATGGCGTCTTCAAAGAACGACTGTTTCATGCTCAGACGCGCCATGAGGAAGATGACATCGGTATTCGCCGGAGCAAGCTTGTGCGCTTTGACGAGCAACTCGAGGGCATCGAGGTCCTTGCCTTCGCCCGATAAAGTTTGGGCAATGAGATAGAGGGTCTCAACAGAATTCGGGGAGAGTTTCAGGGCTTGGCCCAGAATATCCACGGCCTTATCCTTATCCCCTTCTTTCAAATAGACTTGGCCGAGGTTGAACAGGGTCTCAAAGGTGTCGGGCTGGAGCGAGTTGGCGATTTCGAACTCGTGGATGGCGTCGCTGTACTGCTTTTGTTTGGCCAGAAGAAGCCCGAGCGTGAAGTGCGCGCGAACGTCGTTCTTCGCCTGCGCGGAGAGCGACCGCGCGAGTTCCAGACCCTTCTCCTTCTGCCCGGCGCCCAGGTACGCCTGGGTCAGGTTGAGGAGAACCTCCGGGCCTTGCGGGTGCACTCGATTGAAGTAAGTGATGGCGTCTCGCGGGTCGTTCCGGGCCAGCAGGACTAGCCCAAGGTTGTAGTTCGCGTCGCGGTTGGCCGGGTCGAGGCGCAGCGCGTCGCGGAATTCACGCTCGGCGAGGCCGTTCTTCTGCTGAGCGACGTATATGTTGCCCAGATTGGTGTGGGCGTCCGGCAGGTGAGGGTTCGTCGTAATCGCAAGCTGAAACGTTTTCTCCGCTCCGGCAAAGTCCTTTTGTTCGCCCAGGGAGATTCCGAGCAGATTGAGAGCTGCGACGTTCTTTGGAGACAACAGAAGGCCGGCCCGGATTTCCGCCTCCGCCTCTTTCGGGCGGTGCTGGGACAAAAGGTCCCGCCCAGCCGCAAAGTGCGCCTCGGCGGCGGTCTGCGGCGTTGTCGCGCTGGGAGGGGGGGGCGCAGTCTGGGTACCGATCCAACCCCGGGGAAGCAGTAACCCCGCCAGGAGGCAGACAAGCGAAAGGGACAATTTGGCGAGTGGCAAACGGGCGGCGTTTGCGGTCATCTTGCCCCTCCCTTCTCCCATCTTCTAGCCCCCAGTAGCGGGGATTTGCCCTTTATCCACAATCAATGGCCCACCTGTTCAAGCAAGCTTTTTGCCGCGGCGTGATCAGGATGCCGCGCAAGCCACTCCTGCAAGATCTCGCGAGCTTGGGTTTTCTCCCCCCGCCCCATATAAAGTTGCGCGAGGTTCAGGTAGGGCTGATCAAAGTCGGGCGCCACGCGAATGGCTTTCTGGAATTCTTCCTGCGCATCTGCCGTTTTACCCTGGCGCATAAACAGCACGCCGAGATTATTGAGCGCCTGCGGATAATCGGGGCGAAGGTTCACGGCCTGCTGCCAATACTTGAGTGCACCGTCCAAATCGTTGAGTTGCGCGTAAAGCATCCCGAGTCCGTAATTGATCTCCGGATCGTCAGGGGCCAGAGCGACGGCGCGGTCCAAAACTTGTTTCGCTTCGTTGAACCGCTGCTCGCGGCGATAGACGTTTCCCAGGTTGAACAGAGCGAGGGCGTAATCAGGACGCTGGCTGATGGCCTGCTGAAAATAGCGGGTGGCCTCAGCGTTATCGCCGGCCTGCGCCGCCAGCAATCCGAGATTGTTGAGCGCATCGGGATACTCGGGGCGCAATTCCAGCGTGCGCAGAAGATGGCGACGAGCCTCTTCCGGCTTCCCTTGCTTCAAATAGAGCGTTCCCAGATTGTACTGCGCCTCGGCGTAATCGGGATTGGCTTCGAGAGCCAGGGTGAATTCCCGGATGGCCTCGTCGAAGTAACCAGCCTGGGAAAAGGCCGCACCGTAAGTGAACGAGTTGCGCCGGAATTCCCCCAAGTGCAGCGTTCCGGGAAACGGCAGGGCCAACCTTCCCCTTTCCTCGGGTGTTTGCGGAATACGCGCGCGGTCCGCGTTCAAGCGCTCGGCCTCGACGGGTCCCTGATAGACCTTCACGATGAACCCCTTGGGGTCGATCAGAAATGTAGTGGGCAAACCGAGGTTTCGCCGCCGGTCAAACATGAAGTGGTAAACAAGATTGTAAATGCCCGCCACGTCGTCATCGGCCAGCAGGATGGGCAGGCGCAGTGCATTCGCGCGCACGAACGCGCGCACCTGCACCGCATCTTGCGGCTTGTCGAGGTTGATGGCCAGCATTTCGCAAGTCCCCGGTTTTCTCAACGCCGGGGAACGATCAAGCGCGCGCAAAGTCTCGACGCTGGGCGGGCTCCAGGTAGCCCAGAAATTCAGAGCCACCGCCGTGCCCCGCAGCGCCGACAGAAGGTGCGTCTCACCCGTGACGTCCGGCAGTTGGAAATCGGGAGCAAGGATGGGATCAATGAGCCAGGTTTCACAGTCGGCGGGTGGCGGCACGGGCGCCGGGGGAACTGGAACTGTCGCGAGAGGCTGATGGCGGGCAAACGCCGCAACCTCAAATCTCTCGGCGTCTTCTTCGATTTCAATCCGGTGATTCGCGGGCAGCCCCTCCAAATGCTGGACGCTGCCACTGGGCCAGCGGATTTCAGCGCGGGCGGAAACGGCCTTGCCGATTCCGAAGAAAATCTCTTTAGTGTGCTGAGAGGGGAAGCCTGTGCCGGCTTGCAGCATCTTCATCTGACGCCCCTCGGTGGTCTCGAGGATGACGACTGCGCCCACCGCATCGCGATTGCTTTTGATCCCCCGCAGCCGGAGGGCCAGCGCGTTGCCGAGACCCGCCGCCTCGCAACGCAGGATGCGCAATTGGGGTCCCATCCGATTCTTCAGGGCAATCTCCATCCGCCCGTCGTGATCGAAATCGGCGAGGGCGAAGGCGCGGCTGTCATCCTGAAAGTCCAGGCCGACAGCGCCCGAAATCTTGGAAAAGGTGCCGTCGCCATTGTTGTAGAAAAGAACGTTGCGTTGATAGCCCGCCCAGGTCCCGTCGGAGCGGATCAGTTCATTAATGGCGTTCCAGCCGAGTTCATAAGGGATCGTGGGATGAGCGTCCACCGGAGACTGCGACACTACCTGTTGCCAGAAGAAGCTTTCCAGGTCATCGTGGCTGGGGCCGGAAATCATGCCATTGGCGACGTAAAGGTGCGACCGTCCATCGTGCGCGAAATCCCAGGCGTGGCTGGACCATGACCAGCCCGCCCTCTCGATTCCCGCCGCCGCGCTGCGATCCTCAAACCGGCCGTTACCGAGGTTGTGAAAAAGGGAGTTGCCTTTGGCATGGTGACGGAATATCTCGCGCACGTCGGGAGGCATGTGCTCCAGAAAACTCATCTGCGACGTCAGTCGCATACCGGAGGCTTCCCACATGTCCGAAACGTAGAGATCGAAGTTCAGGTCATTGTCGTAGTCGAACCAGCAGGAACTCATTCCAGGTCCGACATCCACGACCCCTGCCTCCTCGGCAATATCCGAGAACGTCCCGTCACGATTGTTGTGATAGAGATTCTTCCGTCCAAAATCGTTTACCACGTACAGGTCCGGCCATCCATCGTTGTCATAGTCGGACCATGTGCAATCGAAGCTGAAGCGATCGTTGTTCTGGTTGAGACCCGTCGCCCCCGTGACATCCCGGAAGGTTGCGTCCCCTTCGTTGTGAAACAGGAAGTTGGGCGGGCCGTTTCGCGCGTCGAAGTAGGGGACAGGAAAGTGGTATTGCTCGAGCCCTTTGTAATAACTATACAAACAGAAATAGATGTCGAGGCGCCCATCGCGATCGTAGTCGCCGAAGGCCGCGCCTGTAAAGGCCCCCTGCGGGGGTTGGGCGAATCGAAATGCCTCCGGCTTCAGCGCAAACTTGCCGTTTCCCTGATTGAGGAAGAGCAGCGGGCCGCTGGCGGTAACCACCACCAGGTCCTGGCGGCCGTTGTTGTTGATGTCCGCGAAGAGGGCGCAAGGCGTGTTGTCGAGCACGCCTACGCCGGCCGCTTCCGTCACGTCCTCGAAAGTGCCGTCGCCACGGTTGTGGTAGAGCCGGTTGGGTAGGCCTGAGGGCTGGCAGATATAGAGGTCGTCGAACCCATCATTATCGTAATCACCCGCCGCAACGCCGTTGTTTCCATAAACGTCGATTCCGGTCGCGCCGTCGAGCACCGTCCGCCAATAATCCGTTCCGGGCCGCAATTGAGTGCGAAAAGAGGAGACGTCCTTCAAGGCAGTGGAGGTGATGTCGACGTATACCGGATGAGGGGTGAGGCTCTGTATTTCCGCCAGCGGTTGCCACTTCCTCGCCATCCATGCCGCCGCGTCCTGCTCCCAATCGATCTTCCACGCGCCGATTCGCTCGAACCGGTAGAGGCGCGGCCCTGTGCCCACGAGCGTGTAGCGAATCTCGGCCGAGATGCAGAGCGGAGAATCCGAGGCGACCTGCAAATCCGCCACCTTAAAATCGGCGACGAGTACTTCGGAGAACAAAACGAGCGAAGATCGGAATTCTTCGAGAAAGGCGTCCCGCCCCAGCGACAGGTCCGCGAAAAACTTTGCGCGCCGGATCGTGATTATCGAATCATCGCGGACTGTTTCAAGTGTCTGGGCGCGGGGCGAAGCCGCCATAAGCTGCGGCGAAAGGAACGCGGCGAGCGCGCGCAGGTTATCCTTCTTTCGGCGAAGGTCAACTGCCCAGCGGGTGAAGAGGGTTTCTATCTCACGCCCATACTTCTCGCTGGGATAATCGTCCACCTTCTGCCGTGCTTTTCGAATCAGCTCCTCGAGGGGCGAGCGCGTTCGATATTGAGGGAGAATCCGATAGTCATGGAACAGCGGGTTCGCCGCAACCGCCTGAGTCGCAGCTTCCTGAGTGAGCGGAACTCCGCCCGCCCCAGACAAAGGCGCGGGGAGGAACAGTGCAGAGGCAGAGCCGCATACACCCAGGAAGTCCCGGCGCGTCAACGCGGCTTTGAGCCCTCGTGGAGGAGTTGCCATCAATGCTCACGCCCCGTGTAAGGTGCCGAACGCTCTAACCTAACAACAAGGCCGCTTCGCGGTCAAGAAAGCTCGACCTTGAGGGCTTTGATAGACCTCATCGTCCCTTACAAGGGCTCAGTGCCTGGTCCATGGGACGTACGGACAAAACGTCACTCTCCTTCAATTCACGCCTACATAGGGTCCTTGGCTCATTCGCTTTGAGGCGCGGAGTGGGCGGAGCACCAACCATGATTCGGCAAGATCCCAGGCTGCTGAACTCAATGGAGTCCAGCCTATTGTGATGGTATCGAATCGTACACAACTCATTGCGGGCCAATATGAAATATTATCTAGGAGTCGAATATTCCTGTTTACATCTCTCCGCTGGGTGCTTCAGGCTGAGTCTGTACCTGATTACGTGGTATATGGCTCGAGAATTTGTATCATGTTTGGCGGGCTCATCTCATGGGTCTGACCAAGAAAGGAGGGGCTGCCGATGCACGAGAATACCTCCCATACTTCCCGTCGGTGGGAGTGCCGACCAGCGACAATCCCAATCAGCCTCGTGTTGGACCCGGACCACTTCAAGGCGGACGATTCAGCCATCACCCTCGACATTTCCCTGCACGGAGCGAGGGTTCGAACCAAGCTCGCGTTGGTTCCAGGAGAGTGGGTGGGAGTCGTTCCCAAGGGGGAATTCCCGCATGCTATTCCTACTCGCGTGGTTTGGGTGCAGGAATACGAGTCCAGCGAGTGGACCTTTGCGGGGCTTGAGTTCTTAAACTCCTTGAAGCCTGGAGAATACGCTTGATTACTCGCCTTTATAGAATCTGATGGGAATTCCAAAATCCCAGTAAAACACTGTTAGGACACTACCCCCTACCCATTGCGAATTTGTTGCATGACCTATTCGAACTTCAGCACACTGGCCCTGTAAGGGGGTTCAAGAATTGGAATCCTGCCTGACCAGCTTGGGCCGAGTCAGCCTTGCCTACCCAGACTACGCGCGCTTTAACGACGCAGGCGGGTTCGGTAGCAAGAAGGAGGCCCACGGGCTGGCCGGGGGCAAGGGTGGCGTCGGATTGCAGTCGCAAGCCATAAGGGGAGAGGTCCACGGTCGTGGCGAGGTATTCAGCCTCATCACTCTCTATCACCAGAGTCACAGCCATTCGCACCCGCTTACGCTCCGCCGGGCGCATATCTAATCGTGTGTCGTCAAGCATGCCATTAGGATACATAGAGGAGGACATATAATCAACCAAGCTTGTTGGGGATCTCCATCTCGACGATAACCGAGAATCAAGCTGTAGGGCGGTTGAGGCCCCGGACCGGCCGTTGCCGGTTGTCAATTCCACGCCTGTTGCATGTAAGGTAGCCGGGCGAAATGTTCAGCAGCCACGGGCGGGCTGAAATAAAAGCCTTGTCCCTCGCTACAGTGCTCGGTTGCAAGGAAGGCAAGCTGCTCTCGTGTTTCTACGCCCTCCGCAACAACTCGTTTCTTCAGGGTTTTGCCCATGCCGATCACGGCGCCGAGGAATGCGGCGGCGTCCCCGTTGGTGCTGATCTCGAGCATAAACGACTGATTGATCTTCACGGTGTCGATCGGGAATCGCTTCAGATAGCTCAAGCTGGAATACCCGGTGCCGAAGCCATCGACTGCGAGGTGGACCCCCATGGCTTTGAGTGCCAGCAGCGCGGGCATGGTGGACGCCTCATCCTGCATGAGAACGCGTTCGGTCAGTTCGAGTTCGAGATAGTGCGGTTCCAGGCCCGTATCCTTCAGGATGCCGCAAACGCCTTCGAGAAAGTTCTTGGCCCGGAGCTCCACCGCGGAGATGTTGACCGCCACAGGGATTGGCCGCAGGCCAGCATCGATCCAGGTGCGGGCTTGCGTGCATGCTTCGCGTAGGACCCACTGGCCGATCGGCACAATGAGGCCACAGTCCTCAGCGCCGGGCACGAACTGCGCCGGCGGGATGAGCCCTCGACCCGGGTCCCGCCAGCGTATGAGCGCCTCGGCGCCGGTAATTGTTCCCCCCTTGATATCTACCTTCGGCTGGTAATGCAATAAAAACTCCTGCCGGTCCAGGGCGCGGCCCAGGCTGCGCCCGAGGAATTGTCGCTCGAGGTTCCGGAGGTTGATCTTCTGCTGGAAGAACTGGTAGCTGTTGGGCTCCTTTCCCTTTGCCTGGTACATCGAGGTATCTGCGTTCTTGATCAGGGTATCCGCATCGTGACCGTCTTCGGGGTAGATACTGATGCCAATGCATCCGCTCAAATGGAGATTACGCTCGGAGATGGCGTACGGCTTGGCAATCGCGGCGAGTATCTTCTCCGCAGTGGAGCCCACATCTCCCGCGTCCCCGACTTCTGGAAGCAAGACCACGAATTCATCCCCCCCGTGACGGCTTACGGTGTCTGAGCCGCGCACGCAAGCCACCGCGCGTTGCGCAACCAATTGCAGCAGTTTGTCGCCAATCGCATGTCCCAGGGTATCGTTGATCTGCTTGAAGCCATCCAAATCCAAAAACAACACCGCAAGGTGCTTCCTTTGTCGGCGGGCTAAGGAAATCGCCTGGTTAATCCGGTCGTTCAGCAGCAGTCGGTTCGGCAGATCGGTGAGATGGTCGTGTTGGGCCAAATGGGTCATCTTGAGTGTCATCGCCCGCGCCTCACTCACATCGTGGAAAACCATCACAGCGCCGATAACCTGTCCTTTCCGGGAGTGAATAGGGGCGGTGGCATCCTCAATGGCCGATTCAAACCCATCCCGCCGGATCAGGACACAGTGCGAGGTTAGGCGCACGGTTTGGTCCTGCTTTACGGCTAGCTGCATGGGATTGCGAACTGTTTCGCGTGTATCGCCGTCGACGATATGGAACACATCGGCAAACGGCCGGCCCGATGCCGCCGCCCCGGACCAGCCTGTCATTTTTTCCGCGACTTGATTGAGATAAGTTATGTTGCCCGAGATATCGGTACTGATGACGGCGTCTCCAATGGAGTTGAGGGTTATTTGGGCTCGTTCCTTTTCCAGGAACAACGCGTCTTCCGCCGCCTTGCGCGCGATCACGCTGTGAAGAGCCCGCGTCAAGGAGTAACTGTCGAGGCGATTCTTTAGGAGATAATCATGGGCTCCGCACTCTACGGCCTCCTTGGCGATATCTTCATCGCCCAAGCCAGCCAAGACCAAAATCGGAACATAAGGCACGGCCAGGGACAGCTCAACGAAGGAGTTGATGCCCTGACTATCGGGTAGGAACAGATCGAGTAAGACCGCCGTTATGACCTCCTTCCTCAGGCGTTCGAGGCCGTCGGAGAGTTGTCTGACCCATTGGATAATGAACGGGCTGGCGCTTGCGCCAACGAGCGCGTCTTGGATCACCCTGGCAACATTAGGATCATCCTCAATGAGGAGTACATGATGTTCCATACCATTCATCCTAACTGGGATTCCCATTTTGAAATCCAGTGTGGGCATACGCCCCAGGAAATCCCGATTCCAGGGCCTTTATGGATACAATTGGCGGGCGAACGATCGCCCGCTGAGCCCATTAATACCCCCGGCTATTTTGGCCATCTCTCTTTGCCCTGTCTGTTCAATATTGCTCACCGCTCCAGTCGCCAATACCTCAGACGCCATTCCATCTCTTGCGTCCTTTCTGAGGGACCCATTTGACACCAAGCTTCGGCCATCCCTTGGAAACTTCAGAGCCGTAATCCGCCGCAACCTGCTCCCAAAGAGCCGCCGCGTCAAATGGCTTTCGTCCAATAGCAGCCAGTAATGCCCGAGCCAAAACGCTAGTCTACCGTGCAAATAATCGGGGGTGTTGCCCTAGTGAAGTAGTCGCAGGGAGTCGCTACTCGTTCAAACCACTGGAGTTCGTGAACAAGTGTGCCTCAACGTAATGATTTTCTCACTAGTCAGTTTGCTTGTCAACATCTTTCTCCTTTCATATTATCTTAAAGTTTGACTCACCTCAATATCAGCCTGAAGAAGTCCCTCAGGGGGCTAACCTCGGTTTCTCATGACGGGTTTGGCAGGGCGTAGGTTTAGCCCCGCGTTACACTCACTTGGTGCCGGCTGCCGAGCCTCGGGATCAGACCCCTGCGGTTGAGTGTAAACCTAAATTCCCGAAACAGCTGCTCCCATGGTAATAGTCATATCCTGCAAGCGATGACCTTCCCTTTCGTTGACCACGACAACCAGCGCGGCATTTCGACCTTGCCATTCCACCGGGCGTGCCAGAACTGCAACCGGAATCACGCTCCCATCCTTGACTCGATGACGCCAGACTTTGGGACTATCGCCGGGGGCGACGCTGCTCGCCACCACTTTCCCCCACTCGTAGACCTCCTCCTGTGGATAAAGGTCGGTTATACACATTTTCGATAGCTCCTCACGTGAGGATCCGTGTAGCGCCACGGCGGCGTTGTTGACCTCCAGAAGCGCCAGTTTGTTCAGGTCATAGGTCCACATGGGAAAAGGACTGCGGTGCATAACTTCGCGGAGGCGGTCCCGGACCTCCTGTTCGCGCTCCTCAGTGCTCTGCCGCTGCTCCCGTTCCATTTTCAACTCATCGGCGGCCTGGATGAGCTCAACCGAGTGGTCAATCACGCGCTCCTGCAAGGTACGGTTCCATGACAAAGGCATAGTCCTTGATGCTTGCGATCATCACGAGCAAACGTTCTTCACTCGATTGGAGAGCCGCCTCCGCGCGCTGGCGTTCGGTAAGGTCCCTTATGAAAACATAGTAGATAGAGCCCAGCAGGACTAAGTTGAAGATGCCCAGGGCGGCAGCGCCACTAATCGCCTCCGTAAGATCCTGCCGCCAGGCTGTGTCGCGGAGGGATAAAAGCTGGTCCTCCTGAAGACGTGCTTCCCTGAGGGAATTGCGGATGGTGGGCATAACCTGCTTGTCTTCATCGAGCAGTTTGCGCCGCTCGGCCGGTGAAGCAGAATTCGTGCTCGCGGCCTCGACTGCCTGCTGTAAAAGCTCCATCTCCCTGTCAACTTGCAACTTGAGTTGCACCATCTTTTGTTGCTCGGCAGGGTTATCCACGGCTTGCATTTACGGCCCATCCATTCCATTCACGAACAACCATCCACTAAGGGTCCGATAAGGAGGGGGGGCACTCCGACCGAATGCCGGAATGCCCATTTGGCTCTGGTAACTGCACTTCTTAGGGCTTGCAGATGTCCAGGAGGGTTGGGGAGAAGCATCCGTCGCGTATTAATTAAAGGTCCGGTGCACACAGCGAGGGTGCCTCCGCTCGTATGATTCGGACAATTTAACCGGTAGAGATTTTACTGTCTGTTCAAAAGTGCTCACTCTTTCTCTATCGTGACATTTCATAACTTTCGACTATGTCCGGACCAGCAGCGCCGACCTTGAGGTCGGCACATGCTGGGCTAAAGCCCGGCGCTACAACTGCTTGATGCGTGCCGAACCCCACGGTTGGCGCCATGGGCTAAATGATGACGTCCGTCGGCTGACGGACTCCCGGGCGCCTCCAGCCATTAATTTAGCGCTTATCGGGGGTTAGCCCCGGCGATAGGATTGTCCCCTTGCAGGGCTGTGGGCAGAAGGTCCGAGCTTGGCGCGAGGTTGTGGCCAGGTCAGCGTCATCGGGAAGCCAGTTCGTCGAGCCAGCGGTGTACGCTCCGCAGAAGCCCGGCAGGCTGCTGCCTTCCTCGATCGCCCGCTGCCGGGCTTTACCGATCGACCCGATGCAGAACCAGCGGGATTAAGGGGCGTCCAAAGCCGCCTCCTATCGACGGATCTGATCCGTCCGGTGGGGGCCCAATTGCCGGGCGCGGGCCCGTTGGCGCCGGGGGGGCTTCCGGCATTCGGAAACCGAAATCGATCGTCCGCTGAAGCTCGATTTGATCCCCCTTCAGCATTCCTGAATAGGTGCTGTTTCCGGCTTTGAAGAAAACATTATCGCCGTCGACTTTGCCTTCCGTGATCGGGGTGGGCGTATCGCCGCCGCCAAAGAAGCCGCCGCCGGTGCCCTCCACGCTGCCCGTAAGAGTGTTCCCTTCCTGCCGGAGAGAAAACAACGTGGTGCCGCCGCCGATGAGCATCGCGAGCAAGCCGGTGGCGCCGCCTGTATTCGGGATCGGCCTCCACAGGCCCGTGATGCCGGAACCCACCGGCACCTCGCGTTCCCAAACCGCTACTTGGGGACGAAGCGTCACTGCTTTCGCCACAATCGTGACGCTGGCCGGCGCGAGTCCGTGGGATGTCGCCTCAACGGTAATGTTCCCGGCTGTCTTCGTCGATTGGACAAGGGCCATGCAAAGACCGCAGAAGGCTTTTCGCGATGTGCCCTTGTCGGATTCGTGGTTGGTGGGGTCGCCGTTGCCGGTGCCGATCAGCTTTCCCTGGCCGGAGACCCGGAACGTCACTTGGTTGTCCGCGTTCGGCGCCACGCGGCCCTGTGCATCGCGAACTTCGACAGCGAACATGGCAACATCTTCGCCATCGGCAGAAACCCCATCGCGGTCCGCAGTCATCACCAGGTTTGCCGCGGGGCCCGTGGTTTCTCGCTTGGCCGTCACCACCTGCTTGCCGTCTTTATATCCCCTCGCCTCGATCGCGCCGGGAGCGTACTTGACGTTCCACGCCAGATGCGAATCCTTCTTCATTTCCTTTGTGCCGAGGCTCTCGCCGTTCAAAAACAACTCGACTTTCTCCAGGTTCGAGTAGACCCAAACCGCGATCTCTTGCCCCTCCATGCCCGGCCAATTCCAGTGCGGGAAGACGTGCAGGACAGGTTGGGAGGTCCACCAGGATTGGTAGTAGAAGAAACTGTCTTTGGGGAAGCCGCAGGTATCGATAATCCCGTACTGCGAGCTGATGTTGGGCCACTGGTATGGTGAGGGTTCACCGCGGTAGTCGAACCCCGTCCACACAAAGCCACCACTGAGCCACGGCCGGGCATTGCAGAACCTCCACCAGCCTTCCGCCGAAGCCCGTCCCGTGGTGGTGTAGGGATCATACGACCCGACGTAGCCTTTCTCGCGGTCCGTGATGTAGATGCCGCGTGTGCCCACGGCGCTGACGGTCTCTGTGCCGATCACGGGAATCTCCGGATGGGCTTTGTGGTAAGCCTCGGCCCCCGGGTCCATGTAGTTGTAACCCATGACGTCGCACTCGACCAGGCCGCCGACCCCGATGGCCCGGATGGGCGCAATCGACACGGGCCGCGAACCGTCGAACCGCGTCGCAACTTCTTTCATCGCGGTCAGTATGTGCAACCCTTTTTCGTTGTTCGCCTGCCCTTCTTCATTTCCCATCGACCACATGAAGGCGCTGGGACGATTGCGGTCGCGCCGCACCAGGTTGCCGAACTGGCTCAGGCCCTCGGGGTTTGAAGACATCATGCGCGTCTCATCGAACACCAGCATCCCCAGCTCATCGCAGGCGTCGAGCAATTCCGACGTGGGAGGATTGTGCGACGTGCGCAAGGAGTTGCAGCCCATTTCCTGAAGTTTCCGGACGCGGTAATACTGCACGGCGTCGGGCAGCGCCGCGCCTATTCCGGCGTGGTCCTGGTGATTGCAGGTTCCTTTTAACTTGACGGACTTGCCGTTCAAGAAGAAGCCCTTCTCCGCGTCGAACTTGACCGTGCGAATGCCAAAGGGCGTCTCGTACCGATCGACCACCTCGCCACCCGCTTCCACCTCCGTTACCAGCTTGTAGAGATTCCGCTCTTCCAGTGACCAGAGGGCGGGGTGGTCCACGTCCACCTTCTGCTCGAAGGTCTGATCTCCCCCTTCCGGAATGGATGCCGGGGGAGTAGAAACTTTCCCCACCCCCTTGCCGGCGGGATCGAGAATCGTCGAGGTGACGCGCGTATTCTGCGCACCCTTGCCGTGGTTATCCACCTCGGTTCGGATCAAGACAGTAGCATCGGTGGTTCGCACCTGGGAGCGCACAAAGGTGCCCCATTGCTTCACATGAACCGGGTGGGTCTTCACCAGCCACACGTGCCGGTAAATTCCCGCTCCCTCGTAAAACCAGCCGTCGCTCGAGGTGGCATCCACACGCACCAGAAGCACATTTCTTCCGCTCGGGGTCGCAAAGTCAGTCACATCGAAGCTGAACGGATCGTATCCGCCGCTGTGCCGGCCGATGTAAAAGCCGTTGAAGACCACCATCGTTTCCCGGTACGAACCGTCGAATTCGAGGGTTATTCGCTTGCCCGCGTCCGAGGCGGGAAGCTCCAGAACGCGGCGATACCACCCGACACTCGTCGCCGGGTAGGTCCGTCCCAACGGGTAGAACCCTTTGCTTGAGAGCGCCGGATCGTTTTCGAAAGGCAGCTCGACGGCCCAATCGTGAGGCAGGTCCAAAGCTCGCCAGTCGCCATCGTCGAACGCCAGGGAGCTGGCAGGCAGGAAATTTCCCGTCTTCTGGAAGTTGCCGGACCTTCCCCCGCCAAATCCGAAGTCCTGGGCGGGGTCATTGGCATTGCCGAAGTGGAAGCGCCAGCCGAAGTCCAGAAGCAGGCGCTCGCGCCCAGCGCCGGGTCCCGGCGACTCGGGTGTGGCTCGAGCGGGCAGCGCTCCCGTTGCGGCAGCCTCGGGCGGGGCGTTTAGCGCAACCTTTCCGTGGGCAACAGCCTCATGGGCCGCCGATACGACGGCAGGCGCCAGCAGGCTGGTCTTCAGCAAATCGCGACGTGTTAGATGTTTCATTCTGACCTCCCCTCAAAGCAGGTAGCCACGCAGTGCGGCAGAGCCGCGCGCACGTCTCAGGGCGCGGTGCAACAATGTTATTTATTTTTTAACTGAATGCAAGGTATCTTGTGCGTATACGGGCTTAAGCTGAGTCTTTTTCCTATGAATACATCGCTGGGGTGGAATCAAGATGAACCCCCCCGGAAGCGTTCCCAGAGATGGCGGTTATGAAGGATCTCGTCTCATTTGTGCGTTGCCAGAATTCAAAGAAGTTTGCAACTGGCGGAAGCACTATGTCCGCAATTTGAAAAGGAGGGGATATGAGCACATTTCAAACCCTGATTTCCCTTGTGCTGCTCATTTTTGGTCTGAGTGTTGGTGTCCAGGCCATTCAGGAGCTTATTAAATGGGCGCTCGACACCAAGGTGAAGGTGATGGCGCAGACGATTGAAAACTTTATGGGTAATCACCTGACTCTGGCGCAGGTGCAGGAGGTGTTGCATGTGCGGGGGCTGAATCTAACCGCCCTGGAGAAGCTCAATAAGAATGATTTTCGGCATCTCCTAAACGGGGTTCCATTCCAGAATGCGCAGTTGCAGGGAGTCATCGCTGAGGCCGGAGCTTCGATCGATCAGGTGAGAGAAAATATCGCTGCTTCGTATGAGGCCCTGCGTGCCCAATTTCAGCAAGAATATACCCGAAGGAACAAGCTCATCGTGGCCCTGCTCAGTTTCTTTGTGGTCATCGTTTTGAACGCGAATGTTGTGATCCTCTACGAGCAAATTTCGTCGGATCAAGCGGCACAACAGACCATCGTGGGCAAGGCCATGGCGGTTACTGCGGACCAACCCGGAGCGAGTGAGGGCGCTCAGGCCCCGACGGAGGATCTTGGGGCCACGTATTCCCATAGCCGCGACCAGATTGACAAAGTCCTCCAGAATTATCCCGTCTTGATCAGGACCTCCAAGTACTCCGATGACTTCAAGAACCACCCCTACAGTGAGATCCCGGGACTGCTCCTCATGGGCGTCCTGGTCTCCTTGGGAGCACCCTTTTGGAACGATATCTTGAAAGGAATGATGGGCATCAACAATTCACTAAACGCGAACAGTAGCAAGGCTTCCTAGACCGAATCACTCACCACGGTTTTGGAAGGGCCGAGGTGAAGCCTCGTCCTTCCGGCAGCTACTCCATCCGTTCCAGGATGACCAGCGTGCTGTCAAAGTCTCCCGTGAGCCTCAGATTCAGTCCGTGCCGCATCAAAAAGGCGCCGCTCAAGGTTCCCTGCTTTTCCACGAGTTTGTCATCCAGCGGCTTGACCCGGTACGTCGCGTTTTCATCCAGCCCGTGCAAGTAGAGGGTCGGCGCCGGACGCAGGTACTCCTGGGAATGGAGGAATGCGAACAATGCTACCTGCTTTCCGTCGGCGGAGACATATTGATTCGCCGTCAGCTCACCCAGGCGCGGGGAGAACAAGCGGTACAGGTCCCCTTCCTGCACCGTTTCGCGGATGCTCTTGTAGGTGCCGATCATGCGCGTGGCAAGATCAGAATCTTCGGCTGTCCACTTGTTCAGGTTGGCCCCGATGCCCAGCGCCCCCTGCATGGCGACGAGGAAACGGAATTGGAGCGGCGTAGAACGGTCGTTCTGATTCGGTACATCGGTAACCCACGCCGACATGACCTTCGGGGTGTAGGCGTAGCTGAAGCCCTCCTGGATTCCCAGGCGGTCGAAGGCGTCAGTATTGTCGGAAGCCCAGACCACGTTGACGCGTTCCAGAATCCCCAGGTCCAGGCGCCCGCCCCCTCCCGAGCAGGCTTCAATATCCAGGCTCGGGTGCTTCGCGCGCAAGCGGTCGATAATCTCGTACACGTTGCGAACGTACTTCACCCAGATTTCCTTTTGTTCCGGGATGGGAACTTCCGCCCAGCCCGGCTCGCCGAAGTGGCGGTTCATGTCCCATTTGATGTACTTGATGTTGTTCTCGGAAAGCATTTTGTCGAGCACGCCGAAGATGTACTCCTTCACATCCTCGCGCGCCATGTTGAGCACCAGTTGGTTGCGCGCCTCGCTGCGTGGGCGTCCGGGAAAGTTCATGGCCCAATCGGGGTGACTCCGATAAAGATCGCTATCGGGGTTCACCATTTCCGGCTCGAACCACAGGCCGAAATCCATGCCCAGGCTGTTCACGTAGCTGATGAGGGGCTGGAGGCCGTGGGGGAACTTGAGTAGATTCACGTACCAGTCGCCCAGGCCGGCGTGGTCGTCGTTGCGTTTGCCGAACCAGCCGTCGTCCATCACGAAAAGCTCCACACCGAGCTTGGCCGCCTTCTTCGCCAGCGCCTTCTGTCCTGGCTCGTCGACGTTGAACGTGGTGGCCTCCCAGGAGTTGTAGAGGACCGGCCGCACATGGGGATGGGCGCGGTCGGGAAGAACTTCGTTGCGCTCGAACCGATGCATCAGCCGCGAAGCTTCACCGAACCCGCGGCTGCTGAAGCCCCCGTAGTAGGGCGGCGTGCGCAGGCTCTCGCCCGGCTTGAGCGGCCAGGAGAAATCAAAACTGTTGTAACCGCCGGTGACGCGGACCTGGTGGGCGGGCGGCGTATCTTCCACCACCAGTTTCCAATTGCCGCTCCAGCCCAGCGCGCCGAACCACACGCGGCCGTGATCCTCGTCCGCCTTTCCCCCTTCGTCGATGGCGAACCAGGGATTCAATTGGTGGCTGGTGTTGCCGCGACGGCTTTCCAGCACCTTCATGCCGGGACCTATGGGTTCCCGCACCAGTTGGGTTTCGCCCGCCCAACGCCCGGTGAGATAGGTGAGCCGATAGCCATCCCCCGGCGGCACATACCAGACCCCCGACTGCGCGCTCTCGATCGTCACGGCCTCCGCCGTGCGATTCTCAATTTCCGCCTGCTTGCGGATGATGTCTTCCTTAGGAAATACCTTGTAGGTGAGTTTCACAAAAAGGTCATATTGAATGTCTTTCAGGCGGATTTCCAGGGTGTCGCCGCGGATCTCGTGACTCGCGTATTTCAACACCAGGTCGCGGACTCCCGACGCGAGTGTCACCTTCAAGGCGGGCTCGTTATAATACCGGCCGCCCCACCCGGGGTATTCGAGATTGCTCATGGTCTCCCGGGAATCAAAGGAGGCGTGTTCGGGGTTCAGGCGTGCGGCGGAGAGATCGTGGTCGCTTCCCAGTTTCCCTCCCCAGTAGAGCGATTGCAGATCATCCAGTTCATTGACCCCCACAACATAGGAGGTTCGATCAGTCGAGAGCACCCAAACACGCAAACTGTCGAGATAACGCACCGGCGCTGCGTCCATCGTCCCCTCCCCCGACGCCCGGCCGGGCGCGAGCATCATGATGGCCACGAGCGCCCCAAGCATCACGGTTTTACCGAGTTTCTCCCGCCGCCGCGGCGGCGAGGTGGGCGCCTCGTGGCTAGCGCGCTCCCGGCGTTCGGCTTCAACTTCCGTGATTATCATGGATGCCTCCTGAAGAATGCGGCAATGAGGACACTGGGGAAATACCCGGCACGAGACTCCGTGGTTTTGACATCGTGCACATCATAGAACATCTTTGGCGGGTTGGGGTCAAGTCGAATCCAAAGGGTGGGCCGTCTTGCGGAGCTTCAGAGTGCGGCAGCTTGCTGCCGCTTTCCTCCCCCCGCGCTTGCTCGCGGAATTTCTACTGCGCGCACGATTCGCCGCCAGCAAGCTGGTTGGAGGAAAAGCAGCAGCAAGCTGCCGCACTCTAGAGCTTCGCATGTGCGACCAAGGTGTGTGGGGCACAGGGCGGGGCCCGTTATCTGACGGGTGGGTCACGGGGACACCACCAACATGCAAAATCTGCCTACCCCAGGAAACCTCTACCTTGGCAGAGTAAGGTGCTCTGCGACGGTTTAGTTCAAGTCATTGACTACTTGACAGATAGATTTGGGTGCTTCTGGCAACGAACGTGCACTGTTTGAGACCTCAGACGCAGGTTACAGCCCGCAGAGAAGCGAAGAAACAGTGCCGAGCATCAGCGTTGAGGCAGAATTGACGCGATAAATCTGGAACACGCACGCGAGGGCAGGTCTTATCATGTGGCGGGAAAAGAAACCAGAGAGTACGGTCCGGCAAACTCCGGCGCCGATGCCGGTTGCGCTTCCCCCTGAGAAACCCATCGAGGTGAATCCCATGGCGGAACCCATAAAATCTCCCGTGGCCAATCCCACCGACTCCGGCCGGGCCCTTTTGGGCCGGTCGATGGTGATCAAAGGGGATCTGACAGGAAACGAGGACCTGTTGATTTCCGGCCAGTTCGAGGGCACGATCAATGTGCAGGGGCATTGCCTCACGATCGGACCCGAGGGCAAAGTGAAGGCGGAAATCCAGGCAGCACGGGTGGTCATTTACGGGTCCGTGCATGGAAATATCTCTGTCCGGGAACGTGTGGAGATTTACAAATCCGGACAGGTGGTGGGGGACCTGCTTGCTCCCGGAATCTCCATCGAAGATGGCGCGTATTTTAAGGGCAAGATCGAAATCCTGAGAGAGGGCGCGCGCGAGCCGGAAGCTCCTCGGCTGGTCCCGGACCCCAAGCAAGCCGCATCACCATCCTCGCGTGTGGCGAGTTGAAGGACTGGCATGCCGGTCAATTATCGGCGACCAATGCGGAAGCGCGGCGCTCCATTTCCGATGCCGATTTGACGTGATCCGGGTAGTTTATTACCTCGATGTCGGCGATGAAGCGGTTGCTCACGCCGGAGGCATCGGCCAATCCTTCTGAGAGACGATGGGCGGTTTCCCGGGCCACCGGGTCCGTCGAGCCGGGCAAGACAATTCCGAATACTCCCGAAGACAACCGGTAAAGCGAATCCTCCATGCGCAGCTTGCGGTGGAGAACCTTGGCGGCATCACCCAAGGCCACTTGCGCTTGCGGACCTTGCGCGAAAAGCTTGGAAGGGTTGACTCGCACCAGGAGGAGAGAAAGCGGTTCCTTCGTCTGGGCGGCACGGCGGAAGTCCATGGTGAGCCGGTCCTGAAAATGGCTGAAGCCCATCAGGGTCCCCAGCAACTCGGCACTGGACTGTTGCAGCACGCGCGCCAGTTGTTCGCGTTCCTCGACGAGGCTGGCACGGAGCTGCTGGACGACAAACATCCGGTTCACCAGATACACGACCATCAGGATGCACAGCGCGCAAAAGCCGAAGAAGAGGGGGCGCGAGGTCGCCGCGGGAACTACGGCCGATTTGCCGAAGACGGTCGGGTACATCAGCAAGGCCATCCCTCCTCCCAGGATAACAACCATGACCAGGGCGAGAATGGATAGCTGCCGGTCGCGGCGGTCAAGCGTCTGCTGACTGACCTTGTCAAAAACCTGCATCGTGTGCTCCGTTCAAAGTGAATTCACCGTCGTTTAGCTGCGGCGGGAAGTATGCCATCTCCAATTTTAATTTGCTAGGGGCTGCGCGAAGGGGGAAGCCTTTAGCTCTCAGTTACAGGGGATCTATCCGGCATTTCCGGTGACGGGCGGTATCGCCAGCACCGAAGGCGCGGAAACTCCTCGGCGATGGTTGCTGTGCAGGGTGAATTTGTTCAATCCTCCAAGTGCAATAAGCCTTAGATATTTGTAACTTCTTCTGGACAACCGAGTCGCGATGCGGTATCTTTACCCGATGGAGCAGGCGGAGAGTCGGGGTTGTA
>Ga0116111_1000342_pt1 | contig 39081 bp, 44 predicted proteins | sample June2015DPH_8_10_FD_89720 | JGI IMG/M metagenome (GOLD analysis project Ga0116111, IMG submission 89720) | Peatland microbial communities from SPRUCE experiment site at the Marcell Experimental Forest, Minnesota, USA - June2015DPH_8_100 | ecosystem: Environmental > Terrestrial > Soil > Wetlands... | reverse complement strand
TTTGGCATCGGCATCACCTTAAAGGCGGGATGCGCTTCGCTTTCCCGCCCTACGTTTTACTGCCCTGCTTCGCTTCCAGGGCCTCTAACCGGGTCACGACGGAAATCATCATCTGGAAAAAGGTTTTTAGGCCATCTGCAAAATCGCTCGAAATCAAGTCCGGTATGTTGTCAATGATGACATTGACCTGATCTGTAATTTCCTGGGTCGTTGGATAGTCCATTAGAACCTCCCTATCGAGGGCGGCTAGAAGCCGCCCCTACTGCTCACTGCTCACTGCTCACTGATTAAGGCGCCCACCCCGCCTTAATCTTCGCCTTTTTCAAAGCGGCCGTGGCGTTTTGCACCGTCGTCACATCCGCGTCGGTGGGACAGATTTTATTGTTGAGGATATTTTCCCCGGCGGCGATCACCGCGTTGGCCGCGGCGATGATGAGTTGAGCCTCGGGCGGGATCACCACGCCGTATTCGGCCTCCACCGAGGCGATGACCGCCTGGGCCGCGCTGATATCGTTCTCGATGGTCACCCGGTTAGTGCACAGAAAGTTTTCGACCGTGGCGCAGCCGGTGAGCAGCAAGCCCAATACCAAAACTATCGCCAAAATTCCTTGCCTCCGATTCAACTTCATTTCCTTTCCCTCCGATTAGAGTTGATCGTTTCCCATTTCCGGGATTTATTGTAGGGGCGGCTTCCAGCCGCCCAGGGCGGGTAAAACCCGCCCCTACGTCCTTATTCCAGGGATTGGAACCAGGCGCGGACCCATTTACCCACCAGCATAACTACCTCGGGGTCCGCCTGGATCTTCAAAAAGCGGGTGAAATTATCCATGACTGCGATGCCCAGCACCCGCATATCCTCCAGTTGCTCCATTTTCTGGATGGCGCTGAGCAATTTATAGAGGCCGTCGCAGGCGGCGGCGTCCAGGGTCTCCACTTCCAGGTCGGCGACCTTTTGCTCCGCCAGCCGCCGCAGCTTGTCGGCGATGCCCCGGGGGCTGCCGAGGGCCGCCTGGCGCTTGACGGCCCAGTGGCCGTCCGCCGACCACTGGTAAATGGTGTTGGCGCACACCGGCAAGATCTTGCTGATCTCTTCCGGGGTTTTGTTGGCGCGGATGTAAAACCATTCCGCCGCGTCGAAATAGAGGCCCTTTTTGCTCACCTCTAATCCTCCGGCTCGGCCTTGAGCTTCCGGGCCTCTTTCACCATCTCCCGCAACTCCTGCGCAGCCGCCAGCACATGCTCCTCCTTGATGGAATCCAGGTCCTCGTCATGGATGCGGAAGGTGTTGAGCTGTATCGACTGGATAATCCGGTCGATGCGGATCAGGAGCTTGAGGAAGCGCTCCCGCTTTTCGGCCAGGCGCCCCTTTTTCAGAAGTTCCAGGTTATGGTCCATGCGGCGATTCTCCATTTACCCGAATATTAATTAGCGCATTTAAATATCCGGAAGATATTTAACAGGAGGTATAATAGAGTCATGGCCGCGGCGAGACCGCCCGCGTACCAGGCCAGCCGCCGATGTATCTTGTTGAGTTCCTCGCCGATTGCCGCTATAGGGCAGACGTGCGCCGCTTCCCGGTGGACCTGGCAAGGGCAATCCTCCTGATGCTCCATGCGGCCATTCAGATTCGCCAGGTGCCCCTCCTGGTTGGAGATGCGCCCTTTGACCTGCATCGCCAGTCGCTCGATCTCCGCGTGCAGGCGCTCATAGGTGCGATCCAGCAATAGCGGTACATTCTCAAGATCTTCAGGCGGAAGTTCCTCAAACAGGGATATGGGGGCCATCGGTTTCCCCTTTTTCTTCGTATTAGCACAAAGTCAAGAGCAATGGCGTCCGTTAGATACCTTAGGTCCGTTAAACTTTATGGAGGGCAAAAAAAAGACCCCCTGAGCGCAGGCCCAGGGGGTGCAATGGGATAATGGGTCAATGCGGCCTTACCCCTTTTCTCAATTCCGCCTTGATATGTTCAAAACCCTGGTATGCCTCATGGTCCAGGTTGATGCCTCTTGCTATACGATTAAATTCCAGCCAAGCCAGGGCATAAACTCGGGCCAGTTCCCTCATTGAATCAGAAAGAGCCTGAAACACCTTTATGATGTCCGCCCTTTGCTCAGCCAATTTTTCGAACCGTTCTTCTTCTGGTGTCATGGAGCCTCCTCTATCATAAGGGTGAGCAAAATAATTTTGGTGAGGGAGTTAAGTATATAATTTCCTAAATATATAATCCCTCTTTTTTTATTCATTAATGGAATCGCGGTATTCTCTTACCGCCGATTCGGGAAAAACGAGGTTGCGCTCCGACAGTTTCTCACCGGGCAATTTCCCCTGGCGCCAAAGCTTCCGCACTTGATGGGATGAAACGCCCAAGATTCGGGCAACTTGATGGGGTCTTAAAAATCGTTCCTCTTTCCCCGCAGCCGCCACTGCCGGATGCCAGCCCATGATCTTCCCTCCCTTCGTAGGGGCGGCTTCCAGCCGCCCGGGGCGGGTAGAACCCGCCCCTACAAAACCCAAACGCGCGCCCTTCTCAGCCCGAAGGCCAGGCACTCCCGCACCGTGGGCCGGTGGATATCCACCCGGGGATGCCGCCATTGAGGCGGCATCAGGTCGTCGAACACGAAGCAGCCGACCCCCTCCACCATGATCCGGGTCCCGAAGCGATAATCATTCGCGCCCGGGCCGCTCTTGAGGCCCAGGCTCCGGGCCAGGGGCCGGGACAGCGCCAGGCAGCCGGGATAGACGCGCTTGCCGCTGGTGGTCTCCTTTCCCGCCAGGCAGTAAGCGGTAATAGTGGCACAGGCTTCCAGCCTGTGGACTTTATGGTCCACCGGCAAGATGCCGGTGCCACCGGCCGTCCCCTGGATGCTCAGAATCCCTGCCAGCAGCAGCGCCGCCATTATTTCGCCGGCGCAATGGCCGGCCTCCCGGCTGTCTGGGCCCCGATCCATTCTTCCTGGGCCATGATCGGGTTGGGTTTCAATCCGGCCTTCTCCCGGTCCAGGTTGACCCGCTCCATCTGCACCCGGTAGTTGGCGTAGGTCGCCAGGTCCGCCGAGCGCTCGCGCTTCTCCGCCGCCGCGGTCTGGGCCTCGCTCATCTTGTAGCCCAGATAGCCGACGGCCGCGGCGGCGCAGCCCGACAGCAATAAACACGCCAATAATATCAATGCGATAGCCTTCTTCATCATTTCCCCCCTTTAACGGCGGGATGCGCTGCGCTTTCCCGCCCTACGCTTTCTTTCTCTGTAGGGGCGGGTTCTACCCGCCCTGGGCGGCTGGAAGCCGCCCCTACGATTTCATAATCAAAGAGCTCTTCGGTCTTCCGGTGGGCGCCCAGGACCGCCAGGGCCTCGTCGGGCCATTCCTGCTTGTCGGCCAGGACTTCCCAATCCACGGCGACGGTGCGCCGCAGAACCTCCTCGAAACCGTAAAGCTGCGCCAGGCGCAGGACCTGGCGCCCCTTGACCACGTGCTCGGCCTGGGAATAGAGCAGCTTGCCCCCGCCGGGCAACTTGATCGACCAGGAGCCGAAACCGGCGCCGGGCCAGAAAACCTCCTTGTGCTCCTTTTCCAGGTCCTTGAGGGCCGCGGCCAGCTTGCCCAGGCGCTCCCGCAGGAGCGCCAGTTCGCGCCCCCAATGGCCCTCCACCTCCAGCAACGCCGCGTTGGCCAGGGCCACTTTCTCTTCAAGTTTCCCGGAGGTCGCCGCGATCTCTGCCAGCAGTTGCTCGGCCGCCTCATGGATAGGCGTTTCGTATTTCTGGGCCATAACTATTCCGCCCCTCCTCGCATTTCCAGGGCCAGTTGCCCGGCGTAGGCCGCGGCGTTGATCCCAAAGAGCTTGGCCAGCCGGCCGATCTTCTCCTTGACCTGCCGGTTGCAGCGGTCCCGGTATTCCAAAAGCTCGGTGTCGGTGACGGGGATATAATAGCCTCCCCGGTTGGTGCAGCTATGCGCGATCATGATGGCCTCGGACCCGTATTTCACCTCCTCGATCAATTTCCGCAGCGCTCGGGTGCCGCTGATTTTGTTGCCCTCATAGGCGCGGCGGAAGACCTTCTGAAACAGCTCCCCGGCCCCGATCTTCCGGGATTCGCCCAGGTGCCGGGTCATCTCCAGGAACAGGTTGCTCTTGGCATGCTCCCACTCTCTCTGATATTGCTCCCTCTCCTCTTTGGTCATGGGCTTCTTCTCCTTTTCTGGCCTGGCGTTGCGTATGATAGATCAGGCCGATTTGCACCTTGTGGAGCTGCTCCGGCGAGCACCATTCCAATTTGCCCGGGAACCCCATGCCCCGGGCCACCCCCTCGGCATAGGCCCAGGGCAGCGAGAGCGCCTCCAATGAATTTTCGATGGCCTTCAGATAGACTAATTTGATCCGGGCCAGCGGGGCGCTTTGCATCCTGTGATTCTTGGGCCGGTATTCAAACCCGCACGATCCCAGATACCTCATCACTTCGTCGAATTGCGCCTGGGTGAGATCCTTGGTGGAGGCCACCCCGAAGCGCGCCTTGAAATCCTCCCGGTCCAGCCCCAGCCGCGTCAGGGCCAGGTTCAGGAGCCGGAGCTGGGGCCGGAGGAGTTTAGTCCTGGGGTTCACTTTGAACCTGTGAGCGGTGAGCAGTTACTGCTTACTGTTTCCTGCTCACTGCTTACTGCTTCTCGAAAATACGGCTGAAAGATATCCTCATCGAGCCGCAGCATCAGGCCGCCGCAGGAGACGCAGAGCGCGGTGGCGTCGTCGATCCCCGCCACCCGCTGATCCCGGCCGCCGCATTCCACGCATTGGTAGTCATAGACTGGCATTAAGAACCTCCCGGATTTTCTCATGGTCCATTGCCAAGACTTTCAGGGCCAGATCAAATTGGGTCTCTGTGGCGCTAATGGCCCGGCGCAGAATCAGCCAGGCCGTTTCGGGATGCATCTCCTTCACTATCCCCCTCTTCTGAATAATGCCCCGGCAGATCTCGCAGGTGACGTCCTCAGTGCCAAAGGAGCTATTCTCGTAATTAAGGTAGTTGGAAATCCGGCCGCATAACGCTATCCAACCATAGCCGTCATCGTAAAAATAATGGATCTTCGGTTTAGGCATCACGCCGCCCTCCCGCGCTTTTTCGCCTGATAGCGAGCCTGTTGCGCGCACTTTTGCTTGGGCTTTATCCGGGTCTGCGCCAGCAGATGCTCGAAGCACAGGTCCGATTTGCCATAGGCCGTATCCCCGCAAACCCGGCAAAGGGGCGCCGGTCCCGGCGCCGGGGCCTTCGGTTTCGGCGGCCTTCCGGGCCCCCTTTTCGGGGGTGCCTCCTTTCCCGCTTCCCCCGTAGGGCGGGAAAGCGCAGCGCATCCCGCCTTTCGATCGATCGATCGATCGATCGATCGATCGATCGATTGAACGGGATGTAACGCCGCCCCTACCGCGCAAGACAAACACCTTTCCCAAAAACACCGCGGCCAGCCGTTCTCCTCCCGCTCGCTGGCCTCCTGAAAATTGCTCCGGCATTGCCCCGCCGAGAGCTGGATTTCCTTGCCCATGCGGGAGCAGCTTACAAGATTCCGGTTTTTTATTGCCGGCGCCGCCCTTACAATGGCGGGAGGCGCTGCGCTTTCCCGCCCTACGCCTTGCATCGACCGGCGCACCGCCGGGGTCATATAATCGCGGGCCACCGCGGGGGTCATGCCGCCGTTCATACCCACCTCCCCGCCGCCAGGCGGTCCTGCATCAGGGCCCGGTCCAGCCGCGCCCGCACTACACGCCGGCGCCGCCAGCGCCGCCATTTGCCGTAGAGCCACCAGCTCCCATAGGGGACCCCGAAGATCAGCAGCATCAAGGCCCCGAGAGAAAGAAACAGGTTCAACCAATCCTTAGCCATTTCCTTTCCCCTTATTTGATTGTTTCTTCGATGCTCCCCGCACATCCTTCTCTATTCCGTAAAGGAGGCTGCGGACATAGCTAATCCGGTCCTTAAAATCCTGATGCCCGAGGAAAATAAGTAACGAATCCGCCTCGTCCAAAAAATCTCTGCTCCTCTTTAATTGACTTAGCGCTTCCTTTACAGTTGCTGCCATCTCACCCTCCCGCCGCGGCCCGCCGCGCTCACTGCTTGTTCCCCTGTTTTTCCGTAGGGGCGGCTTCCAGCCGCCCAGGGCGGGTGAAACCCGCCCCTACGTTCTGTTTTTCCTGGAGCGGGCGCATCGATTGTTCCAGCCGCTTCAATCTCTGATGAATGACTGAAAACATGTCGCCAAAACTGCGGCCGTCCAGATCCAGGCCACAGGCGCCCTGGATGAGATAAAGTTCCATATGGTGCAGATGGTTCCTGATAGGCAGAAACCTCGCCAGCGCCGCTTTCACCGGAAACTTCACCTTTTTAACTTCCATCAGTCCTCCAATCTGGTAACTGCCAGCCGCGCCTCGGCCAGACTGGCCCAGGCCGCGTCCAGCTTGTTCAGCGCCTCCTTTTTCAAATCCCGTTTGCGGCGCTGGCCCTCGGCCAGGCCGTCGTCGGGCATCATCGCCTGGTCGGTCGCCAGGCGGTAGATCCCCGGCTGCCCGGGGTGCGCCTCGTTGACCACCAGACCGCGCCGGATCAGGGCGGCCAGCCATTCCTTGACCGTGGGCGCCGCCGCGCCCGAGATCTCCTGCAGCTCCTCCCGGGTCACCCGGACCCGGGCCCGCAAATACCTCCACATAATTTCCTTGAGATCCGGCTTGCCCCGCTCCTTTACCAGGGGCCGGTACAGGCCGCGCCCCGTGCGCTCGGCCCGGCCGCCCTTGACCAGGTCGCCCAGGGCCGCAGCCACGCGCCGCCGGTCGCAGGTGGCCAGACCCAGGAGCTCGGTCACCCGGGAAACCTCCACCGCGCCGCCGCCCAATTCGCACAGGGCCACCTCCGTCCGCGCCGCAAATGAAGGCCGTCTCATCTCGGCCTCCCCTGTTTTTCCGTAGGGGCGAGTTTCACCCGCCCCGGGCGGCTGGAAGCCGCCCCTACGGTCTGTTTTTCCTGGTGCAGCTTCAGCTTTTCTTCCAGTGCGATCAGGTAGGTGAGAATGCCCCAAAGTTCGTTTTTGAATTCGTTAATACCAGCCTGAAGAAGGTATCCCTCCATATTGAACAGATGGTTCCTGATAGGAAGAACCCGCGCCAGTGCCGCCCTTACCGGATATTTGACCTTCGCCGCCATGCCTCCCTCCTTTGCTTTTACTGCTCACTGCTCACTGCTCACTGGCCACTGTCTTTACCGCGGCCTCCCCATTTCTTCCTGGAGCACCGCCTTGGCCAGGGCCGGGGTGATCTCCCGGGTCCGCCTGGCGTTGGCCAGGCCGATGAGCTTCAGCAGCCGCTTTTTGATGGCCCGCCAATCCCCCCCCATCGGCGCCCGGGAGAGCAGCTCGGCGGCGGCCAGGTCGATCTTCAGACCGGCGCTGGCGTGCCCGTATTGCATCAGGCTGGCCGCGTCCGCCCCCTGGAATTGCACCGCGTCCAGGGTCCGGGACCAGACGCGGCGGTTGCCGCTCATCAGCGCCGGCATCGACTCCTCCCCGATGAGGATGACGGCCGCGGCGCTCAGCTCCGCCAGGTCCCGCACCAGGTCCAGATATTTGGGCGTCTTGTCCATCTCATCCAGGAAGACCACCCGGTCCGGGGCCGGCAGGTCCAGGAGGCGGTCCACTGCCAGCCCGAAACAGCCGTTGATGGAGCGGGGCGGCGCGGTGATCCCCAGCTCCTTGCAGAGTTTTTGCAGGAAACCCATGCGGCTCACGCTGCTGCTCCGCCAGATCTCCAGCATCAGCAGGTGTGGGGCGCGGTGCTGCGCCGCCCAGCGCGCCGTGGTCCGGGTCTTGCCCCGGCCCGCCTGGTCCCAGACCACCCCGAAGCGCCCCTCCCCGGCCCCCTGGCGCAGTGTCTCCATCATCGCCAGGAAATTCCGCTCGTTGGCGGTTTCCACCCAGGCCGGTTCGAACCGCGCCGGCCGCCAGGGCTCCGGCGCAATTTCCGTAGGGCGGGAAAGCGCAGCGCATCCCGCCATCTTCGCTGTAACCATCAATTCCCTCCTTCTTCTACCTCTTTGCAGATATAGGCATCTGCGATGGCTTGGATGATTTGGGCATCAAACTTTTCCCAAGCCTGGTCTTCATCCCCAGCCTCAATGATTATTTCTTTAGGAGGCAAAGGGCCCGATAAAAATCGATGAACTTAAATTTTGGCATGGTCACTTCCTCCGCTATTCCCATTTCTCGGCTGCCGCCGCCATTTTCAGGTTCTTAAAAAACTCCGTGAGCAGCCGGTATTCATCGCCGGCCTCGAAGAACCGCATAAAGGTGCCGTCGTCCCCGGTAACCAATTCCCCCCGGCCCTCGCGCCGGATCAGCGCCCCGTAGCGCCGGCAATCCGGGGTCTCCTTCAAATCCTCCAGGGAGCGCTCCCGCGCCTGGCTCGCCTCTTCAAGCCGCGCCGCGCCCGCGGCGATCTCCCCCAACCGCCGCTCATCCGGCACCAGCCGCAGAGCGATCCCCTCGTCGTAATCCGCCAGTTGCCGGTAGGCGTTGCCCCCGTATTCCGGGGCGCCGAACCCCGCCGCCGCCACCTTGGGCAGCGCCATGCGGGCCAATTCCCGGTGGTAGCCCGGTAGCCGCGGGAGCTGCTCCGCCAGCCGGCGGCGCTGTTTGTGCCCCTTGAGGATTTTGCCCTTGGCCTGCATATACTCCTCTACCGTCATCCCCCCCCGCAGACCGCTGGCCACCCGGCAGATAAAATCCCCGGCCCAGGCGCCGGGCCGGTGCTCCCACAGGCTGCCCCGCTCCACGTCCTCCAAATCCGGCTTGAAGACCACCTTTTGCCGGGCGAAGGGCTGGGCCTTCTCCCAGGCCTCCGCCGAATCGGGCCGGTAAGCGACATTGTCCCAGACGACCCCCGACGAAAAAACCTTGTCGAAGCCCGGGGCCAGCAGCAGGTCCAGGTATTCCGGAGACGCCACCTTGGGCGCCCTCCGGGGCGATTGCGCCAGGCGCTGCCAGACCGTGCCGGCGCGCCCCAGGGTGCGGTCCGCAAAGCGGTGCTCCTCGGCCCGGTAGACCTTGGCCAGCCAGTTATCCAGGACGAGCCTAAGCTGGGCCGCGGTGGCCTCGCAGGAAATCTTCTCGGGCTTCTGGCGGCGATGATAAAAGACCCTGCTGAAATGGGAATATTCCTCGATGCGGCGGCGCTCCGCCACGTTGTGGCCGATATACCAGGGGAGCATTTCAAATAAGACCCTGGCCATCGACCCGAAAAACGCCTCCACGTGCGGTTTTTCCCAGGGCGCGTAACCCTCGCACAGGTCCAGGTCCATCCCCAACTGGGAGCAGGCCGCCTGGATATGCTTCGACTTGAAGATCAGGCCCCGGTCGGTGGTCAGGGTCTCGGGCACGCCCCAGCGCAAGATTCCCTGGCGCAGCAATTTGGCCACGGTGAGCGAGCTGGCGTGCTTCTCCACCTCCATCACCGCGTCCCGGGACCAGACGTCCACCGCCGCAATGATCTCGTGCCGGCCGTCCATGAGCATCACGTCCGCCGGGGTGCCGTCCAGCTCCCAGCGCTGGCCAGCGTAGCTGACGTCCTCCGCGGCGCAGCCGGCCTTGGGCTGGCAGTTGGCCCGCCACCAGGACGGCAGGATCATGGCCGCCAGCTCCTCGCCGTTTTTGGTCAGGTATTGATTGATCCAGCGTTTGAAGAGGGAGAGGCTCGGGACCTGGGGAAACTGCGCCCGCAGCCGTTTATAGGCCAGCGCCCGATTGCACTTGACCAAAGGGGTGGCACAGGCATCTTGCCTGTGGTTTGTAGGGGCGGCTTCTAGCCGCCCTCGGCCGGGATTGGGCAGCAATTTCACGTCCCCCGTCACCAGCAGGTGCCGCACGTAGGCCACCATGTCCGGGGTCATGGTCCGGGCGCCCAGGCCGGGGCCCGGCTCATACCGCCGGGCCAGCCCCACCACCCCGGAGCCTTGGCCCTCCTGGCGGGATTTCTCGAAGGCCGCCTGCCAGCGGTAGGCCGTCTGGAAGGAGATCCGCTTCACCCGGGCCACCACGCCGGGGATCTCGTGGTCCCTGAACCCCAGCTCCAGCAGCGCCGTGGTGGCACCGGCATCTTGCCGGTGCAATGCCTGGTTCAGCTTCCCATAGAATTCCTTTATATAATGGAGTCGCCCCTGGCCGTTGGCCTGGCGCAATTCGTAGGCTGCCTGGGCCTTGAGCACGGCGAGGCGCGCCATCGCCACCTCCCGCTCGACCTCCGGCTGCGCCAGCCAATCCTGGATGCCGCCCATCGGGGCGGCTGTAGGGGCGGCTTCTAGCCGCCCTTCTGGCGCCGTCTCGCCTGTGCTCCCCAACTCCCAGGCCGCCACCGCCCGGCGCACGTCCGCCGGCAGCGACGAGAGGGGATAGACGTATTTGAGGCCGCCGTTGCCTTCCTCGATCTCACCAGGCCACTTTTCTTTTTGGGCCCGGCGCTGGATATTCCTTGTGTGTTTAGATAGTATTCGGGCGAGTTCCAGTGCTGAATAATTTTTTGAAGTGTCGCGCCGCACCTTGGCTTCTCCCGTTTTTTGCCTTATGTGTGATTTGCCTTGTTACTCCGGTAAGTTAGCCGTCTCTTGCCGCGCCGCACCTTTTTCGCCAAAGGTGCGGCGCGTGGTGCGGCGCGAGAGCGCCCCTTTTTCCCCGATTTTCGCCCTGGCTTTTTCAAAAAACCGCGCCGGGACCCCGGCCTCGATTATCGCCGCCACGATCCGGGGCGAAGTGGCGCAATATTTAGAAACCGTTGACTCGTCGATATTCAGCCGCCTCGCAATTTCCTTAGCGAATATTCCGCGCTTCACCATCTCACCACGAATCAGCCGCCGCAGCAGCTTTCGCTTGGTGAATTTATCCTTGGCCATAAATCTCTCCTTGACTTTCCCCGGCTTCCGCGCTATTAATTGTCAACTTCTTGACCTTCTGTATTCCTTAATAGGAAAGTTTTAGGCGAATGTCAAGAAAAAAATCTGCCCAAATAGGAATATTTTTAGGCACAGGCGAGCGAATTCGCCAAGTTCGCGGTAGGCTTACTCAGGAAGAGTTTGGCGAGATATTTGGCGTTAAAGGGAGTGCTGTATCAAAATGGGAAGATGGTCGGCTTTCTGATGAGGAAACCTTAAAAAAGATTGTGGATTTTGGCGGGGTTACGGTAGAATGGCTCTTGACTGGAGAGAGCAAGGAACTCCCGGCGCCGGATAAGTTCATTACCATCGAATCGCCGGTCCATGCCTCGGTCCTCAGCGATCCCACCCTTTATGGCGCGGTCGATATCAACGTCATGACCCAGATCATCGAGGCGGTGGAGCAGCTGCTAGGCCGGCGGAAAAAACCCTTGAAGCCGGTGAAGAAGGCGTTGCTGCTCTCGCTCCTCTATGACAGCTTCCAAGCCACCGGCCGCGTCCCCGACCAGGTCACCCTCAAGGAATTCCTGCGCCGGGTGGATTAAAGGAGAGGCTTATGAAAAGAATTATCACTTTTGCCTTTGTGTTTCTCTCCCTAATTTCTTATGTGCATCTCTCCTGGGCCGTTGACCTCGAATCTTCCGGCCAAAAAAAGGTCACGGTTAAAAGCGAAATTCAGCGCGGGGACGAAGCGGCTTTTTCTGCCGCCCAATCAGCCGATACTATTGATTTGTTAGCTCAGATGGATGCGATCGACCGCGTATTTGCCATTAATAAACAAAAAAACGCCGACAGCCCCGGCTTTCTCTTAGGCGCCAACTTTGGCGCCTGGTCAGCCCTGTCCATGCATTTGGAGCTTCTCAAAAACATGCACGTCCGCAATTACGATCTCGCCCATAAATTCGCCATAAATTATTTTCAGCAATTTCGCGATCTCCAAAGGAAGATGAAAATTACCGATGATCAACTAATGGAAACCATCGGCTTTAAACAGCCTCTAATGGATGCAATCTATAAATGGGATTACCAAAACAAAACCCATAATTAACCATCGCCCCGGCCGCCCCCGGCCGGTTTTAAATTTCTCATTTCGCGTTCCCTCTTTTTATTTTTCCCCCAATTTTCTGCAACTTTTCTCATTTCCCGCGGCGGCCGCCCTCACCCCCCAAACCCCTAATACCTTTACCTCTTCCTTCCTTTTCTCCCTCTACTCCCCTTTCTCATTTTCCCTACCCCCCCCCATTTTTCCAAAGATGGGCAACAAAATGAGTCGGGAATGAAAGGGGGTTGCGGCTTTGAACCGTAATCCCCTGGGATTTGCTGGTAGGCGGTGCAGGATTTGAACCTGCGACTTCCACCGTGTGAGTGTGAAGGGAATTGCTAAGAGAATCAAGCACTAAACACTAACCCATAGAAACATATAAGAAATCGGCTACCAGATTTTATCCTGGTATCCGGTTTTTTTTCTTGTTTTTGGCAGGTATTGTGCCCAAATTACCACCATCCTCCAAACTTCGCTCTTTCACTCGCTGTAAAGCACGTACTCAGCGGCCTTGCCGCTTACGGTTTTCCATTTCCCGCGCCGTGCGTGTGCCTTTCCGGCAACCACGTTGTCAAGTATGTCAGCCCTGATTGAATACCCCGGATTACTTACTTGCGGTCCCACCTGCGCGGGGAACCACGAATAGGAGACTGGCTTGGATTCTAAAAGGACACCGGGGCACCTTGTCTGCTTGACTTTGCACATAGGAGATGATTGAAGGGAGGTGCTTGAAAATCTTTGCGAGCCATAGAGAAAAAGTTACAAGAAGTTATTCTTTTCCCCCTCATTTTTTGGAGCCCTGACCAAGTATCTGACCTCGGTTTTGAGGAGCATTCCCCTCCAGATTCAGGCATTCATTCCGGAACTTTCGTTAAAGCCTGAGCTGTAGGTCTTACTCCTGGATGAGTAACCGGGCGCTACTCATAGCGCACCGCGTCCACCACGTCCATGCGACTGGCCCGAATAGAGGGGAACAGGCCAGCCCCTATCCCTAATAACATACCAAATGATAGACCCAGTACTATGCAAATGAGGAAAAGATACTCTGCCAGTTGAGAGCCAATGAAATAGGAAAAACATTCAACGCTCAATCGCCCTATTATGATTCCCAGTAATGAGGCCCCCAGGCTGAGGATCATTGCCTCGGAGAGAAATTGTATAAAGATATCCACATCATTAGCGCCTACGGCTTTTTTCAGACCAATTTCCCTGGTTCGGGAGCGCACCGCGGCCATCATCACGTTCCAGATGCCCACCCCTCCCAGGATCAGGGTGACCCCGATGGCTACATATACGAAGAATTCGGTCCACCAGAAAATCTGCTGCACCCTTTTCAGGCCTTCCCATAAGACTTCGACCCGCAATTCTTCATTTGATTGATAGGTTTGAACCACGCCGATAATGGACCGAGCCACGGGTGCAACATCCTCCAAAGTGGCACAACGGAGGTAGACGCAGTCTGTCATGAGCGGCCCTGAAAAACGGTCTTCCAGTGTCGTAATAGGTAAATACGCGGTTCCAGCCAAGTTTGAGTCAGCAATTCCCCCCAATACCCCGATAACCCGATAGGGCTCATTATTGATTTCCATCGAGAGGCCAGCGACCTTGCTATGGCCGAAAATCTTTTCCGCCAGGGATTCCCCCAGGACGCATTCCCTTTTTCTCCCGGTCACCGTATCCCGGCCGAATAGACTGCCGTTGGACGCCCAGAAATTACGCACCTTCCAAAAGGCCTCATCTGACGCGATGATGGGAAAACCGTAATGCCGACCAGTAGTCAACATGGTCTTGCCAACCTTTAAGGCAATCGTGCTCACCTCTTGCACCCCCGGAAGGCTGTGCAAAGCCCCCAGGGTCCTGGCGCTAAACACCATTGGCCGAGAGGTGAGATGGTTATCAAAGTAGGCCTTGACCACAGTGACCCCTCCGATCAACTCCAAATCTCTACTCAAATTTTTTTTGTAATCCCGGCTCACCATGATCACGGTGATGAGACCGGCGATCCCCAAGGTGATCGCCAGGACTACCCCCCAATAGCTCCGCCGGTGACGTATTATCTGGCGGACACTGATGCGCACAAGATCATTAAATTTCACGTGGCCCACTCCCTTACAGCATGCTCCCGGGCAAGACCTTAGCATGATGCTACGAAGGTTCGTCTGATAACCAAGGATTTTTTTAAATATAGTAACAATTGTCAAAACCTTGGTCAATCAGTGAATCAGCTATCCCAACAGCCCAAAATCAGCTGTTGCGAGCGACTCTCCGATGATTCATCAGGCCCTCAAATATTTGATCCTAAGCCTCAAAATCGGCATATAATTCGGTCGAAATCAGGCTTTTCGGCTAACCGATTGAAAAAAAGTTCGAAAACGCCAGGAACCTGTTAGAATGGGTTGGCACAAAATACTCCCTGCCATGGTGCGGCAGGTGGAAAATATTTATCTTCGCAATCTTTCAGACCGAACTTTAATTATTACCAATCGATATGATCAGCCGGCATCGCTCCGATAAAAAGGCCATTCGGGTCGTCTTTCTCCTGCAAGATCTATATTTCGGGGGCACGCAACGGCATACCCTGGAACTGGTTCGACGCTTGAACCCCTCCCTGTTCCAGGCGGAAATCTGGTTGCTCATGGCCGGTGATGATTTTGTACCACTGGCTCGCAGTTGGGGCTTGCCGCTCACCTGGCTTGGCCGCAGGCGGTTTGTGGGGCCGGACAGTCTGGTCCGGCTCTGGTGGCGTCTGAAAAACCGACCGGTAGATCTCTTGGTGCTCTTGACCGGCGTCCCCAATATCTGGGGCCGGTTGCTGGGCCGGTTGACCAAAGTGCCGATTATCGTAAGCACCTTGCGGGGGACCGGCTGCCCCGACAATAATTATGAGAGATGGTTATGGCCTTGCGCGCATCACTTTTTGTGCAACGCCGCGGCGCTGAAAAGCATGATGATAGAGCGCTTTCGGGTGCCGGAGGACCGGATGACAGTGATTCACAATGGCGTCAATCTGGAGTATTTCCGCCCTGCAGCGGTCCCCCGGCCGCCTAACCGGCAGGTGGTGCTCTGCATCGCCCGTCTGGTGCCGGAAAAGGATCATGAGACGCTGATTACTGCCTTTGCCCGGGTGGCGGCCCGCCACCCTGAAGCCGAACTCTGGCTGGTGGGCGACGGCCCGCGGCAGAAAGCGATCAGGCGTCTGGCCGCTGGTCTCCTCTCTCCCCGCCAGGTGCGCCTTATCCCCGGGCAATCGGACCTTCTGCCGCTGTTACAGCAGAGCAGCCTTTTGGCGCTGAGTTCGGTCCAAGAAGGCCTGCCCAACGTGGTTTTGGAGGCCATGGCGGCCGGTCTGCCGGTGGTGGCCACCGAGGTAGGCGGCCTCTCCGAGGTGGTGAAACATGGGGAAACAGGTTGGCTGGTGCCCCCCAAGGATGTGGCGGCTCTGGCAGACTGCATAAGTCAGCTTCTGGGCGACGACGCCAGGTGCGCCACCTTCGGACGGGCCGGAAGAAAGCTGGTAGAGAGCCAATTTGCGGTCGCGGACATGGTTCGCCGGCATGAAGAGGTCTTTCTCCAACTGCTGCAAGGTGGTGACGGATGGAGGCGCTGCTGCCATTAGGAAATAATGTGGCCGCGCGGCGCAGATTGTGATCTGCAAAAAGCTCCCATGGAATTGGTGCAGGCTATCGATAACGTATTCACTAGATGATTTGTAGGAGAACTACAAAGATTTGATCGCCCCTCCTTAAGGTGGCTCTTGATGGCTCGGATATTTTACGGGGTAATGGGAGACGCCCGCGGTCATATCAGCCGGGCCCTGACTATTGCCCGGGAAATGCGCCAGCATGAATTTCTCTTCGTGGGAGGGGGAACAATTCGGATTTTGCAAGAAAATGGCTACCGGGTGGAAAATGTGCCCACCACGCCCACCGTCATCCGCAACCATCGCGTCGACATTGCGGCCACCGTAGCTTACGGCGCGGTGGGTTTAGCGCGAATGGGCCCGGCCATCAAGAGGGTCAAGGCCATCATCCGGGAGTATGACCCCGATTTAATCATCAGCGATTACGAATTCGCCACCATGTGGGCGGCCAGGATGATGGGGCGCCCTTGTGTGAGCCTGGACAATCAGCATCTCTTAACCAAGTGTCGGTATGATCCTCCCCCCGGACAGGGCCTGAGCCGGTATCTCACCTGCTTCTTGATCCGTTATCTCTTCAGCGGCGCCAGCCACTACCTGATCACTTCCTTTCATCGGCTGCCATCGGTGAACCAAGCCATGATTGAGGTCTTTCCGCCTTTGATCAAACCGAAGGTGAAGGACCTGACGCCTTCCATCGATGATCATGTCCTGGTTTACCTGAGAGGGAATAATTTTGCCGCGTTAATTGAGAGACTCAAGGAGAGCCGCAGGAGGGTATTCATCTATGGTTTTGGGGAAAAGCCGCCCCAGGGGAACCTTATCTTTAAGAATACCTCCGAAGATGACTTTCTGACAGATTTGGCCTCCTGTCGCTATGTCATTACCACTGGCGGCCACTCCTTGATCAGCGAGGCGTTATATCTGGAGAAACCGCTTCTCTGCCTGCCCGTTCATTTTTTCTATGAACAATATTTCAATGCCTGTTTCCTGTCAAAAAATAACTTTGGCCACTATGTCTTAAATATTGGCTGCCGAGAGAATTTCATCGAGGCCTTCGAAGGCCGCGTTTCCCAGTATCGGGCCCAAATTAAGAAAAATGATTTCCTGGGCAATCCGCAGGTAGCCGCCAGGCTGGAAGAGCTGAGCCGGGGATAGGTGGCGGATTTATTTTTATCTCCAATTAAATTACCCTAGATTTCTAAACGCCGTGGGTCTTCTTTGGAAACCAGAAGATAGCGGAGGTAAAAGCCGAGATTTTTGAGCATGCTTTTAAGTTGAAAGCGAAAGTGGTTCCTTAGAAAATAATTACAGGCCAACAAGGCCGGATTGCACACCCCCCAGAAGGCCAGATTACCCTTTAAGTGCTCTAATTCTTTGCAGCCCAAATGTTTAGTGCGGATATTGCTGAGAAAGCCATTATAGGTCTTGTAATCATTCAAATTGACTATGAGACCGGCCTCCAGCAGTTCTTGTCGCAGGGCCGTCTTCGGATAAGGGGTCAAAATTTGCAGGTATAAGGCGTCGGGTTTCAGGGAAAGAAGCTGGCGAACCTGTTTTTTTACCGACTCCCGGTCATCATTGGGATAGCCCACGATGCCCCCCGCAATAATACCTATGCGATGTTGGCGGAGCAGTGCCGCGGCCTGCCGGTTGATGGCCGGACTGGTGGGCTTTTTCATTTCCTTGAGCGCCGAGGGCTCCATGGATTCGAAGCCCACAAAGACGAAGCGAAAATTGGCGCGGTCCATTTCCGCTACCAACTCCGGGTTTTGGGCGATTCCCACCGCGCTCACCTGGGTCATATAGGTCAAGTTATTCAAGCCATGCTGGACAATGGCCTGGCACACCTCACGGAAATGCTCGGTATCATAAGTAATATTGTCATCCACAAAAAATACCGATTGGGTGCCCCGGTGGCGGATCGCCTGGAGGTCTTTGATGATCCGGGACAGGGGGAAACGGCGGAAATTATTGTGGTACATCCGGTTAACGCAGCAAAACTTGCAGTTAAAGGGACAGCCGCGGGAGGTTTCGGCTACGTCCATGGACATATCGAAAAAGAAAAAGTCCTCGGCCAGGCGCACCTCCCGGCGGGGGGATAGGATCTGGTCCAGGTCCAAGAGGTCGCGCTCCGGATTATGCTCCCAGCTATTCCCATCCCCACGGTAGTAACTCAAGCCGGCAATCTTACTGAGGTCGGGTTGGGGACTCTCCAGCTCGGCCACTAACTCACGTAAAGTTGCCTCACCTTCGCCCCGCACGATAAAGTCAAAAGGCAGCGGTCCGGTTGCGGTCAACTCCTGGGCCATGAGGCTGGGATGGTACCCGCCGGCGACGATTTTGAGGCGGGGATCGAAGCGGCGCACCACTTCGGCCACTTTGAGCAAGGTGTCGAACTGGAAGGTCATGGCGCTCAAGCCCACCAATTGAGGCCGGAAAGACGCCAAAATCTCTTCCACGGCCTTGCGGATGTGCGGTCGGTAGGCCACCAGATCCATGACTTTGACTTCGTGGTCCGGGAGATTGCCGGCCAGGGAGACCAGGGCCAGGTTGGGGATGCGTGTCGCATTATCGACGAAATCCACCGTATCGGGCATGGCCATTAACAGAATTCTCATGTTATTCTTTTAAGCTTAAACTGAATGGATTTCTGGAAAAGGTCCAGAACCCGCCGATGGTTGAGTTCCGCATTAAAATCCAGACAGATTCGAGATCGGCCGCGCTCGGCCAGGGCCAGGGCCGCCTCCCGGTCCCGGATCAGGCGTAACACTGCTTCTGCAATAGCCTGCGGATCTTTTGGGGGGATGAGCAAACCGGTTACTCCGTCTTCAATCACCTCACCGATACCCGCTACGTCGGTGGCGATCACCGGCAGCCGATGCAGCAAGGCCTCCAGGATCACGGTAGGCAAGCCGTCTCGATTCCCGGAAGCATCAATAGTACAGGTCATGAGGAAGATATCAGCCTGGCAAAATTGTTCGGCTACCCGGTCATACGAGATGAATCCCGGAAAAGAAATCTGTGCGGCCAGACCTAGATGGCGGGCGAGCTGCTTGAGCTGCCGTTCTTTGGGGCCGCTCCCCCCCAGGGTGAGATGAAAGTCGACCCCGCCATCCTTTAAAATCTTGCAGGCAGAAATGAGAAAATCAAAGCCCTTGGTGCCCACCAGCCGGCCCAGGGCCAGGAGGCAGTAGGGCTGCTGCATCGCCACCGGGGCCAGGACCGGCGCGGTTAAGGGCACCCCATTATAGGTCAGTCGAAATTTACCGCTTTTTCTGTCGGTCAGGCCGCTAAGTTGCTGAATGACGGCCCGGGATTCGCCCCTGACAAAGGCGGCATCCCGAATCTTTTCCCGCAATAGACTGTCTGGTGTGAAGACATCATGGGCCCGGCCGGTGAAACTGAAAGGGATGCCGGTCAGGTGCGCGGCTACCCAGGCTGCGGTGGCCGGCCCGCAGGCCCAAGGCGCATGGATGTGGGTGATCTTCTCCTCCTGGAACCGCCGAGCCAGATAAAAACCACACAAGGCGCCCCAGAGACTCTCACCTTCCCGTTCCGGACCGCGCCAATGACGGAATACCACGGTTTTAAAGAGCCGCCAGGTCACGGCTGGCTGCTTAATCCACCAAAAGAGAAAATTTTGCCAGGCCGATTTTAAATAGGGGAGCCCCAATCTCTCCACCCGGAGAGAGAAAGATTGCATCTCCGGGGAGAGATCCCGAGTTAATGGTCCGTACAGGGTAAAAACCTGGAGGTCCAGGCCCAGTTCCCAGAGATTAGCCACTTCCCGAAAGATGAAAGTTTCGGAGGGCTTGGGAAACCACAACAAGACATAAGCTATCCGGGGCTGGGTCATCTGTTGCTCAATGGGGTGTTTACCGGAGTCGCGCTGATAAAAGGAAATTATGCGTGAGCCCGCGATGCTCGTCCGGATTTGATATTTTAACCTATTTTCCCCAGGTCGGGTTCATCGAGCCCCGCTCCGGGAGATGATCATGAGGAGCAGCAGTCTGATAAGAGCGCATATCCAGGAGCCACATGTGTTCGTCCAGTTGCTGGCGCGGGAAAGCCTTCGAGTCCAGCAAGGCAAATCGCTGCTGACCGCCCTGAGCCAGTAAGCGAATCTGTTCGTCAAAAGGGGCAAAGAACGGGCACCAGAGCTGCTCCACCAACTGGGGTTTGGGATTTCCCAGTCGGGCGGGCTGCTCGAAAGGAAAATAAAACCAGCCCCCTGCCAGAAAGTCCGGGGCGAAATGGCGGTCGTCAACTACCAGGAAGTCGATATGGTTACGCTGACAAAAGTTCTTGACCACCTCAGGATCGATCGCATAGTAAGCAACGAAAAATTCCTCCAGCCGCGGCTTAAGCTGCTGCCAGTAACCTTTAGACCAGACGTGCGCCAATTTATAAGTGGCGAAAGCCCGGCGTCGGGCAAAGGTAGGCACGGCATCCATCAGATTGGGCTGGCCGGCGATGAGGGCATCCTTGGGAGTCTGGGCCAGGGCTTCACATAAGGGCCGGGTGGCGGAATAATCATAAAGTCCCACGTTTTTAAGACGGAGTCCACTAAGGCCCACGGCCGCAATTACCATCAGGACTGCCAGAGTCCGGGGCCAGTTAGCCACCCGTAAGGCGGCGCTCCAGCAAAGGGCCAGAAACATGCAGTAACCAAGATTGAGGCTATAGATGAGATAGCGGTCGGGAACGAATAGTTTGAGAAGAAACCAGCGGGCCAGCAGGTAGACCAATAAGGAGGCCAGCCCCAGGTACCCAGCCGGCCCAAGTTTGGGCTTAAGGGCTCGCCAATCTACCTTACAGGCCCCGAGGAGGGCGAGGCCTATCAGCAGAGGAACTCCTAGGACTCCTCCGATTAATCCGCCTTCCCCGATCGGGGCGATAAACTCCCAAGGGCTGATGAGTTCCCAGAAAATGGAGGGCGTCGGCAGAAGGGGATACCGGCCGTGAGCAGTGAACTCGGGGCGATTGGCCATATCCGCAGCGCTCACCAGGGGGCCAAAGCCCGCAACATTAAACTGGTGATCCATGAGAAGCACCAGGCAGGTGGCTGCAGCCAGAAAGACAAAATGCTCCGGGCGCCTGGGAAAGGGGGGCAGATTACCGCGACTGGCGCGGGCGGCCACATAAGCCATCATAACCGCTGCCAACGCTAGTATAAAGATATATGGGATGAACAAGGCCTGCAACAGGAGCGCCAGCCCCATTCCCCAGGGACGTCCCTGGAGCCAGCCAAGCCAGAAGAAAGCTAGCAGTGGGGCGGCAAAGGCCCGGGCCAACCCCCCGGCCAGATTATCTAGGAAAAAAGGCATCAGCCAGAAAATGGCCACCGCCATCCAAGCCAGAAGGCGGCCTCCCAGGACTTCGCCGATTTTAAAGAGGCACCCCCCCAGAAAAACGAACAGGACCCCAGGCAGCACTCTGGAAAAATCCACCGGATTCAAGCCCAAGGCTGCCAGCCGATAGATCCCCTGAACTCCCCAAGTCACGTAGTGGCGGGCATAATCGCTGAGCAGGTCACCTTTAAAAAGTTCCGGGTCCTGCCACTGTTGCATCCAGAAAATTTGCTGGCGCACATCGTCATTAATGATAAAATGATCGGTGAAGGTCTGCAGGTGGGCGTAACCGAAGATAGCGACCGAAAACAGGATTACGAGCACCAGGTCCGTAGCGGTCGCCCGGTTTGGCCCCTCAGAATCCCGCATATTCAGATGGCCTTTCCCAGGATTCAAAAGATTTTATAATTCACCGCCCTTAAAGACTGAAAAAGCTTTCATTAAAACAGATACTTCCTCTGGTCCGGCCAGGGTGGATCTGCATAGATGGTTCCGAATTTCTTGCCGGAATAAATCAAGGCTCGCAGGTCTGAGACGGCGCAGGTCTCGGAGATAGGAAGTGGAACAATTGTTCCACTTTTGGGTTTCCTTCTTCCAAAGGGCCTTCTGAGGGAATCACCAGGGTAAACCACCTCTCCCAGCACGGTAAATCTTAACGAATGGATATAATAATGATTTTAAGAATGGGTGTTTCAGAATGAATAACCTTACATTACATTTTAATTTCAATTTAGTATTCATATACGGGTATAGCTCATGTAGATTGTCACGCATCTGCTTAGCATAGTTATTATTGTTAAAGTAGATTCCCCGCTTGTATTCTGAAATAATTATTTTAGCAAACCTTGGCAATATAATATCGGTTCGGTATTTACAACCCCTTACATAATCATCTTGATATCTTTCTAATAGTTTTTTTGCGTATGTAATACGGCTAGTTCCCATTTTACTGCTAAAAGAACAACTTCTGCCATGTATACGCCATTGTGACAGTGATTTATTTATGAAGACATTACCATATCCTTTCCTAAAGATATTCACGAATAAATCATCATCCTCATATCCCGATAGTCGTTCATCGAAGCCACCTACATCATCAAATGCTTTTTTTAATACTATCGTAGCAGATGGAATCACAAACATATCCACAGATAAGCATTGACCAATTGTTTTTTTAGGATGAATAGAATCACCAGCTGATAAAACATCTATCGTATATAACTCATCATTCTCACCTATTTCATCCACAGTGCTATAAACCCAGCCAATTTCAGGATAAGAATTTTCTAAAAAAGGCTTTACCAATTCTTCCAGATGATTGGGAAACCAAATGTCATCTTGGTCAAGAAAGGCAATTAAATCTCCATTAGAGAAACGCACCCCATAATTTCTTGCCGATGATTGCCCGCCATTTTCCTTTTGAAATAATTTTATAGGATATTTTTTGGCTAACTCTGCAACGATAAAAGCAGAATCATCAGTTGACCCATCATCTACGACGATTATTTCATAGGGAGGTACCGTCTGCATAGCAACACTTTGGATTGCCTTTTCAATATATTTTTTCCCATTATAAACAGGTATTACAACAGAAATATTCTTTTCAATTTTGGAATGGCCAAAACCCATGGCGTTTTTTTCCCCTACGGCTTTCATCAAATTATCTGAGATTATGCGACCGCCTTGGCAGTCGCAGTCAAGAAATGGTTTTGGAGACCTCTCTTCCCGAGTTTAACCCCGGTAAGCTTGCTCTTGTTCGGCCAGAATAGTTTGTGGAAGGCATGATAGCAAAAACTTTGTCGAATGTAAAATTTCAAGGCTGGGTCGGCGCCTTCCCGATCCGGTCTTAGGCCTGGAATTTTTTGAGGGCGGGATGGACTCAGCATGGAACTTCCCCGGCAGGTCTCCCCCTCAAAATCCGGTATGAAAAGATTTTTAATTAAATTTGCCGGAAATGTCGAAATTAAATCTCGACTAATGCAGATAATGCATTTTCCAAGTATGACAAGACTTGATCTCCGGACTGTTCCATTTTTCATCTTAACAAAATTCTTTCAAATTATGAATCCCCCGGTTTTGGGCAGACGATTAATGGTTGACATGCCCTGCATCCCACGTATCATGACCTTATGCACCTTCTGGCAGCAAAGGCATGAAAAGATAGATGCGGGTCAAGGCCATATCGTCTCGAGGTGAATTCTAAGCGAAATTGATAATTTCATCTGGATCAACCCGGAAGCGCTCCCGTTAAAATTGACCTATGCATTCTGGCTGTTTAGCAGCCAGGAGCGACAAGATCAACCCATGTTGAAAGAAGATCTAACCGAATTAATTCACTATAAGGATCTACTCTATAACCTGGTGGTCCGCGATCTTACCGTGCGCTACAAGCGCTCGGTATTAGGCTTTTTCTGGAGCATGCTTAATCCGCTGTTGAATACCATCGTCTTTACCATTGTCTTTTCCACCATTTTCCGCTTTGGAGTAAAGAATTTCATTATTTATTTTCTTTCCGGATATCAACTCTGGAATTTTTTTGCCCAGAGTACCCAAGTGGCATCATATTGTCTGCTCAGGAATGGGCCGCTATTTAAGAAAATTTATATCCCCAAATCGATATTTGTCATCTCCGCGGTTTTGTCTAACATGGTGAACCTGGCATTTGCCTTAATTCCCCTCTTCATACTTCTGCCTATTTTAGGGAAGGGGTTTCATTTATCTCTGCTGTTTCTACCAGTAGCAATTTTATTTGTGGTTATGTTTAGCGTCGGGATATCTTTCGTCCTATCGGCCACAGCAGTATTCTTCAATGACATAATAGATATGTATCAAATATTTATTTTGCCCTGGATGTATCTCACCCCTATTGTATATCCTATCGATATTGTTCCCAAAAAATTCCTGCTATTCCTTAAGCTGAATCCTATGTTTTACATTGTCGAATGCTTTCGATTGCCCATCTATATGGGAGAGTTACCGCACTTTCAGACTGTCTGTTTGGCCTTGCTGGTATCGGTCGCGACTCTGGTGATCGGATACCTGGTGTTCACCAAATTATCGGATACTTTTGTTTATTATGTCTAGCCGACTGGTATCGGTGTCCATGGAATTCCCCATCGTCCTGCAAGATGTTTCAGTGCGCTACCGCTTGCCTAAAGAGCGCATCCGCTCCGTTAAGGAATTCGTCATCAAGTCTTTCCGAGGCCGCATTGAATATGAAGAGTTCTGGGCTTTGAAAAATATCACTTTTCAGGTGCCTCCCGGGGAGATACTGGGCATTATCGGCCGGAACGGCGCCGGCAAGAGCACCCTGTTGAAACTCATTGCCCGGGTGATGAAACCCATATATGGCACGATTCGAGTCCCGGGCAAGGTGGCCCCCATGATCGAACTGGGAGGGGGGTTCGACCATGAGTTGAGCGGCCGGGAGAACGTCTATCTATTCGGTTCTATTCTGGGAATCAATCGGCGGGAGATGGATAAGAAGTTCGCCGCCATCGTGGAATTTGCCGAACTCGAGGATTTCATAGAAGCCCCGCTGCGGGCTTACTCTTCGGGCATGATCATGCGCTTAGCGTTTGCCGTGGTCATCGCGGTGGACCCGGAAATTATGATCTTGGACGAAATCATGGCCGTCGGCGATACGGCTTTTCAAGAAAAATGTCAGGCTCATATTGCCAGGTTTCGCCAAGCCGGGGGCACCATCCTGTTTGTCTCTCATAGCCTCGACCAAATCCTGAAATTTTGCGACCGGGCCCTCTGGTTGGAGCATGGAGAAATGCGGGAGTGGGGCAATACCGAAAGCGTGGTGCATCAATATGCGAATTACCTAGAGTCGATGGTATCCCGGCAAATCACGCTCCCAGAACAGATCTGATCTCATGCGCAAATTCAACACAGGTCTGAGGTTCTATGTTCATCTTGGCCGCCTCTCTTGGGAAATCCTGCGGCTTCATGGAATGAAGAGCCTGTGGCTCGCCTTCTGTCGGTATTTTGAAAAAGTGAAGGGCGAGCCGCGGGAATATTATCCCCGGGTCAATGATTACACCATTGGCTTGGTATCGGTGGCTATTCTGACCAAAAATCGTCTGGACTTGATCCGACCTTGCCTGGAGGCGATCAACCGGTTCCCCAGTAATAAATATAATCTCGAGATATTGCTGGGCGATACCGGAACTACAGAGTCCGAGGTCTGGCAGTATTACCGCCAGGCTGCCCCCCTCAATAAGAAAATAAAAATAATTAAATTTGATTCGTATAATTACTCAAAGAATTATAATTGGCTAATTGAAAATCGGGCCCGGGGTCAATATCTAGTGCTGCTAAACAACGACACCGCGGTCACCGCTAATTGGTTGGATAATTTAATCGATCCCCTGGTCGACTCTCAAATCGGCGTGGTCGGGGCCAAGCTGCTTTACGCCGATAACACCATTCAGCACGCCGGTATTGAATTTAACGAGGCGGGGAATCCCTTCCATATCTTTGCCAAGGAGGCCAGGGATTTTCCCGGGGCCAATTATCCGGCCGTGGTGCCGGCGGTGACTTTCGCCGCCGTCGCCATGAGGCACGACGTCTTTGATCGGTTTCAGCTGGACGAAAATTTTACGGAGGAAGCCCAGGATACGGATTTCTGTTTCCGGCTGACCGAGGCGGGATTTAAGGTGTTGTACAACCCGGCCGCCGAGATTTATCACCTGGAATGCGCTTCCCGGGACTGGCGCACCGGCTTGCTCGATAGATACCGGCTCCAAAGGATTTGGGCGGCGAAAATCAAGCGCCTTCGGGCCCAAGCGCACCAACGCCTGGCGTTTGATGCGCAGGAATTCAGCAATGCCATCACCATCATCCGCGACGACGGCATCGGTGACCTGTTGATGGGAATTTGCGCCTTCCAGAAGCTCCGGGATCGCTATCCGGAAAAGAAGCTGGTTTTGGTCACCTATCAACGAAATATCGAGATGATGGCGGGGTTTAAGATTTTTGATCACTTCATTGCCATCCCTGATGGCTGCAAATTCGCTCCGTTGCCGATTCCCCGCGGCTCAGAAGTCCATAACTTCATCCGCCTCGAAGTGGACTTTGAAAATATTTGCATCCCCAACGACGATAATAAAGTCCACCGTCATCTGGTGTACACCCGGGACCTGGGTCTGGAGCAAGACTATAAATTGGTGCCCATGCCGGAATACCGAAAAGCCCGGCAGCAAGTGAGCCAATTGTTGCTCGAGATGGGGGTTGATTTAACCCAGAAATTCGTGGTCCTCTGCCTCATCGCTACCAATCCCGCCAGGAGTTGGTGGGAGCCTTATTACCCGGAGCTGCTCGCGGCCTTAAAGGTCATGGGATTAACTCCCCTGGTGGTGGGGACCAGGGATAGTAAATATTTCCAGGGCGAAAACATCATCAACCTGTCAGGAAAAACCGCCAGCATCACCGAGTATATTGAAGCGGTGAAATTGGGGAAATATGTCATCAGTACCGACACCAGCGCTTACCACATCGCCGCCTTATCCCGCATCCCCTTTTTGGCTCTCTTCACCGGAGGAATGAAACCGGCGGCAAGATTGAATTTCTACTCGAATTACGAAGTGGTCGAACCGCCGGCCACCTTAAGCTGCTATCCCTGCTGGGACCTGGGCTGCAAGGATTTTTCGGTGCGTTGGCAAAACGATCCCTGTCGATTATCGGTGACGCCGGATGAGGTAATTGAGAAGTTTAAACGACTGGTGGCAAGGTTTCCAGTCGATTAACCAGGGAACCGCAGGGGAGAAACAGGTTAAAGGAACCAGGAGGCCGGTTCTTTCCGGCCCCTTGGGGGCCCTTTATGGCAACGGTTGGTTGGTGGCTGATTTTTCGGAGAAGCGCCCTGCTGCCCATCATTTTCCTTGTGGTATTCGTGAGTTATGTAAAAAGCCCCATCATGACTGGCTCCGACGCCAGATGGATAATTCCCACGGCGATAAATATCATCAATAAGGGAAGTGTCGAGCTGGATGACTATTATGAACGAATTAATGATAATAATATTGGTATCGTAACAATTAATAATCACTATTATAATTATTTCCCTTATGGAACAGCAGTCATTGCGGTTCCCTTTGTATGGATTATAAGTTGGTTTGTAAACGATGCCACAATTATTCAATGTCACTCAATGTATGAACGTCTAATTGCTTCCTTTATACTGGCGTTTACTGCCGTTATAATTTATCTTATTGCGTGTTTAGACTTGAAACCTAGATATGCTCTATTAGTAGTTTTTATTTTTGCTTTTTGTACCTCCGCCTGGTCCCAGGCAAGCCGCGAATTGTATCAGCATGGGCCTTCAATGCTGATGTTGACGTTATCCCTTTATCTGATCTTACGGGCGGACCGGCAGCCCTGGCTGATCCAATATATCGGGGCGTTATTGGCTATGGCTTATGTCATCAGGCCTACCAACAGCTTATCCTTGTTATGCTTTTCTTTATTCGTCTTTTTATATACGGCCTTCAGTTTTTGGGTCAATTATCGGGGGGCGGTCAGATGGGAAGTATACCTCTGGAATGTCAATCCGGTTAGTGTGGACTCAAAACCCTCCCGCATATGGGATTGGCAGGATATCCAATTTCTCCGCTAACTGTGAGGCGATGCCAAGGGGGGCCGGTAATTAACCAGCTGAGGGTCTAATTGTTAGACGATCCCCAGGCACCCCTGGAAATTCCCAGTGGAATCTAAAGAATAACAGACTGACTGAAGCACTGGCGGTGATGGCCACGCTTGAAACTCCTAATCCCGTGATGAAGAACTGGTTTCCTTGGTTCGCCCTCCTGGTGGTCTGGACCATCATGATCCTGGTGATTAATCCCTTGGGCGAATTTATGGTGAACGACGACTGGGCCTTCGTCAGAAGCCTCGAAGCCTTCCGGTCTACGGGGAAAATCATGGTCACCGGCTGGGGGCCCCCGGGGGCTCCGGGTGGGCCGTCTTTGCTGGTCCACCTCCTGGTGGGGGACCTCTTCAGTTGGGTCTTGGGGTTTTCCCTAACCACCCTGAGGATCGCCGTACTCACCATGGGCCTCCTGGGGTCTCTCGGCCTGCTGCTGCTTCTGCGGATCGCCCGGGTGCCGCCCTGGCCGGCGCTGCTGGCTACCTTGACAGTGGTCGGCAATCCCCTTTTCCTGGCAGAGTGCTTCACCTTTATGACAGATATCACCTTTGCCTCTCTGGCCATCTTCGCGGTGCTCTTTCTCTATCTGGGCGTGAAGAAATCCAGCACCCCCTGGATTATCTCCGGGCTCCTCCTGGTCCTGGCCTCGATTCTAACCAGGCAGATCGGGGTAGTCATCCTCCTGGCCTTTTGGGTTACTTGCTGGGTGCATCCTGGCGGCGCCGCCCTGGGAAGAGGGAAGATGCTCTTCCTGGGCTTGACTTTAGTTATGCTCCCCTGGATATCTTATGAGGTTCTGCTTTCCTACCTGGGAAGTTCCCCTATTACCCAACACCAGGTAATTCATAACATCTTCAAGTACCTCAGAGAAAAAGGCTTCTTGGACTATCTGGGGTTCATCATTAATGGCTTCGTCTTCTTTGGCCTGGGTTATCTAGGCTTCTTCGTTTCTCCCCTACTCACGAGAAACTTCAGATTATTGGTGCATTCCCGCTATTTCCGGTATTTTCTCATGTTATTTACTGTCTCAGTGGTTTTATTGGAGATTGCTATTGTTACAGATCTTATCCATCCGCCGATAATCTTTTTGGGAAATACCATTTACAATTTCGGCATCGGTCCGATTTTATTAAAGGATACCTATAGCTTAGGAATTCCGAGGCTTGCGGTCATCTCCAGGGCGGCCTACTATCTGCTGGCTTCCTGGGCGGCACTGGCGGCGGTGGTCTTGGCGACTCTCTTTTTTGCTTATGTACGGCAATGGTTTCAGGCCGGTGGGGCCACGGAGGATGGAGACAACTCTTTCCTGCTTCTCATGGTGCTCCTGGCCGCGCTTTTCTATTTGGGCATTATCACGCTCACTTACTTTCAAGATCGTTATTTGATCCCTTTGTTGATCTTCCTGGTCATCTGGCTGGCCATAAACCGTTCCGCCTCCCTCGGTGATGGCGAAACTTTCTGGAAAATAATTCCCGGGTTTGTTATGGTCATCTGCCTGGGACTATGGTCTACTTGTCAGGTCCACGATTTTATGGAGATGAAGCGAAGCCAGAAAAAAGCCAACGATTATGCACTCCAGAAACTTGGAGTCAATCCTTGCTCCATGGACGGAGGATTCGAATTTAATGGCTACCACTGTTACCGCAACGATTTTCAGCCTCCCCAGGGGTTGAGTTGGTGGTGGGTATCCCGGGAAGATTATTTAGTCACTCTTGGTCCCCTCCCTGGATACCGGGTTCTCCAGATATTCCCTTTTCAGAGATATTGCGGACCATCTGGAGCCATACATCTGTTACAACCCTTAAATCCGCAGATTCCCGGCGGTTGACCGGCAAGGGCAGGGTCCACATCCGCCTTGGGGGCAACTAAGGGATCCGGCTTTGGAAAAGGGAGTGCCGCAACTTAGGAAGGTATGAGCATTCGCAGGTTGCCTCGCCCCAGGCCTCTCCCCCCGAAATAAGGAGAACCTGGCGCACCTGCAGCACAAGGGACACCATAATTATGAGTCGCCCTCCACATAAAGGCCCGGTTTCCTGGCAAGGTTCTCTCGAGGGCCTCCCGGGGCTATCCTGGAAGAATCTTTTGATCCTTTTCTGGGGTTTTCGGGGTTATCTTCTCTTTATTGTCGATCTGCTGGTATTTTTCTCCTCCATCCTTCTGGCTTATCACCTGCGCTATTATGTGGAAGGCATCGTCCGGTTCATCCCTCCTCCGGATTCGACCCCGCCTCCCATCACCCCATTTCTCAAAGCCGCCGCGGTCTTGTCGATCTCCTGGCTTTTCATCCTGGCCGGAAAAGGTGAATACCGCAATTCTCCTCAACTGCTGGTCTCTACCAACTGGCCCACTCGCAATTTGATCAATTCGGGCTTTCTGGCCTTGGTCTTCCTCATGGTTCTGGGCGTTCTTTACCATGGTTTGCTGGTATCCCGCCTGGTTTATCTCCTGACTTTTGTCATTGCCTTGCTTGCGGCCTCGAGCGCCCGTCTGCTGCGGCAATGGTTGGGAAACTACCTTTGCAGGCAAGGTATTCTCAAAGAGAAATTGGTGGTTATTCGAGCGGGAAGGCGGGCTGCAGAATTTCTGAATCACCTGAAATCCCACAACGCCTCAGTTATGGTAGTCGGCAGTTTGGAGTCCAATACGACGACTGCTGGCGATGGGGATCTTGGACTGCCAATCTTGGGCGGATTACGGGAGATCGCCAAGGTCTTCCAGCGCGCCCCCTTTGACGGCTTGCTGTTCATTCCGGATGAAGATGGCGTCTCCTCCGAATATCTGGACCGGGAACTCATGATGCTGGCGGTCAATTTCTGCGAGTCTCACCATATCCCTTTTTATATGGTGCCCGATTCTTTAGGGGTGGCGGTCACCAGCCGGGAAATTGACGTATGCCGGGATTATCCCATCATAGAGTTGCGGGACGCTTCCTTGCATTCCGGCTATAAAATAGTCAAGCGCCTGATGGATATCATGCTCTCTCTGGCGGTCTTGGCGCTGGGCTTCCCCCTGTGGGGTTGCATCGCCCTTTTGATCAAGCTCACCAGCAAAGGACCGGTGATTTATATCCAGGAGCGGGTGGGCTTGGAAGGCAAGCCCTTCAAAATGTATAAATTCAGGAGCATGGTGGAGAATGCCGACGCCCAGCTCAAAGAGATGATTGATTTAGATAGTCTTCCTGAACCCGTTTTTAAAATCAGGCAAGACCCTCGGGTAACTCCGGTAGGCAGAATTATCCGCAGGTGGAGCCTGGATGAGGTCCCGCAATTTTTCAACGTCTTGTTGGGGACTATGAGCCTGGTGGGGCCGAGGCCGGAGCAGGTGGACCTGGTGGAGAAATACAATCTCTGGCAGCGCCGCCGTCTCAAAGCCAAACCGGGAATCACCGGCTACCAACAAATCATGAACCGGGGCCTTCCCTTTTTAGAGAAACGCACGGCCCAAGATCTATATTATCTCAAGCATCAGAGTCTTTGGCTGGACCTGTTTATCCTTGCTAAAACTATTATTGTAGTTATCCGAGATGACGGACTGAAATGAGCTGCCCCTGCTTGGGAAAACCTAACATCAATGCCGACCCCCGTTAATCAAGGCGATGGCGAACCGATAGCAACCTCTTCCCTGGGGGCAAAGCTGGCCTGGCTTCTCTTCCTGGCAACTTCTTTGCATCTGGCCTTCCTGCAACCCATGCTGGAGGTCATTCCAGGAGAGCGCGCCAAAGTCTTTTCCGGCATCTGGTGCGCCTTAACATTCTTGATGGTTTTGGTCTTTCAAAGGCCTAGGCCGGTAAATTGGAAATCTCCCGCGGTTCTCATTTCCCTCACCCTGGTTATTTTAGTCCTGGCCAGTAGCTTCCGCAGTCCCGAGAAAGCCTCTTCCTTAGCCCGGGCCTTTGTAATTCTGTCCGCGGGGTTGGGAGGATACTGGAGTGCCCGGCTGCTTCTCCGGACGCCCGAGAGACAACGCTACTTCTTGTGGTTCAGCCTGGGATTGCTGGTCATGGTCCTGCTGTTGTGCGCTGCGGGGATCTGGACCACAGGCAGTGTTTTCCAGTTCCTTGACGAACACTACCATCCGGTGGGGAGTCGCATCATCCTCTTTTCTTTTGTCCCCCTGGCTCTGGTCTGCAGTCCTGGGCGCCTGAAGATGGGGCTGGGAATAGCCCTTCTTGGCGTCGGTTATCTGATCCTTTTGCTGACTGGAAAGAATGCCGGCATGGGGTCAGCCTTGCTTGTCCCCCCGGCACTAGGTTTGCTGGCGGCCTGCTTTCGCCCCTGGCGAGCCAGACAACTGGTGATCATCTTGTTTTTGCTCTTCTTTGCCTCCGTCACCGCCGGGCATCTTCTCCGGCCTATCGTGGCGGAAAAAAATAAATACCATGAGTCGGTGGCCTACCGCCTGGAAAATATAAGGTTTTCCTGGCATCTGGTTCGGGAACACCCCTGGCTCGGTATCAGCTTATGGACCTCCCGAGAGGCGTATCTCCAGGATTATGAGGTCAAATATCCCTATCTGACAAAAGAGGATTTTTCCGCCTGGACGAGGAAACTCAGAACTTCAGAGAACAACTTCCTGACGTTCATGGCCGACCTGGGGCTTCCCTTTATTTTGCTGTACAGCGGTATAGTCCTCGTTATCCTGGGTCGGTTAATGGGCCAGGCCTTGCAACCCCCTGCATCAGCGGTCTTCCCTCCCCTGGCCCTCCTCTTGCCGTTAGGGGGCGAAATCCTGCATCTGCAGGTGTTTGACGGCTTATTTCATCCCCAGGTCAGCTGGTTTTTTCACATTCTCCTGGGATTGGCGGCCGCATCCACCGGCAGTTATGCTCCCCCACCCGGGGTTCAAAAAGCTTTTCTGGCTAGATTTTTAATGTTCGGCGCGGTGATCGCCGGGGGGGCGGCCCTGGGAATTAGGCTCACCCGATAGGCTTAGGCGCGCCAGAGTGACCGGGAGCGCCAGGAGCGGTTGCCGAGGCTCCGCCTGGATCTGCCAACCCGGAGTCCACAGGATGAGACATGCATTTGGCGGTAGTTATCCCCACCATTAATGGGGGAGAAACTTTTCTCAAGATGCTGGCAGGACTCCGGGGTCAAAGCCTGGCCCCGCAGACCTTGCTAGTCATTGATTCCGGGTCGGTTGATGATACCGTCCCTCAAGCTCTAGCCTACGGCGCCCAGGTCCATAAAATCCGGGCCTCAGAGTTTAACCATGGAGCCACCCGGGAATTGGGCCGCCATTTGGTCAAAGCGGACTACTACCTCTTCATGACCCAGGACGCTCTCCCCGCGCACCCCCAACTGCTGGAAAATCTGGTGAAACCGCTGATAAAAAGGCAAGATATCGGGCTGGTGTACGGCCGGCAATTGCCCCGGTCGGTCGCCCATCCCTTGGAGGTATGGAACCGCCGGTTCAATTATCCGGTCACCTCCCAACTAAAGAGAAAGGCGGATCGAGTTCACCTAGGTCTCAAAACGGTGTTTTGCTCCAATGTCTGCGCGGTCTACCGATCTTCGGCCCTCGACGCCGTAGGCGGGTTCCCTCCCGTAATCATGTGCGAGGATCAATATGTCGCCGCCAGGATGATAGAAGCCGGATACTCGATTTACTATGCCGCCGAGGCCCCGGTTTTTCACTCTCATAATTATTCCATGATGGAAGAATTTAAGCGTTATTTTGATGCGGGAGTCTTTTTTGGCAGCCATGAACGTTGGATTGTTGACCACTTCGGTACCCCCGGGAGCGAAGGTTTCTTGTCATTCCAGGAAGGCCGGCGCTATTTAATCAGTTCCGGGAAGCCCCATTTGATTCCTTATCTAATGCTGCGTCTGCTTATCAAATACGTGGGCTACCAGTTGGGCTCCAGGGAAAGGTTCCTCTCCATTTCGCTAAAATCGCGCTTGAGCCTGCACCGGAATTTTTGGAGAAACTGACCGTGGGGCAACTTTTGTTACTAAGGCAATGATCAAGATGAAGAAATTTATCTTAATATTAATAATATTATGCAGTTGCTGTGGCGAAGATAACCGCTTTTATGCCATTAGTAAAGACATTGTCAACAATGAACGAGATTATTATATTTTTGATTCGATTGCTGGTCATATCCATAAAAGTAACGCGAGGAGAGATTATGTATGGCCTGAACATAAAGACGGCAAGGTAATCTTTAAAACCAATAATTTAGGCTTTCGGAGCGATGTCGATACAAATATTGACAAACAAGGCAGAATCAGAATACTCGTCACTGGAGACTCCCATATAGATGGGGTGATAAATAATTCGGAATCATGCTGTACAATTTTACAAAATATGTTAAATCAAGCATCGTATGGAAAATTATACGAGGTAATAAATAGCGGCACCGGGTATTATTTTTCGCGTAACTATTTGGGTGTAATTGAGAAATATCTTTATCTTGCACCCGATGTTTATATAGTTATTCTTTATGGAGGCAATGAATTTCTTAAAACTTGCAGCCTCATCGGTTGCCGGAGATCCGATAATCCTGGCTATTATGCTAAACTGCAGGAAGTCCGCTCCTTCAATCCTGGCGGCGTAGCCCAAAGTTTAAATCAAATTTATTATTTTAAAAATGTTCCCGAATCTATGGAAATATCCGTTAAGTCCGCAACTGATGATATTTATGCCATAAAGCAAATTTGTGAATTAAACCATATCACACTCATTGTATTGCTGCTGCCCTCAAAAATAGAAATAGAATGGTCAACCGACGAATTAAGCTTAAATAAATCCAAAGAATTATTACAATTGACCGATGCCGATCTGGAAATAAATCTGCAATTATTAAATAAATTAGCTAGTTGGCTAAATAATCAGCAAATTAGTTATCTCAATTTATTCGACTATATGAAAGGTAAAGATCATAAATTATTCTGGAATAAAGATCATCACTTGAATGATTACGGGCATAAGGTAATTGCCGAAACGTTGTTTGCCACCTACAAAGACAAGATTTTCCAGAGGGGCGAAGCAAGGGTAGCCAATGGAAATAATGAATAGAGTCGTCATCGCGGCCGCGTCCCTTACATGTAGGAAATCAGCGAGTTGCCAAAATTTCATTATAATCCGGCTTTCCGAGGTGAGTTCTTTTTAACAGGCGGTTTCCGTTGGGGGTCCTGGATGACAAGCTGCATTGTGGAGACGGCACCATCTTAGCAGATACCCTTTCTCCTAAGGATTTTCCATTAATCATCCCGGTCGGAAAATTTTTCTTTTTTATGCTATGATTGGCAGCAGGGTATGCCCAACTTACTACTTCGGGTCAGCTCAAGGGATATGAGAAGATATGCATCGGGTAGGCTTATATCTGCAACTGGCCCGGGTTCACCAGTATGTGAAGAACGCCTTCGTCTGCCTGCCCATTTTTTTCGGCTACAAGCTGGCGGATGTGCAGGCCCTGCAGCAGACCGGCCTGGCTTTCCTGGTATTTTGCCTGGCGGCCTCCAGCGTCTATGTTGTTAATGACCTCTGTGACGTCGAAGAGGACCGGCGGCACCCGTTGAAGCGACACCGCCCCCTGGCTGCCGGGGAGTTGCTTCCCGCCCAGGCGGTCGGCTTTTTAGCCCTCTTATTGGGCACGGCAGTTATTTTGGCGGTCGTTTTCCTCCCACCAATCTTTCTGGTTATAATATGTAGCTACCTAGTCATTAATCTGGCCTACTCTTTCCTTCTCAAACACCTCTCCGTCTTAGACGTGGCATGCATCGCCCTGGGGTTCGTACTCAGAGTCTATGCCGGTGGGGTAGCTGCCGGGGTCCCCATCAGCCATTGGATTGTGGCCTTGACCTTTCTCCTGGCACTCTTTTTGGCCTTGGGAAAACGGCGGGACGATCTGCTCCAGGCAGGTGGTGACAACGGCGCCCGGAAGAGCCTGGACGGCTATAACCTGGAGTTCGTGGGTCTCGCCATGGGCGTCATGGCCGCGGTGATTATCGTGGCCTACCTCCTTTACACCGTTTCCCCCGAAACCATCAAGAGGCACGGCACCGATCAGCTCTACCTCACCGCTTTCTGGGTCATCCTCGGCCTGTTGCGCTATTTTCAGATTACCCTGGTGGAAAAGCGTTCCGGCTCCCCCACGAAGATCCTTCTCAAAGATGCTTTTCTCCAGGTCATTATCATCCTCTGGCTCCTCTCTTTTTTCCTGTTACACTTTTTTGCAGGCAGAGCTGAAGGGGGCGCTTGACGGCATGAAGCTAAGCGGATGGGGTAGATACCCGGTGGTTGACAGCCAGGCGCAGTCCTTTGGTAGCCTGGCCGAGCTGCGCCACTGTCTGGCGGCTGCCGGCGACCTCATCGTCCACGCCATGGGAAGAAGTTATGGCGACAGCGCCCTCCACGACCGGGTGCTTTATTCCCGGCGTTTCAACAAGATCCTGGATTTCGAACCCCAGACCGGCACGGTCACCTGTGAGGCCGGCGTCACCCTGGCGGATCTCCTTGAGGCCTTCCTGCCCCGGGGTTGGTTTTTGCCGGTAATCCCCGGCACCAAGTTCATTAGCGTGGGGGGTGCCATCGCCAGCGACGTCCACGGCAAGAACCACCACCGAGAGGGATGTTTCAGTGAGTGCGTCAAGGCTCTGGACCTGCTCCTCCCCCACGGTCAGATGATGCGGGTGAGCCGTAAAGAGAATCGCCACCTGTTTCAGGCGACCTGCGGCGGCATGGGGCTCACCGGGATTATAACCACGGCCGCGTTGCGCCTGCGGCCCATACGGAGCGCCTACATCAGAGAAACGCGCCAGCGTTGCGCCAACCTTCAAGAGGTTTTCGAATTGTTCGAGGCCAACCCGGAGACCACCTATTCCGTGGCTTGGATCGACTGCCTAACCTCCGGAGAGCGCCTGGGCCGCTCCATTTTGATGTTGGGGGAGCATGCCGAGTCAGGGCCCATGCGCCTTCCTCCCCCTAGATCCCTGAGCATTCCCTTAGAGTTACCCGCCTTCGTATTGAACAAACATTCCGTCGCCCTCTTCAACCACTTGTACTACCGCGGCAAACCCGATTTGGTGGCGGGACGCCTCACCCCTTTAGAGGATTTTTTCTTCCCATTAGACCGGATCGGCCACTGGAACCGAATGTACGGGCGCCGTGGCTTTACTCAGTACCAACTGGTGCTGCCGCGGGAATCGAGCCTTGTAGGAATAACTGAGATTTTGCAACGTACCAGCGCCTCGGGCCTCGGTTCCTTCTTGGGTGTGCTTAAGCTTTTGGGTGCGGCTAACGACAACCTTCTCTCCTTTCCCATGCAGGGATATACACTAGCCATCGACTTTAAAATCGAGGAAAAACTCTTCCCCCTTTTGGAAGAATTGGACCGGGTGGTCCTGGACCACGGAGGGCGTCTCTACCTCACCAAGGACGTACGCATGTCTAGGAAGACTTTCTGCAAAAGCTATCCTCGCTGGGAGGAATTCACTGCTCTCCGGGAACGTCTTGGTCTTAAGGAGAAATTCAATTCCCGGCAGTCCCGCCGCTTGGGGGTTTGATATGTATGTGCTCATCTTGGGGGCCAATTCCGACATAGCCCAGGCCCTGGCCCGAAAGTTCGCCCAGGCGGAGCGGGCCCACCTGATCCTGGCCTCCCGGGACTTGGAGCTTTTGGCAAAGCAGGCCCGGGACCTGGAGATTCGCTTCCAGATAAAGGCCCGGCCACTCTACTTCGATGCCACAGACTTTCCGTCTCACGCCGGTTTTTACGACAGCCTCGACCTCAAGCCGGACGTAGTTATCTTGGCCTTCGGCTATCAGGGAGACCAGAAGCGGGCCCAGGAGGACTTTGGAGAGGCACACCGGATAATCTCGGTCAACTTTGTAGGTGCAGTAAGTATTCTCGAAATCATTGCCCATGACTTCGAGGTCCGGGGTCATGGCTGCATCATCGGGATAAGTTCGGTGGCCGGTGAACGGGGCCGCCAGAGCAATTATCTCTATGGAGCCGCCAAAGGGGCGCTTTCCCTGTACCTAGGCGGGCTGCGCAACCGCCTGCACCCCCGGGGGGTGCGGGTGTTGACGGTGCTGCCGGGGTTCGTGGCCACGAAGATGACAGAGCACCTGGACCTACCCGAAAAGCTCCTGGCAACCCCTGAAGAGGTAGCCGAGGACGTTTACCGGGCTTTTACCAGAGGAAAGGAGAAGGTTTATACCAAGGGCCGGTGGAAGTGGATCATGTGGATTATCAAGGCCATCCCGGAGAAGTTGTTCAAAAGGCTGAAATTATAAAATGTTCCAAAACGCCGGCGGCTTACGGCTCCGATCCTTGGCGGCCTACCGGGGAGGGGGTTCCGGGTGGATAGGGGGGGTATCAGCCCATTCTTACGGATGTCGCCGGGGTTCAGCAAGCGCCCTCCGAGCTTGCCGAAGAAAAATACCCGGGTCCAGGCGCGGGTGGGTACCTGCTCCGGGTCGAGGAAGATGAAACAGGGTTCCTCTGCGGCTGCGCCCGGAGGGTGCCAATTCACCATCACTTTGCGGCCCTGTCCGGTTTCGGGACCGATGCGGCATAACAGCTCCTGTGGTTCGGGAGTGGGAAGAATTGCCAGCCGCAGGGTAGCGCCACCCGACAGCGCTCCCAGGGCGCCCAGGCGGAAGTTGTAAAACAGGCTCAACAGATCATACACCGGTTCTTTCAGCGGCGCCTCCCATTCCTTGACCATCTCGCGGCTGCCGGCCTTGCTCCAGAGCGTGAGGCGCCCTTGCTCATAGTCGAAGTGATACTCTTTCAAGAAAGGTTTCCCTTGATACTGGAATTCTTCACGATAGATCAGCGGTAGCAGCCGCCCATCCCGGTAGACCATCTCCGTCTGGTAGCGCTCAGGCAGCCACCGGCTCAATAATCGCCACATCCCCTGGGCCGCCCCGGAGAACTCCGCCTGGTAATGGCCCGGTTTTAACTCTTTCAAAACCAGGTGCACCCGGGCCACGTTGTCCCACGGGCCTAGGCTTACCTGGTAGTGCAGATCTTCCCGAGCATCCAACCCTGCCGCGGCCCCATCCGGCACCGGCCCCATAACCAGTTGGAGAAAGATGAAAATCAACAGAAAACTACGCATCGGCTTTAGTCATCCTCGCCACCCTGATTTTTCGAAAGCGGCGGCACCCGTACCCGGGAGTAGCAGCGGGAGAACCACCACTACTTGGCGTCTTAGGGGTCTGCGCTCTTCACAGGCCGTGGTGATATTCTTCTACAAATCCGGCTATCAGGTGCCAGGCCGCGTTAATCTACTACATCCAAGCCCATCTGCGCTTCTCCTCCATATAAGTATTGTAAGGCAGTAAAAAGAGCCGTTAATAGCCACATAGCTTGCGAGACTGTCGAAAAATTCCCGATACGACGTTTTGTCTATTTCTGCATGTAGTAAAATCAACTACTTATAAGTCACAATAAGCCAAAGCTTGGAGCTTTTGGTGATTTTCGACAGCCTCAGC
>Ga0116111_1000341_pt1 | contig 39158 bp, 46 predicted proteins | sample June2015DPH_8_10_FD_89720 | JGI IMG/M metagenome (GOLD analysis project Ga0116111, IMG submission 89720) | Peatland microbial communities from SPRUCE experiment site at the Marcell Experimental Forest, Minnesota, USA - June2015DPH_8_100 | ecosystem: Environmental > Terrestrial > Soil > Wetlands... | reverse complement strand
TCTTCAGACATTATGTCTCTAAGGGAAAAGGAGATAAATAATGACAGAAGTTAAGCTCACAACAGAAGGGATACGCTACATAGCCTTGTTTGAGAGTTTAACCGGAGCAATCGCCCGTGATTGCTATGTCGACGACGAGAACGATCGCGTGATATTCGTCGTAAAGAAAGGGGATATGGGCCTCGCGATCGGCAAGAATGGCAACAACATAAACAGAGTGAAAAAATCAATAGGGAAGCACATCGAAATAGTCGAGTACTCGGATGAAGTCGACGAGTTCGTTGCCAATGCACTTCAACCCGTTTTTGTTAAGAAAGTACAAGTCGTTGTAAAAGAGAACAGGAAACTCGCCTACGTTGAAGTCATGCCCAAGGATCGTGGAATAGCGATCGGAAAAAACGGCAGAAACATTCAAAAAGCCAAAGTGCTTGCGCAAAGGCACCACGGCCTAGAAGACGTGATTATTCAGTAAAATCCTTCAAACGAGGAGTTATCATGGGAAGGGGCATCTATTCGGCACGCAAACTGAAAAAAGACCACAAAGCGCTTCGCTGGAGCGACAAAAACTTCAGCCGTCGCGTACTCCATCTGGACGAAAAAGCGGACCCGTTAGAAGGCGCACCGCAAGCACGAGGAATAGTGCTTGAAAAAGTCGGCGTAGAAGCGAAGCAGCCAAATTCAGCTATACGCAAGTGCGTCAGAATCCAACTGATCAAAAACGGACGACAGGTCACCGCCTTCTGTCCCGGGGTAGCAGCTGTGAATTTCATCGATGAGCACGACGAGGTAACCGTGGAAGGGATTGGCGGCAGAATGGGTGGCTCAATGGGCGACATCCCAGGCGTGCGCTTTAAGGTTATAAAGGTGAACAACGTTTCTCTCGAAGAAATGGTCCGCGGCAGAAAAGAAAAACCAGTAAGGTAGAGAACATGCCAACCGATAACAATAGTTTACTCTTCGGCAAGTGGGAGATTGCCGACATTCACGTTGAAGACCCAGGTATAAAGCGATACGTTCACTTTGAATCACCAGCAATTCTCACCGGCGGAAGACACGCACACCAGCAATTCAACAAGTCAAACTTATCTATCGTCGAGCGGCTGACCAACAAACTTATGCGCGGAGAAGGCAACACGGGAAAGAAAATAAAGGCGTATGGCACTATAAAAAAATCATTCGAAACAATAAACAAGCGTACAAAGGAAAACCCGGTGAAGTTGCTCATTCAAGCCGTCGAAAATGCAGGACCTCGGGAGGAGACAGTAAGGTTGAAATACGGCGGTATATCGGTCCCAAAAGCTGTCGACACTGCTTCTCAGCGGCGTGTCGATTTAGCGCTTATGTACATCGCGCAAGGCGCTAAAAAGAGTGCATTTAAAAGTAAACGCACTTTTGATGAATGCCTTGCATCAGAGATTATAGCTGCCGCAAAGAATGACGTACGTAGCTTCTCGATAAGCAAGAAAGAAGAAAAAGAACGAGTGGCTAAGGCAGCGCGGTAGTTCAGTATTTTCAGCGAAGTACATGGTAAGCAGGCAAAAAATGGTTGAGCGTGTCACAACGCTCATGGACCGACCCGAAAATATACGCAACATAGGGATTGTAGCGCATATAGATCACGGCAAGACTACGCTTTCAGATAATCTGCTCGCCGGAGCAGGCATGATTTCAAAGGAGCTGGCTGGCACACAACTATTCATGGACTTTGACGAAGAAGAACAAGCAAGAGGTATCACAATCAACGCAGCGAACGTATCGATGGTTCACGAGTTTCTTGGCAACGAGTACTTAATCAACCTCATCGATACGCCAGGGCACGTCGATTTTGGGGGAGACGTCACACGGGCCATGCGAGCAGTTGACGGAGCAGTCGTCGTAGTCGATGCCGTTGAAGGGACGATGCCTCAAACAGAAACAGTCTTGCGACAAGCGCTAAAGGAAAATGTCAAACCAATTCTCTTCATTAACAAAGTCGACAGGCTTGTCAACGAGCTCAAATTGGATCCACAGGCTATGATGGGCAAGTTCGTCAATCTCATCAATCATGTGAACAAGCTGATCAAGGGGATGAGCGAGAAGAAGTTCAATGAGGGCTGGAAAGTCAAGGTCGATGATGGTTCTGTTGCGTTCGGATCCGCTCTGTACAACTGGGCCTTAAGCGTCCCTCAAATGGAAAAAACGAAAATCACATTCAAAGATGTATATGAATACTGTGCAAATAACAAGCAAAAAGATCTTGCAGACCGCAGCCCGCTTCATGAAATAGTACTAAATATGGTTATCACACACCTTCCGAATCCACTGCAAGCGCAAAAGCAACGCGTTCCTGTGATATGGCACGGAGACAAGAACTCGGATGAGGGCAAAGCGATGCTGAGTTGCGACCAACACGGTCCCGTAGGGCTCATGGTTACCGACATCTCTATCGACCCTCACGCAGGCGAAGTCGCGACAGGGCGCCTTTTCTCGGGGTCGCTAGAACGCGGACAAGAGCTTGCAATTTCAGGCATGCCAAACAAAAATCGAATTCAACAGGTTGGCATATTTATGGGCGCAGAGCGCATCGAAGTTGAGCGAATTCCGGCAGGTAACATCGCGGCCGTCACCGGACTGCGAGACGCGATAGTGGGCTCGACCGTTTCTTCTCTAAAAGGCATTGCTCCTTTTGAAAGCATTAAACACGCAAGTGAGCCAGTAGTTACGGTTGCGGTCGAAGCCAAGAACATGAAAGATCTGCCTAAGCTCGTTGAAGTCCTGCGACAAGTCTCTAAGGAAGATCCGACGCTGCGGGTGACGATTAATGAAGAGACTGGAGAACACCTGATATCTGGCATGGGCGAACTGCACCTCGAGATAATTGCCCACAAAATCGAAAGAGATAAAAACGTCCAAATCACCACGTCAGAACCGATTGTGGTGTATCGAGAGACCGTTCAAGGCCGTGCGGGACCCGTCGAGGGCAAGTCTCCGAACCGCCATAACCGGTTCTACTTCGAAGTGGAAGCGTTACCGCGCGATGTGATCGCTTTACTAAAGGAGGGCGCCATCAACATGAACGCCCCGGAAACTGAACGGCGAGCGATCTTGATGGAGGCCGGCCTCGAAAAAGATGAAGCGCGAAACGTCGCCGATGTCTTCGAATCAAACCTTCTGCTAGACCTGACCAAAGGCATCCAATATCTGCGTGAAACGATGGAACTGATCATAGAGGGATTCCGGGAAGCAATGAAGACCGGACCACTAACAAGAGAACCCTGTGAGGGCATAAAAGTGAAACTAGTCGATGTCACCCTACACGAAGATGCAGTCCATCGAGGTCCTGCGCAAGTCATACCTGCCGTCAGACAGGCGATATTCGCGGCCATCCTGATGGCCAAGGACGTGGTACTTGAACCGATGCAGAAGGTTTTTATCAGCGTCCCCCAAAGCCTAATGGGAAGCGCCACGCAACAAATACAAGGAAGGCGCGGTCAAATACTGGATATCGACTCCGAAGGCGACACAGTAGTTGTAGTTGGTAAAACCCCAGTCGCCGAAATGTTCGGTTTTGCCGGAGATTTACGATCCGCGACAGAAGGACGCGCTATATGGAGCACGGAATTCCTGGGATTTGAGGTGTTGACGCAAAGCTTACAACCAGAGATAGTAAAACAGATAAGGCAGAGAAAAGGCCTAAAAGCTGAGCTGCCAAAACCACACGACTTCATAGGCTGAAAGGAGGAAAGAAGAAAAATGGCTGAAAAGCCCCATTTGAATTTAGCAATGATAGGTCACGTTGACCACGGCAAGAGCACGTTAGTTGGAAGGCTGTTGTTCGAGACTGGCAATGTAGGCGCGCACATAATTGAGTCATATAAGAAAGAAGCAGAGGCAAAGGGCAAAGGATCCTTTGAGTTTGCCTGGGTAATGGACTCGCTCAAGGAAGAACGCGAACGCGGCGTCACGATCGACATAGCACACCAGCGATTCGATACAGAAAACTACTACTTCACTATCGTCGACTGTCCCGGTCACCGTGACTTCGTAAAGAATATGATCACCGGAGCATCGCAGGCTGACGCTGCAATATTAGTGGTTGCAGCGCCTGACAGTGTGATGGCTCAAACAAAAGAGCACGTCTTCCTTGCACGGACGCTCGGAATCAATCAGCTGATCGTAGCGATCAACAAGATGGATGCTTCAAATTATAGCGAGAAGCGGTTCAATGAGGTCAAAGACGAGGTAGGAAAGCTACTGAAAACAGTCGGGTACAAAGAAGAGGACATTCAATATGTCCCAGTTTCGGCGTTTAAAGGTGATAACGTAACCAAACTTAGTGACAACATGTCGTGGTACAGCGGTGAGACACTGTTACAGGAGATCAACAAGTTCAAAGTTCCTGAAAAACCGGTGAAGTTGCCTCTCAGATTACCCATACAGGACGTATACACGATCTCAGGTATCGGAACGGTGCCGGTTGGCAGAGTCGAAACGGGCATAATGAAGCGGGGAGACAAGGTAATATTCGAGCCCGCAAATGTCCGAGGGGAAATTAAATCAATAGAAATGCATCACGAAGAGATTCCAGAGGCCGTTCCAGGTGATAACGTAGGTTTCAACGTCCGGGGCGTTGCTAAGAAGGATATTAAGCGCGGCGATGTTACCGGTCATCAAGACACGCCACCAAGTGTCGCAAAGGAATTTACGGCCCAGATCGTCGTTTTGCAGCATCCAAGTGCGATAACTGCGGGCTACACGCCCGTTTTCCATGCGCACACTGCGCAGGTAGCATGCACCTTCACGGAAATCAAGGCAAAGCTTGATCCCAGAACCGGTCAAGTAAAACAGTCCAATCCAGACTTCATCAAGACAGGCGATGCAGCTATCATCCAAGTCCGGCCGACAAAGCCCTTGGTGATAGAGAAGGTAAAAGAGATACCGCAATTGGGTCGCTTTGCCATTCGGGACATGGGACAAACTATCGCAGCGGGCATGTGCATCGACATAGTCCCTCGGTAACGTCACGAGATTGAATGCAAAAAGCAAGAATAAGGCTTTCAGGCACGAGCCCGGAAATGCTTGATCACGTTTGTGAACAAGTTAAGAGCATAGCCGACAGGACGGGAGTCAACCTGTCCGGGCCAGTCCCTCTTCCTACGAAAAGGCTTAGAGTACCGACGCGAAAAAGTCCCGACGGCGAAGGGACTGCCACGTGGGAGCACTGGGAAATGCGCGTCCACAAACGACTTATCGATCTTGATGCTGATGAGCGGGCGCTTCGGCAACTCATGAGAATACAAGTCCCGAAAGATATCAACATCGAAATAGTACTGGAAGGCTGAGGGTCTCGCCCATTCAGAATGATTTTGCTTGAATAACGTGCGAGCCGAAGCAATTGTAGCGGACGAGTTGACGGCCGAGGTAGCCAAGTGGACTACGGCGCCAGCCTTGAGCGTTCCTTTTAGGTTCAATGAGAGCTGGTGAGGCTTTCGCCTCGCAGGGGTTCAAATCCCTTCCTCGGCGCTCCTATTTTGTAATGTGTTTTTCCCACGGCTTAATGATGCACAGCTGCTTGTTCGTTTCATCCACGTTAACGATCGAGTAACTTATGCCTCGCCTGTCGAGGAAATCAATGAAAAAGTACTCAAAGTAAGCGGATTTATCCTCATCAAATCTGGTAGCCGCAAGAACGAATGCCATCATATTCTGACAAAAGCGCGAGGCGAGCCAGTAGTAGTCGTCGTCCGAAATGTGGTACTTTGCTGGTGGTTTCTCTTTCGCCGACTTAGGTCTGCGCAACAACATGATTGTAGCCTGGCAAGTCTCTGTAATTACCACCATATTCAGCCTTTAAAAATGTTCTTCTCGATTGCGCGAGAAACCTGGACCTAGCACGTGCAAAGAGTCTAAACGGTCCATTTGCCTCATTATGCACACTGCTGAAGTGTGAGTTGCCACCCTCAAGCAAAACCGCTGAGTCCGCAAAGCACTTTTCTTAGCGTCGGATCATCAGCGAAGCCCTAGCTAAACCCAAACGAGCGGCATAGGTTGAGAGCCAATACTAATGAATTTTAAATACCAAAGATTCATAGTTAATTCAAATGAGTGATGAAATTAAGTTTGTGATACCCAAGGGCAGCCTGGAGGAACAAACGATCAAGTTCTTGAAGCTGGCAGACTTAGAAGTTATTCGAAAAAGCCCGAGGGATTACAATCCTAAAATCAAAGATTTCAGAATAAATAGCGTAAAAGTACTGAGGCCTCAAGAAATCCCTCAATATGTTGCGGCAGCCTATTTTGATCTTGGCATAACTGGATTGGATTGGGTACGCGAGACTGGTAGTGACGTGCGCATCATCGCGGAACTGCCATATAGCAAAACAGCGTCTGAAAAGGTCAAGATCGTGCTCGCAGTCCACGAACAATCGACGGCAAATTCCCCGTTTGATTTGAAGCAAGGCAGCAGGATTTCGACAGAATATCCACGTCTAGCAAAGCAATATTTCGAGCAGAAGGGAATTTCTGTTGACATATTCTTGTCGTACGGTGCCACTGAAGCTAAAGTCCCCGATATCATGGATGGTATAGTAGAGTTAACCGAGACAGGCGAGACCCTTAAGAGGAGTGGTCTCAAGGTGATCGACGTTATTCTTGAATCATCAACGGTGCTCATTGCCAACGAGGTAAGCTACGAGGCAAAGCGGCGCTCCATTGACGATATCAAGACGCTCATTCTAGGTGCCATAGACGCCCAGAACAGGGCTTTGATTAAAATGAACGTCCCTAAAAACAAGCTCGAAGAAATCATCACGATCTTGCCAACGATGAAAGCCCCCAGCGTCGCCAAATTATATAACACAGATTACTACGCTGTAGAATCGGTGGTGGCCAAAGAGCAGATTAACGAGCTTATTCCGAAGCTAAAGCAGCACGGAGCTGAGGACATTCTGGAGTTGTCCATAAGCAAGATCGTCGACTAGCTAACGCGGTTTCCCACGAAGATCAATAATACGACTATGGCGCCCCCAATCTTGACACGCGCTTGCGCACTGCTGATTCTCGCTACTTTGGCGATAACAGTTAGTTTCGCCGGTTGCCTGACCGCGCAACCCAACAGTGATACGACGAGCCCTGCGATTTATCCTGTAAACGTCACACATACTCAGCATTACAATTACAACGGGACGTCTTATCTGACCGGGATTATCAAAAACGTAGGCACGCAGAACCTGATAAATGTCAGCCTTCAAGCTGAAGGATACGCAAACAATACGACAGACGAGCGAGGCTATGGGGTCCCTCAAACAGGAATTAATGCGACAATTATGCCTGGAGAGACAAGCCCCTTCATGATCAAAATGTTACCCGTTACATCCAATGCGAACACTACTCTCGCGGCTCGTGCATCTGCCTCAATAAGCTCATTGCCACTGCCCAATGCGAGAAACACTACTGCAAATAAGTCGGCAGGTCGGCCTGTCGCGCAAACAGCGAAGAAACCCGACTTGTACCGAATATTCCCCGAATACAAGCTCTCCAGCGTCGACCCGTACCCGCTTTCAATTGAGAATGGCAAAACCATTTTTTCAAACAAGACGATTAGCGTCAGCGGAGAGGTCTACAATGGAGGGGCTCAAAACGTAAACTCCTCTGTCGTAGCGGCCGCGCTCTATAAAAAAGACGGAAACGTTCTCGGCGTCTTCGTAGGCATTTCGCAACGGGCAGATTCTGAAAAGACCGCGCCCTTCGAGATAGACATACCTCGTGGCAATTTCCCGATTTCGTCAGCGGATGTCGCGAGAACTCAAGTGTACGCCTATGAGCTTACAAATTGAGCACGCCGCCTACACTGGGCTAACGAGAACCTCATCGTCGACGACCTCGATTCTAAGTTCTCCCTCGTAATTTTCTGTCTTAAAAACCGTCTCGCACACGCGAATGGGCAAAAAGACTTCTATGTTGTCTTCATCCCTGGTATAGGTTCCGACAACGCCTCCACGCGTTGCTTCTTCCGCTCCTGCAGTTTCTACCAGCCTTATCGTTTCTTCTTTGATGCTTGTAGAAACGCTCCCGGATGATTTGTTTAGTGGAAATGCGCGTCCTATGCAAAACGTCTCTATGCATTTTGCAGGTATTACTATAGTTGTAGAACCTTTGTCACAGCGATAGCGCACTTTACCCATCAACATAATGCCCTCTACTACGACCCCACACGATGACAATATTGCGCTCACATATTTATAGCAATCTCAATGAAAGGCCACCAAATGCGAAAGAGTTGAGTCCACAGCAGACCCCGACGCAGCGCCTTGGAATTGGCTCCGCTCATTACTAACTAATACGTAAATCCTTGTCAAAGAAGTGCAATTCGAATTTTGGGCCAAGTTTCTTAAGCGTATCTTCCGCTTTGCTTCTCGTTTTTTCCGGCAAGATCAAAACGATTCGGTCAACCTCTAAGCTCTGCAGCTGAAGCCATTTCGCAACGAGCTCGTCCGTTATCTCTGCCCCCACCTCTACATCCGAAATCAGTGTGGGCGTATCGCTTGCTAGAAATGGCTTAACGCTATAAACGTCATAGGCGAGGAGATCTGGGTACACATTAGCAATGCTAGCAACGTTTTTCCCCATTATGTTCATGACAACTTTGTATTTTTTAAATATGGTCTCGCCTGCTTTTCTAACAACTTCATCGTGAAGGGCCTCTACTTGCGAAGCGCTCAATTCAGACATGCTTGCCATATTAAGCTCTGTCACTACATACTTTTTTTGGCGTTTTCCTTCTTCAAATCTCCTCACAAAGGCCACCTAGGTTTCTCGCCTGACAGACATAGCAAACCGATGTGCGGCGCGCACGTCTCTGCCCAGCGATTTGCTATTGTGCAGATATTTTTGACCTAGAAAAGCGTAACAAAAAAATTTCACTACATAGGTATTTATCGACTCTTTGAGAGTTCACTTTGTTCTTCGCAGAGGTGTCCTTAATGCGCATAGATGAAATGAATAAAAAAATACTGTATCTCTTGCAACAAGATGGAAGGATGACGTACAAAGACATCGCCAAAGCGATAAACAGGTCAGAATCAACAGTACGCGACAGGATATCCATAATGGAAGATGAAGGCGTAATAAAGGGATATTCAGCAATTGTCGACCGAGGAAAAGTGGGATTGCATTGTTGTGCCTGCCTCTTTGCTAAAGTTCATTTGGAAGAGCTCGACTCTTTGTCGAAAAAACTGGCAGAATTAGAGAATATTTTTCAGATAGACCACGTCAGCGGCGACCATAATTTGCGGTTCACTGTTGCGGCTCACGACTACTCTCAGCTCAAAAGTGTGATCAACACCCAGATAGCAGATCTCCCGCTTGAGATAGTTCAAATAGATATTATCATGAAATCGCTCAAAGAGGGGGGGCCCCTCAAACTCCAGTAAGAACGCCGATCACCTTTTTTGCAAAGTCGCAGGGGCGCTGCGCGACCGTTTTTCTGCTGTGTCCCGCTGAGCACAGCGCGGCACCATGAGTGTTTGTATTGGTTATTCTGACGGAGCCTAACCACGTGAAGAAGCACAAGTACAAAATGCCACGAGGCATGCGATACTCCTCGCTGGTCGAAAGAGCCCAATTTTACTGCAACGAGTTCAATGGGAAAGCGCTACGTCGTTGGAAGCCTTTCAGAAAGAACACGGTGATCTCATTCTTGGTTGGAAAGTATACCCAAATCTACCTCAAACAATTTGAGGACATTAGAGACGATGTGGTCGTGATTGATGATTATTGCAACCTGCGAGGTTTGCAAGAATACCTCTCGAAATATCTTCCCGAAGGGGTCTACTATGACACGAATCACTATGAAGATCTTGAAATATGCAGAGGCTGCCCAGACTGCTACGAGGCCGACAAGTGTCTTCCCTGCAAGCATTACGTCGGACAAGAACTTGTTTTCGATTTGGACCCCGAAAACGTATATTGTCCAGTCCACGGCGACCTAGATCAGAAGATGAAGACGCATCAGGGGCGCATGCTATGTTTGATAGAGTTCAAGATCTTGAGAAAGCAAACAGTGTTGATGTATCGCGAGCTCAAACAAACGTATTCCAAACTGCGCATTGTCTATTCGGGGCGCGGCTTTCACATCCACGTGCTAGACCGCGATGCCACATATTTAACGCGTGCAGAACGAAATTCATTAGCGAACGCGTACGCACGAAGGTTCCCAATTGACGAATGGGTCACTGCCGGGAACGTCAAACTAATACGACTTCCCTACACTCTGCACGGGATGATATCAAGAGTCTGCGTCCCAATAGAGCCCAGCGAACTGGAGTTTTTTGACCCAGTCAACTACCAGCCAGCCATACCTCGTTTCTTGACGTTTGAACGAAACTAACGAGTCAGGCGACGGGCAGGTGGTCTAACACATCGCAGGTTACTTCTCGCCTTTCACTTCCTCGCCTTTATAGTACTCCTTCTTTTTTTCTGTCTTGCCCTTGACTTCTTTGCCTTTGTAGTACTCCTCTTTCTTTTCTTCTTTACCGTTCATGCGTGCACCAAGTAAAATGACCTTTTTCAACTATAAGAAGATGACCCCCATTTTGCACTTGTTAGAACCCAAGGGCCTGCTATAATGCCTGAAAAGCGCTTTAAACACGTTATTAGACCTCCCAAAACTATGGGCTTTCGAACCTCGTATGATCCAAATCCCAAGAGAACTGGCCGCTTGCGATGCAACACAAAATCTGCTCACTTGTCAGGCATAGCAGCAAGCGGCCGGGCTAGATCACGAGTCCGCTCTGGAAAAAAAATAGAACGCGCGTGAGACTTATCATACACTAGAAAGCTGTAGTTCAAAAGCTGTCAACGCGTGCCTGTACTTGTTTTTCCATTTTTTTACCTCTTTCTGATCTACGTTTGCGTTTTCTTTCGCTCTTAGGCCTAATGCAAAAACGTTCCACGCGTCTTCAGCGATACGACGAACATATCCGAAGTTAGGCCTGGGCGCCAATTCTGTTTGCATCATATCGACTGCACGCTCAAAGGGACTATACAGTTCGCTGTATCTATCATCAAAGTCCTCACCGACGACACGAGCCAGCAACTTAAAGAGACTATCTAGGTCTCTTTCATCTGCGGCCTCCTTTTTTGCTAGGTTCTGCAATTGATTAAGTATCGTGACTAGAACCTTGTGCATCTGGCTCGGCGAGTACTCATAAATAACGTCAAGTTTCGTGTATCGCGCTAGGATTTCAACGTTTAAAGTAAGCAAGACGGCATCGCTGAAAGATGACTCGTAGCCGTCGAATATCAATATCGTATCCCTCCATTGGTCAAATGAAGCTGTGACTTGCTGGGTTTTTTTTACGCGCGTCACGTCAAAAATTCGAGGAGCGCCCCGCTGAAATACGACCGGCCCTGTCTTGTACCAATAATAGGGGAGCCGCAGTTCAAGTCTTCTTTTTTCGCAATCTTTGTGAATTTGGAACAGAATCCTGTAAAATCGTGATGGCGTCAGTGTGTAATGCGCCTCTTCGCGAGTTAGCGCTACGCCCCCCAACTTCGCTCGTATCTGGGGAGGGACACACGACGGCGGTTGGAACTTGTCAATAGTGTGCAGCATGATATAAGCCAGCAAGGGGTTCTTGCCGACCTCACAGACGTAGTCGAGCTCTCTCACACCATTAATCTCTAGCGTCATGTGCCAAAAAAGTGCTCTTTCCGAGTATAGGAGGTTGAGTACGGAAAAGACGTTCGAAGCCGCCTACTTGACTTCGCCAAGGTTTTTATGAAAGGCACCAATAAAGATTGCACGCTAACTTGTTTTTAGATAACGCAAGACTTCGGATAGAAGGTTGAAGCGCAATCAAGTCTCAATATTTGATCTCCGCGAGCGCGTCCTCGTCGCGGATCGTGCGCTGCACTCGGGAGAAAGGCACTGAAATGTATAGACTGCGAAACAGCGCGGACACCAAACACAGGACGCGCTGAATTCGGCTCTCAGATCTATTTTTTGAACCTAAACACTACTGAAACAAAAGCTGAGTTGATCGCGGACAGGCAACTTCAACGCGACTCACGAAAGTAGTATTCAAACGAAAAGAGGATTCCTATCAATACCTGTCGAACTTCGCGAGACATTATTCTTGTGCCGAATTGCGAGTTAGAACACCTGGGCCCTAAAGTGTCGATCGTTATTTGCTGTCCATTTCGTAGATTTCTGACTCATTTGGTAGGATCTTTTTTTGTTTTTTTCTCTTTCTTTCCATCTTCTTCTTCCACTCTTCAGGGGTCAGCTGTTCCTCGGATTGCGTCGAATCCATGGGGAATCGTCACGCGTTTTGATATAAACAGCTTGTCCTCAACATGTGGAGCCACACAGGAGGATATCAGGAGTCTCATAGCTATTTTTAACTTCGAAGCCTTTCTTCGGAAAGCTTAAAGTATTGCCTGCATTTTATTGTTGAACTCGGAGCCAACCATGTCGCCAAACGTAAAAGAAAGTGATTCCGAAGATGATTTGCAGGACAACATCGCATCGCAGTTGCGGATGATAGAAGTATCGCACGACCTGACCATTACAAATCTGACAAGCATCGCCAGGATAATAATCGCAAACGTCAAAAACCAATACCAAGCGCTGCAGGTCTGTACGGCAATCAATACGTGGATTGCTATTAACGGAATGCAAGGCAACATCACCGTGCCCGAACCTTTGGTCAGAAAATATGTCAGAAAAGTAATGTCGTAGCGAATGTAGCCATAAAGAACGCACGTCATCACATCGACCGACTCAGAAGCAAAGACGTAGATTTCTCGGACTAGAGCGAAACTTCGATTACAGACTAGCTGTTAACTACCACATTATGCTGAAGGTACTCTTTCTCGGTACAAGCGGCTCAATGCCAACGGTCGCTAGAAGCCTTCCTTCCATACTGATAAAGCGAGACGGCGACGCCATCCTCTTTGACTGTGGCGAAGGGACGCAACGCCAGATGATGCGTGGCCGCACCGGAATCAACATATCCTCTGTATTTATAAGTCACTGGCACGCTGACCATTTCCTCGGCTTGCCAGGACTTATTCACACTATGTCATTTCTGAACCGGAGCGACAAGCTAAACGTATATGGACCTCGGTGGGGGGGTGTTCCAAGCTTGTTTGCACTTATTAATCCCCAGTTTCAGGTAGATTTTGTGGAAGTCTCGCCAGGAGATATAATAGAACTAGGCTCGTTCTCCGTGCGAGTCTTCGCTGTGGATCACGGGATAGGCGCATGCGGTTACGTTTTTGAAGAGCACGAACGGCCTGGCAAGTTTGACCGAAGAAAAGCAGAAGAGCTTGGACTGAAGCCTGGACCACTGTATCAAACCCTCCAAAACGGCGAATCAGTTCCTATCGGAGATCGCGTCGTCACGCCAGAACAAGTGATTGGCCCAAAGCGTCCAGGGAGGAAAATCGTCTACGCAGGAGATACGCGTCCTTCTGATGAGGTTGTGCAAGCAGCAGAAAACGCCGACTTACTTATTCATGAAGCAACGCTAGCTGGAGACCTAGACGAATACGCGAAAGCTGTCGGCCATTCGACTGCATCCGAAGCAGCTTACGTAGCACGCAGAGCGGACGTGGTTAAGCTAATTCTAACTCACATAAGCTCTCGGTACGCAAATGCGTCTCCGTTGCTGGAAGAGGCGCGACTCATCTTCCGCAACACATCTGTCGCAGATGATCTGCTTGAGATAGAGGTGCCGTACAGGGATCGGTTCGACTAAGAGACGACTCGATGCAATTGGCGAACACCTCAAACGGTGGTGCGCTGTAAATACATCAAGCTTCGAACGCCTTCATCGAGTGTCCTTGATTCCAAAACGAAAACACCCTTATACCGCCTTAGTCCGCGCATTACGCGGCTCCAGTTGATGTTTCCTAAGCCGAGGACTAAGTGCTCATCGGTCTGGCCATTATTGTCGTGCAGATGAACGTGGTCTACGGGCATTCGCAAGAAGGAGTCTATTGCGTCAGCCGTGTTTGCGTGGCCAACATCAAAAGTGAAGCCTAGACCATCGACACGCATGTCTGCTATTTCATCGGGAAACCGACCGAGCAGAAATTCCACATTGACCATGTTTTCGATGGTCGCAGTGACGCCATGCTCTCGCGCACAACGCGTGAGCTGGAACAGTGCCTCATTATTCTTTCGCAACGCCTTATCCGGGCAGAACGCCGCGAGGGGCGATACATAACCGGGGTGGATTACAAAAACACGTGCATAGTTTGCCGCCGCCTCTATCGCCGCCTTGATCTGCCTAAGAGTTTCACCCCAAATAGGCTCATTGAGGCTCGCGATGTTCAAGTCAGAAAATGGCGCGTGAACGCTAATCTCAAGGTCATACGAGGACCTGAGATAATCAATCAAAGAGATCATGTCGTCATCCAGCTCCTGCGGCCCCTCCGCTATCACTTCCCAACCTTGGAAGCCGGCATCCTTAAGATCCTCGAGCTGCTCAAGATCGACGTGGGCGGACGAAAAATAGACCTTCATTCATTGCGCTCGTCTGTGATCTCTTCTATCACCTTGTCAGGCGAAGGCGCTACGACGCGGACGAAGATCGGACCAAGCGGATCCCGCCAAAAGTTTACCTTTCCGACTAGTGCGGCTTGCTTGTTTAACGTGAACTCAAAAGAGTTTGATGACACTCGTTTCATGAGCTCTGCGTTTGCCGCAGATCGAATTCGCTGTGCTCGCAGAAGGTTGGCAAATGTCTCCAGTGTGTGACTTGTCCCTATTATTAAGTTGTCTGAACGCTCCAAGGCTGCGTCTGGAAATATGTTCCGGATGGCACGTTCGACTTTATCTTGGATCTCTGTTTCGTGGATCGGCGTTCGCACGCTTATCTCGATACCAGTCGCAGGGACAAGCGACGAGAGTCGTTCAATCACCTTAGACACAGAAGACTTAAGCTCTTCAAGACTCCCTTCATTCGAGATGTGGCAGTCAGCCGTGCTTAATGCTTCTTCGAGCCCCCAAGCCAGCTCGCGTTCGTCTTTTTCTTCAAAGCCTTGAAAACTGAGGGCGTCATCGGGGCGGCTTCTGCTCCTGACCCTCTCAAATCTAACTTCTGGACTCGCAGCTATAGCGATAAGTTTGAAATTGTCATTGAATTCTCTCCTGTAAGCATCCACCTCTGCGACTCCCCTAAGGCCATCTATCACGACCTTCTGAGATGGGAGCGCGCGGACTGCCGGAATGCACATTTGAGCTATCGCGTCCATCCCATGTCGAGCACGCAGTTCGTTTGCAATTGCGCCGACGTTTTTTTCACTCAACTCGATTCCCCTCTCGTGCATATAGGATCGTACTGCATCGCCCATGGCGACGACCACAAACCCGTGGGCCTGCGCTACAGCTGTTGCTTCGGATTTGCCCGACCCAGGAAATCCTACGAACCCGATGATTAACAAACCGCCCCCTCGAGGCTCGAGCGGTAGCTCAACATATGTCCTCGTCGCCTTTCTCACGGGTTCGAATTCTAAGCGGGCGCCGACACTGAACTGCGAGTTCAACGATTTCGTCGCGTGTTAATGTAATCAGATCTCTTCGAACGCACATCTCAGCTCTGCCCTGCTGAAGAGCGTAACGGGCCTCAAACTGGTTGACCATTTGAGTGATTTCGTCTTGGCTAAGTAACCCTTTGAAAAGCGTGGTTCTCAATTCAAAGTCCAGAATCTTATGTGCAGCTAATGCTGCGCAGCCTATGTTAATGGCCTTCCTAATCTTTTCGACGTATGCATTCGCGTTTCTTACTCCGATGATTCGTGCATATTTTTGTGCATCGGAGAGGGGCGCCTTGAGATCGATAAAAAGCCCGTCGAGCAACTGAGCGTCGATCAGCGTATCCAAGACCTCGGGAAATGCACCATTTGTCTCGATTCCTATGAGCAGGCCTTCTTTTTTTGCCTCTTTAGCTAACGACTGAAGTAAGTTCGGACGCAGCGTCGGTTCGCCACCCGAAAAGATTAGTGCGCTTATATAGTCTCTATTTCGCCGAATTTCGCGTAGCAACTCGTCCACATTAATTGGTGGCGCGGCGCCCCAAATCTTGTAGTTTTGGCAGTAACAACATTTGAAGTTGCAGCCGCGAAGAAATACTACCATTGAGGCTTTTCCAGGCCAATCAATAGTCGAGAACGGCACTACTATAGACTTATCGAAGTTATCTAGATTCAGTTGCACAAAATACCAACTTCAATCAAAATATATGAAATGTACCTGGCTCAATGTCAGCCAAATAGTATACTCGGAGGAGATTCTATTCGAATCTTACTAAGAGCATAGTCGAAATGCTTCGGCTCTACTGCGGTTTCATCAATTATCGCTTGGTGTAGCGCAATCTTCAAAACTTTTTCGACTAGATCCCTGCCTGAAAAGCCCTGCGTCTTGCTTGCTATTTTTGCAAGATCAACCGTTGCGTGCAGTTTGATTGGGAACGTCTTCGCGAAGTTCACGAGGATCTGCAGTCGCTCATCTGTGTTAGGGAGCGTGAATTCAATCTCCTCTTCAAATCTACTTCTCACAGAACAGTCAAGCGCACTATACCGGTTAGTAGCTCCTATGGTGCAGATTCCGGACCTATCCTCAATTCCGTCCATCTCCGTCAGTAGGGCATTCACTATTTCTAGGACGTCGCCTCGGAGTTCTTGGTAGCTTCGGTCGAGCGCTATTGCGTCAAGCTCGTCGAAAAACAAGATACACGGAGCGAGATCTTTGGCTCGCGCATAAAGGAGATGTATCCTCGCCGCCCCTTCGCCTACGTGCTCGCCGATCAGCTGAGTTGATTTCACAGTAAGCATCGGTGCATCTGTTAGACTAGATAACGCCTTCGCCATCATTGTTTTTCCAGTTCCAGACGGCCCAAAGAACAAAATGTTCTTAGGAGCCCAGCTGCCAAAGCTTTCAGGGTCTTTCAAGTATTTTTCGATAAGCCTGCATTTCTTCTTTGCGCCGTGTTGTCCGATGAGGTCGTCAAATAGGATGCCTACAGCCACCTGAGGGATACTGTTCTCAGTATCTTCTACGACAACTACGGTTGATTTTCCGATCGTCGCATGCTTGGGTTCGACGTTAATGATTTCAAAAGCAAAATCTGGATACATGCGGCGATCAAACAGGTAGTCCCCCTTCTTTACCGAAACGCCAAACCATTGCTCTTTAGCATAGTAATCGAATACTCTCGGTTCACTGACCTCCGGGTATTCAAATTCGCTCTTCATGGGGTAGCCTGCAGGCTTAAGTACGATGAACTTGGCAGCAGTCGTGGGGTTTTTAATAGGCGAGGCGTTCATTTTTTCTCTCTTGAGTGAATCACTATTAGAGTCAAAGATTAAATCATTTATGATGATGCATGCAGAGCGTTAGAGCATTTATTGCGATTGACCCCGATAACGAGACACTACAAAGACTTCTCACGATTCAACGTGAGACCCTAGAGATGCACCAGTTCTCATCAGTGAAATTAGTCCATCCGCTCGCGACGCATATAACCTTAAGCTTTCTCGGAAATATTACGCCTCCTGAACTTTCAACTATCCGCGACGCATTAAGATCTATCTCATTTCACCCGTTTTGTGTAACGCTCAGCGGTATCGGCGCCTTTCCGAACCTAAAAAAAATGAGAGTTATCCACGTAGGCCTGAGCGATTCTGCAGATCTAAAAAGACTACACCAGCTTATCGTCGAATCGCTGAGAGGAGTACACACGGCAGAGAGGAGATTCGATCCGCACATCACCATAGGAAGAGTTAAACGGGCAATTCCTTCAGAAATGAAGGACTTGGCTAACCTTATGGCCCCCCTCTCAACACTTTTCGTTGGTCATCTCAACGTTTCCTCTTTTCAACTAAAAAAAAGCACATTGACTCCTAACGGCCCCGTATATGATACGCTCGAGGAATTCAAATTATGAAAAATGAGTTAGCCCGAGTGCAAATAAACGTGCTAAAAGTAATACGACCTTCGCGGAGCGAACGTGAGCGTCTGCGCCGAGCTACCCAACATATGATTGCCGCTGCAGAAAGCGCGCTCGCAAGCAGAAATCTGAGTGCGACCGTGCAAGTAATTGGTTCTGCTGCACGAGACACCTGGATTTCGGGCGAGGAAGAGGGCGATCAAGATATCGACATATTCATCGGATTTGACACGAGCACTTCGCGCGAAGACCTTGAACGCTACGGATTGGAAATAGGAAAAGAAATTGCGGTCGAAGGCTATGTCATAGGTTTTGCGGAGCATCCTTATGTGAGAGCTCGTTGCGGCGGTTTCGCTATCGATGTCGTGCCGCACTACCTAATCAAGAATACGCGCCAAATACTCTCAGCAGTCGATAGGACCCCATTTCATCAGAAATTCGTAGCCGAGCACCTTGGCGGGAGACAAGATGACGTCAGACTGTTAAAACAGTTCTTGAAGGGAGCGGGCATATACGGCGCAGAGTTACGAACCAAAGGATTCTCTGGATACCTCTGTGAGCTCCTCGTCATCAAATTTGGCTCCTTTGTAAATGTACTGAAGAAGGTCCAAGATTGGAAAGCGGGAACCTGCATCAGCTTGACTAGCGAAGACGCTAGCAACAGGTTCGCCAGCCCTTTGGCGGTTACCGACCCAGTAGACACAAATCGAAACGTAGCTGCCGCAGTCTCGCTAGACAGCTTTTCTATTTTCATTGATTCTGCAAGGAGCTTCCTGGAAAGCCCGTGCATTGAGTGTTTTTTCCCCCCGCGGTTCCAGCCCCTTGACGCCAGCGCCTACCAAAACTATGTCAAGAGACGAAAAACGACGATATTTGGCGTGAAGTTTGACTTGCCAGACCTTGTTGACGATATCGCTTACCCGCAGCTCGAGCGAGCTCACAAGGGAATGCTCATCGCACTGGTGCGACACGGCTTTTCGGCGCTGAGGGGCGACATTTATTACGATCACGGGGAGGCTGTCTTGCTTTTTGAAATGCTAGTTTCGCAACTCCCGGCCGTGGAAAGACACGAGGGCCCGCCTGTCGACTCAAAGCAACACGCCAACAAGTTCAAAAAGAAATACGTCAACAACCCTGTCGTGTTGTCAGGACCATACATAGACGGTGGCCGCTACGTCGTTGAGCTTCGACGCAAGTATCTCACGCTCCCCGAATACATAGCAGCCGAGTTCAAGAACGTGCGCTCGAGCAAAGCTATCTTGCGCGCGATGGAACAGGGGTTTCAGATCCTCAAAGACGAAGAGCTTCTAGATAGCGACAGGATGCGGATTTTTCTAACCCACTACTTTGACAGGACGCTCAACAATTGCGACTAGAATCACAGTTCCCAGTATTTTGATTGCACCTTGATCGCCCTCTCAACACGATCGCTGACGTGCTTCGATATTCCGCTGTTGACGTCATCTTCTTCCACTTGAGTCGGGAAGTCGAATAACGACCCGCATATTGCGAGCGTGGAATCTGCTAGGGCGTGGAGATCATATCCTCCTTCTAGGCAGGCGATGACCTGTCCCTGGGGGGTCACAGATTTTACCCGTTCAGTCAATAGTCTAAATGCGTTCGAGGTGGCAAGCATGCCGCCGATTGGGTCAGCGTAGTGTATATCCTGTCCGGCCGACACGAAGGTGAGTTGAGGTTCGAACTGTTGTGCAATTGGAATGAAAAGGCGGTCATACGCGTAGAAGAAGCCGTCATTATTCACGCCTGGCGAAAGCGGCAGATTCACAGTGAACCCCTCGCCTTCTCCCGATCCTACCTCCTCAAAATCGCCGGTTCCTGGATAAAAAGGTCGTTGGTGCGTCGACACATACAACACATGCGAATCACCGTAGAAGGATGCTTGCGTTCCGTTGCCGTGATGCACATCCCAGTCGACGATTAGGACCCGTTCGATATCTTTACTTGAGATGGCGTACTTCGCCGCGCAGGCAACATTGTTAAAGATGCAAAATCCCATTGCTTTGTTCCAAACTGCGTGATGGCCAGGAGGCCTGACAATCGCCATCACGTTGTCCACGTCCGCCATAACAGCATCAACAGCACAAATGACCCCTCCGACCGCGAGGAGCGACACTTCATAGCTTCTCGAAGAGCAATACGTATCCAAATCGAGCCAGCCGCCCCCTGCTTCAGCAAGTCGGCGCACGCTCTCGATATATTGGACGTCGTGATTAGCTCCTACTTGGTCGGGGGCCGCTTTAAACGGCTTAAGTATCTGAACGCGTCTTGCCTGTTCATCTTCTCGTATGCGTTCCATGATTGCATCTATTCGGCTTTTGGATTCGATATGATCCCCCGTGTCGTGGTCTCTGTACGCAGGATCGTACACAATCGCGCCTGCTGGCATAAAGATAAAAAGGCTTCGTAAGCTTATTAACGTTATCGAACGACCGTCGCAGAAGCTGGCGATGCCTGTTACAGGTCCGCAGTTAGGTTAATTTACTTGTAAACCGCAGTAATGCTTAGAAAATGAGTTCTCTTAAAGTCGAAGATTATATGACGCGCGAGGTAGTTACCGTTTCAGCCTCAGACACGGTCAAAGACGTCATAAGTCTTATAAAAAACACAAAACACGACGGGTTTCCGGTGGTCAAAGACCACAAGATATTTGGGTACGTCTCATCACTCGACATCTTGTTGTGTGATCCTTCGGTCAAAGTCGCCGATATCATGTCAGTAGACTTAGTCGTTGCTCGTCGCGACATGGACTTATTTGACGCTGCGCGTGTGTTATTTAGATCAGACATCAAGAAGCTGCCCGTAATCGATGATAAGAGTCACGTAATTGGCATAATATCAAACACAGACGTCATTAGATCGCAGATTGAACGGGCCACACCTGACAAGGTGTGGAAGCTTATGCGCACGCTACGAACGATTCACAAAGTCCAAGTCGAAGAGCACTTTGGCCGAGTGAGGATTGTCGACCTGGTACCGACGCAGTCAAAGATATATGCAGACGAGCTTGAAGGCAGAAAATATGAGCTTGAGAAGGGTCTGGCTGAACCATTAATCGTGATTCAGAAGCGCGATAAGATCTTGCTGGTAGACGGCCATCACCGGGCAGTCGCAGCTAAACGCTTAAAACTGAAAGAGGCCGATGCATACATCATTACGATGGATCGAGACGTTTTTTTGGGTATGGAGCGTACGGCCCAGAACGTTGGACTGAAATCGCTAGCAGATATTCAAATCCTAGAGAGTGACAGTCACCCCCTCATCGAAATTACGAAACGAAGCGGCTCGCGAAATGTGTAAGCTTCACGCAAGCATCACAGAATTGAGAATCTCGCGCAGTACGTCGGTTCGCGTGATGACTCCTGTTGGAGAGCCGTTGTTCGTTACCAGCAGTCGCCCGACGTGATGTTCCTGGAGGAGACGAATGGCCTCATAAACGGGCCTATCGTCTTCAACCGACAATAGGTCTCGACTCATAATATCTGCTGCAGAGCCACGGTCTCCAACCGCAACAGCTTTTGCTAAATCCTCTAGCGTGACTACGCCTACGAGTTTTTTGCCCTGTTTCACCGGAGCTCCCTGAATATTGTGGTCGATAAGGGTCCTGGCAACTTCTTGAAGCGGCGCGTCGATATCGATCGTGACTAAATCGTTCGAGGCGTACTCACTCACCGGCGCTTTCGGAAGAGATATCATCTCAGAGACCAAAACGATGAGTTTGTTCTCCGCCTCGTCTCTGCCGCAAACCGTGCCTTTTATGGTTAGATTATTCACGGGAGTCGGACCGAGCTTAAGAGTGTCGCCAATGTCGAACTCCCGAATGTTTCCAATTATCTTGATCGCTGCACTGCACACGTCTGGATGTGCAACAGTCGTAAAGTCGATTTCCTCGATGAGAACATCGCGTACTTCAGCGTTATTTTTAATCAAAACAACGTGGGCTTCTTCCGCCATCGTGTCCAGTTCCAGTTCCCGGTATGCGGCGCTAGTGGCTTTATATCCGCCTTTGGGCCCTGGAACACCCTCCACAAGCTGAAGGGCTTTTAGCGATTGCATTTGATTTCTTATTGTGCCTGGATTTCGGCCAAGAATCTCGGCTATCTCTTCTCCTCTGATTGAGCGCAGTTTGCGACGATATAAACTGATAAGAGTGCTTAAGATCTCCCTTTGCACGGACGTGAGTTCCATACCTGTAATTAGTATGATTAATTATGAGATATAAGTTTTATTAGCTCGCGATGTCTAGGAGTAAGAAATGTTCAATATTCCGACGGTCCCGACTGCAGAAGAGTTATTGGGCAAAGCATTCAGAAAGAGTGTCCGGGCAAGAGCAGGAAAATCGCCAGGGCGGACGGCAGAGAAGACGATGATCTTGACAGCGTCAAACATCCTGGCGGACAATCTTAGAGCTGTCGTGAGACGATTTCCGAACTTCGATGAGATCGGCGCGTTCTACGCGGAGACAATCGACATCGTCGTTGGACTGGATCGGCTTAGAATATCACTTGCTTCAGTCACTTGGGCATCAACAAAAATCCATCAGCTGTCCAGGGCCGCAATCGGGAAAATGGCTCGCGTATCTGACGCAAAAGCGGTTAGGAAGCAGATGTTTGGACGAACCGCCTCCATCATGAAGGAGATACAGCCAGATCTCGATTTTTTGAATCGCGCCCGAAACACGATTAACGCGCTTCCCGCGCTAGACGATGAGCCAACTATACTAGTCGCGGGATATCCGAATGTTGGCAAGTCGAGTTTCGTCGCTTTTGTAACTAGCGCCAAACCCGAGATCGCACTTTACCCATTCACCACGAAGGGCATCATCGTCGGACACATAACGTACCGCGATCGACGTTATCAGATTGTCGATTTGCCCGGACTGCTCGACCGCCCCGTGTCGAAGAGGAACGCCATAGAACGTCAGGCGCTTTCAGCTCTCAAAAACCTCGGAGACGCTGTATTGTTCATTGTTGATCCTTCGGGCACCTCTGGATACGACGTCTCTGATCAACTGCACCTCCTGCACGAGCTAAGGTCTCAAGTCGGCCTTCCCGTCATAGTCGCAGCAAATAAAATGGACCTCGGGCCGGCAGAACCAGTTAACGAAGCTTTCGGAATCTCAACACTATCTGGTGAAGGAATTGCAGCGGTGCTTAAAGCTTCTATTGATCTAGCTAGTCGCGCACACCACGCCCCCCTGACAAGGCGGGTCGACGAAACTGCGTGAGGGCTAGAATGGCTTGACTCCCACGAGATAGCTTGCTATCAGCAATCCAACGATTGCGCCTGAGTTCAAGAACGGCAAGCCCGCTTGCGGTTTTCCCTTAAGGACAAGCAACATCAGTCCCACATAACCCGCGAGTGTGCCAATAGCCGCGCCTAAGGCAGGAACATTAATGAGCCCAAACGTTGGGGCACTCAAGAAGGTATTTGCAGATATTACCAAAACGGTCGGGATTACTGCATCGCCCAGCCCCATAAAAAACGCTTCGCGCTTCTCTAGTTTTTCTTCGCCGCTCGCTTGGGAAGCTTCCCGTGACCATTTCACGTGAGAATACCCTCTATTACGGGGGAGAACAAACAAGACCGGCAGGTTTAAATCGACGACACCCTCGGCGAGGCTAACCATATGTTTAGTCTCGTATACTGAGATAAAGTCGTAGACGGCGAGTGCTATTAGGAGTACCAGCGCAGGTAGGACGGCGAACGAGATTCCAAATATTGCAGCCGCGCCAGCGCCTATTAGGATCCCAACGACATCGATCACGTACCATTCTGGATAATAGAACAGGAAAAAAGCGGTCACGGCTGTTGCCGCTATCGCGATGAGCCAGCCACTGTCAAGACTGAGTAGGACTGACGAATAAACGAAGTAGAGTGTTGAGATGATTACGAGGCCAATGATAACTTGTAACACCCACCGTTTGCCGAGCCTGATGATGAGGAGCAAAAATGCTGTGAAAACCAAAATAAGCAGAAGATAATAGAGCGGATTCCACACGGATTGTGGATTGTTGAACGCTTTGATGCCCGATGCTTGAAACGGATTAGCCAGTAGAAGCGCGATAAACTGGATTGCGATGATAAAGAGCGCCATGGTAAACGGCGAAATGCGCTTAAGTACCTCATTCACGAAAAGAAACCCCTTAACTACCGACTGCTACAAACTTGTTCGGCAAAGCAGCAAAATGTGGCCCCACGTCTACCGTGGCCATATGCGCTTCTGATATATAGAGTTGCGCGCACCTGGCGTCCTCTTGGTTTTGGAACTTGAGAATCCGATGGAAGGATCCGTACGAGAAGGAAACTAATAAACGCAAAATAGAGAAGACTGCTCGTTAACGTGATTCGTCATCTTTCCCTAGTCGGGTCCGGCAAAGTTTATCCTTACGCAGGTTTAATGTAGCTCTTCGCATAGCAACAAATGCTGAGTTGATAGCATGGGGGTTCCAATCGGAGATCTTCTTCCGCGGACCAAGATAGACCTTGAGCATATCGACACTGTCGCCATTGACGCGTACAATGCGATATACCAGTTCTTAAGCATCATTCGGCAGAGGGACGGGACGCCCTTGATGGATAGTGCAGGGAGGGTTACCTCTCACCTCTCCGGGCTGTTTTATCGAACCGCTAACATCATAGAAGCAGGCGTCAGGCCAGTGTACGTTTTTGACGGTGAACCGCCAGAAATGAAAAAGGACACCGTGATCAGGCGCAGGGAAACGCGCGAGCGTGCGACGCAAGAATGGGTGCAGGCTCGAGCAGAAGGAAGAGTTGACGCTCTTAAATACGCGCAAGCGTCGGCTCGAATTGATGATCAAGTGCTTGAGAGCTCAGTTGCCCTGCTACGTTACCTAGGAATCCCGGTAGTCCTTGCTCCGAGCGAAGGAGAAGCCCAAGCGGCGTACATGGCAATCAAAGGAGACGTCTCGTATACTGGATCTCAAGACACAGACGCGCTGCTTTTTGGTACGCCTCGGCTCGTCAGAAACCTGACGATGACCGGACGGCGCAAACTGCCGGGCAAGAATGTCTATGTGAGTATCAGTCTTGAATTATTCGAACTCGACGACATTCTCTCCTCTTTGGAGATTACTCGAGAGCAGCTCATTGAGGTCGGCATCCTTGTCGGCACTGATTACAACAAAGGAGTAAAAGGGATTGGACCAAAAAAAGCCTTGAGGATGATTAAACGCTATGGCATAGCAGAAGCGCTGGATAATCTTGGAGCGAGCATTGACTATGACCCTATCAAACAATTTTTCCTCGACCCTGACGTCACTGACGAGTATAGTTTAGCGTGGACGCCTGCAAAAGAGCAAGAACTTTTCAGTTTCCTTTGTGATGAGCACGATTTCTCGCGAGATAGGGTCGCAAACACCTTAAAGAGGATGGCTAACGCTCAAAAGGGCGCAGATCAGAGATCACTCTCCCAGTGGCTGTGAAGGTAGCTTGTGGGCTTAGAAACGGAAGCGATTCGCTCGCCCACCGTTGGGCGATTCACTAAACCCATATTTACCGACAAGCAAAACGAAAGCAACGGCTCCGTGCGCCTCCTTTGTTATCTCGTGGTTCTTGCAAACCAAATATAGTTCCTGAAGCCCCCTTCCCAACGGTAGTACCATTCGACCTCCAGCTGTCAACTGTGCAAGCAACGGAGGCGGAATTTCAGGGGCCGAACAAGTCACAAGAATCCTGTCGAACGGAGCTTTTTCAGCGAACCCCAAAGACCCGTCGCCAGTGTTAACGACCACATTCGCAGGCACGCGCTCCCTAGCTTCCTGCGCTAACCGTTCAAATCTCTCGATCGTGTAAACAATTCCGTTCTCCGCAAGGTGCGCGAGCACAGCAGCCTGATACCCCGAACCAGTTCCTACCTCAAGTACTTTTGACGACGGCTCAACCCTAAGGAGTTCACACATTATAGCAACCATATGGGGAGCAGAAATCGTCTGTCCGTTTCCAATAGGTAGCGGCTCATCGTGGTACGCGTAATCGTGCCATTTGTGAGGCACATAATCTTCGCGCTTTACCGCGCTCATCGCGCTCACTACTCGCTCACTTATACCCCGGCGCTTCAAGCTCTGCAGCAGTGATATTCGTTCCGGCTCCAAAGACATAGCCTTTTTACCGCCTAAACGCCGACTTGCGAGATCCGCGGTGGGCTGACCTAGATCGCTCACTTCTCCTCGCGGGGCCTGTGACATAGACTCTCCCCACGTCTTTTGCCTTTGCGCTTTGCCCTGCGCGGTCAAGAACGGGGCCCCCCCTGACCTTAACCCGCGCAATCTTTCCATGCTGTTCTTCGTGCCCAACGACAAATTCCTTATCGCCGTCAAACGGCACTTTATACGATCGTGTGATATTGCCTGTGTGAACTGCTATCTTAACGACTACCTTATCGATCTTTTGCGCCCAAACCACACGAATCGCCTCAGCTTCAGCTTCGGCTGCCCGTACGCCGTCACTAAGTTCGATAGCGGTGATCCGCACGGCGTCAATCGACCCGTTTTCCACGATCATCTCGTCTCGGATGCGCAATCGCTCAGCCACTCCTACATCAAACCATCGCACGTATGATTGATCGTAATCGCTCACGACGACCTTGAGTTTCACGATCGGGGTACGATCTGGTGGTTCAGCCTGATGCGTTACGTGACACTTTGTGCAGCGGACCACTAGTTTCTTGCCGCTATGCAGGACTTCGTGCAGCACTTTTTTATCTGGCGAGCACGAGTAACACTCAAGGTTGGTCTCAAGACTCATTATACATCAACCAATACTTGCGCAGAGGAGTATAAATATAGAATATAGGATGATAAGCGACACGATCCGAGCCAAGGGCCACAGCAATATTACAGCGAGACACAAAACGACTCTTCAAGTCACCAAAGACGCCCATATCTCAAAAAGGGCAGATTGCGTTGTCGCAGTTTTGGCCGACAAAGCTTTAAGCGATCTGACCAGCGAAGTCAAAGCTGCCTTGAAGACCGACGCCGCAAAAGTCCGCTTTAGGATACATACGGGACACGCGAGCGAAGTTATCACAGGTTTCGGAAGCGCTGATTTAGCGCAATCCGATGCGACCGATATGGTTGTCAGAAAGAGCGGGTTCACTTCAGGGCGCACGCTTATGATCGGTGCAGACAAGGCAGCGGCGGATCTCGATCGGCGGTTTGTCGAAAAGTTGAAGAACTCTGAGAACATAACTATAATCGTAGAAGTTGATTTTGATTAGCGCCAATCGAGCGTGCAATTTGGATTTGGCGCAATTTTGCGAATATTTGCCAATTAGCAGCATATAGATAGGTTTAAATAGAAACGTAAAGAACTAAAGAGTGTTTACTGGTTTTTGTTTACTATTTGCTGAGGAATTAAAATGACTAATGTCGACCATTACAAAGGCACGACTACTATAGGTATAGTCTGTAAGGACGGTGTTGTGCTCGCATCAGAAAGCCGCGTGACTATGGGCAACTTCATATCCAGCAAAGAAGGCAAGAAGATTTATCAGATTGATGATCTCGTTGGTATGACGATCGCAGGCGGCGTAGGCGATGCGCAGAGCCTTGTACGCACCATAACCGTAGAGGCTAAATTATATAAAATGAGGCAGGGCAAACCGATGACCGTCGGAGCAATAGCAACTTTGCTGTCAAACATTCTGAACAGCAACCGTTACTACCCATATTTTGTGCAGCTCATGATAGGCGGCTTCGATAAGAACGCCTCGTCGCTGTTTTCTTTGGACGCCGTAGGAGGTCAAATTGAAGAGCGATTGGCTTCAGCGCAAGGATCGGGGTCTCCAATAGCTTTTGGCGTCATAGAAGATCGATATAGCGAAAAAATCTCCGTCGACGAGGGCGTAGACCTCGCTATTAGAGCGATTTCGTCCGCAATGAAGAGGGATTCGGCCTCAGGCAACGACATGCGGATCGTGCAGATTACTGCAAAGGGATATGTCGAAGTAAACAAGGATGAAATAGACAAAAGAAAAGCCGCTCTTGCAACTTAAGCAATTCTGTTTCTTGCCAACTTTTATTCTCGTATTTTTTTTGTTTTTGTGGAAGTCGCACAATGCCAGCTGAGGAAGCACTTACTGAGTTGACACAACGTGTCAAAGAACGGTTGCCTTCTAACATCACGATTACCGAACTTGAGTTTGAAGGGCCCGAAGTTGTGATCTACACTGACGATCCTCGGGCGTTCGCAGACAACGGAGAGATAGTTAAGAAACTCGCCCGAGAACTGCGTAAGCGCATAGTAGTAAGGCCAGATCCCCGTGTTCTGGCAGACCCCGAGAAGTCAATAGAAGAAATAAGCGATATCGTGCCCGAAGAGGCAGGTATTACCAACCACTATTTTGACTTAGACACCGGTGAGATCGTTATTGAGGCCAAAAAACCGGGACTTGTAATCGGAAGGCACGGGGCCACACTCCGAGAGATTACAAAGCAGATAGGGTGGACGCCGCGAGTGGTACGAACCCCTCCGATCGAATCGGTTACTGTGAAGGAGATACGCCAGTACTTACGCTCTTTCAGCGACGAGCGTAAAGAGCTTCTGAAATCGATGGGTCGAAAGATTCACAGGGAGATCACCTCGAAAGACCAATGGATACGGGCGACTACTCTCGGCGGATGTCGTGAAGTCGGTAGAACCTCTTTTGTGCTCTCGACGCCTGAATCGAGGATACTCGTCGACTGCGGTGTTAACGTAGGATCAGAAGATAATGCCACGCCCTATCTGTACGCGCCTGAAGTAAGTCCCCTCGACCAGATTGACGCAGTTGTAGTCACGCACGCACACCTTGATCACGCAGGCCTAGTCCCGCTCCTATTCAAGTACGGATATGAAGGTCCGATATACTGCACGCCGCCGACGCGTGACCTCATGTCGCTTCTGCAACTCGACTACATTGATGTGGCGGCCCGCGAAGGCCGAAAGATCCCCTACGATTCAGCTAAGATACGGGAAGTCATAAAACACTCGGTCGCATTGAACTATGGCGGGGTCACCGATATAGCCCCCGACGTACGACTGACGTTCCACAATGCGGGACACATCCTAGGGTCATCGATAGCTCACTTTCACGTGGGTGAGGGGCTCTACAACGTCGCTTTCACTGGAGACTTTAAGTACGAACAAACGAGGCTGTTTGACGCTGCAGTTAATAGCTTTCCAAGGCTCGAGGCGTTGATAATGGAGGCTACCTACGGAGGACCGCACGACCAAACGCCGTCGAGACGAGAGGCTGAAAACAAGCTGTACTCCATAATACGCCAAACGCTGTCAAAGGGTGGCAAAGTACTCATACCTGCATTCGCGGTGGGACGAAGCCAAGAGGTTATGATCGTTCTCGAGGAGGGGATTCGCAAGAAGGTAATTGACGAAATACCCGTGTACCTCGACGGCATGATCTGGGAGGCGACTGCTATTCATACGACGTATCCCGAGTACCTCAATAATGACTTGAGAAACATGATATTTCACGAGGGCATGAATCCGTTTCTCTCAGATAGTTTCGTGCGGGTGGAGCAAAACATGCGCGACGACATTGTGCGGGGCGAACCGTGTGTAATTCTCGCCACCTCAGGCATGCTCAACAGTGGCCCCGTAATGGAGTATCTAAAAGCGCTCGGACCAGGGCCGAATAATACCTTAGTCTTTGTGGGGTATCAAGGAGAAGGGACGCTCGGGCGGCGCATACAGAAAGGGTGGAAAGAGCTGCCGATGTCAAACAACGGCAAAACTGCCACCATGCAAATGAACATGAATGTCGAGACGGTTGATGGCTTCTCTGGACACTCAGACCGACAACAACTAATTGAATACGTCAAGCGGCTAAACCCCCGGCCGGAAAAGATCGTCACAAGTCACGGCGAGGAAAACAAATGCATCGATTTGGCGAGCACCATTTATAAGAAATTCAAGATTGAAACCAGAAGCCCAATGAATCTTGAAACAGTCCGATTTCTATAAACCTTCAACAAGTGTGATTGGCGTCGGAAGATGTCGCTTGGTAGTAGTCACACAAATCCGTAAGCGGGCACTTCCAGTGCTGCGGCGCCCGCGCGACGCATATTTCTCTACCTAATCTAATTAGGGCTATATGGGCGAACTTTCGTTTTCCAGGCGGTATTTCGTCTTCTAAAGCAATCTTAACCGCACCATAACCTCCTTTTTGCGGAGCCAGCCCGATACGTCGCGACACTCTAAAAACGTGCGTGTCGACGGGGATGATGTCAAAATCGCGAGCAAAAAGAAGGACTACATCTGCTGTCTTTGGCCCAACGCCCGAGACTTTCTGGAGTCGTTCTCTCGCAGACTGATAGCTGCCTCCGATGAACGACCACGTATTGCCTTTGTAGGTCTCCAGTACTTCACGTGCCACCGCGCTTATGCTTCTCGCCTTGGCCTCGTACAACCCAGCCTGCTTGATTACGCGCTCTATGTCTTGCACGTCTGCCAAAGAGATGGCCTCAACGGTTTGGTATGTTGAAAAAAGACTCCGAAAGGCCGCTCTGGAATTCTGGGAAGAAGTGTTCTGGGATAGGATCGTCTCTGCGATTAGCCAAAACGGCTCGTTTCGTTCCCGCCAGTAAGCGTCGTCGAACGTGACGTTGCCAAATAGCGACTCGAGTCGCTGTACGACAAGCTCTCCTTTCCTCGCACTAGCCATGGTCATCTCCAAACGTGTTAGCTGATTGCCGTTACATTACTTCTAAGCATCTGTCGGCGCCTGCGGAATTACTGAGGGTGCGTCCTCTTACCCGCACCAAAACCGCACTACACGTGCCAAATCCTCCGTCTTCACACGGCGGAGACCGCCGGTTCAAATCCGACAGAGCCCACTTGTGCGGCGTGCGTTTATCGATCAGACCTGATTTTGACTTTGAAACCGCTTGACCATCAAACGCAACGCCTGTTTCTACAGAGACTTCAATAAACGACGTCAAATTCAAAAGGAGCCCAGATATCCGGCCTATACTCCCACATCGTCGGGTCCAAATCGTACGTTACTAGGCACAGCGCGTGGATTCCCGACTGCTGCGCCACCTGCAGCGAGTAATCGGGTGTTTCGTCGAACGTGTCTGCACTCCTAAAGACGTTTAGTTCGGCCATCAACTCTGGATATTCGGGCACGTCGATAAGCTGGTTTCTAATAAGCTGCGATAGGTTCTCGTACGCTGCAGCCATCGATGCACGATTAAACTTGACCTTTTGGATGTAGGTTCCTTTAAGCTCGGCATTATAGGTGAGCGCATCGTCATAACCGTCGATAACCCTGCATTCCGCACTATTGAACATCGCGCTCGTACTAAAGATCGTTTTTACCTGTTCTTCTATGGGCTGCGCTGGAATCCTAAAGAATCGAACAACGGCGTTATCCTGTAGATCGTACACAACGACCGTAAATTCGTCATCCAAGCGAGCCGGAATCCACCCCATAAAGTATTCGTGCTCGTATTTTGGTGGTGGTTGTTCTATAGGCTTCGCTACGGCCTTCATGTTGGGGAATAGCGAGCCTCGAAGCTGATTCAGCGCGAGTGTGGTTGCATCGACCTGATCGTCGTTGGGCGCGTTCGGAAAGTTGGTCAGCTCGGACACGTAGTCGCGCACCCATGGCCGTTTCTCAGGAAGCGGGATAAAAACGTTTTTCGACTGCCACGCCGGGATACAGCTCATCGTCCTAAGTTCTTTTGACTGTTTGACGTGAATGGGGATTATACCGGATATTTGCTTCTTTAAGTGGGATGCGAGCGCTGCGCCTAGCGTTTGTGCCTCAACGATAATCGCGGAGGATTCGGGCCACGTGTTTGTTACCTGTTTCAGGGCGTACACAGTTTCGTCAAAATCCCATCTGTCACGGACTTGATCCAAAAGATAAAAGTCTGCGCCCCTGCGACCCCAGACCTGTCCTACGACATAATCAGAAGTCGTCGATTTGGTCTGCGCGGTATCCCAGGATTGGATAATCATGTCCATATCCGGCCTGTACTGGGGATCGAAGTACTGTACCCATTCTTCTTTGAAGATGCTCCCTTCGCCCTGGACGAACTCACAGAGGTACTCCTGAGCGAACCGCAATTCTCCCATTTCCTCCCGTGCCCGGGCCAACGAATCGTCTGAGATACGTGGGCACTGGTCGCCGGTGACCTTTACCTTCTTCCAGCCGTCTTGTTGTTCCCACGCGCTCCAGAATATGCCCCGCTTGCCGAGCGGCGTGCTCAAGAGAATGAGCCGCCCGTGGGAGACGACAAGCATAGGAAGCACCGCGTAGTAGAGCTTCTCGTCAATCTGCGCCGCCTCGTCGACGAGCACGAGTGACGGGGCGCTGAAGCCCCGAACCGTCGCCTCTGAACTAGGCAGTGCGACGATACGGCTCCTGTTCGTGAGCTCGAGGGTGCTGGCCGACTTGGCAAGTCTGCTGCCGAACTGGCCGAGATCCTCACTGAACGCCTGCAGGCGGAAGACGAGACCTTCGCGTCGAACGAGCGGTTTCAACTTACTGGAATGAATGGTCCTCATGTCCATCGCCTGTTGGCCCGCATGACAGATTTCGTCGAGACGCGCTCCGGGCGTAAGTCGCGCTACGCGGAGTATATCCAAGGAGGCAAGAACGGTTACGAGATCGAACATATCTGGGCCAATCACCCAGAACATCATGAAGACGAGTTCAGCTACCCGACGGACTTCATGGAGTATCGAAATCGTATTGGAGGGTTGCTACTCCTACCCAAGAGCTTTAACTCAAGCTACGGCGACTTGCCCTACGATGAGAAGTATGACCTCTACTACGGCCAGAATCTGCTGGCTCAATCGCTACACGAGAATGCCTATACCCGCGATCCCGGCTTCCGCCGCTTTGCAGATGAAACCGGCCTCCCGCTCCGAGCCCACCCGAAGTTCAAGAAAACCGATTTGGACGCCCGACAAGATCTCTACCGGGCGCTCGCCGAGCAGATCTGGAATCCGGAGAATCTGCTGCGCGAGTTGGATAAATGATGAATCCGCAGCCTCTTCCGGATTGAAAAAATCGACACCTCCCCCAGCTACGCCCTTTTCGTCTTAATTGCCATGATTGATTTGCTTCTCCTTCATCGGCTAGCCGTTTTTCCGAGTGATGATCCGTCAATCGAGAAGCGAGTAACAACGGAATGCAGCCTAGTTGGACGAGCCACGTTTGGCCTTATCCCTATAGTGGAAGGCCTGATGATGGCTTTTATTCCCCTTTGTGCGAAATGCGTTCACTATCACCGAAATCTAAGTAGGAAGGTTACCTGCGAAATGCACCCCTAGCGCATACTGAATGAGATACTAGCTGGCGATGAAACGTGCGACCAAGGAAAGGTGAAGAAAGCTGGGAAGACAGTTATCACGAAGAGCGCAGTTCAATGTGATGAGATCTTGTTCGCCACATCTAGATATGAATCGCGACCTCTTTTTCTGGAAATTACATCTGTGCAGCAAAATTGCCGCAAATTCAAAAATCGATATATAACTCCCCAAAATGAAGCCCCGCTATTGTTTTATTCTTGTACTCCTCTTTAAACACGCAAACGGCGCGGTCAAATTCCGCTGTAACTACCCCGTTTTGAATAGCTAAGTAAGCTTCAAGAAATGCTGCAAGATGATCAGCCGCTTTAATAATTTCTCCATCAATGGGATCAAAAGCATCTTCGTGATATCTTTTATTAATCTCGTCAGAGGTCGTGCTCACCAATTCGCCGTTAACAATTACTTTCGATTGAAATTCGTTTTCAGTGAATTTTTGCATCTCAGGGAAGCATTCATCAGGAATCAACTTAGCGTTGTAGATCCTGTTTTTCATTTGCTCTTGTTCAAATTCTTTGATGATATCTCCAATACCGCCTCGTTCTTTGACAGGGCTTATTATATCGCGCGTGAGAGCTTCCGGCAAATCATGAAACAGTCCTCCAAAGAAGTTGTTGAAACGCCGCTTGGCACATTTTTCGGTTTTGAGTGTTTCTTCGATATTTAAAGAGAATAGATACGAAAGAATCGCAACGATCGACATGTGTCCGAGAACAGACGTTCGTGGGATCCTATGTAAGTGACTCCATCTCTCCTGAAACCGCAAGTTTCCACAAAGGTCGACAAAACCTTTGATTTGATCGTATGGGGTTTTAGCCTTGGTAAATGGAGTTTCCTGCCAGTACGCACTTATTCCTTGTAAATCGTCAAAACGTCTCCATTCTTTGTCAAAATGCTCTTCTATGTCTTCGAATTCATAATCCTCGTTATTTGGCTGCTGGATTCGGTACCATTCCCATCTCGTTGCGCAAAAACTGGCTGCGTCGATGATTCTAGCGTTTGTATCGCTGTTTGCATTCTTTTTGCTGGCGAACAAGTACTGCTTAAACCGGTGTTTGAAACCATCGTAATCAGGAAGCGTGAATTCAAAATACTCAAAAACCATTCGGCGTAGCCGTTTATGTACAACTTCGTCCTTCTCTATCCGCCTTTGTACCTGCGGCGTAATGTCAGTAGTAACGAGGCGCTCCAAAAACTCGAAAATTCCACGTTCAATTAGGGCTATCCAATCCACTGCTCCGGGGTTGGCGAGCTCTTCGTAACGGCCCAAAAGATATGCAATAGCCATTTTATGCGCTTGACAGTCTAACTCTCTCAGTTCTACGTGACGGATCTTGTCATTCCAACGGCGCATGTTGGCGGCCCTGAATAGTTCTGTCAGAAAGGCTTTCTTCATCATAGCGTCTTCATTCGTTCTTCGCGGATAAGCGAATCAAAAGCGTAAAGCAGAACTAAGGGCTTAAGTGTTACGATTTTAAAGTAAATGCGTTACTGCGCATTACCGAACAGCGACGGTGCTCAAGGAGATCAAAACGGTCAATCTCGGCTATTCGGGAGCGAGTCACGGCGTCTCGATCCCTCTCCCGATAAAGGTGGGGGGCTTTCCGGTGCGCTACCGCGTGGGTCAATCGCGCGGTCACCTCGTCAAACACGACGAGCTGCTTGAAACGTCACGTGGGGACTTGATCGTGAGTAACCAACGCCTATTTTTAAACCCGTTCGCGGGGCATAAGCCACTGAGCGTGCCGCTCTCGAAGATCGCCAGTTTTCACGTCTACGAGAACGGACTCGAAGTGTGGCAGGACGGCAAGGAACGTCCCTATCTGTTTACGCTCGATCGGACAGCAAGTGAAATACTTGGGCTGTGTTTGTCGAGACTATTACAAAGCTGACCTCCACTTCAAGAGGGCGGTGATCTGAGAAGAAGAAGCGTTAGGATATACGCTCGATTAGAAAAAACGGCGATTAATGTAGTAGGTCCATATTCGCTACGTTCATAATACTCCCTTTATTAGGTCAGGACCTTGGTTGTGATCTGTATTTCACCGACAACGCTGTTATTATTGCCCACGCCCCCGCATCGATAGCACCTCCAAGTACCGCTAACGGCAGACTAAGCGTCGCGTACACACAACTTAATACGACGAGAAAAGAGAACGTTGTCGCACAGGAGAGTATGTTCATACCCGTCTTTTCCTTGTACATGTCGCGTATTTGAGGGATAAGAAGGAAACCGAAGACAAGGCTACAGATGAGGATTATCGTGTCCTGCCACATCATTGTTAGTTATCTCCTGTTGTCAATTTAAGAATGCCTACCTGGTGCCCTCAATGCGAGCTTGGAGAGCGTACCGCTGAAGACGCGGTCCTGGGAGCGCCGCTCATTATTGCTGAAGGCCTTGCCGCTGTCTTCCTCCCTAACGACCACACTACGATTTGTGTCTCCAGCACTAGCGGGAACGTCTGGTATAGCGAGTATAGTCTTGGCGGCTGGGAATGGGAGTCTCACGACGGCAGGAGATGCTATTACGGCGCTACCGGTCGTGTAGTTCCACAGCTAGTCGCCTGTCCGAGCGTTAAGCGCATAGACGTTGCGATCTTCGCTTCCGATGTGGACCACGTCATCGACGACTGCTGGGGAAGACCACACCTGACCTTCAGTCGTAAAATTCAAGAGCTTCTGGCCGTTTCTCGCATCGATAGCGTAAACCGCGCCGGTTAGAGGCTCACGACTTAATCTATATAGGAACGTAGGCGATTGGTCCGCGCCGCCTCGATGCTCATAATAAATATTAGTAATCCGAACGCAGTTATGACTAGCGCAAAGTTGGTGTGTAGATATGGGCGATGAAACGACTACGGTAAAAAAGCCGATACAGATCGGTTCTATCACGATCAACGCCGATAATCCAGATGATGTTATTCTAGCGATTCTGCGCTATCATAAGGGTATCCGATTACAAAGTAAGTTACTATAAACGAAATTAGCTAATTAAGCGAGGCTACGAGAGAGGGCAAACGAATAATGCTAAAAGACGCCGTTAAGCCCGTGAGCATTAGCCGATGCACGCCCGCGCAAGAGCGCGAGATACAAGAACGAATTAAAATGGCATGGCTAAAAACTGAGTCTTTTTTAGGAATACAAATAGACCGATTCGAGCCAGGAGTATTAGCCGTGACACCGGGGATTGCGAAGGCACGCCAGCGAGGAATTATTAACGTCCGCGCGCTGTTTAAGCGTCACTTTAGCGGCGACTACGGCGAGATACACGATGAGGACAAGGGCGCAAACGAACTAAGCATTAAGGACGGGTCGTGCATCATAAGCGGGTATGATACCGATGCCGGTCGTGTGCTAATTATTACAGCCCCTGAGAGCGAACGCACCATATTACCTGATTACGTCGAAGGGCATCGTGCGTTTACGACTATGACATTAGCGGAAGAATATTTAGAGGGTATCAGGGCGCCCGAGGGCGTTATGATTGGTAAGGAAGACTATGGCACGTGGAACCGAACCCGAAAATTGTAACATAGATAATATAGACGAGTATCACGCTATGCGCGACGAAGCGTTAATGAATGTAAGAGCACCGCCTCCGAGCGAGTACGACATAGCGCAGTTTAAAGAAGCGTTTACCGCTAACGACGACGAATATGATTATGATATGCCGAAGCCAGAGCGAAACGCTAAACAACGCGCTTTAATCTGGTATTCCGACACCCTCTATAGCGGGTCGGAGCTGCGCGTCATTATGCCCAAGGTCGTACCGCGTTATAACGAGTTTGACGGCGTTAAGACGACTCAGCTATTAACCATTATGTATCCCGAAGCGTACTTCCTACCTAGTAGGGAGTATGGCGTCGCTATCTTCGTTTATCCTCCGAATGGCACGACGGCGTTAAAGAAGCCGAATAAAATAGAGATGGAGCGACTTAAAACGGATAGCTGCACGATTCACGTGATACAACGCGAGGGCGAGCTAATACACGTTATAGAATTATCTTTCGACTGAGCTAAGAGATTATAACACGTGGAAGCGAACAGGATAATAACGGAATATAAAAGACGCTCCGAGCGATGGGGCGATAGATGCGAGGCGCGTATGTGGCGCGCGAGCAGCAGGTGCTGGGCCACGCTAGTATAAACATAACAGCAATCTACCTGCAGTTTAATGACAAGGACGTGCAGGAAGCATATGCTAACGTGCCGTTCTAGCTGTACCCTATAACGTCCAAGTTTTTTCAGTCTCTTGCTTGTGCCGTTCTAAGCAAGCGAGCCCCAGCTTGACAATATCGTCTTGTGATAGCTCAGTCTGCTTGGCTGCCTGTATTTCGAGCTTCAGCATCATCGCTATTCCCACGTGTCCTTTGACACGGTAATTTCAATAGTGACCATAATCTCATCAGCTTTACTAACCGCGTGGCACGCGGTAGTAGTAACCGCCGTTTCTCCAAACATATAAAAAGGCAGCTTGAGGGTATAAATGTTGTCGTTACTGACGCTTCTCACAGTGAATAGTATAATCCCATCCTGCGGGCCCGACTCCTGACCGATTGATGGGAAGTGTTTTACGTAAAACAGAGAGCTGGCCCCGCGTAGTGTGTGGCCCGAGCAGCACCATACTTCTAAGCATCTATCGGCGCCAGCGAAATCACTAAGGGGGGCCTCTTACCGCACCAAAACCGCACCAAAACCGCATATTTTGCAACGCTTTGGATCGCCTGATAAACGCTCGCCAGGGAGCAGGGATGTTTCTTACCACTCGACTTTCACCCCTTGCAACGGCTTTGCGACGCGCGCTTACCAGACGTAAGAAATTAACCGGTACTTAACCCTCTTTGTATAAGCCGCGTATCCCTCTAATTCTTCCAGCAGCATTTTTTCTTCGCCCATTATGCGGACCACGAATAAGATAGAGAGATACACGCCAATTATAAATCCATATAGTGATCCCAGAAGCAGTGGTGCTCCCAAAAATAACAGCAGTCCTCCCAGATACAAGGGATGTCGTACAAAGCCATAGACGCCGGTAGACACTACTTTTTGATCCCTTTCTGATTGAATTCTCACCAGAGGCGATAAGAAAGCGTTATCCTTGTAGGATCTAAACATAAAGAATGCCGAACCTATCAAAAGAAGTAACCCCAGTGGTTCTAGCCAGACCGGAAAGTTAGTAGTCCAGGCAAATCTCTGCGCGTCCAATGGCATAATTACAAACCAAAGTACGAAACTCGGGAACAAAATATAAACGAAGTATTTGTCCCATCCCTTCTCCCCACCGCTTCCCGGTAGTCTATACCTTTCTTCTAAGAGTGCCGGGCTGTACCGATACAGATAAAATATGACGAGATAGCACAACCCTAGAAACCAGATGCTGAATATCCAGCCCTCCGGCCACAACCAGTTCCCAGAAATAGCTAACAGGGCGACGGGGAAGATAAGGACGTAGATAAAAGTTAAAAACAGTTTGATTTTGGATGTCTGCTGGTTTTCCATGGATCGCGTGCCTGATTCGTTAGTGAATCGTTCAAGTCCTCAAAACTACCTCGCCCCTGTAAACAAGGGGCCCCTTATTTACACTGAAGCACGACTAAGTAAGCTCCTTACGGTCATTGCTTCCCAGCAGCCGCCTCCGCGAAGGGCGAGGAAGCTGTCGTTGGTTACGTAATTGCTGCACTTGTTATTTTTTGCCGCCCCATTCATCTCTTATTGCTTTGGTGTGCATAGTATTCACTAGGAAATCCCACGCTTCTTTATCGTCGAGGACTACTTCCTGCTTCATAGTCATTATTAGCTCAACAACTTTCATATACGCAACAGCCTGACCATTAGCATATGAAGCAGCGGTTCCAACAGACTTTA